>Ga0136617_10002480_pt1 | contig 16382 bp, 15 predicted proteins | sample AntDrymUQ3222106_2_FD_129672 | JGI IMG/M metagenome (GOLD analysis project Ga0136617, IMG submission 129672) | Polar desert sand microbial communities from Dry Valleys, Antarctica - metaG UQ322 (21.06) | ecosystem: Environmental > Terrestrial > Soil > Desert | place: Antarctica: Dry Valley...
AGGGTGGCGTGCACGCGGCCTCCAAGGTCGACGTTGCGATAGCAACGCCACCCTTCGACGCCCGACTTATGTCCCCTCGCCAGCCACCCGCCGCCTGGCCCAATACGGAATCAACCATCTAGGAGCTCGCTCGTCGGGCATGCCGCGCCCCGCCGGGAAATCCTCAGCGGCCTGGCCCTACGGAGCCTTCGAGGTGGACAGACCGGGCCACACGACATCTACCGCGCGCGGCATGCGCGGTTGGCAGGGCCGCACCGGTCGGCGCGGGCTCGCCCGCTGATCCTGGTCGGGTGACCGGGTCACGCCGTCGCCGGGCAGGGGAGAATGCTGCGCGATGCCCCATCTCGTCCTCGGCCCGCTGCTGCGCTACGTCTCGGACACCGAGGCGACGGTGTGGGTGCAGACCGACGTCCCGTGTGAGGTCGCGGTGCTCGACCGCACCGTGGCGACCTTCACGGTCGGCGGTCACCACTACGCGCTCGTCGTGCTCGACGGCCTTGCCCCCGGCAGCACACTGCCCTACGAGGTGCACCTCGACGGCGTCGCGTGCTGGCCGCCGCCCGGCGACCCGTATCCGCCGTGTCTCATCCGCACCCACAGCCACGACGCGTTGCTGCGGCTGGCGTTCGGCTCCTGCCGCGTGTCGGTGCCGCACACCAAGCCGTATGTGCTCAGCAAGGACGAGGATCCGCGCGGCCGTGAGGTCGATGCGCTGCTGGCACTGGTGGAGCGCATGCGTCACGAGCCCTGCTCGGAGTGGCCCGACGCGTTTGTGCTGCTCGGCGATCAGGTCTACGCCGACGAGGTCTCGCCCGAGACCAAGAAGCTGATCGCATCACGCCGCGGCGCCGGCGGGCCGCCGCCCGACGAGGTCGCGGACTTCGAGGAGTACACCTCGCTGTACTGCGAGAGCTGGAGCGACCCGGCGCTGCGCTGGCTGCTGTCGACCGTCTCCAGCGCGATGATCTTCGACGACCACGACGTGCACGACGACTGGAACATCTCGGAGTCGTGGGTCGCCAAGATGCGGGCCAAGCCATGGTGGGAGGAGCGCATCCTCGGGGCGTACATGTCGTACTGGATCTACCAGCACCTGGGCAACCTCTCGCCCGCGCGGCTCTACGACGACCCGATCTTCTGCGCCGTCCAGGCCGCGGAGGGAGACTGCGCCGACCTCGTGCGCGAGTTCGCCCGCTCCACCGCGCGCGAGATCGCGGGCGCGCGCTGGAGCTTTCAGCGCGACTTCGGCCGCGCCCGGCTCGTCGTCGTCGACTCCCGCGCGGGCCGCGTGCTGTCCGAGGGCCGGCGCCAGATGCTGTCCGACCACGAGTGGGAGTGGGTCGAGGATCGCTGCTCGGGCGACTTCGATCACCTGATCGTCGCAACCTCGCTGCCGGTCATGCTCGCGGCCGGAATGCACCACCTCGAGGCCTGGGACGCGGCGGTCTGCGACGGCGCCTGGGGCCGGGCCGCGGCCCGCCTGGGCGAGAAGGTCCGCCAGGGTCTCGACCTCGAGCACTGGGCCGCGTTCGAGCACTGCTTCAACCGCCTGTCGGTGCTGCTCGAGGACGTCGCGGCGGGTCGCCGCGGACGGGCCCCGGCGACGATCATCCTGCTGTCGGGCGACGTGCATCACGCGTACGTCGCCGAGGCCTGGTTCCCCGGCCGCGACGTCACGAGCCGGGTGCTGCAGGCGACGTGCTCGCCGATCCGCAACCCGCTCGACAAGCGCGAGCGCCGAGCGCTGCGCGCGGCGTTCACGCGTCCGGTGGCCGCGCTTGCCCGCGGACTGGCACGAGCGGCCGGCGTGGCGGCGCCTCCGATGCACTGGACGTTCGCGAAGGCGCCCACCTTCGACAACCAGATCGCGCGGCTTGATCTGCGCGGGCGCGAGGCGCAGCTGTCGATCGAGAAGACAGTGCCCGAGGACTGGCAGGCGCCCCGCCTGCACCCGATCGTGTCGCTGGGCGTGGCGCCGAAGCAACGCCTAGGGTCAGGCCGATGAATCAGGAGGAGATCGGCTCGTTCATCATCTGGCTGCTGCTCGTCGTGCTCGTCGTAGTCGTGCTCGACGGCGGACTCCTCGCCGGGATCGGGATGGCCCTGGCAGGCGCGGCCATGGCTGTCGTGGCGCTCCCGCGGCGCCGAGTTTCAGGCGCATAGCTCGCGGTCGCGCGACGTGCCTCGTGGCCGTTTGCACTGCCCACGGCGCGGGCATCAGGGCCGGGTACAAACCGGGCCGGGCGCCCGCCTGGTCCGGCAGAGCGCGTCCCTCTCGTCCTCCCCGGGACGTCTGTCGCCCCCGCGGAGCATCCCACCGCGGGGGGCGGCGCTCTGCAACCTGGCTAGTCGGACTTGCGCTCGGGCTCGAAGCCGACCTGGGGCTCCCGGTCGGGCATCGACACGGCGCCGTCTTCCGGCGGCGGCACCTCGGCGCCCGCCGGGACATCCGTGTTGGCCTTGTCGGACGTCAACGACCGCACGAACTGCGACAGCTTGGACATGATCGCCACGATTCACCTCCTCGTTCTCGCACTGGGCGCCGCCGTGTCGGCGACCGAACACCTGCCCTACCCGCGGCCGGGGGCGGGGACTCGCTACAGTTCCCGGCGCGCCAGCCTCGTCAGCCCCTCCTTGACGCGCGCGCCGGAGTTGCGGCCGTTCCAGCGCCCGAGGTCGATCTCGTCGGAGCGCTCGAGGTCGCGGCTGAACTGCTCGTCGAGGCCGCCGGCGAAGTCGCGCGAGCAGACGCACAGCGTGACCTCGTCCTGCAGCTGAAAGGAGCGGTTGTCGAAGTTGACCGAGCCGACGGAGGACCAGACGCCGTCGATCGTGAGCGTCTTGGCGTGGATCATCGTCGGGCCGAACTCGAAGATCCGCACGCCGCCGTCGAGCAGCTGCTCATACGTCGCGCGCCCCGCCTGGCGGACGAACTCCTTGTCGGTGTGGCGCCCGGGCACGAGCACGCGCACGTCGACGCCGCGCTGCACGGCGTCGGTCAGCGCCTCGATGAAGGCCGGCCGTGGCGCGAAGTACGCCGATGTGAGGTGCAGGGTCTCGCGCGCGCACTCGATCGCCAGGAAGTAGAGCGCCTCGATGTTCGTGTCGCCGACCGTGGCGGTCGAGCGCACGACCTGCATCGCCCCGTTGTCGCTGACCGGTTGCAGCTCGGGCAGGTACCTCTCGCCCACGAGCACGTCGCCCGTCGCCTCGAGCCAGTTCTCGGCGAACGCACCCTGCAGGCCGCGCACGATCGGCCCGCGGACGCGCGTGTGCGTGTCGCGCCAGTGATCGGGGTCCTGCGCGTTGCCCGTCCACTGGTCGGCGATCCCCACGCCGCCGGCCATCCCGACCTCGCCGTCGGCGATCAGCAGCTTGCGGTGCGTGCGGTTGTTCAGGCGGCGCACCGCGTAGGGCTTGGGCGGGCGGAAGTAGGCGAACGTCACCCCCGACTCGTCCATCTGGCGAACGAGGTTGCGGTCCATCCGCGCGCTGCCGACGGCGTCGAGCAGGACGTTGACCTCGACGCCGGCCGTCGCGCGGTCACACAGCGCGGCGGCGACCTCGGTGCCGATGTCGCCGCTCCAGTACAGGTAGGAGAGGAAGTTCAGCGAGCGCTGCGCGCCGTGCATCGTCTCGAGCATCGCGGGGAAGATCGCGTCGCCGTTGATGAGCAGCTCGATCGCGTTGCCGTGCGAGATCGGCGCCATCGTGATCGCCTCGGTCGCGCGCAGGAACTCGGCTGAGCCGACCTCGATCTGCTTGCCGCGCAGCTCGTAGCCGTGGCCCTGCTCGCGGCGGTGGCGCAGCGAGTCGCTCGCGTACAACGCGGCGGCGCCGGCCGCGAGCGCCGCCGGCCAGCGCTTGTTCATGACGGGACCACGATGTCGAATCCTCCCGGATGCAGCGTGAAGTGCGCCGGTTCGCAGCGGCAGGTCTCCCCGTCGACGTTGAACGCGGGGTGACCGGCGACCTCGATATCGATCTGCGCGGCGCGCTCGTGCGCGACGTCTGCCTGCGCCGTCAGCCGGCCGGTCCGCATGCCGTAGGCGCGGCGCACGAGCCCGGCGCGCGAGCCGGCGGGAACGACCGCGACGTCGAGCATCGCGTCGTGCGCGCTCGTGTCGCCGATCGCGCTGCCGCCGCCGAACGCGCCTGTGACGCCGACGACGACCTGCCAGGCCAGTCCGTCGTAGTGCGCGGCGCCGTCGGCCGTGACCGTGCAGCGCAGCGGCGTCGCGGTGACGCCGGCCCTGATCGCGCCGACGGCGTAGGCGAGCCGGCCCACGCGCGGCTTGTGCGGCTTGGCGGCGTGGGCGGCGGCGACCGGCAACCCCGCCGCGGCGGTGTTGACGAACGGGCGCCCGCCGGCCAGCCCGAGCTCGGCGTGGCGAGTGGATGCGGCCGGATCGCGGGCCAGCGCGCAGGCCGCCTGGAGATCGTCGAGCGGCAACTGCTTCGCGCGGGCGAAATCGTTCGCCGTGCCGACCGCGACGACCGCGAGCGCGACGTCCAGCTGCGCGGCGCACAGGGCGGCGGGGCCGATCGAGCCGTCGCCGCCGGCCACGACGACGCGGTCGGGCGCGCCGGCGGTCTGCAGCGCTCGGACCGCCCCGTCCTGCAGCTCGCCGCCGTCGGGATCGGCGATCTGCCCGATCGGGACGCACGACACCGCCGCCCCGTCAGCGGCCAGCAGCGCCTCGAGCGCCTCCGGCTCGGGAGCCGTCCCCGAGCGTGGGTTCGCGATCAGGGCCAGCCGCACGCGGGGGAGTCTGCCCGCTCGGCGCCCGCGTAAGCCTGGGGTGGACGACCGTTCGATGGCGCCCCAGGCGGGCGCAGGGCGCGTGGCTATCGTCCTCGCGGTGAATGTCGCACCAGTGCCGCCCGTCACCGATCCCGCGGCACACCGGTCGCTGCGCGCCCGCCTGCGCTCCGGGCCGCTGGGCCGCGCGATCGCGAAGGTCGACGTGCGCCTGTACCGCCTGCTGCGCGAGCACGGCCACGATCGCGCCGTCGAGACCCCGATCCGCCGGTTCTCGAGCCTCGGCGAGCACGCGGCCGTCTGGCTTGCGCTGGGGATCGCGGGGGCGCTGCTGGACCGCCCGCGCCGCGCGCACTGGCTGCGCGCCACCCGCTCGGTGCTCGTCGCGTATGCGCTCAACACGCTGCTGAAGACCGTCGTGCGGCGCAGGCGCCCGCAGCTCGAGAAGCTGCCCGCGCTGATCTCGACGCCGACGTCGCTGAGCTTTCCCTCGGCGCACGCGTCGTCCTCGTTCGCGGCGGCGCGTGCCTACTCGGCGCTGCTGCCGGGGGCACCGCTGTACCCCGCGGCGGCCGCGATGGCGCTGTCGCGCGTCTACCTCGGCGTGCACTACCCGTCCGACATCGCCGCCGGCGCGCTGCTCGGCACGCTCGTCGGCAACCGTGGCCGGGCGACGCTGTGAAGGTCGGGATCGTGGGGATGCCGAACGCGGGCAAGTCGTCGCTGTTCAACGCCCTGACGCAGGCCGGCGTCGAGGCCGCGAACTACCCGTTCACGACGATCCAGCCGAACGTCGCGGTCGTGGCCGTCGCCGACGAGCGTCTGGACGCCGTCGCACGGGTCGTGCGCGCTTCGGAGATCGTCCCGGACACCGTGGACTTCCACGACATCGCCGGGCTCGTCGCGGGCGCGCACAGCGGCGAGGGCCTCGGCAACCGCTTTCTGGCGAACATCCGCGAGACCGACGCGATCGTCCACGTCGTGCGCGCCCACCACGACGACTCGATCATCCATCCGGACGGCCGCGTCGACCCGCTCGCCGACATCGAGACGATCGAGACGGAGCTGATCTACGCCGATCTCGAGCAGGCCGAGCGCCGCCACGATCGCGTCGTGCGCACTGCCCGCTCGGGCGACCGCGCCGCGGTCGCCGAGGAGGCCTGGCTGCGCGAGCTCGTCGACGCGCTGCAGTCCGGTCGCCCGGCCCGCAGCGTGCCGCCGCCCGGCGACGCGCCGCACGCGCTGCGCGACCTCGGCCCACTGACCGCCAAGCCGGTGCTGTTCGTCGCCAACGTCGACGAGGGATCAGACGAGGTCCCGCCCGAGGTCGCCGCCCACGCCGCGGCGCAGAGCGCCGTGGCGGTCGCGATCTCCAGCCGCATCGAGGCCGAGCTGTCCGAGCTCGAGGACGAGGACGCCGCGGCGATGCGCGCCGACCTGGGGTTGTCGGAGACGGGCCTGCAGCGTGTCGTCGGCGGCGCGTTCTCCCTGCTTGACCTGATCGCCTTCTTCACCGCCGGTGAGGACAAGCCCGCCCAGTCATGGCATTTGCGCCGCGGCCTCACCGCCTGGCACGCGGCCGGCGAGATCCACTCCGACATCCAGCGCGGCTTCGTGCGGGCGGAGGTCATCGGCTGGCAGGAGCTCGTCGACGCCGGCGGCTACGCGGGCGGGCGCGACCGCGGGACGCTGCGCCTGGAAGGGCGCGATTACGCGATGCGCGACGGTGACGTGATGACGGTGAAGTTCACGCCGTAGGGACGGCGGCCTCGCGTGTGTCGCTGGCGCCGCGCAAGCGGCTGCTCAGGCGCCGGTGAGGACGCGCGGCAGTCGCGGCGGCGCGTGACGCCGAGCTTGCGGTACGCGTTGTGCAGGTGGTTGTCGACCGTGCGCACGGAGACGACGAGCCGGTCGGCGATCTGGCGGCTGCTGCACCCGGCCGCGGCGAGGAGGGCGATCTCGCGCTCCCGTGGCGTCAGGTCGACGGCGTCGGGCGTGGCATCGTCGGCGGGCGTGCTCCCTCGCAGTCCGTCAGCCAGAGCCCGGCGCGCGCGGCAGCGGCGCGGGCGCTCGCCTGCCGGCCGGCCTCGCGGTGGGCGGCGGCTGCGGCGTGCGCCGCCTCGACGGCCAGCAGCCGCGCGCCCTGGTCCGCGAAGCGCTCGGCGACCGCCAGCAGCGCGGCGCCGTCGCGGGCGGCGCGCGCGGCGGCGTGCGCGGTCGCGGTCGCGGCGAACGGCCCGTCGACCGTGGCGGCGAGCTCCGTGAGCTGCGGCGCCGCGGTCGCCGGGTCGCCGAGCCGGCAGAGCGCGTGCAGCGCGCCGACCGCGTAGGCGTCTTGGCCGTGCGAGCGCGCGAACGCGGCCGCCTCGCGCGCCAGCACCCGCGCACGCGAGAGCTCGCCGCTCGCGGCGGCGCTCCACGCTCGCGCCAGCTCCAGCTCGACGGCGAAGCCCTTGTGCCCCAGCGGCGTGCGCGCCATCTCGGCGATCGCCGCGCGCGCCGTGGCCGGCTCGCCGGCCTGCGCCGCGGCCTGGTCGATGCCCGCCAGCGCGAAGGCGAGCATTCCGGGGGCGTCTCCGTCGCGCAGCAGCGCGGCGCTCTCGCGGCAGAAGCGCAGCGCTGTCCGGACGCGGCCACGCGCGAGCCAGATCACGCCCAGCATGTTCGCCTCGATCGCGGTGGCCGGCGCCGCCCGGCGCGCGAGCAGCACCCCGTAGGCGCGCTGGGAGAAGGTCGTCGCCTCGATCAGGCGACCGGCGAGTCGCAGCGCCAGCGCGCGGCGAGCGCTCGTCCGAGCGCCAGCTCCGCGCGGAAGCCGGCACCCGCCTGCACTGCGGCGCGGGCGAGGCGCTCAGCCAGCGCTGGGTCGGGCGCGGCGAGCGCCCGGACGGCCGCGCGCGCGAACAACGGGCCATCCTCGGTCGCACCCGACTCCAGGCGCCACGTCGCGATTCGCAGCAGGTCGCCGCCGCGACGGGCGCCGCGCGTCTGGACGGCGTCGGCGAGCTGCGCCTGGATGGCCTCCAGGCGCGTGGGCGTCAGCCGTGCCCGCACCGCCTCACCGTGGAGGGGATGGCCGACGTCGACGAACCTCCGCCGCCCGTCGCTGCGGCGCTCCACGAGCTCGCTGCGCTCCAGCGCCTCCAGCCCAGAAGGCGCGTCGGGCGCGAGCAGCCCCAGCTCCAGCGGGCCGCCGACCGCCACGCGCTCGAGCAGGCCGCGTGCGCTCGGGCCGAGGCCGTCGATGCGCAGGTCGACGAGTTCCGCCAGGCGCGTCCCGGCTTGCACCTTGCCGCGCCAGCGCCACACGCCGCCGTCGTCGGTCAGCAGGCCGCGGTCGACGCCGTGGCGCACCAGCTCGCGCAGGAAGAGCGCGTTGCCGCGCGTCAGCTCCCACATCGTGTTGAGGCTGCCGCCGTCGATCGGACCGCCCAACGCGGCGGCGAGGAGGCTGTCGATGTCGTCGCGCGTGAGCGCTCCCAGCTCCAGGAGCGCGCACACCTCGTCCTTCCACAAGGCCCGCAGGGCATCCGGCACGGGCTGGTCGCGGCCGGACTGTGACCGTGGCAAAGGCCTCGCCGGCGGCCACGAGCTGGTGCACGAGTGCCGCCGACGCATCGTCGAGCAGCTGTCCGTCGTCGACGCACAGCACCAGCCGGCGGCCGCCGGCGCGCTCGGCGAGCCCATGACGCGCGTGGGCCGGCAGCTCCCCGCCGTCCGGCAGGCGCAGACCGGTGGCCGGCAGCAGCGGGGCGAAGGCGCCGAGCGGGATCGAGGCCGCCGAGCGGGTCGCCCGCACCCACGCCACGGTGCAGCCGCGGGCGGCCGCGAGCCGCGAGGCCTCGACCGCCAGCCGTGTCTTGCCGACGCCGGCCGGGCCGGCGATGACGACCCCGCCCGTCGACCGCTCCGCCAGCGCCTCGACGACCGACTGGAGCTCAGCTGCGCGCCCTGCGAGCGGCCACCGCATGCGCAGAGTCTGATCGACTTCGCAGCACCGGCCAAGGGCACCGCGGCCGAGCTGCTCAGCCGCTGTGCCCGTCGCAAGATGAGTAGCCGTTGCTCAGGCGGCCGCGGGTCGGCGCGGACACGATGGCGTTCCATGCCTGCCGTGCACGCCGACAGCGAAGACATCCCCGTGCTGGTGGTCGGCGCGGGTCCCGCCGGCCTGGCCGCGGCGATCGAGCTGGCCCGCCACGAGGTCCCGGTCCTGCTCGTCGAGCGCCGGACGGTCCTCTCCTCCCATCCCCGCGCCACCGTGCTCAGCCTGCGCTCGATGGAGCTGATGCGGGCGTGGGGGCTGGAGGCCGCCGTGGGCGCGCACAGCGTCGACGTGGACATGCGGATGCTGCAAGCCGAGACCCTCGCCGCCGCCGCCGGCTCAGCCGTCGCGGTCGGCTATCCAAGCCGGGAGCAGAGCCGTGTGCTCAGCCCCGTGGAGCCCGCCTGCGTGGCACAGGACGACGTGGAGCCGCTGCTGCTGGCGCACCTGCACGACCGGCCCAGCGCCCGCGTCGAGCTCGGCGCAGAGCTCACCGGCCTCTGGGTGACACCGGACGGCGCACGAGCCGCGCTGCGCGACATGCGCACGGGAGCTGAGCGGACCGTGCACGCACACTACGTCGTGGCGGCCGACGGCGCCCGGAGCGCGGCGCGCGGCGCGCTCGGGATCCCCTTGCGAGGTGCGGACAACGTGCTGTCGGGCGTTACGACGTTGTTCCGCGCGCCGCTGTGGGACGTCGTCGGCCCGCATCGCCACCTGCTCTACTCCGTGACGCACGGCGACTCGTGGACCTCCTTCTTCCCCGCCGGCCGGTCGGACCGCTGGCTGGCGGGGCTGCGGATGAAGGGCGCGGAGACGTTCAGCGACCGCCGGATCGCCGAGGTCATCCGCCTCGCGGCGGGCGTGCCCGGGCTGCCGGTGCGGATCGAGCGGTCTGGCAGCTTCTCCTCGGGAGTGCAGCTCGCTGAGCGCTTCCGCTGTGGCCCGGTCCTCCTGGCCGGCGACGCCGCGCACCGGGTGACGCCGCGCGGCGGCTCGGGCCTGAACCTCGCGCTGCACGACGGCTTCGACGTGGCCTGGAAGCTCGCGTGGGTGCTTCGGGAGTGGGCGAGGCCGGCGCTGCTGGACACCTACGACGCCGAGCGCCGTCCCGTCGCCGAGCACACCGCCGCGCGGTCGGCCGACCCCGACGGCACGATCCGTGGGGCCGAGCAGGCGGTGCACGCGGACCTCGGCGGCCGGATTCCCCATGTCTGGTCCGACGAGGTCTCGACGCTCGACCTGCTGGGGACGGGGCTGACCCTGTTCGCCGGCCGCGACGGCTCGGCCTGGGATGCGGCAGCCGCTTGCCTCGCGACCAGGGTGCCGGTGGACGTCCGGCTGGTGGACCCGGTCGTGGCTCGCGCGGTCGGCGCCGCGGGGCGCTGCGCTGTGCTCGTCAGGCCCGACGGCAGGCCGGCGGGCGTGCTGCCGGCCGGCGCCGAACCGGCCTCTGCGCTGCGGGCTGCGGTCGCCGCGACCACGGGCACGTCGGGCGACACCGTGTCGCCCGCGGCGACGAGCAGCACCCCGCTGATCGCCTGATCGAGCTTGCTCGATAGCCGCACGCGGCGTCCATTTCGGCGTTCCGCTACGCGCCGAGCGGGGCATCACGACGGCATGTCCTCCCTCACGAACACGCGCAGCACCGTGGGACGCCGCGGCCTCGTGCGCCCCCGCCGCGGCAAGCTGGTGGCCGGCGTAGCGGCCGGTCTGGCACATCGATACGGTGTCTCGCCGGCGCTGGTCCGCGTGCTCTTCGTGGCGAGCATGCTGCTGCCCGGACCCCAGATCGTCGGCTACCTCGCGCTCTGGGTCATCATGCCCAAGGAAGAGCGGACCTGAGACGCACCGGCCGGGCGCGACGCGCGCGCCGGTCCCGCTCAGAACTGTTCGCGGACCAGCACGGTCGCTCGCTCGACGGCCCGCCTTCGCAACGGGCGACTGCGCCACGCCGTCAGATCGAACTCCTCGGCGGATCGCAGGTCGTCGCGGAAGTGCTCCTCGAGCTCGGCCACGATGCGTTGGTCCGACAGGGAGAAGGCCAGCTCGCTGCTGAGCGCCAGCGAGCGGTTGCTGAAGTTGTTCGAGCCGACGCTCGCCCACGTGCCGTCGACCAGCAGGGTCTTGGCGTGCAGCATCGTCCGCTGGTACTCGAAGGTCCGCACGCCGCCGCGCAGCAACCGGTCATAGCAAGGCTGCCCCGCGCGGCGCACGATCTCCTTGTCGATCTCCGGGCCGTTGACGGGGATCCGGACGTCGACCCCATGGCCCGCCGACTCACACAGGGCGTCGACGAAGGCATCTGGCGGAAACGAAGAACGCGGTGGTGATCCACAGGCGCTGGCGCCCGCGATCGCGATCGCGGAGTAGAAGAGCTCTTCGATGTCGCTGCTGCCCATCACCGTTGCCCAGGACCTCGACGCGGTTGCCGCGACGTACGGGCGATCCGGTCAGGGACTCGAGCAGGCGCCCGAGCTCGGGGCTGCCCGGAGCCGGCGCATCGACGACGTCGAAACCTCGGGGCGCCGTCTTCTTGCTCTTGGCGGCCTTGAAGCCGCGATCCCGGCCACGCCCACGCCGGCTGTTGCGAGGATCGTGTTGCGGCTGCGCGCGGACGCCATGCAGGACCTTTCGTGTGGCCGCAACGGGGTCGCGCATGCTACCTCGGCGCTGCTGGCAGCTCGCCGCCGCCGAGGTACGTCGGCCAGCCTCCCGGCGCACCCGGCGCCGGCCTGCACCGTCGGTGGCACCGCGCTCGAGCGGCGGTCGGCAAGGCGATCGCGTCAGCGCGACGCGACGCCCAGGAACTCGACGGCGCCGGTCCGTCGGGTCGACCCGCAGGCTCACGTTGCCGCCGCGCGACTTCGCGTTCGTCCAGACGGAGTAGCGCCTCAGCCAGCCGCTGATGTACACCGGCTCCGTGAACTCCACCCCGCCGCTCGCACTCCAGCCGCGCGAGCTCGTTGGCTTCGGTCTTTCCGATCATGACCGCTGTTCGTCGCCCATGTCGCCCCCTCTCCGGGTCGCGGGAGGCTAGCAACGCGATGTTTCGCAGTGAGGAGGATTCACCGCCCGTCGTCTACGCCACGCGCCGCGTCGGCAGCTCCACCACCTGCCCCTCGCCGTGCGGGCGCCACGTGCGCCAGATGTCGCGCAGGCACCACGCATCCAGCGCCAGCAACGCCAGGACGAAGCCAAGGACGCCGACGAACAGCAACGCGCGCGGGATCAGCGAGCCCCGCGCCGAGAGCTGGGCGCGCTCCACCGCGGCGGGGTCGTCGCGGTACAGCGGCGTCGCCTTGAACGCATCCTGGGCGGCGGTGAACGCGGGCTTGATCTTGCCGTCGTAGGTGATCAGCCCCTTGTTGTGGATCGCGTCGCGCACGCGCGGGTGCGCGCCGCCGTCCCAGTTCGGCTTGACCGCGAACTCGCGCGCGGTCCAGTAGATCGCGCCGCCCATGAAGCCCAGCCGGTCGATGATGTCGAGGTTGCGCTTGAGGTACTGCGTCTGGTACGCGTAGGTCTGCTTGACGTCGGCGGGCCCGGGCTCGGTCGCCTCGGCGCCGAACTCGGTGATCACGAGCGCCTTGCCGGGATACTTGTCGCGCATCGCGCGCAGGTAGGGCGCGAGGTCGTCGATGTCGGCGGTCGAGCGGTCGGCCCTGCCCACATACCAGCCGTAGTACGAGTTGATGCCGAGCACGTCGAACGCGTCGTACGTCGTCTGGCGCGGGATGCCGGGGTAGGAGAGGATGTCGATCGAGACCGGCAGCGTCGGGTCGAGGTCGCGCGCCAGCGCGGCCGCGTTGCGCATCCACACCTTCGACGTGCGCTGCTCGTCGGGCAGCGCCGTCAGCTCGTTGGCGACGGAGTGCGTGATGACCGACGGATGGTTGCGCGCCCCGAGGATCGTCTCGCGCACGACGTCGAGCTCGTACGAGCGCTGGCCCGGCGTGCGCAGCTGCCTGTCGCGGTGATAGACCGGCGACTGCGCCCAGACGAGGATTCCCTCCTGATCGAGGCGGTCCAGCAGCCGCTGGTCGAGCAGGTAGTGCGCGCGCGTGACCTTGGCGCCGAGCGCCTTGAGCTCGTCGACGGTGTTCTCGATGTCGGCGTCCGTCAGCGCCGGCCCCCGCCCGGGGATGTCCTCCTGCACCGAGCTGCCGCGCAGCTTCAGCACGCGGTCGTTGAGGCGCAGCATCCCGTCGACGACGGCAACGGTGCGCAGGCCGATGCGGCGCCGGTCGACCTGTCCGACCTGGCCGCCGGTGCGCGTGAAGATCGTGGCCGCGTAGAGGTTCGGGCTGTCGGGCGACCACAGCTTCGGCGCACCGCGCACACGCACGGCGAAGCGCACGCGCACCCGCTCGCCGGGCAGCAGCCGGCGCGGCGTGGCACTGCCCGCGGAGACCGTGCCGTCCGGCGACTGCAGCCGCACGGAGACCGCCGGTGCCTGGATCGCGTCGCTCGTGTTCGCCAGCCAGCCGTCTACGAGCACGTTCCACGCGCACGCCGACTGCACGCACACGCGTCGCGGCAGCAGGCCCGCGTCGTGCATCACGACCGGCCCGCGCGCGACGAGCGAGACCGGGCGCGTGATCCCGCCCCAGTTCCACCAGCCCTCGCGCAGCGCGGCGTTGCGGCGGTAGTCGACGCGGACGACGAGCGTGTTCGGCGCGCCCGGGCGCAGGCCCGTCGCGGGCAGCTCGAACGGCGTATAGGGATCGTGGTGAACGCCGAGCTCCTCGCCGTTGAGCCAGACGCGGGCGACGCGCCGCACCTGCTCGAAGCGCAGCGCCCAACCGAGGCCGGGCAGGGTCTGCGGACCTTCGAACGTCAGCCGGTACCAGCCGATCGAGCCGAAGAAGACCTGAGGCTGGGTGCGGGCGTCGAGCACGTGCGGGATCGTCGCGGGCTCCCAGGCGCTGCCGCGCTGGCCGCCCTGCCAGTTATCGAGCGTGCCCTTGTCGCTGGGATCGAGGGCGAAATCCCAGCCCTGCGAGAGCGAGACCGGTCCGGGTGGGTCGGCGGCAAGCGCACCGCCCGGCAGGACGAGCACGAGCGCGACGACCACCGCGAGGGCGGAGAGGAGGCGCACTGCGGCGACATGATGCCGAACGGCGGGGCAAGACGTCCGGTTCCCGGCGCGGCGGCGCCTGGACCCGCCATCGCTGGCCAGCCGAACCTGGACAAATGTCGTACGCAAAAAGTACGACATTCGCCTAGTGAAACGGCTTCGGGTGCGGTACAAACAACGAAACAAGGACGTTGCCCGACCTCGTCACGCCGGATTGCTACGCGAGATCGAGCTACCCACTCCAAGGAAGGGATGGCATGGAAGCCACCATCGCTACATTCGCCTGCCGGGCGAAGCTCTCACGTATTGCTGCGCTCGCCGGCTTCGTGACCGTCGCAGCGTTCTGCGCGCCGACCGCCGCTCAGGCGACCTGGACGCACACCGGGAACGGAACGATCACCGTCTCCGCGGGCGGCATGCGCAGCACCACGAACACCGACAGCGGCTACGCCGTTCCTCTGGCCGGACTCGCCTTCCAGAAGGCGGCCTGGACCTCAACCCCGGCGAACGCAGACTGGTCGGCGCTGTGCACCTCCGGCGCCGCGGGCGCCTGCACCTCGGCCAGCGTGGCCAACGGGCGCTACCTCGTCCGCGAAGCTCCGACCGGCGCCCCCGCCGGCTGGCGCGCACTGACCCAGGTCTCCTGGGGCGGCGCCTCCAGCGGCCAGAGCCCGAGCCGCGCGTACGTGGGTGACGTCACCGTCTACGGCAACAACGCCACGGTGCGCCCCTCGACTTCATGGTCGCCGACCGCGCCGTCGTCCGGATCGGGCGCCTTCGTCGCGGCGAAGAACAACCCGGCGCTGCCCGACCGCTGCGGCCTCGACGTGCTGCTGCTGCTGGACCGCTCCGGTTCGATCAACCCGCAGAAGGACACCTACCGTAATGCGGCCCGGCAGTTCGTCACGTCGCTGAGCGGCACGCCGACACGCCTGAAGATCTCGAGCTTCGGCTCTGACACGCGCGCCGACCAGGCGAGCTTCCTCAACCTCGACGCGCCCGCGGACGTCTCCACGGCCAACGCGAAGATCAACGGCGTGTACTCCGCGCCCGCCGGCTCGACGAACTGGGACGGCGGCATGAACCTCGCCGCCAACGCCGGGGTCGACGTCGTGGTCTTCATCACCGACGGCAACCCGACGTACCGCGACACGCCGACCGGCACCTCGAGCGGCGGCGACGTCGACCTGCTCGATCTCACGGCCGGCGTGGCCTCGGCCAACAAGGTCAAGACGATCGGCAAGTCGTCCAGCGCCGGCGCCACGATCCTCGCCGTCGGCGCGGGCACCGGCGTCACCGCGGAGAACCTCGCCGCCGTCTCCGGCCCCAACGAGGGCGACGACTACGTCACCTCGAGCGTCGCCGGTCTTGACGCGAAGCTGCAGGCGATCGCCAACAAGCTGTGCGGCGCGCGGGTCCACGTGCGTCAGCTCACCGACGACGGCGGTCCGGCCTCACCGAAGGCCGGCTGGAGCTTCACGCCCGGCAAGCCGGCCGGCTCACCGGTCGCGATCACGCCCGGCACGATCACCACGGCGGGATCACCCGCTGAGGGCGCCGTCACGGTCGACCAGGTTCCCGCCGGTGGCGCCTCGGCGATCACCATGACTCAGACGCCGAAGCCCGGGTACGTCTTCGTGGCGTCGGACTGCCGCCTGGGCGGCTTCGCCGATGTCACCAGCGGTGGCGCGGTCACGGCCACGATCGCCACGGTGCGCCGCACCGAGGACTGGTACTGCACATTCCGCAGCCGCCAGCTGGTGGGCAGCATCGCCGTCGAGAAGACCGGCGCCGCGTGGGCCTACCACGGCGACGCCCTGACGTTCGGGTTCACCGTCACCAACAACGGCGAGACGCCGCTGAGCTACGTGACGGTCGGCGACGACCGCTGCGCGACCGTGACGGTGAAGTCCAAGCGCAATGGCGCCGGCCAGCCCGACAGCACGCCCGGCGTGCTCGACCTGACCGACCGCTGGAGCTACGAGTGCTCGATGACCGTTGCGTCACACAAGAACGGTGAGGCCAACCCGATCGTCAACACGGTGACGGCGGCCGGCCAGGATACGTGGAAACGCCCCGTGTCCGACACCGACACGCACTCGACGCTGCTGCTGCCCCCGGCCCTCTCGATCGACAAGACCGGACCCGCGACGGCGCAGGCCGGCAGCGCGGTGCTCTACACGCTCGTCGTCACGAACCCGGGCGACGTGCCGTTCATGGCGCCGAACGTCAACGTGACCGATGCGCTGTGCGAAGCTCCGCCGATGCTGAAGACGAAGAACGGTGACGCATCCCCCGGTCAGCTCGATCCGGGTGACTCGTGGACGTACACCTGCACCGTGCAGACGCTCAGCACTCAGACGGTTGTCAACAACATCGGAGGCTCCGAGGGTGATCGTAGGTGACTCGGGTGTCGTGATCGGCCTGAGTTTGGGCGCCTGAGCAGGCTCTCTTCGCTGTTTGCGTGCTGGCGGGCGGGGGTTGGGCGACGCGCACAG
>Ga0136617_10002481_pt1 | contig 16378 bp, 12 predicted proteins | sample AntDrymUQ3222106_2_FD_129672 | JGI IMG/M metagenome (GOLD analysis project Ga0136617, IMG submission 129672) | Polar desert sand microbial communities from Dry Valleys, Antarctica - metaG UQ322 (21.06) | ecosystem: Environmental > Terrestrial > Soil > Desert | place: Antarctica: Dry Valley...
CGGAGGACTCCGACTCCGGCCAGCTCGACTCGGCGGTCGAGCTTCTCACCCGGGGCGGGCGCGACGTCCGCCACGCCATGGCCATGACCATCCCCGAGGCGTGGGAGGGCGAGCGCGACCTCGACCCCGCGGTACGGGCGTTCTACCGCTATCACGCCTCGGTCATGGAGCCGTGGGACGGCCCCGCCGGCATCGTCTTCACCGACGGCGTGGGCGTCGGCGCGGCCCTCGACCGCAACGGGCTCCGTCCCCTCCGCTACGCGTCGTGCGAGGACGGGTTCGTCGCCTGCTGCTCCGAGGCCGGCGCCATCGACGTGTCGGGCCACGGCCAGGTCACCCGGGGCCGCCTCGGACCGGGCGAGATGATGTTCGTCGACCCCTCGCGAGGCGTGCTCGACGACGAGGACTGCAAGGTCCGGCTGGCTGCGGGCGGACTCTATGCCCGGTGGGCGGCCGACGGCCTGCGCGACATGTCCCGCGGCCGGGTCATCGAGCAGACTCCCGACCCCGACGACATCGAGCGCCGCCAGGCCATCTTCGGCTACTCCAAGGAGGAGCTGGCCATGGTGCTGCGGCGGATGGCCAACGACGCCAAGGAGCCGACGTACTCCATGGGCGACGACTCCCCCCTCCCCCACCTCGCCGGCCGCCCCCGGCCCCTGCACCACTACCTCAAGCAGCGCTTCGCCCAGGTCACCAACCCGCCCATCGACCACCTGCGGGAGCGGCTGGTCATGAGCCTGCGCACCTGCCTCGGCCCCCGCAGCCCCATCCTGGCCGAGGGACCGGAGTCGACCCGCCTCCTCGTCCTCAAGTCGTACTTCCTCTACCCGTCGGCCGTGCTCGACCTCCTGGTCTCCGATCCCGGCTTCGGGGTGGCCCACCTCGACGCCACGTTCCCCGCGTCCGAGGGCCCGGGAGGGCTGCGGGCCGCGGTCGAGGGCCTCTGCGACCGGGCCGAGAAGCTCGTGCGGGCCGGCACCGGCATCCTGATCGTCGACGACGGCGGGGTCGACGACGAGCGGGCGGCGGTGCCCGCCCTCCTCGCCGCCGGCGCGGTGCACAACCGGCTCGTCGCGTGCGGGCTGCGGTCGGACACCAGCCTGGTGATCTCGGCCGACGACGCCCGGGACACCCACTACGTCGCCTGCCTGCTGGGCTACGGCGCCGACGCCATCTGCCCCGGCCTCGCCCTCGAGACGGTCGCCCACGAGGCCGACCAGAACGTCGACGTCGAGCTGTCGGGGCCCGAGGCCCAGGAGCGGCTCCAGGCGGCCATGGAGGACGGCGTGCTCAAGATCATGTCGAAGATGGGGATCTCCACCGTCGACTCCTACCGGGGGGCGCAGATCTTCGAGGCCATCGGCCTGGGGCCGGCGGTCATCGACATGTGCTTCCCGGGCACACCGTCCGTCGTCGGCGGCGTCGGGTGGGACGAGCTGGGCGCCGACGCCCTCAGCCGCCACTCCGAGGGCCGCCTGGCCGAGGGCGGCTACTACCGGGTGCGCAAGCGGGGCGAGTTCCACACCCACACCGACGAGGTGGTGAAGGCCCTCAACGAGATGAAGGCCGCCCACCTGCTCCAGTCCGCCATCCGGGAGGACGTGGCCGCGGGCCGCATCCCCGTCACCATCACCAACGGCCCGGGCCCGACCAACGGCGGCGGCGCGACCAACGGCAACGGCGCGACCAACGGCGGCACCGCCACCTACCAGCGCTTCGCCGACCTGGTCAACAGCCGCCCCCCCACCGAGTTGCACGACATGCTCGAGCTGATCCCGGCGCCGACGCCTGTCCCCATCGACGAGGTGGAGCCGGCGCTGGCCATCACCCGGCGGTTCTCCACCGGCGCCATGTCCCACGGTGCCCTCAGCCGGGAGGCGCACGAGACGCTCACCGAGGCCATGAACCTCATCGGCGGGCTGTCGAACTGCGGCGAGGGCGGCGAGAGCTACAAGCGGTTCAAGACCCGGGGCCAGGCCAAGGGAGACAAGAACAGCCGCATCAAGCAGATCGCGTCGGGGCGCTTCGGCGTCACCCCCGAGTACTGCGCCTTCGCCGACGAGCTCAACATCAAGATGGCCCAGGGCTCCAAGCCCGGCGAAGGGGGCCAGATCCCCGGCAACAAGGTGTCGGAGGAGATCGCCGCCCTACGCCACACCCAGCCCGGCATCGGCCTCATCTCCCCGCCGCCCCACCACGACATCTACTCCATCGAGGACCTGGCCCAGCTCATCTTCGACCTGAAGCAGGTCAACCGCCACGCCGACGTGTCGGTCAAGCTGGTGGCCGAGGACGGGGTGGGCACCATCGCCGCCGGCGTGGTCAAGGCCCTGGCCGAGGTGGTGCACATCAGCGGCTGCAACGGTGGGACGGGTGCCTCCCCCCTCTCGTCGATCAAGCACGCCGGCCTCCCGTGGGAGCTGGGCGTGGCCGAGACCCAGCAGGCCCTGATCGAGAACGGGCTGCGCGACCGGGTCCGGCTGCGCATGGACGGCGGGATGCTCACCGGGCGCGACGTGATGATGGCGGCCCTGCTGGGCGCCGACGAGTACTCCTTCGGCACCGCGGCCATGATCGCCGAGGGCTGCATCATGCTGCGGGCCTGCCACAAGGACACCTGCTCCACCGGCATCGCCACCCAGCGCCCCCACCTGCGGGCCAAGTTCGCGGGCACTCCCGAGGGGGTGGCCGCCTACATGGTGTTCATGGCCGAGGAGGTGCGGCGGTACCTGGCCGAGCTCGGCTTCCGCACCCTCGACGAGGCCATCGGCCGGGTGGAGTGCCTGCGCCAGCGGGTGGTCGACGACCCCCGGGCCAACACCATGGATCTCGCACCGCTGCTGAGGCCGCCCACCGACCCGGCCGCTCCCCGCCACTTCGTCCGGGCGCTGCCTATACAGCGGCCCCGCTCGGCCCTGGGCGACCGCCTGGTCGACGACGCCTTCCAGCCCATGTGGGACGGAGTCGAGCTGCACCTCAGCTACCCGATCGCCAACTCCGACCGCACCGTCGGCGCCGCCCTCAGCGGGGCCCTCGCCCTGGAGTTCGGCGAGACGCCGCCACCGGGTACCGCCATGGTGCGCTTCGACGGCTCGGCCGGGCAGAGCTTCGGCGCCTTCCTGGGCCACGGCATCGAGTTCGAGCTGGTGGGCGAGGCCAACGACTACGTCGGCAAGGCCATGGCCGGAGGCCGGGTGGTCATCCGTCCCCCGGAGAACGACGCCGGCAACCCCGTCCTCGCCGGCAACACCTGCCTGTATGGCGCCACCGGCGGCGAGCTGTACATCGCCGGTTCGGCCGGGGAGCGCTTCGCGGTGCGCAACTCGGGCGCCTCGGCGGTGGTCGAGGGGGTGGGCGACCACGCCTGCGAGTACATGACCGGCGGCAGCGTCGTGATCCTCGGACCGGTGGGCTACAACCTCGGTGCGGGCATGACCGGCGGCCAGGCCTTCGTCTGGGACCCCGAGGGCAAGCTGGCCAGCCGGCTCAACACCGCCCTGGTCGACGCCGGCCTGCCCGACACCGACCTCTTGGACGACCTGCGCTGGCGGATCGAGCGCCACGCCGAGCTCTCCGGCTCGGCCTGCGCCCGCCAGCTGCTCGACGACTGGGAGAACACGGTCGACGACATGTGGCTGGTGGCTCCCGTAGACCTCATCCGCCGGCTCGAGCTGCAGCGGGCCAGCCAGGTGGCCAACGCCGTCTGACGCCGGCGGCACTGGCCCGAGACAGCTGAACGTGAGGTGCGGGAGAAAATTGCCGCCGGCTGAGGCGTCGTCGGGACGTGAGCGGGTAAGTCCTGGGGTGCGGCCTACCCGTGCCGTTCCCGCCCGAGTCGTACAGCAGGAGGCCAATTCGATGAGCACCGGCCCCAAGGGAGCGGTGACGACCCCGGTCGATCGCTGGGAGCCCCCCCTGCCGGTGGAGCGAGGGCCGCTCTCGGGCGCCGTCATAGGCGCGCTGACGGGCAGGTTCGGGGATCTCGCCCCGATCGCGGCCCTCGACATCGATCTCCACGGGTCCGATCTCCACAGGGCCGATCCACTCTCGGACGACGACTTCCACCTGGCCCTCTACGTCTGCTACGAGCTGCACTATCGGGGATTCGCCGGCGTCGACGAGGGCTGGGAGTGGAACCCGTCACTGATCGGCTTCCGGGGACGCCTCGAGAACCTCTTCGAGTCGGCGCTCCGGGAGCGGTTCGGGCATGTGGTGCCGGCCGACCTCGCCGATACGACGTCGATCCTGGTCGAAATCGCCAACCAACCCGGGCCGTCGGTGTCCAAGTACCTCAAGGACCGTGTGTCACTCGCCCGGTACCGGGAGTTCATGATCCACAAGTCCCCCTACCAACTCAAGGAGTTCGACCCCCAGTCGTGGATCATTCCCCGGCTCGAGGGCAAGGCCAAGGCGGCCATGATCGAGGTGGCCTTCGACGAGTACGGCTGCGGACGGTCGGACCAGATCCACGCCGTGCTGTTCCGCAACACCATGGAGGCGCTGGGCCTCGACGGCCGCTACGGCGCCTACCTGGATCGCATCCCGGGCCCGACCCTGGCGCCGGTGAACCTGATGACCATGTTCGGGCTCCACCGCCGGCTGACGGGAGCCGCGGTCGGCCATCTGGCCATCGGCGAGCTCACCTCGTCGTTGTCGACCAAGCGCTCCGCTGACGGCCTGCGAAAGCTCGGCTTCGGAGCCGACGCGACGCACTTCTTCGACGAGCACGTGATCGCCGACTCCATCCACGACATGATCACCCTGCACGATCTGGCCGGAGGGCTGGCCGACGGCAACCCGACCATGGCGGAGTGCATCGTCTTCGGGGCCGCCGCCGGGGCCGGGCTCGACGCCATGTTCGCCGACTACCTGCTCGGCTGCTGGGAACGCAACGAGCCCTCCCTCCGCGGCCCCAGAGAGTGCGGAGAGTGAGCCGGAGTCAGGGTCGAGCGGGCGGATCGGTCTGAGAGCTCCTGACTGAGTCCCTGAAGTTGCACGTCTTGTGGGTGCTGTCGCACCACGGCTTCTGGTTCGACCGCCCACACCGACACAGGGCCACCGTCTGGCGCGTCGATTCGATCTCGTTCCCGTCGACGTCGACGATCCGGAAGGCGCCCCGCACCAGATAGGGCCCGTCCGGATAGGCGGTGATGGTTACGAAGTCACTGCTCACCTGATCTCCTTCCTGGGTCGGGGGGCGGCCCGTCACCGCAGCCCCGCCGTCTCGGCCACCAACAGGTCCACCACCGCAGCCAGACCCTCGTGCCCGGCGAACGCTCGCTGCTGGCGCTGGGCCGAGGACCCGATGTCGAGGATCTCGGCCACGAGCGTCGTCACCTCCTCCCAGTCACCCGCCTGCTCCAAGCCGCTTCGTACGTGGGCGACGAGTCGACCGACCACGGCCGCCGCCGGGAGGAGGGTTCCCTCCACGGGATCCAGGAGGCGCTCGTCCAGGCTGAAGCGGGAGGCCCGCCACCTGGCCGCCCGGAGCAGCTCGGGGCGCACCTCGGGGCAGGGCGCGTCGTCGGCGATCTCGTCCAGAGACACCTGCACGAGCGCCCGGCACAGACCAGCCAGGACGATCGACTCGTCGACCCGGGTGCAGGAGTCCCCGATGCGGAACTCGACGGTCTGGTGCGGGATGCCGGGCCGTACGTCCTCGAACACCTGCCGCTTGTCGGCCGCCGCCTCGGTCGCCACCAGCGACTCCATCACCCGGGCGTACTCGGCGAACGAGGCAAACGGCGCCGGTATCCCCGACACCGGCCACCGGGACATGATCACACTGCGATAGCTGGCGTAGCCGGTGGCCTCCCCCATCCAGAAAGGCGAGCTGGCCGACAGGGCCAGGAGCACCGGCAGCCAGGGCCGGACCCGGTTCATGACCTGCACGGCCAAGTCGCGATCGTCGACACCGACGTGGACGTGGCAGCCGCAGATGACGTGCTCGGCCGCCAGCCGGGCGTAGATCTCGACGACCTTCTGAAACCGTGGCTGGTGATTGACCGGCTGCGTTCGCCAGTCGGCCAGGGGAGGGCTCCCTGCCGCCACGATCCGTTGGCCCGCGCCCTCGGCCGCCTCGACGAGCCCCCGCCGTAGTTCGCACAGCTCGGATCGCAGCTGATCGAGGCTCCGGCACGGGCTGGTCCGGCCCTCGATCATGCTCGGACGGAACTCGTCGGCGTAGCTCGGGTACCCGTCGCCCCGCCCGCCGGCGGACACAAGGACCGGCGTGGCGTCCGTGACGAGCTCGCGGGTGAGGGCGTCGACGACGAAGAACTCCTCCTCGACCCCGAGCGTCAGGCCGTCGGCCACGTGGGGCACCCTTCCCTTCCTGTCGATCGCCGGCCGGGCCTCAGCAGTGGAGGCGCCGGGGCTCGTCGGGCAGCACCAGCACCCGCACCGGCACGGGGAACCTGAAGGAAGGCTCGTCGAGTGCCTCCAGGGCCAAGGTGCGCGACCGGCAGGCGACGGTGAGGAGCTCCAAGAGGACATCGGGCGACACCGGGCCCGCCACCCCCGGGTCGGCCAGCCGGCGACACGACAGACCGACGACGATGTAATAGACGACACCGTCCTCTATTACATCGGCGTCTATTACATCGGCGTCTATTACATCGGCGTCTATTACACCGGCGTCTATTACACCGGCGTCGGGTCGGAGCAGCGGGCCCTCTCCCCTGGCCTCGAGATCGAGGACCCTTTCGGGGTGCTCGACGGTGTACTCACCGAGCCGCAGCGCGCTCAGGGTGACGCCCGAGATCCCGTATCCCGACTCGTGGAGCAGCGACGCCGCCCGACGCACGGAGGTGTAGCTGCCGATCGTGAGCGCCAGGCCCGAACCCATCGCGGCGGCGTGGTCGACGACCACCCGCACCAGACGAAGGCCGTCGGTGCCCCCGTCGATCGACACCCGGTTCGTCTCCGCCGCCGGGACCGGGACGTACGGGGGGTTGCTCATCACCACGTCAGGCGGTCGGGTGAACGGTGTGGCCTCGAGCAGCTGCGGGGGGCTGAGCAGGGTGTAGTCGGCCAGCCCGAAGGTGACGCGCCGGCGGCCGTTCTCCGAGGGGTGGTGCTCGACGGCCCAGCGGACGCTCTCGACGGACACGTCGAGGCCGTGGACATGGGCGGCGCCGGCCCGGGCGACGGCAGCCGCCGCCGCACCACTTCCCGACCCGAGGTCGAGCACCGTCGACCCCGGCCCGATCAGGTCGACCGCCGCCCATGCGCCGACCTCCGTGTCGAGGGGGTCGAAGAAGACGCCCGGGACATCCGGCGGGCGGCGATCGACCGGCGTCAGGTGGTGATAGTCGGAGCGCCGTTCGATGCCGGCTGCAGTCGACGTGAGCCCTTCTCGATCGCGGTCAACGGTCGGCAAGGCACCACTCCAGGATCGCCAGCGCCGAGTGGTACTTGTTGGCCGCCTGGGGGAGGGCGAGGCTGGCGGGGCCGTCGAGCACCTCGGCGGTGACCTCCTCCCCCCGATGGGCGGGGAGATCGTGCATGAACCGGGCGCCCGGCCATCGAGCCATGAGGTGCCCGTTCACCTGGAAGGGCTCGAACAGCTCGTGCCAGTGAGGGTCGGGTTTGGTGGTGCCGGTGGTCTGCCAGCGGGTCGTGTAGACGACATCGACCTCGTCCGGCAGGGTCGACATGTCGTGGCCCTCCTCCACGTGGCTCCCGCTGCTCGCCGCCCGCCCGACGGCCAACTCCAGCTTGTCCTTGGCCAGGCCGTAGCCGGCCGGCGTCCGCAGGTGCAGCTCGTTGCCCGGGAAGCGGGCCAGGGCCAGGGCGAGGGACGCCGCGGAGTTGTTGCCCTCCCCGACGTAGAGCACGCGCAGGTTGTCGATCCGGCCGAAGTGCTGCAGCAGGGTGACCAGGTCGGCGATCGCCTGGGTGGGGTGCTCGTCGGAGGTCATGGCGTTTATGACCGGCATCGTGGCCTGCTCGGCCAGATCCCGGAGCTCCTGAGGATCTCCGGCCGTGCGGGCCACGACGGCGTCGACCATCGTGGCCAGGACCCGACCGGTGTCCTGCCAGGTCTCGCCCGTGTTGGTCTGCAGGTCATTGGGCCCGTACGTCAGGATCTGGGCGCCCAACCGCAGAGCGGCGGACGAGAAGGCGGTGCGGGTGCGGGTCGAGGTCTGCCGGAAGTAGATCGCGACGACCCGTCCCCGCAGCACCGGTTCGATCGCGGCCGTCCGCTCGGCGTAGGCCCGGCCCCGGGTCACGACGCTCCGCAGGTCGTCGGTCGCCAGGTCCTCGACGGAGATGAGGCTCCGAGCCGCCATGTCGCTGCGTGGATTCATCTGGCAGCCGAGATCACGGGTCGAGGAACATCCCGTAGTTGCGCAGCAGGGCCACCTCGTAGACGCGGCTGGCGATGGCCAGGTCACCGATCGCCATCCCGAACGGGTTGACCACGACGATCTGCCGCTCGTCGTCGCGCCCGGGGCAGGTTCCACTGACCAGTTGGCCCACCGTGCCCGTCACCGGGCGTCCACCGCCGCTGCCGCCCGGGGCGGCGATCTTGTCGGCCCGGGCCAGCTTGCCCATGAGCCGCTGGGTGTCGGCGACGACCAGGTTCCAGTCGTCGACGTAGAGCCGGTCGGCCCGCAGGTAGGCCTCCTCGTCGACGTCGTCGAGGGACACGTTGACCACGAGCGACCCCGGCTTCAGCCAGTCGTAGCGGATGTACGCGGTGGTTGTCGTCGTCGCCGTCACCACGATGTCGGCCGCCCGCACCAGCTCATCGGGCTCGGCCACGTGCTCGACGGTGGCGGGTGCGCAGACGTCCCGGAGATCCTTGACGAGTGCCTCCGCCCGATCGTCGACCAGGTCGCAGACGAGCACCCGGTCGATCTGGAGATGCTCCGTCATGAGCAGGACGTGCGCCCGGGCGATCGGGCCGGCGCCGATCACACCCAGCACCTGGGCGACGTCGGGTTGCAGGTGCCGCGCCGCCAGGGTGGAGACCGCCGCCGTGCGCAGGGCGCTGATGCCGGCCGCCTGGAGGATCGCTTCCGGGCGGGCGGTCACCGGGTTGAACAGCAGGGTCAGACCGGAGGCCCGGGGAAGCCCGAGGGTCGGATTCTGGATGCTGGCGTTGATGATCTTGGTGCCGATAACGGGAACCGGGCCGCCGATGAGACCGGGCATGTTCAGCGTCCGGGCCATGCCGCCGCCCTGCGGCTCCCAGCGCAGCACCGCTTCGTCGGGAAGGTCGACCTCCCCCGCCGCGTGCGCCGCCAGCGCCTGCGCCACGCAGGCCACGGGATCCACCTCCTGGCACGCCTTGTCGACATCAGCCCCGCTGAGATAGAGGAGACCGTTCCCGATCCGGCGGGCGCCGGCCGCGGCACCGCTGCCGTTGGTGGTCACGGCGCCAGTCTCAGGGCGTCGAACGGCAGGCCCGCCAGGTCGGCGGCGGGATGGAAGCCGAACTTGGCCAGCCAGAGATCGGAGTAGATGCTGTTGAGGTAGTTCGACCGGCCGTCGGCGCAGATGCACACGGGCTGGTGGACGTCGGGATGGTCGGCGAGGTATCGGGCGCACGCGGTGACGACCGCACCGGACGATCCCCCCAGGCCGATGTCGAGCGAGTCGTGGATCGCGTGGCAGGCGGCGACAGCGTCCCTGTCGCTCACGATCACCACGTCGTCGTAGTCGGTGGTTCGCAGGAACTGAGACGCGCAGCTCGAGCCCACCCCGTTCAGCAGCCTCGGCGCCTGCACCGTGCCGAACACCCGCGAGCCGGGGACATCGACCCCCACCACTGTCACCTGCGGGTTCACCGCCTTGAAGTACCGACCGATGCCGGCGAGGGTGCCGCCGGTCGAGGTGGCCAGGAAGACGGCGTCGACCTTCGGTCTCTGACGCCGGATCTCCGGCCCCGTCTGATGAAAGTGAACCCCCGGATTCGCCGGATTGGCGTACTGGTTGGGCCAGATCATGCCCTCCTCGATCACCATCCGGCGCACCTGGCTCAGCCGGCTCAGGAGGTAGCCGCCGGTGTGGTCCTGCTCGTCGACCAGCACGACCTCGGCGCCGAAGCCCCTCATCCGGTCGACGACCAGGGGATCCACCTTCGGGTCGACCACAGCCGTGAACGAGTAGCCCCGCTCCCGGCTGATCATGGCCAGGGCCACCCCGAGGTTCCCCGACGTCGATTCGACGACCGGGTCGCCCCGGCGGAGCCCGTCCATGGCCTCGAGGCTTCGGAGAAGGGCGTAGGCGGTGCGGTCCTTGATGGATCCGGCCGGGTTGTGCGACTCGAGCTTCAGCCCGACGCCACGCCAACGGTCGTCGATGCGAAGGCCGATGTCGACGAGCGGAGTGCGGCCGATGGCCGAGAGCAAGCTCTCCGGGCGGGGACGCGGCTTAGGCCGCGGCCGGTCGGGCCGTCTCTTGGCCGCCATCTCGACAACTCCGTCCGGAACCCTCGCCCACTCCAGGGGGCGGCGGGCCGCGCCAGCTCCCACTCAGCCGAAGCGGTGAAGCTCGCAGGTGACGATCAGCCCGAGCATCTTCAGGCCGATCCATGGGAGTTGGACACGGTCAGTCCATTACCCACGTGGGGCGGGGACGATCCAGCCAACACGAAAAATCCGGTCATCCTCCCGGAACAAGGACGAAACGAACGGCGAGCGCACCGGACGTAGGCCGCGACCAGGCGTCACGAGGTCGTTGGTTCCGACAGCGATGCGCGAGGCTGTGACCGCCAGGGGGGAGGTGCGTCTGTTGTGACACGCGGCCACGACGAAGGCCTCGCCGGGGCGGCGCAGCCGGGGCCGCTGGCGGCGATGACGTACGACGAGCGGGTCTCGTCCGCCTACGACGCGGCCCAGCGGGACGAGCCGGCGGCGACCTTCGCCATGTGGATGGACAGGTTCGTTCATCATGCCGACAAGCGGCGGCCGCTGTCGGTTCTCGATCTCGGATCCGGCACCGGGAAGTTCACCGCCGCCCTGGCCGATGCCTTCGGCGGTCCTGTCGTCGGGATCGAACCGTCCCCTCACATGCGGGCCGTCGCCGAACGGGACCGCTCCCATCCGCTGGTCTCCTACTCGGACGGCTCCGCCGATCGCATCCCCCTCCACGATGGATCCTGCGACCTCGTCCTCATGTTCCTGGTGCTGCAGCACGTCGCCGACCGGGCGGCCGCGGCGGTCGAGATCGCCCGGGTGCTCGGGCCGGGCGGCCGCCTGCTGATCGTGAACCACTTTCGCGGTGAGCCCACCCCTCGGGCATGGGCTGCCTACTTCCCGAGAGCGAGGGAGATCGAGGAGTCGAGCCTGCCCACGGTGGACGAGGCCAAGGCCATGTTCGCCCCGGCCGGCGTGGGCTTCGTCGACCTCGACCGGCGCCTGATCAGCGTCTGCCCCAGCCTCCGGGCCTACCTGGAGCGCATCAGGCTGCGGTCGATCTCGTCGCTCGAGTGCCTGTCGGAGGACGAGTTCACCGCCGGCCTGGCTGCCCTGGAGGCCGATGTGGCCCGCGAGACCGTTCCCCGACCGGTCGAGCAACTGGCGGATCTGATGGTCCTCGAGAAGTTCGTGGACCACCCACCGGTTGCGGAACCAAGCCCCTATTGACCCTGGACCTGTCCGCTGAATGTCGCTAACCTAAGATTGATCACCTAGTGTTGTTCACCGTCTCGGGAGGTCGACATGTTTCTGCATCGCCTTCGGGCTGTCGATGGACTACGAGGTCTTCCTCCTTTCCCGGATCAAGGAGGAGCACGACCGCACCGGAGACAACCGGCAGGCCGTCGCGGTGGGCCTGGAGCGCACCGGCCGGATCGTCACCGCCGCCGCGGCCCTGCTGGCCATCGTGTTCATCGCCATGGCCACGTCGAGCGTCTCATTCATCAGACTGTTCGGGATCGGCCTTACGATGGCCGTACTCATGGACGCCACCCTCATCCGGGCCGCCCTGGTGCCCGCCTTCATGCGCCTGGCCGGCGAGGCCAACTGGTGGGCACCGGCGCCGATGCGCCGGATCTACGAGCGCTGGGGCTTCAGCGACGCCGATCCCGTGGTTGAGGCCGCGCCCGAGCTGGAGCGGGTCCGATAGGCCCTGCGCCCGCCACGTCGACGCCTGCCGGCCGCCGCAGCCGCGCCCCCCGGGGCAAGGGCGACCGCTTGCGCGACGAGATCCTGGTCGCCACCGAGAAGCTGCTGCTGAAGACGGGCGACGAGTCAGCGGTGTCCATCCGGGCCATCGCCGACGCCGTCGGCGTCAGCCCGCCGTCGATCTACCTCCACTTCGCCGACAAGGACGAGCTCATCTACGCCGTCTGCGCACTGCAGTTCCGCAAGCTCGAGGTGGTCTTCGCCGAGACCATGGCCGGCGCCGACGACCCCTTGGAGAAGCTGCGGCGGCGGGGGCAGGCCTACGTGCGCTGGGGGGTTGCCCATCCCGAGCACTACCGGATCCTGCTGATGGGCAAGAGCCAGTTCTCCCGGGACGACTTCGAGGCCGGCTTGCTGCCGGGAATGCTCTGTTTCCAGTCCCTCGTCGCGAACGTCCAGGAATGCATGGACATCGGCGTGTACGCCACCGACGATTCGTTCCGGGTGGCCACCATCCTGTGGGCCGCAGTGCACGGGATGACGTCGCTCCTCATCTCCGTCCCCGGGTTCCCCACGTTCCACGATCCGGAAGCCCTGGTCGACCAGATGCTCGACACGCTGGCGCAGGGGCTCTTTTCGCAGTCGGAAGCGGAGCTTCCTCGGCGAGCTCCTTAGGACCTGCGGCCGGCCGGCGGGGCCGGCATCACGCGGTGGTCAGATCAGTGCGGTTTACCGAGCCTTGACTCGTGCCGGCCGAGGGGGCGGCGAACCCCAGGCCGCCCCTTGGGTCAGCGGGAGGCGGCTTGGAGGAGGGCGGGAAGGGGGGTCGGGGTCGAGTGGCGAAGGGGTATGGGGCGGACGATGCGGCGGGCGGGGAGGGCGGTCACGGGCCGGGACGATGGTGCGATGACGTGCTGGCGCTTGGCCTGCTGGTCGCGGCTGTGGGCCAGGAGTCCGACATAGGCGATGAGGACGTCGTAGGCGAGCAGGTGCATTCCCCATGCCACCCGGGTGCCCAGGATCACCGCAACCACCAGAGTCGCCGCCATGCCGAAGCCGATCACGCCCAAGACCCGTCGCCGACGTTGGGTCGCAGTGCGCCGGATGGCGGCCGGGGAGGTGTCGATCCGACTCTGAGTGGGGGTGGCGGTCGAGCCCACGAAGCACAGTCGCATCCGGTCGAATTCGGCCAATTCCGCTCGGTTCCGCACTCGGCCCCGAACCAGGGGCGGCACAAGCACGAGGGCCCACAACAGCGCCAGCAGCGGGTATACCGCCAAGAATCGCTCCCTTTGTCCCCCGAACCCGGGTTGGATTCAGCCTGTGCCCGACAGGGATCGATGCTCCCCCACCGGTCGCCGCCACGCTATCGCAACGAGTGCCAGCGGCCAAGTGCGCCTGATTTCAAGATGACGCCTGGGGACAACTTCCAGGTTCGACACTCACGCTCGGGTGCCGGAACGCCGCATTGTCCGTCACCCATGCATGGGCCTGATCGAATGGATCGCCGTCGACGCGCCCACGCCCTCCAGCTTTCCGAAGGCGAACTACTTCGCGCTGCCCTTGACCGGGGCGGTCAGCGGGGACCGGTCGGGGTTGTCGACGGCGCAGACCAGTCCGCGCCGGCCGTCGTGCCACGCTTCGCTCTCGGGCACGATCTCGAACTCGGTGAGCTGAGACTGTCCCCGGGGAATGCCGACGTAGTCGGTGAAGAGCTGGCCCAGGCAGGCGTTGGCCGCGTACTCGAGCAGGGCCTGGGCCCCCGGGAAGGCGTCGCCTTCGGCCGCCGGGTGCACGACCACGGCGAACACCTCGGCGTCGTGGGGTTCGTCGCACGCCCGGACCTTCAGGCGGCGCACCTCGGTGCCGTCGGGGGTATCGATGCAGTCGCCCGGCTTCAGCTCGGCGTAGTCGACCCCGTCGGGCCGGACCAGGTTGGCGACCACCAGGCCGGCGACGGCCAGCCATCCGGCGAGCGCGATCACAGCGACGATCCGAGCTCCGGCCACGAGTCCGGAGCCGGTGGCGCCCGGGTGGCCGGCGATCCGGCGCTTGGCCCGGCCCGCCGTGATCAGGGCGGGAATCGCCGGGATGGCGAGCAGCACCAGCGACAGCAGGGACAGGAGGAAGGCCTTGGCCGCCATCGGCTCGCGAGTCAGGGCACCCGACGGGCTGCCTGCCGGCTTCGGCGGCTTGCCGGCCTTGGGCGGGGAGGCGATGGGCGACGAGGCGTCGCTCGGAGGGGCGGCGGTGCGGTGCAGCGGCGGCGGGATGGTCTGCGTCGGCTCCCCGGAGTCCGCCAGTTCGGGCTCGGCCCAACGGGGGGGAGCCCAACCGGGTTCGGGGGGAGCGGCGGGCTCGGCCGCGGGCACGGTGCCGCCGGTGACCACCCGGGGCCGTCTCGACTGATAGGTCGGGGTCGGGGGCGCGGCCGGCGATCCCGGTCCCACGAGCGTGTCGGTGGTGACATCGTCGTCGGGTGCCTCAGGAGAAGGCGGGTCGGAAACCTCGGTGTCGGCGCCGTCCCGACCCAGGCTGCGGCCGGGGAAAGTCCTCGGGCGGCTGGTCGAGCCCTGGGTGTTGCCGGTGACGACCCTGGGCCCGCGCGAGCTCGGACGCGCTGGACCCTCGCTCTCGTCATCTGCCATAGCCGCAGCTTACGGGCGCGGGGAAGGGCCCTCTGCACCGGTGCCAACTAATCTGGGACCCATCGATACGTCCTCCGCCTCCGAACCCACCACCCCGCTCGCGCTGGTCGAGGCCTTGTACGAACGACTGGCCGAACGCGTGGCCGCGGCGCGTCTGCGGCTCGGCCGGCCGCTCACCCTGGCCGAGAAGGTGCTCTTCGGCCATCTGGCGGGTGCTCCCGGCCCCGACGGCCCCGCGGTCGACGTCGCCGGCCTCGAGCGGGGCCGGTCGTACGTCGAGCTGCAGCCCGACCGGGTAGCCATGCAGGACGCCACCGCCCAGATGGCGCTTCTCCAGTTCTCCACCGCCGGGCTGCCCCGGGTGCGGGTGCCGACCACCGTGCACTGCGACCACCTGATCCTCGCCCAGGTCGGGGCGGTGGCCGACCTCCTGTCGGCCAAGGAATCCAACAAGGAGGTCTACGACTTCCTCTCCAGCATCTCGGCCAAGTACGGGATCGGCTTCTGGCAGCCGGGGTCGGGGATCATCCACCAGGTCGTCCTCGAGCGCTACGCCTTCCCCGGCGGGATGATGATCGGCACCGACAGCCACACGCCCAACGCCGGCGGACTGGGCATGGTGGCCATCGGCGTGGGCGGGGCCGACGCGGTCGACGTGATGACCGGCGGTACGTTCGGCCTGCGCTGGCCGCTGCTGGTCGGGGTCCGCCTCACCGGCCGGCTGTCGGGCTGGACGTCGCCCAAGGACGTGATCCTCAAGGTGGCCCAGATCCTCACCGTCAAGGGCGGTACCGGCGCGGTGGTCGAGTACTTCGGGCCCGGCACCGAGGCCATCAGTGCCACCGGCAAGGCCACGATCTGCAACATGGGGGCCGAGATCGGCGCCACCACGTCGATCTTCCCCTACGACCGGCGCTCCGCCGACTACCTCGACGCCACCGGTCGCAAGGGCGTCGCCCTGGCCGCCGACCGGGCCCGGGCCGACCTCCGGGCCGACGACGAGATCGACCTCGACCCGTCCGCCTACTTCGACCGGTTGGTGGAGATCGACCTGTCGACCCTCGAGCCCCACGTGGTCGGGCCCCACACCCCCGACCTGGCCCGGGAGGTGTCGGCCCTGGGCGCCGAGGCCAAGGCCGCCGGCTGGCCCCTCCACCTGTCCCAGGCCCTGGTGGGCTCGTGCACCAATTCGTCCTACGAGGACATCAGCCGGGCCGCCAGCGTCGCCCGCCAGGCCGCCGCCGCCGGGCTGCGCACCCGTACCCCGCTGCTCATCACCCCCGGGTCGGAGACGGTGCGGGCCACCGTCGAGCGCGACGGGCTGCTGGCCGACCTGGAGTCGATCGGCGCCAGCGTGCTGGCCAACGCCTGCGGGCCGTGCATCGGCCAATGGGCCCGGTCCGACGTGGTCGACGGCGAGGCCAACTCGATCATCAGCTCGTTCAACCGCAACTTCCCGAAGCGCAACGACGGCAACGCCTCCACCCTCGCCTTCATCGCCTCCCCGGAGACCACCGTCGCCTACGCCCTGGCCGGCACCCTCGACTTCAACCCCCTGGAGGACGCCCTCGACGGGGTGCGGCTGGCCGAGCCGGTCGGCTCGGAGCTGCCGCCCAGCGGCTTCGTCGAGGGCGACGAGGGTTACGTGGC
>Ga0136617_10002482_pt1 | contig 16374 bp, 16 predicted proteins | sample AntDrymUQ3222106_2_FD_129672 | JGI IMG/M metagenome (GOLD analysis project Ga0136617, IMG submission 129672) | Polar desert sand microbial communities from Dry Valleys, Antarctica - metaG UQ322 (21.06) | ecosystem: Environmental > Terrestrial > Soil > Desert | place: Antarctica: Dry Valley...
CTGCTCGGCTCGGTCGGCGAGCCGATCAACCCCGAGGCCTGGGTCTGGTACCGCGAGCACATCGGTGCCGACCGCTGCCCCGTCGTCGACACCTGGTGGCAGACCGAGACGGGGATGATCATGATCACGCCGCTGCCCGGGGTCACCACGCTGAAGCCCGGCTCGGCGACGAAGCCCTTCCCGGGCGTGGAGCCGGTCGTCCTCAACGAAGCCGGCGAGCCCGTGGGGCCGGGCGGCGGCGGCTACCTCGCACTCACGCGCCCGTGGCCGGCGATGCTGCGCGGGCTCTACAAAGAGCATGACCGCTACGTCGAGACCTACTGGAGCCGCTACGGCGACGCCTACTTCGCCGGCGACGGCGCCCGGATCGACGAGGACGGCGACTTCTGGCTGCTCGGGCGCGTCGACGACGTGATGAACGTCTCGGGTCACCGGATCTCCACGATCGAGGTCGAGAGCGCCCTCGTCGACCACCAGGGTGTCGCGGAGGCCGCCGTGTGCGGGCGGAACGATCCGCAGACGGGTCAGGCGATCGTGGCGTACGTGACCTTGAAGGGCGGTGACGAGGGCTCGGTCGAGATGCTCGAGGAGCTGCGCGCGCACGTCGGCCGCAAGATCGGCGCGATTGCGAAGCCGGCCAACATCGTCTTCACCCCCGAGCTGCCGAAGACGCGCAGCGGCAAGATCATGCGCCGGCTGCTCCGCGACGTGGCCGAAAACCGTGCGCTCGGCGACACGACGACGCTCGCGGACCCGGGCGTGGTCGGAGAGCTGCAGGCGCGCGCCTCGGCCGAGCCGACCGAGGAGTAGCGGCACGCGCGTCGTGACGGCCTCGGAGCGGCCCGACCTCCTCGAGCCGGCGTGGGAGCTCACGAAGGACGTCCTGCCCGAGTACAACAACCACGGCGACGTCCTGAATCGCTACTGGGGCCGTCTCACGGAGGAGCTGCCCGATTTTCAGTTCCACGTCCTCGACGGGGAGGAGATCGCGGCCCGCGCGCGGTCGCTTCCGATTCGCTGGGACGGCAGCAGGGACGACTTGCCCGCAGGGATCGACGGGGCCATCGCACGAGGCTTCGACGAGGGAGCCGCAGACACCCTGTGCGCCCTCGTGATCATGATCCCTGCCGCGCGGCAGGGGCGCGGTGTCAGCCGCATGGCGCTCGAGGGAATGGTCGCGATCGCCCGCGAGCACGGATTCAAGGCGCTGATCGCCCCCGTCCGCCCGAGTTGGAAGGAGCGTTACCCGCTGGCGCCGATCGAGCGCTACGCATCGTGGCGTCGCAGCGACGGCCTGCTGCTCGACCCCTGGATGCGTGTGCACGAGCGGCTCGGCGCCGAGATCCTGAAGCCCGAGCCGCATTCGCTGCGCATCACGGGAACGGTGGCCGAGTGGGAGGGGTGGACGGGGCTCTCGTTCCCGGAAAGCGGTGAGTACGTTTTTCCGCAGGGCCTCGCAACGCTCGGGATCGATCGCGAGAGAGATCGCGGCAGCTACTGGGAGCCCAACGTCTGGATGCTCCACCGCGTCGGAGCGTGATGCGCGGCGCCGCGGTTCTCTTGCTCGCGCTGCTCCTGTCATCGGTCGCGCGCGCGTCGGACGGCGAGCTGGAGGCCGTTGCCCGGGCGCGCCTTCCGGTGGTCGAGCGCGCCTGGCTCCTCGGCACGACGGCACCCGAGTCACTCCAGGCGCAGTACGACGTGGCGCGTGACCTGGAGGAAGCCGTTCGCTCGACCCTGCCGGTTCGCCGCTGCGGCGATCTCGCCGCTGCTGCCCTCGGCTTCGCGCGTGGCGTGATCCGATACACGGAAGGCGCCGACCGCCTCTCCGATCCCATCGCAGCGGCGGGGAAGCGGCAGGCTGGTACCTGGCTCGCCCGGTTGCGGCGGCTCGGCGGCCGATGTCGCGGAGGGACGTTCCTCGCACCGCCCCGTCGGCGAGCCGACGCGTGGCGGCGGGTGGCTCTGCGGACGCCGGTGCCCGTGCGCGGAGGCGTCGCGTCCCTCTCCTCAGGGCTCGCGGCCCTCGGCCGCTCCTTCGACGGCTACGCCGGCTTCTGGGTGCACGACCTGCGCACGGGCCGGTCTGCGGGCTGGAACGCCGACGCGCGCTTCCCCGCCGCCTCGCTCGTGAAGCTCGGCCTGCTCGCGGCTGCTCTCGAGGGAAGCACGCAGCCCGGGCGCTCGCCCGACTGGTACGACGTCGCCGCGATGACCACCTGGTCGTCGAATCTGGCCGCGAACCGGCTCTTCGTGCGGGTGGGAGGCGCGCCGGTCGTCGAAGCGGCACTCCGCCGGCTCGGCGCGCTCTCGAGCACGTATCCGCAGGGCTACAGAGTCGGCACATCGGCCGCCGCGGACATCGTCGCTCAGCCTCCGCTCGTCTCGAGCCGGGTGACGACGGCCAGCGACCTCGGCCGGGTGCTCCTCAACCTTCAGCATGCGGCGGCGGGCGGGCCGGGAGCCGTCCTCGAGCGTGGACGTGCGCGTCTCGCGCTCGGACTCCTGCTCGCGTCGGACGCGGCCGGCGACAACGTCGGGCTGCTGCGGCGGGCTCTCCCGGGCGTTCCGCTCGCACAGAAGCACGGCTGGTTCTCGAGCGTCCGGCACACGGCCGCGATCGTCTACGGCCGGCGGGGATCGACGATCGTCGTTCTGCTCACCTACCGCGATCGACTTCCGCTCGCCGACGCGCAGGCGCTCGCAGCGCGGCTGGTGGCCCTGCTGCGGCGCGAGGGCTTGCACCTGTCGTAGCGTCAGCTCATTCGGGCAGCGGCGGAAGCGGCTTCTTCGACTTCGCTGCATCGCGCTTGGATGCAGCCGCCTTGCCCTTCGCCGTCTTCTGCACCGGCGAGCGAGTCTCTCCCTCGGCCTTCGTCACGAAGGCGGTGGGAGCCTCGTTCGGCGGATCGACCGGCTTGGCCTGGGCCGGTGCTGCGATCGCCGCCGCGGCGAGGCCGGCGACGAGGGTCTCCTTCAGCAGGTGCCCCTCGACCTCGGTCTCGTCCTGCAGCGTGCCTTTGACGTCCTGCTCGCTCATCGTCGCCTCCTTGCTGTGGGTGGCTGTTGGTACAAGACGCACGGGGTCACCTCGATCTTCCCCACCGCTGGGGACTTGGTGGCTGTGCCGGCGGATCAGGTGAGATTCGGCAGAAGCTCGAGATGGGAGCCATCTGCCAGGCGGACGACGCTGAGATGCCGCGCATCGAGGGAAGCGACACGCGACTGCCCGTGCCGTTCAGCCATGGCTATCACGCTCGCGTCGACCTGATCGAGGGGAAAATCCGCATACGTCCGGCAGAGAACGGCCACGCGGCGATGATCGGCGGCTCCGAGGTCGAGCACCTCCACCTCGCCTTGCGCGATGCTGTCGAGGAAGCGAACCTGCGCTTCTGCTCCGAGCCGTCCGAGCGCGAACAGGGCCGTCTCGGTGACCACCGGCGAGGGTGCGGCCAACGTCCCCGCGAACTCGCGCAGGAGCGTCGCGCACGCCTGGTGATGGGTGTCGCGCTGACTGAGTGCCGCGACGAGCGGCCCGGTATCGCAGATCAGCAATCGGCAGCCGCCTGTCGCGCGAGCTCGTCCGCTCGGCGCCGAAGCCGCTCGAGCTCCCGGGGGCTTGCCCGGCTGACCGGCGGCGTCATCGGAGCGATGGTTCCCGTCGTCGAGACGGCGAGATCGTCCGTTCCCTCGACGCTCACGGCCCCGATGAACGTCGGCTGCGGGTACGCCTCTGACTCTGCCGCGCGGGTGAGTGTCTCGCGGATCAGGGCCGCGAGCGGCACACCTTGCAGCCGCGCGAGGCGTCGGAGACGCGCATGGGTCTCCTCCGGCAACATGACCGTCGTGCGTAGCACTGGTTCAATGTACCACGCATCACCCGCCGCACGCGCTTACGCGAGCAGCCGCTCGAACCGCTCGGCGTCCTCGAACGGCCCGATCAGCGCCAGGTTGAGGCCGTTGCCGCCGATGAGCTCGCGTGCAACGCTCTGGACCTCCTCTGCCGTCACGGCGTCGAGGCCGGCGACCACTTCGGCCGGCTCGATCGCCTGCCCCTCGAGCACCTCGCGCCGGAGCCCGAACATGATCGTGCCGTGCGGGCTCTCGAGCTGGAGCGCGAAACGCCCCTTGGCCGAGCTGCGCGCCTTCTCGAGCTCGTCGGCCGGCACCGGCTCCTCCGCCATCTTCCGGAGCTCGGCGACGATCGTGGTGACGGCGTCGTCGATCCGGTTGATGTCGACACCCGCCTGCGCGTAGAGCGAGCCGGCGTCGGTGTAGGCGTTGTTGTGTCCGAAGACGTAGTAGGCGAGGCCCCGCCGCTCACGCACCTCCGTGAAGAGCCGGGACGACATCCCGCCGCCGAGCACCGTCGTCAGGAGCTGGAGGACGTAGCGGTCAGGGTGCACGAGCGGGTAGCTGCGGACGCCGAGCACGAGGTGCGCCTGATCGGAGGCCTTCGTGTGCACCTTCACGCGCGCGCCGCCGTTGCCCGAGATCTCCGCTGCTGCGTGGGTGCCGGTCTCGTCGGGCTGCATGTCGCCGAGGAGCTCCTCGAGCCGCGCGAGGAGGTCGCCCTCGATGCGGCCGCCGACCCCGACCACGATCCGCTCGGGCTTGTACCAGCGCCCGAGGTAGTCCATGAAGGTCTCGCGTGACGCGCCGCGCACGGTGTCCTTGGAGCCGATGATGTCCCAGCCGAGCGGCTGGTCGCCGTAGAGGAGCTGTTCGTAGACGCCGCCGATGAAGTCGCGCGGCGTGTCGAAGTACATGTTCATCTCTTCGACGATTACGCCCTTCTCGCGCTCGATCTCCTCCGGCTCGAACTTCGAGTGGCGGAGCATGTCGACGAGCACGTCGAGGGCAGTGTCGCGCGCCTCGGCGGCGCAGCGGACGTAGTAGCCCGTGTACTCCTTGCCGGTGAAGGCGTTGAACTCACCGCCGATCGCGTCGATCTCGGTCGTGATGTCGCGCGACTGCGGACGCCGCTCGGTGCCCTTGAAGAACATGTGCTCGGCGAAGTGGGCGATGCCGTTCGACTCGCGCGTCTCGTAGCGGGAGCCGGCGGCGAGCATGACGATGCACGAAGTCGAGAGCGCCTGCGGCATCGGTGCCGTGAGGACGCGAATGCCGTTCGACAGCGTCTGGCGCTCGTAGACGTTCATGCCGGGGATAGTAGTTCGCCCGCGCCGTCGTAGGCCGGGTACGACCCGAAGACGGAGAGCCGCCGCGTCTGGCTACGCGCCTCGGCGAGCGCTCCGGCGACGTCGCGGTCGAGCGGGTGGCCGGTGAGGACGGCGTCGAAGCGGTAGCGCCACGGGGTCTGCGGGATCGGTCGCGAGACGAGCTGGTTGAGGTCGAGCCCGTGCCGGGCGAACGGCTCGATCGCGCGCTGGAGCGCGCCGGGGCGGTGGTCGGTCACGAACGAGAAGGCGGTGCGCCAGGTCTTGCCGTTCGCGTCGAGTCGGATGTGCGTCGTCACGGCGACGAAGCGCGTGAAGGCCTCGGGATGGTCGCCGATGTTGTCGGCGATGACGGTGAGCCCGTAGAGCCGGGCGGCGCGCTCGCTCGCGATCGCGACCTGCGCGGGGTCCCCGGCCTGGGCTACGTGGGCCGCGGCGTCGGCCGTCGTGCCTTCCGCGATCGCTGTGGCATCGGGGAGGGAGGCGAGGAGGAGGCGGCACTGGTCGAGCGCGGCCGGGTGCGAGCGGACGATGCGCACCTCCTCGAGAGCGATGGGCGCGAGTCCGACGAGGCAGTGGTGGATCGGGAGGATGGTCTCGCGCGAGATCGCGAGGGGCGAGTCGTAGAGGAGGTCGTGCGTCTCGGCCACCGGGCCGGAGAGCGAGCTCTCGATCGGGAGGACGCCGAAGGCGACCTCTCCGGCCGTGGCCGCCTGGGCGACGGCCGAGAAGCTGGGCAGTGGTCGGGGCTCGGAGGCGTCCGCGAAGAGCCGCTCGCAGGCAGCGGCGCTGTGGGCGCCCTCACGTCCGGGATAGGCGACGTCGAGTGCCATGCCACACCGTAGCGGTGGGGCGGTCCGCCGCTCACACCGGCTCGACGCGGCGAACCGTCGGGACCCGGTCGATCGATCGGTCGAAGGAGGCGACCACTCCGATCCCACTCCTCTCCGCGCTCGCGACGAGGTAGGCCTCGGCGAAGTCAAGGCGGTACACCTCGTAGAGCTCGAGCCCGCGAAAGAGAAGAGGAGGGTCGGCGACCACGATGGCAGCGAACGCCAGAACGGCTCGAACCAGCTCGACGACGCGAGGGCGCTCGACCTCGTAGAAGGATTCGAGGACGGAGACGAGCTCGCCGACGACGAGGTCTGTGAGCAGAAGCTCGTCCGCTTGGGCGAGGAACGCCGTCGCACGCCGGGCTTGCTCGGTCGGTTCGCCGGTCAGGTGACGAACGAGGACGTTCGTGTCGACGAATGCGGTCAACCGCGCGAGTGGGCCCGAGCCGCGCGCGCTCGCCGACGCGCCTCGGTCCAGGGCGTGCCTCGCTTGGCTGCCGGCACGGAGACGGCACCCGCCAGGTCGAGGAGGTCGGCCGCCCGAGCCAGAACTGCTCGGTCGGCCTCGACCCGAAAAACGACTTGATCTCCTTCGACGAGCCCCAGAGCGGCGCGTACCTGCTTCGGCACTGTCAGCTGCCCTTTCGATGACAATCGCGCGTGCAGTTCCACTTCCAATTCCTTACTCTTGTTACTAGGTAAGGATATCGGACTCACCGATCCTCGGTCCGGTACACGAACCGCAGCGCCTGCCAGCTCTCGTCGATCGAGGCCGACTTGTTGTCGACGAGCCCCGCGCCGAGCCCGATCCCCTGCACCGTTTCGAAGGAGAGATCGTTCTCGATCTTGGAGGCCTTCTTCGGCCAGGCGATCCAGAATCCGTCAGCGGGAGCGAGCGTGCTCTTCAGGGCCTCGAAGCGCGCCGCGAGCTCCTCCTCGCTCGTCGTGAAGAAGACGAGCACACCCACGCCCGGCCTGGCGCCCAGCTTGGTCGCGAGCGGAGTACCCGAGTAATCCTTGTGTCCGCCGGCCACGCCGCCCATGATGGCTTCCTCCGTGAGCCCGGGCAACCTGCCTTCCGACCTCGGCGCCGAGCTCGACACCGTGCTCCGCTCGAGCCCCCTGCTCGCCCTGCTCGGGATCGAGCTCGACGCGTGGGAGCCGGGCTCGGCGCGCCTCCACCTGAGCCCCGCGCCGCAGCATGCGAACCTCGGAAGCGCAGTCCACGGCGGCATCCTCTTCGCCCTCGCCGACGCCGCCTTCGAGGTCGCCTGCAACGGGTACGGCCGGGTCTGCGTCGCGCTCGAGACCGCCTGCCACTACAGCTCGGCCGCTCCGCTGGGGGAGAGCCTCGTTGCTGAGGCAACGGAGGTGAGCCGCTCGCGCCGCACCGCTTCCTACCGGATGGAGGTGCGCGGGGAGGAAGGCGGGCTGCGGTCCTGGTACATGGCGCTCGCCTACCGAACCGACCGCTGGCACCTCGGCGAGGAGCGGTGGCCGGAGGCCTGGCGCCTACGCCACTGAGCTGCGCGCGCGCCAGGCGCTCAGGAGCTCCGCCTCGCGCTCGGGCTCCATGCCCGCCTTGCCGATGTCCATCCCGCTCGCGAGCGGCCCCGCCGTCCCGTTCGCGCCCCTGGCCCACGCGAGCGTGTCCCGCACGGTGTCCTCCACCGGCCGGAAGGTCAGGCCGGTCTCGACCGCGCGCGAGACGTCCGCGTCCTGCATGGCCCGGAAGGCCTCGTCGGACTCGGGGATCCAGAGCGGCAGTTCCATCCACGCTCCGACCTCGCGCTCGACCAGGAAGTCCTCGTCGACCCAGACGAGCTCGGCGTCGGCACCGCCCACGCGCCGGCAGACCTCGAGCAGCTCGCCCATGCTCGTCGGGGGTACCGGCCCCGTGGCGTTGAACGTGCCGGCCGTTCGGCTGTCCGCCAGTTCCACGATCCACGCGGCAAGGTCGCGGACGTCGACGAACTGCACCTGCCGGTCGGGTCGTCCCGGGGCGAGCACCTGCCCGCCGCGCGCGAGCCGCGTGACCCAGTACGTGAAGCGGTCGGTCGGGTCGTACGGACCGACGATGAGACCGGCGCGGATGTTCGCCACCGGATCGGAGAACGCGTCCGCGACTGCTCGCTCGCAGAGCGCCTTCAGCCCGCCATAGTGCGCCCCGACGTCCTCGCTCGCCGGGTCGTCGAGCTGCTCGACGGGCGCCGATTCGTCGAACCCGGGCGTGCGGTACGAGCCGTAGACCGAGATGCTCGAGACGAAGCCGTAGTGCCCGGCCGCGCCCGAAAGGAGCTCGGCCGAGGCGCGAACGACGCGCGGGATGTAGCCGGAGGGGTCGACGACCGCATCCCAGCGGCGGCCTTCGAGCGCTCCGAGGCCGCCGTCGCGATCTCCACGCAGCTTCTCCGCGCCGGCGAAGAGCTCGGGATTGGTCTCGCCCCGGTTGAAGAGGCTCACCTCGTGCCCCTGCTCCAGCGCCGCCTCGACGACGGCCCGGCCGAGGAACTTCGTCCCGCCGAGGACGAGCAGCCTCACAGGCCGGAGAGTGCCTCGAGCAGCCGGTCGACCTCGTGCGCGCTGTTGTAGTGGATCATCCCCACGCGCACGGCGCCCGCCTCGAGCCCGAGCCGCTTCATCACCTCGACGGCGTAGTAGTTGCCGTGCCAGACCGCGAAGCCGCGCTCGCCCAGCCGCGTGGCCGTCTCCTCGGCGCTCAGTCCTTCGAGGTTGAAGGCGAAGGTTGGCACACGGCCCTCCATCGTTGGGAGCCCGTAGAGCCGTGCGCGCTCCGGAAGGCCCGCGAGGAAACGCTCGCCCAGGTCGCGCTCGTGGGCCACGATCGCGTCCCACCCGAGCGAGCGGAAGTGGTCGACTGCGGCGACGAAGCCCGCCAGGAGCTCGTGCGGCATGGTTCCGGTCTCGAAGCGGTGACCGAGCGGCTCGTTCGCGGCCGGTCGCACCTTGTACGGGCGCCAGCGCTCGAGCAGCTCGCGCCGTGCGTAGAAGAGGCCGAGATGGGGACCGCAGTACTTGTACGGGCTGTTCAGGAGGACGTCCACGTCCCAGGCGGCGACCTCGATGGGGCCGTGCGGCGCGTAGTGGACGGCGTCGGCCCAGGCGAGAGCGCCGGTTTCGTGCGCGAGGTCGGCGATCCGGCGCGGATCGATGAACGTGCCGACCGCGTTCGAGGCGACGGGGAAGGCGATGACGCGCGTGCGCGGGGAGAGCTGGGCCTCGAGGTCGGCGAGGTCAAGCGTGCAGTCGTCCGCCATGTCGGCGAACCGGACGACGAGGTCGAGATCGCGTGCAAGCTCCAGCCAGGGCGACACGTTCCCGTCGTGGTCGAGCCTGGTGACGATGATCTCGTCGCCCGCGTCGAGCTCGCGGCCGAGCGTGCGCGTGAGCGTGAAGTTGAGCGTCGTCATGTTCGCGCCGAAACCGAGCTCCTCGGACGAGCAGCCCATCCACTCGGCGGCGGCGAGGCGGGCGTCGGCGATCAGCGCCTCGGTCTCGCGGCTCGGCGCGTAGGGGCCGCCGACGTTGGCGTTCGAGCTGCGCAGGTACGCCGCCATCGCATCGATCACCGAGTCGGGGCACTGCGTCCCACCCGGCGCGTCGAAGAGCGCGAGCTCCCGACGGAGGGCGGAGAAGCGGCCGCGTACAGCCTCGACGTCGAGGGTCAGCGTGCTCACCGCCGCACCTTAGACATCCGCGCCGTTCACGCGCCAGCGGTAGGCCGGCTTCACGGTCAGCGAGGCGCCGACGAAGCAGTCGCGCTCGGCCTTCGCGACGAGCGCTCGGAGCTCCTCGGCCGACGGCTCGGGCTCGAGCTCGACCTCGACGGCGCACTCGATCTCGACGAAGGCGTAGCGGTCGTCGTCCTCGCGCCTCGTCACGACGCCCGAGGTTTCGGCGCTTGCGACGAGATCGCCGCCCGACCGCGCGGCGTGGTAGCGCATGCTCTCGATCGAGCACCGGGCGAGCGCAACGAGCAGGAGGTGATCGGGCGTCCATTCCTGGCCGAGCCCGACGGCCGGGCCGGACTCTGCGGAGATCCGGCCCGCACGGTCGACCGCTGCCGCGTAGTCGAAGCGCTTTGCTTCCGGGGCCATCGCGCACACCGTATCCTCGGCCGCGTGGCCGACGTCCGCTCGCTCGAGCCGCTTTGGCGCCTGCGTCAGCGCCGACACGCGGTGGTCGCGTGCGTCGACGACTCGCGGGAGCTCGAGGTGGTGCGCGAGGAGCTTGCGAAGCTGCGCGCCGAGCTCGTCGTCGAGCTCGAGCCGGGGCCACTCTCGGCTGCGCTGGGACGGCCGAGCGTGACGGTCGCGAGCCGCTTCGGAACGGTGGGTTGGCAGAGCGACCGCGTGGACGTGCGGCGGATCCTGTGCGAGCTCGAGGCCTTCGAGCTCGAGTGCCCGGAGTGCGGGCCGCAGGCGTGGGGTGATCCCGGGGCCTGACGGTCGGTCAACCATCAGCGCTCCCGGACGTCCTCGCGCCGGATCTCGACGTCGTCTTCTGCGGCATCAACCCCGGGCGCGTGTCGGCGGCGGCAGGGGTGCACTTTGCCAACACGCGTAACGACTTCTGGCGTCTGTTGCACGACGCGAGCTTCACTTCGCGCCGCCTCGAGCCGCACGAGCAGCTCGAGCTGCTTCGCCACGGATGCGGCGTGACGAACGCCGCCTCCCGCACCACGCGCGGCTCGGGCGATCTGCGCCGGGCAGATTTCGAGGGAGCGGCCGAGCGGCTGGCTGGAATCGTGCGCGAGCTTCGGCCGCGCACGATCGCGTTCGTCGGCAAGGAGGCCTACCGGGGCACGTTCGGCGAGCGGCCCGCGCTCGGCCCGCAGGAGCGTCGGCTGGGCGAGACGGCGCTCTTCGTCCTGCCGTCGACCTCGCCGGCCAATGCGGCGGTCCCGTACGCCGAGCGGTTGAAGTGGTTCGTGGCGCTCCGTCAGGGGTCTGACCCCATGAAGAGTTCGTAAGGCCGCTCAACCCTCGTCCGGGGGGCTTGTGGTGGCTGCCGGCGGTCGATGGGCAGGGCATGACAACACTTCGACTGCCGCCCGGTCGAAGGTCGCTTCGCCGCCTGACCCCACACCGGGCCCTCCTGTTGGCCATTATGGCCACCCTCCTGCTTGCGGTCTCCGCTGGCTCCCCGACGCCTCCACAGGGCCTCGCGGCGGCCGTCGGCGACTGTACGCCGGGCTCCGACTGGGGAACTCAACGCGGCGACTTTGCAGCACGTGTGATCGAGCTCGTCAACGACCATCGCGCGGGTAAGGGCCTGCAAAGGCTCACCGTCTCGCCCGCCCTCACGAACGCCTCCGTGTGGAAAGCCCTGCACATGGCGGAATACGACTACCTCGGACACGACGATCCCGCACCGCCCGTTGCACGAACCACGGGCGAGCGGATCGCCGCGTGCGGCTACGGCGACGGCTGGGGCGAGAACATCGCCTTCGGATACCCGACGCCCGAGAGCGTCGTCGCCGCGTGGCTCACCTCCGACGGTCACCGGAGGAACATCGAGAATCCCACCTACGTCGTGACGGGAGTGGGCGTCGCCACGGACGAGGGCGGCCCGCTCACCTGGGCGCAGGTCTTCGGGACGAGTGTCGCCGGCTCCTCGCCTCCTCCGCCTCCTCCGCCTCCTCCGCCTCCGCCCCCGCCGCCCCCGCCGGAGGAGCCTGGCCCGCCGGCGCCGGCGCCGATTCCGGATCCCGGCCCCAAGGATGTCCCGCCGAATCCCGAACCCCCCAAGCCGGCCCCCGAGCCTGTCCCCGAGCCGAGCCCCGAACCGACGCCGGAGCCCCCGGTGACGTCCGAGCCTCAGCCGGAGACGAACGCGCCTCCGCCTGAGGGGACGCCCGCTCCCGAGGACCGGTGGTCACGGCAGCAGAGAGAGGAGCAGCCGCCGCCTCGCTCCGACGAGGCGGGAGACAACGACGACCGCCGTTCGGGCGACGACGACTAGACCCGGGCCGTCATGCAGGACGAACGAACCGGGACGGCGGCGACGCCGTCCCGGTTCTCTCCGGTACCTGACGAACCCCTCGACAGCTCGCGCTTCTTCGAGGTCATGAACGAGCGCTGCCCGCACCGGCGCCGGCTCTCTGACCTTTCACAATCCACACACAGGGGGGTCTGACCCCCTTCACGGATACTGCTACTTCATCTTCCGGTACAGCCTGTGAACCGCGTGCAGGTCGGCGTAGCAGGGCGCCCGCGGTGTGAGCCTCGGCGACTCCCTGGGTCCGAGCGCCAGCACGCCCAGGGTCGAGAGGCTGTCGTAGAAGAGCTCGTGAACGCGGTCCTGTAGGAGCTTGCCGAAGTAGATCAACACGTTCCGGCAGACGATCACGTTGAACTCGTTGAACGAGCGGTCGCAGACGAGGTTGTGCCGGGCGAAGACCACGCTCTCGAGCAGAGCAGGCCGGAACGCCGCTTCCGACCCCTGCGGCAGGTAGTAGTCGGAGAGCGCACGTCTGCCGCCCGCCAGCGAGTAGCTGCGGGCGTACTCCGAGATCTTGGCGATCGGGACGACGCCGGCGCGAGCGCGCGAGAGGGCTGCCTCATCGATGTCCGTCGCGTAGATGCGCGTCCTCGAGAGGACGCCCTCCTCCTCGAGCACGATCGCGGTCGAGAGCACCTCCTCGCCGGTTGAGCAGCCCGCGTGCCAGATGCGGGTGAACGCGTAGGTTCGAAGAAGCGGCACGACCTGCTTCCGGAAGGCGAGAAAGAAGCCCGGGTCGCGGAACATCGCCGTCACGTTGATCGAGAGGTCTTGCACGAGCGCCTGGAGCGCGCTCGGGTCGTGGAGAATCCGCTCGGTCAGACCCGAGACCGTGGCCAGGCCCTCTGCGCGGATCCGCCGCTGGAGCCGACGGTGCAGCGACGGGGTGGCGTACTCGCGGAAGTCGAAGCCGTAGCGGCGGAAGACGGCCTCGAGCAGCAACTCGATCTCGATCTGCTCGAGCTCGTCGCTCCCCCGAGACGGCGCCGTCGAGGGCGCCGTCTCCCGTCCTGCGAGCGTCACGGATCGATCGGCTCCGTCCTGAGTGCCCCCCGCCGGAAGTACGGTCGGCCCGGAAGACCGTGACCGAACTTCCGGCGGTGAGCACGACGCGTCGGTGCGATCACCGATTCGTCCTGTCGACCACCGAGTCCGACAGCCAGACCCGCATCAGCGCAAGCAGTTGGTCGGTGTCGACCGGCTTGGTGATGTAGTCGGACGCGCCGGAGGCGATGCTCTTCTCGCGGTCGTCCTTCATCGCCTTCGCGGTCAGCGAGATGATCGGCAGGTCGGCGAAGCGAGCCTGCTGGCGGATCGTCCGTGTCGCCTCGTGGCCGTCGAGCTCGGGCATCATTACGTCCATCAGGACGAGCGCGACGTCCGGGTTCGCCTCGAGCATGGCGATCGCGTCACGGCCGTTGTCCGCAAAGAAGACCTCCATGCCGTGGTGTTCGAGCACGCTCGTGAGGGCGAAGACGTTCCGTACGTCGTCGTCGGCGATGAGCACTTTGCAGCCCGCGAGAGCCTCGTCCGAAGCGAAGCGCTGCCCTTCGGCCGGCGCCTCCGTGCCCGGGCGGCCAAGGAGGAGCGACGTCTCGTGGAGCAGCCGCTCGGGGGAGCTCGCGTCCTTGATCACGATCGCGTCGGAGAGACGCCGGAGCCCCAGCTCCTCCTCGCGGGTGAGCTCCTTGCCCGTCAGCACGATCGTCGAGAGGGCGCGGAAGCGCTCGTCCGCCTTCACCCTCTCGAGCAGGGAGAAGCCCGTCATCTCCGGCAGGTTCAGATCCACGACCATGAGGTCGAAGTGCCCCTGCTCGAGCTCGCCCAGAGCCTCCTCGCTGGATCCGACGCCGGTGATCTCGACGCCCTCACCGCCGATGAGCTCGGCGATCGTCGCTCTCTGGCGCTCGTCGTCCTCGACCACCAGCAGGCGCTTGCCGTCGCGGGGGAGGGACGCCGCGACCTCGGCGAACGTGGATGCGAGCAGTTCCTTCGTGACGGGCTTCTCGTGAAAGGCGACCGCACCCGCTCGCAGTGCCGGCCGGCCGTCGGTTTCCGCCGAGATGACGTGCACGGGGATCTCGCGGGTGGCCGGGTGGCGCTTCAGCGTCTCGAGAACCGAGAGGCCGTGGGTGACGGGCAGCCCGAGATCGAGGAAAATGGCGTGCGGCCGGTACGCGTGCGCGAGTGCGAGCCCCGTGTCGCCGCGAAGGGCGACGATTCCCCTGAAGCCTTGCTCTCGGGTGCTTTCGAGCAGGATCTGGGCGAAGTCGGCGTCGTCCTCGACGATGAGTGCGACGCGGTCGCCCTCTCGGATCGCTTCGCGATCGTCGTCGACCGCGCTCGGAAGCAGCAGCGCGGGGTCGGGCAAGAACGTGCCCGGGGCGTGCCGGACGGCTCGCGCCTCGCTCGCGCCGGGGCTCGCGTCGGGCGAGACGTCGAGTACCTCCGGGAGATAGAGCGTGAAGGTGCTGCCCTGCCCCGGCGTGCTCTCGATCCTGATCTCGGCGTGGAGGAGGCTGGCGATCTCCCGGCTGATCGAGAGTCCGAGCCCCGTACCACCGAACTTGCGGCTCGTCGTCCCGTCGGCCTGCTGGAAGGCCTCGAAGATGAGCCCCAGCTTGTCGCCGGCAATGCCGACGCCGGTGTCGGTCACCGAGCACGCGATCACCCGCTCCGCGCGGTGAAGGGCACCGCCGGCGAAGTGGACATCGGACGCTGCAGGCTCGATCCGCAGCGTCACGCCTCCCTCGTCGGTGAACTTGAACGCGTTGGAGAGCAGGTTCTTGAGGATCTGCTGGAACCGCTGCTCGTCGGTGATGATCGTCGCGGGCAGGTCGTCGGCGAGCTCGACCGCCAAGGTGAGGCCCTTCTGCTCGGCGAGCGGACCGAATGACCTCTCCACGAACGTTCGCACCCCTTCGAGCGGCACCGTGTCGGGATCGATCTCCATCTTGCCCGCTTCCACCTTGGAGAGGTCGAGGATGTCGTTGATCAGGTCGAGCAGGTCGCCCCCCGCAGAGTGGATCGTGCTCGCGAACTCGACCTGCTGCTCGGTCAGGTTCGACTCGGTGTTCTCGGCGAGCAACCTCGCCAGGATGAGCAGCGAGTTGAGCGGCGTCCGCAGCTCGTGCGACATGTTCGCCAGGAACTCGGACTTGTACTTCGACGAGAGGGCGAGCTGCTCGGCCTTCTCCTCGATCGCCGTGCGGGCGAGCTCGATCTCGTGGTTCTTGACCTCGATGCGCTGGTTCTGGTTCGCGAGCAGTCCCGCCTTCTCCTCGAGCTCGGCGTTCGAGGTCTGCAGGGTCTCCTGCTGGGTCTGCAGCAGCTCCTCGGAGGCCTTGAGCGTGGCCGCCTGCTGCTCGAGCTCGCTGTTCGTCTGCTGCAGCTCCTCCTGCTGCGCCTGCAGCTCCTCGGACTGACTCTGGAGCTCCTGGGCGAGTGACTGCGACTGCTGCAGCAGCTCCTCGGTGCGCATGTTCGCCACGATCGTGTTCAGGACCACGCCGACCGTCTCGGTTACCTGGTCGAGGAACGTCTGGTGGATCTCGCTGAACGCCTGGAACGACGCCAGCTCGATCACCGCCATCACGTGGCTCTCGAAGAGGACCGGGATCACGATCACGTTCACCGGTGCCGCCTCGCCCAGCCCGGAGCTGATGGCGATGTAGTCCTCGGGCGCCTGGGTGAGCAGGATCGGCTTGCGCTCCAGTGCCGCCTGCCCGACGAGACCTTCGCCGGGAACGAAGCGGTTGGCCATGTGCTTGCGCTTCTTGTAGGCGTAGCTCGCGATCAGGCGGAGAGTCGGATCCTTGGCCTCCGTCGACTCCGCGACGAAGAAAGCTCCATGCTGAGCCGAGACGAGCGGCGTGAGCTCGGACATGATCAGCTGCGAAACCGTCTCGAGGTCCCGCTGGCCCTGCAGCATTCCCGAGAAGCGAGCGAGGTTCGTGTTCAGCCAGTCCTGCTGGGCGTTCTTCTCTGTGGTGCCCTTGAGGTTGGCGATCATCTGGTTGATGTTGTCCTTCAGCTCCGCGACCTCCCCCTGGGCCTCCACCCGGATCGAGCGGGTGATGTCGCCCGAGGTCACGGCCGTGGAGACCTCGGCGATGGCCCGCACCTGCGTGGTCAGGTTGCCGGCGAGCTGGTTCACGTTCTCGGTCAAACCGCGCCAGGTACCGGACACGCCCTCCACCTCGGCCTGGCCACCGAGCTTGCCCTCAGTGCCGACCTCCTTGGCCACACGCGTGACCTCCGCCGCGAAGGCGTTGAGCTGGTCGACCATCGTGTTGATCGTGTCCTTCAGCTCGAGGATCTCGCCCTTGGCGTCAACC
>Ga0136617_10002483_pt1 | contig 16373 bp, 14 predicted proteins | sample AntDrymUQ3222106_2_FD_129672 | JGI IMG/M metagenome (GOLD analysis project Ga0136617, IMG submission 129672) | Polar desert sand microbial communities from Dry Valleys, Antarctica - metaG UQ322 (21.06) | ecosystem: Environmental > Terrestrial > Soil > Desert | place: Antarctica: Dry Valley...
GATAAGAAACTCCATCAGCGGGGCGAAACGAGCGGTCGGCGCCGCTCAGCCGCGCCGGCGCAGGCCGAGAATCGAGAGGAGGAAGGAAGAGAAGACCACCTGGATCCCGACGATGATCAGCGTGGCGGCAAGGATGCCGAGCCGTGCCTCTGACAGCTCTCCGAAGCCACGCTGGAACCAGGTGACCAAAATCCCGCCCGCGAGAACGACGCCACCGAGCAGCACCACGCCGCCCGCGAGCAGTCCGTGCTCGAGCCGGTACTTGGCCCGCGCGCGATCGAACCAGGGATCGCGCTCGCCCATGAAGTACGTGCCGTAGGCGTGTGCGCAAAGTCCGAGCGCAAGCACCTGGGTTCCGACGACCAGCAGAAGCGCCCCGGCGATCATGGCGTGGATGTCCCACTCCCGGCCGAGGACGTTCAGCTGTGTGACCACGGTAAGCGCGACGAGCGCGCCGAACAGCGTCATCACCGCGCCCGGGATCACAAACAGGTGGGTGGGACTGTGCACGAGCAGGAAGCGCAGGTGGCGCCAGCCGTCCCGGAAGCTCGACAGCTTCGATTCACCCCCGCGGGGGTGATACTCGATCGGCAGCTGGCGGATGTCGAGGTTCTCCTTGGCCGCACGGATGACCATCTCCGACGCGAACTCCATCCCGGTGGCGCGGAGGTCGAGGTCCGGGAGGACGTCGCGCCGGAAGGCGCGCATGCCGCAGTGGGCGTCCTTGACGCCGGTGCGGAAGAAGACGTTGAGGATTCCGCTGAGCACCGGGTTGCCCACGTAGCGGTGCAGCCACGGCATCGCGCCGGGGTGGATGTTGTCCATCCGGTCGCCGATCACGAAATCGGCCCCCTCCTCGAGCGGTTCGATGAAGCGCGGGATCTCGGCGAAGTCGTAGGTGAGGTCCGCGTCCGCCATCACCACGTAGCGGCCACGGGCGGCGTCGAAGCCGGCGAGGTAGGCGCTGCCGTACCCCCGGCGGTCCTCGTGGACCACACGCGCGCCGGCAGCCTCGGCAATGTCGGCGCTGCCGTCGTCCGAGCCGTTGTCGGCCACCACGATCTCGCCCGCGATGTTCCCCGCGTCAAGCCCCGCGCGGGCGCGGGTGATGCACTCCTCGATCGTCTCGGCCTCGTTCAGGCAGGGGATGACCACCGACACCATGAGTGCCTGCTCGGCCGGCCGCGCGGTGGACTCCGCGCTTGGAGTTCTCTCGATCGTGCTCATACCGCTTTCTGGCGCGCCTGTCGCCAACACAGAGACTAGGAGCGGGCTCAGATACAACGCAGGGGCGACCCGAATGTCTCGCGCTCGGGGCGCGATGCTAGCGAACGGTCTGCGAGCCTCCGGCGCGAAATGCGGATCTGTCTTGTCTACGACTGCCTCTTCCCGCACACCATCGGCGGGGCCGAGCGGTGGTACCGCAACCTCGCGGAGCGGCTGGTCGGAGAGGGACACGAAGTGACCTACCTCACCCTGCGCCAGTGGGATCGCGGCGCGGACCCGGGTGTCGAGGGCGTCGACGTCCGTGCAGTGGGTCCGCGGCTGGCGTTGTACTCGGCGTCCGGGCGGCGCAAAATCGGCCCGCCGCTCGTCTTCGGGATGGGTGTGCTGTGGCACCTGCTCCGCCACGGTCGCCATTACGACGTCGTCCACACCGCGTCGTTTCCCTACTTCTCGCTGTTGGCCGCGGCGGCCGCGCGTGTCCTGTGGCACTTCCGGCTGGTGGTCGACTGGCACGAGCTGTGGAGCCGCGACTACTGGCGCGAGTACCTCGGTCGTGTGGGTGGACGGGTCGGCGAGGCTGTCCAGGCCGCCTGCCTGCGCGTGCCCCAACGGGCCTTCTGCTTCGCCGAGCTGACCGCCCGGCGGCTGCGCGAGGCGGGCGTGCGCGGCCAGGTGACGGTGCTTCACGGCGAGTACGCGGGCACGCTGGAGCCCACGCCGCCCGTACCCGCCGACGACCACGTCGTGTTCGCCGGACGCCACATTCCCGAGAAGCGCGTGCCGCTGCTCGTGCCGGCGATGGAGCATGTGCGCCGCTCGCTTCCCGAGCTGCGCTGCGTGGTGTTCGGCGACGGCCCGGAGCGCGGCCGGCTGCTGGCCGAGATCGAGCGGCGGGGGCTGGGGCAGGTGATCGAGGCGCCCGGGTTCGTGGACGCCGGCACGGTGGAGCGCTCGCTGGCGAGGGCGGTGTGCATGGTGCTGCCCTCACGCCGTGAGGGCTACGGGCTGATCGTGGTGGAAGCCTCTTCGATGGGCGTGCCGAGCGTGGTGGTGCGCGAGCCCGACAACGCCGCAACCGACCTCGTGAGTGAGGGCGAGAACGGCTACGTGGCCGCGAGCGCGCGACCCGAGGACCTGGCCGAGGCGATCGTGCGCGTGGCCCGGGAGGGCGACGCCCTCCGCGAGTCGACGGCCGCTTGGTTTGCCCGCAACGCGCAACGGCTGTCGCTCGAGTCCTCGCTCGAGACCGTGCTGGACGCTTACGCCGAAGCCAGCGCGGCCTCGTAGACACGCGCCGTGGCGTCGGCGGTAGCCCGCCAGGTAAAACATTGCGCACGGGCGAGCCCGGCCTGGGCCAGGCGCTCGCGCAGCTGCGGGTCGCCGAGTAGGCGCTCCATGGCCGCCTTGATCGCTGCGACGTCCAAGGGGTCGAAGAGCAGCGCGGCGTCGCCCGCCACCTCGGGCAGGCTGGAGCGATCCGAGCACGCCACGGGGAGCCCGCGGCGCATCGACTCAAGCACTGGCAGGCCGAACCCCTCGTAGAGCGAGGGCAGCACCGCGCACGTGGCGAGCTCGTACAGGCCCTCGAGGTCGGCCGGGGAAACCCACTCGGGTAGGCGCAGATCCTCGTCCACTCCCAGCTGTGCGGCCAAGGCCCTGAGCTCCTGCTCGTGTGGCGTGTGGTAGCCGGGCACCACCAGCAGCGGGCGGCGCTCGGACGGTATCGCTGCGAGCGCTCGGATCAGACGGGCGAGGTTCTTGTGCGGGCGCTTGGCCGACACCGACAGCGCCACCGGGCGCTCGCTCAGGTTCAGGCGCTCGCGCAACTCTGCCTCGGGCGTGAGGGTGACCGGCGTGGCCGAGCCAGCGGCCAGCGGGATCACGTCGACCTTGGCCGCGGGCACGCCCAGGTGCTCTACGAGATCTCGCCGGGTGGAGGCGGCGTCCACGATCAGCCGGTGCGAACGGCGAGCGGCGGCCGGGACGAGCACGCGCATGCCCAGCGCGCGCAGCCCGAAATGGGCCTCGGGAACCATGCGGTAGTTGAGGTCGTGGATGGTCGTGACCCTGACCGACCCGCCCCAGAGGGGCGCGGTGGAAGCCAAGCTGTGCAGCAGTTCCACGCCCGCGCGCTGGGCCCAGCGCGGCACGTACACCTGTTCCCCTCTCACCCACTGCACGCGTCTATGCACATCGAGGGGCACCACTATCTGCTCGGCGAGCTCTGCCCAAGGGCCGCCGGCCCTTGCCGCCGCGCGATTCACGAAGGCGGTCAACTTGATGTCGTCGCGCTCGGCCAGGGCGGAGATCAGTTCGCGGGCGTACGTCTCCATGCCACCCGTGGCGCCCGGCACCAGGAAGACCAAATTCAATCCGACGTGCACGGCGTGTCACTCTAAGGTCTGCTCGCCTTGACCCAGCAGCTCCGCACCGTCGCACTGAACGCCCTCTTCCTCGCCCCCGGAGAGTCGGGGGGCCCGGAGACCTATCTGCGAGGCCTGGCGGGGGCTCTCGCCGCCGAGTTCCCGCACGTCAGGCTCGTGGTCGTGACCACGGGGTCGGGAAAACGAGCGCTCCAGGAGCACGGCCTCGGCGACGGAGTGGACCTGCGCGCCCTGCCGGCAGAGGAGCACAACAGGGCGCGCCGTCAGTTCTCGGAGCAGGTGCTGCTCCCGCTCACCGCTCGCGCCGTCGGCGCAGACGTGATCCACAGCCTCGCCAGCACCGGCCCCGGCTGGACACCGGGCCTCACGTCTGTTGTAACCCTGCACGACGTGACCTTCCTCCGGCTGCGGACGTTCGGCCGTGTGACCACCTGGGGCATGCGGCGCGTGGTGTCCTGGGCGGCCCGGGACGCGGACGCGCTGATCTCGGGGTCCGCAGCCGCTCGGGACGAGATCTGCTCCGAACTTAGGCTGAAGCCAAGTTCCTTCACGGTAGTGCCGCATGGCATAGACCCCGCGGCCTCGGCCAGTCCGGCGGCGGCCGAGGAGGTACGGACGATGCTCGGCGTCGGTAATCGCCGATTGGTCCTATGTGTTGCGGCCGTGCGCCCTCACAAAAACCAAGAGTTGCTGGTCCGTGCTGCTACCGCACTGCCGGACGACGTGACGGTGGTGATGGTCGGACACCAGGAACCCTACGCGGAAGCCGTTCGGCGCCTGGTCGGCGAGCTCGGCGTCGAGCAGCGCGTTCACCTTGCCGGCTACCTGCCCGCCGACAAGCTCGAGGGGCTCTGGGCGACGGCCCACTGCGCGGCGTTTCCCTCCCTCGCGGAGGGCTTCGGGCTACCAGTGGTGGAGGCCATGTCTCGCGGCGTGCCGGTCGCCTGCTCGGACATCCCAGTCCTACGCGAGGTCGGCGGCGGGGTGCCCCTGTTCTTCAACCCTCGCGATCCCGCCGCCGCCGCCGCCGCCGTGACCGCCGCGCTCGACGATCCGTCCATCGGAGCTCGCGGCCTGAAGCGGGCGGGGCAGTTCTCCTGGATAAAAGCCGCGCACGCCACGATGGAGGTATACGAGCGCGCCCTGGCCGCTACCCGCCCGTAACCTCCTCGCGATGGGCTATCTCTCCTGGCATGAGAAGCCGGGGTACTGGCGTGACGTGACCCGCCACTTCCCGGCCGATGCGGACCTTCTCGACGTTGGCTGCGGCGGTGCTTGGCTGGCCGAGCACTACACGCGCTACACCGGAGTCGATTCGTCCGAGGAGGCTGTCGAGGCGGGTCGCGTCCGCGGGCTCGACCTCCTCCTGCTCAACGTCGATGCCGCCTTCCCGTTCGAGGACGCGCGCTTCGACGCAATCGTGATGAAGGACCTGCTCGAGCACGTCCTCGACCCGGTTGGGGTGGTGAGCGAGGCGTACCGCATGCTCAAGCCTGGAGGAAGGGTGTTCGCGTCTTCGCCGGACGCCCAGCGGTGGGTGTGGGACGACTACACCCACCGGCGTCCCTTCACGCGCAAGAGCTTCAGGCTCCTCTTCGCCGACCAGGGGTTCAGCGTAGCCCACGTCGGCTATGAGTCCGTGATGCCCGGGAGCGGGATCGTGGCGGGCTGGACTCGGAGAAAGCGGCGTCCGGCACCGCTCCGGGCGGCCGCCTGGCTGCCGATGGTACGACGCAACGTCTGGCTGCTGGCCACCCGATGAGCGAGCGGCTGAACCTGGGTTGTGGGACCGACGTCCGCAGCGGCTGGGTGAACCTCGACGTGGCCTCCCTGCCGGGCGTAGACGTGGTCCACGACCTCGACCAGATGCCGCTTCCACTCGAGGACGACAGGTTCGACGAGATCCTCGCCAAGGACGTGCTCGAGCACCTTGACTATGTGCCGGTGCTGCGTGACCTGCACCGGATCTTGGCGCCCGGCGGAAGGCTGCACGTGGTCTCGCCCCACTTCACCTCGCCGGCCGTGTGGATCGACCCCACTCATCGAACCGCGTTCTCCGTCGACACGCTCCGGTTCTTTGCCCGCGGCGAGCGCTTCGGCGGGCGGTCCTACTACTTCGACTTCTCATTCTCGCAGATCGAGAGTGCTCGTATCGCCTTTCACCGATACCGGTGGCAGCCGTGGAACTACCTGGTCGAGCCGATCGTGAATACCAGCCCGGCAGCGCAGACCTACTATGAGGAGTCGGCACTGTCGCGGCTCTTTCCGGCCGCCAACGTCGAGGTCACGCTGCGCAAGTAGCCGAGCGTCTCCCTCGCGGTGTGCTCCCACGTGAAATGAGCGGCACGGTCGCGTCCCCGGTGTCTCAGCTCTGCCCGATACGCGTCGTCGACGAGCAATCGCTCCAGGCCACGGGCGATGGCGCGCTCGTCCGTAGGATCGACCAGTACCGCGGCGTCGCCGCCGACCTCGGGCAGCGACGACCTGTCGGAGGTAAGCACGGGACAGCCGGCGGCCATCGCCTCCAGCACCGGCAGCCCGAAGCCCTCGGCGAGCGACGGGTATGCGAATGCGGTCGCCTCGGCGTACAATCCGGGCAGATCCTCGTCCTCCACGAACCCCAGCATCTGTACGGTCTTTGCACTTGCGCCCGTGACCTCGTCCAGGTCCTCGATCGACCAGCCGCGCAGGCCCGCCAGGACGAGTGAGCAGTCCCCGCGCACGGCCGGATCCAGGGCCGCGAAGGCCCGCACCAGCCTCACCAGGTTCTTGCGCGGCTCGAGCGTGCCGACCGCCAGGACGTAGCGACCCTCGATGTCGTGCCGAGCGGCCACCTCACGGGGGCTGGCGTTCACGAACTCCGCACTGACGCCGTGCGGGATCACACGGGTGCGCCCGCGTACGGGCGGAAAGCGCGCCTCGAGCGCGCTCTCGGTGGCGCGAGACGGGCAGATGAAGCCTGCCCCCCGCCGCACCGCAAAGGGCAGCGTCAGGCGTTCGCCCAGAGCGCCTGCCGGCAGATCGTACGTACGGTCGAAGCCGAAGAGATCATGCACGACGACCACGGTCGGGCTCCGCGCGATGGTCATCAGGTAGGAGTTCGTCGCGAGCACTACATCGTTCGTCCGTCCCGCGATCAGGCCCGCGTGCGCGGCCCACAACGGGTCGGGCGAGGCGATCAGATGCCATTGCGACCCTGGGAGCGGCCAGGCACGGCGCCCGTAGAGGGTGAGATCTACCTCAGCACCGATGTCCTGCAAAGCCCCGACGAGCTCTCGCACGTAGCGACCCCGTCCGGCGGGCACCTCCGCGGCGGCGCGCGCGTCGACTCCGATCCGAAGCGGTCCGGGAGCCATGGCTGGGGCAGTCTAGGCTCCCCGGCAGTGAAGCCCAGAGTGCTCGTACTGCGCGGCCACCAGGTCAACCCCTGGGAATTGGGGCCCTGGGAGGAACTCGGGGAACAGTTCGACGTGCGATACCTCGCCACGCGGTCCGGATGGTTCGATGCCACGGCGCTGTCACTGCCGGCGGTTCAGGCACCCGCCCTGCGCGACCTCCTGCCGCCCGGGCGGATCGGCGACATGGCCGTCCGGATACCGGGTGACCGATATCTGCGCCTGGCTGACCGCCTAGACGGTGCATCGATCGTCCATGCCCAGGAGCTCGGCTACTGGTACTCGATGCAGGCGGCCCGGCTGAAAGCCCGCCTCGGGTTCAAGCTGGTGCTCACGGTCTGGGAGACGTTGCCGTTACTCGGCGCCTACCGAAACGTGCGAACCCGCCGCTACCGGCGCATCGTGCTCTCCAAGGCCGACCTCTTCCTTGCGGCCAGCGAGCGCGCCCGCCAGGCGCTGATTCTCGAGGGAGCCTCCGCCGAGAAGGTGGTGGTCTCCCCGCCCGGGATCCGGACCGACAGCTTCCGCGGCGTCGCCGGGAAGCCCGCTCCTGACGCACCACCGATTATTCTCTCTCCGGGGCGGCTGGTGTGGGAGAAGGGCCATCAGGACGTGCTCAGAGCTGTCGCCGCACTGCGGCGTGGGCTGGGGGGCCACACGAGCGTGCCGAGTCCCCGGGTGCTAATCGTGGGTGCGGGCCCACACGAGCGAACGTTGCGCCGACATGCGGAGGAGCTCGGCATCGGCGATCTCACGGAGTTCCGCTCCTTCGTGCCACACAGCGAGATGCCGGCATTGTTCGCCTCGGCGTCCTGCGTGGTCCTGGCCAGCCTCGCCAAGTGGTACTGGGAGGAGCAGTTCGGAATGGTTCTGGCCGAGGCCCTGGCTTCGGGCACCCCGATCTGCGCAGCCGGCAGCGGAGCCATCCCGGAGGTGCTTCACGGCCAGGGGGATCTGTTCACGCCCGGCGACTGGCTGGGCTTGGCGAACCTGCTCGCTTCGGGCCCACTCTCGCGTCCGCCTGGCACACGGGCCGAGTACGACCCCGAGCTCGTCCGGCGGTACTCCAACACCTCTGCCGCCGCGCGCCTGGCCGAGGCCTACGATGCCGTTCTGGCATGACGTCGCGGCCGGGAGCACCCGAGGCCACGATCGTCATCACCACGAAGGACCGCCGCGACGACTTGGAGGCCGCACTGGGGACAGCAGTGAGGCAAACCGCCCGGTGCGAGATCCTCGTAATCGACGACGGTTCCACCGACGGGACAGCCGAAATGGTGCGAGAGCACTTCCCCGGCGTCCGCGTAGAGCGCAGCGAGCGATCGCTCGGCCTCATCGCGCAGCGCACACGCGCAGCCGGGCTGGCCCGCGCGCCAGTAATCGTCTCGATTGACGACGACGCGCGGTTCACGTCGGATCGCACCGTGGAGCAGACGCTCGCCGACTTCGACCATCCGCGGATCGGGGCTGTGGCCATTCCCTTCCTCGACGTTAGAACCACGACGCGGGTGCTGCAGGAGCCGCCGGACCAAGAGGATCGCTGGGTGTCTTCCAGTTACATCGGCACCGCCCACGCGCTTCGACGTGATGTGTTCCTGGGGCTGGGCGGCTACCGCGAGGGGCTCGGGCAGATGGTGGAGGAGCCGGACTTGTGCCTGAGAATGTTGGAGGCCGGCCACGTGGTCCGGCTAGGGCGCGCCGAACGAATCAACCATCTCGAGTCACCCAAGCGCCAACAACCGGTCATCGCGGCCCTGGGCAGACGGAACGACCTGCTCCATGGCTGGCACAACGTGCCCATGCCCTATCTCCCGATCCGGATCGCGAAGATCGCGGGTTACTCAGCGATCTACCCCGAGGCACGCCGGCACCCCGGGGCCGTGATCCGCGGGCTCGCGGCCGGCTTCGGGGCGATGTGGCGGCACCGCCGGCAGCGCCGTCCGGTCAGCCCCGGCACTTATCGACTAGATCACGAGCTGCGCCGCAACGGCCCCCTGCCGCTCGACGCGATCGAGTCTCGACTGCGCCCACTGAACTCGCCCGGCGCTCCGCCCGAGCCCCGCTAGCCTCTCCCGCCGCGATGGAGCGTTCACGCATTCACCGGCCTTCGTTGGTTTCGACCGTGCGCGGCCTCGGCGGACGGCTCCCCGATCCGGTCAAGGCCCAGCATGCCGACCTCATGCACCGCTTGCGCTGGCGCAACTCTCCCGTAGCGAGGGTCACGCGGGCGTTCGTAAAGACTCACGGACTGACGGTGCAGGACGGCCCCTTCGCCGGGATGGTGTTCCCTCGCTTCGCCGTGGGACGCGGTGAGATGCTCGTGCCTCAGCTGCTGGGCGCGTACGAGTTCGAGCTCCACGACGCCCTCCGACGCGCGATGAACGGCAGCTTCGACCAGATCGTGGACATCGGCACCTCGGACGGGTACTACGCGGTGGGCTTGGCACGGGGTTGCCCCGGCGCGACCGTCGTGGGTTATGAGATGAACGACTTTCCGGCCCGGATCTGCCGCAGCCTGGCAGAGGCCAACGGGGTGGAGGACCGCCTGCAGCTGCTGGGCGAGTGCCGTCTCGAGGACCTGCAGCGGCTCCCCCATGCCCGATCTTTCGTCCTGTGCGACTGCGAGGGCGCGGAGGATCATCTGATGCAGCCCCAGTCAGTACCGCTTCTCCAGCGGGCCAGCGCAATAGTCGAATTGCACGAGCACGTCTCTCCCGGGATCACCCAGCGCATCACCGGGCGCTTCGAGCGGACCCATGAGATCGCGATCGTGGCTTCGGGCCGGCGCTACCCCGGACAGTGGCCGCTACTGCAGGAGGTGCCGGGGGTGGGTTACATGGACCACGAGCTCGGGCTCTCGGAGTTCCGCCCCTATCCGATGAGCTGGGCGGTCATGGAGCCGAGGGAAAGCTAGGCCATGCGACTCGGCATCCTGTCGCAGGAGTACCCGCCCGTCACGGACTACCACGGCGGCATCGGGACGCAGTACGGCCGGCTCGCGCCGGCAGTGGCCAGCCTTGGCCACGAGGTACACGTAATCACCTTGGCGCCGGAGGCCGGGGCACCGCCGGCCGAGCTAAACGGCGTGCGCATCCATCCGGTCCAGCGCCCCCGCCTGTGGCCCTGGTTCGAGCTGGCATGGGCACGCCGCGTGGACTCGGTGCTCAGCGAACTAGGGGAGTTCGACCTCGTTATCTCCCCGGAGTTCCGGGGGGAGGCGTTCACGTATTCCAAGCACCAGCGCTCGGGCCCACTGGTCACGCATCTGCTGACCTCCCTGGCGCAGCTGCTGTCCATCCGCCCCGGTCTCCCGTGGCGGGAGCGAAACGGTGTCCGCACCCGGATCGGGCTGCTCGCCGAACGCCGGCAGGCCCAGCGCTCAAGCGGCCTCCTGGCTCCTGGTGGCGCCGTGCTCGGCTGGGCCGATCAACTGTGGTCGCTGGGAGGGCTGCCTCGTGAGACGCTCCCGCTCGCGATCGACGTTTCAAGAGTGCGCGACCTCTCCACGGGACCGCCTCCTGAGGACTTTCCCTCGGAATCCGGGCCGATCGTGATGTTGCCGAGTCGTCTAGATGGCCACAAGGGAGCCCAGCATCTGGTCGCGGCGATGCACGGCACGTGGCGTGAACATCCCGATGCGCAGCTTGTCTTCCTCGGGCGCGACGCCCCATTCGGCGGGCGGATGATGAGCGAGCACCTCCGCGAAGCCGCCCGCGACCGGCGAAGCCAGGTGCACATACTCGGCTTCCAGCCCGATCACCACTACTTCGCGGCGCTCGCGCGGGCCGACGTGGTGGCGATCCCCTCGCTCTGGGAGTCTTACTGCCTCGCGGCGGTGGAGGCCATGGCCCTGGGACGGCCTGTGATCGGCACGACCGGGAACGGGTTCTCGGAGTTCATCGAGAGTGAAGAGAACGGACTACTCGTGGAGCGTGGAAGCGTCACGGAACTGCAGGCCGGTGTTCAGCGGCTGCTGGACGATCAGGCGCTGCGCGAGCGGCTGGGCAAGGCCGCGACTGAGACGGCCGATCGCCACGACGCGCGGGAGCTGGCCCCCCGCTACGCAGATGTCTGCGAGCGGCTTGCCTCCGGCGCCAGGGCTTAGTCAGACCGCAAGCCGGGCAGGGCGTCGCGCAGCTCGCGGGGAACGGCGCCGAGGCCGTAGGCGGCAGTAGCGAAGAGAAGTGTGCCGAGAGCGCCCGCCGCGACCGGCGGTATGCCCGGCACCAGTGCCACCGCGAGGCCGAGTAGCGCGGCGAGCGAAACGCGAGGCAGAAGGGCGAGGCTGGGCATGAGCGCCGGGTCGCTGCGCCGCAGGGCGATTGCGCCGGCCGCCACCTGCGCCAGCTCGGCGACGAGGGTGGCTGCGGCTGCCCCAGTCGCCCCCCAGATGGAGCCCCACCACCAGGCCAAAGCAAGGTTCATAACGAGCGCGCCAGAGGCCAGGGAAAGCAGCAGTTTATGGCGGTGCAGACTAAGCAGCGCATAGAACAAGGCCGATCCCGGGAAGGCCAGCATGAGCGCGACCGCGTGGAGCTTCAGAACATCTGCGGAGCGCCCAAAGTCCGGCCCGGCCACCACGTCGATCGCAAACGCAGCGCCGCCCACCAGCGCCACCATTATGGCCGTCCCCAAGAGAATCACGGCCTGAAACACGCGATCGATGCCGTATGCCAGCCGGTCCCAATCGTCCCTGGCCGCCCGCGAGAAGATCGGGAAGGCGGCACCCACGACGAGGCCGGGAATTAGCAAGAGCACCTCGGTGATCCGGAACGAAGCGCCGAAATAGCCCGTTTCGGCTTCGGTGGAGACCAGGGACAGCACAATCATCGCGGCCCGGAAGTAGATGGCGGCCACGACCGTGGCTGCGGCGAAGGGCAGCACATCGCGCAGCAGTGACCTCCACTCCGCCCGATCGAATCCCGGTGCGATTGGCACGTCGCGCCGCACAAGCCACACCGTCCCGACTAGAACGAGCACTCCGGCCGGGAGGCCGGCGGCCAGGAACCCAAGCAACCCGGCGTCCAGGAACACCAAGGCCACCACGATGGCGGCCGTGAGTGCCTGCCTCAACAACTCGAGCAGCGTGACCCATCCCAGCCGGAGCTGGACCATCAGGGAAATGCCGAACGTCGCCTGTACCGCCGACGCCACCACGGCCGAGCTGGCCAGGGCGGTGCCGAGGACAAGCGTCTCGTCGTACCCGGCGACCGCCGCGAACGCGACTGCCAATGCTGCTCCGGCAGCCGCCAGGACGAACCTAAGGCCTATCAGGTTCCGCATGAAGTGTCTCTGCTCTCCCGCGGGGCGGACCGACAGCTCGCGCATCCCGATAGTCGTGAGCCCAATCTCGGTCACTCCTGCGACCACCGAAGCGAGCGCGAGAACCGTCACGTACCGACCCCCGTCGACCACTCCCAGATGCCGGAACAGCAGCGCCGCCGATCCAACGGTCAGAAGAACCCCTGCGACGTATCCGACCACGCGGAGCACCCCGCCCCGAACCGCGGTGGGCCCGGCTTCGGCGCTGTCGAGTAGCTCCGGCGATGCCGGTGGTTCACCCATGGGTTGCGACGCGAACGGCGTAGTCACGTGCGCATCCTAGGCTCGGCCCTCGTGGTACAGGCCGGTGCGTCCGCGCGCTCGCGACGCGCCCGACGGATTAGAGTGGCCGCGTGAGCACCAAACGCGCCCTCATAACAGGAATCACCGGCCAGGACGGCTCCTACCTCGCCGAGCTGTTGCTCGAGAAAGGCTATGAAATACACGGCATGGTGCGCCGCTCCTCGTCGGAGACCTTCCAGCGCTTGGAGGCGATCCGCGACGACATCCACCTGCACACCGGCGACCTGCTCGATCAGCGCTCGCTGGTGGACGTCATGAGGGCGGCCGATCCCGAGGAGATCTACAACCTGGCCGCCATGTCCTTCGTGGCGGCATCCTGGTCGCAGCCGGTGCTCACCGCCGAGTTCACCGGCGTGGGCGCGACCCGCATGCTCGAGGCCATGCGCGAAGTTGCGCCCCAGGCGCGCTTCTATCAGGCGTCCTCCTCGGAGATGTTCGGCCAGGTGCTGGAGGTGCCTCAGACCGAGTCCACGCCCTTCTATCCGCGTAGCCCCTACGGCGTAGCCAAGGCCTACGGCCACTTCATCACGGTGAATTATCGCGAATCGTACGACCTTTTTGCCTGCTCAGGGATACTTTTTAACCATGAGTGTTTATGCGCCAAGACGCCGCTCTTCGTCAGAGAGCGAGGCGTGCAGAGCGTCAAGGCCCCCGAGGACCTGGTCCCCCTACTCCGGAAGGGACCGAGCGTGCAAAGCTTCGAGCCGACCTCAGGACTTGAGGTCTGGGACGGGGACGAGTGGACGGGGGTCACGGCGATCACCGCCACGCGGCGGCGCAGGTCGGATCCCGACCACCGACTGCTCTCGATCGAAGCTCGGGGCGGGATAGTGGACGTGACCGCCCATCACACCATGCTCGACGCCGACCGTGAGGAGGTCCGAGCGGACTCTCTCATCGAAGGTGACCGTCTAGCCCTGTGCGACTACCTCCCAGAGCCGTCGAACTGGACCTCCATCACCGAGGAAATGGCCGAGTTCCTCGGCCTCATGGTCGCCGACGGCTGGGCGTCGCGCGACGCGGCGCACGTCTGTTTCACCAACAACGACGCCGGCCTGCGCCTGCGCGTGGCTGAGCTCTGGTCGAAGCTGTTCCTGGGTGGCTCGCACGAGTGGTTCGGCCGCTCCGGCTGGAACGCGGATGCCGAGGTGGGGAAGGTCAATCTCTCCGGCTCTCGCGCGGGAGGCGCCTTCCTCCGCGATCAGCTCTACACCCCCACCGGCCACAAGCAGGTGCCGCCTCTGGTTCTCAACGCCCACAGCGATGCACAGGAGGCATTCCTAGCGGGCTACTACGCAGGCGACGGCCTCAAGCGCGGCAAGGGTATGTCGGTCAAGACCAACAGTGCCGTGCTGGCACAGGGGCTGTGCGCGCTCTACAGCTGGATCGACCAGCCCGCCTCCGTCTACGCGGAGCAGCGGGCCGGGCGGACCTACTACCAGCTGAATCTCCCCTCGCGCGTCCGGGTGGGCGCCCAGGGTCAGCATCTTCGAAAGGATCCGGCAGAGATTCGTCGCATCACGGCTCCGGCGGAGGAATCCGATTGGGTGTTCGACCTCGAAACCGAGAGCGGTGTCTTCTGCGCCGGTGTTGGACGCCTCGTGGTCCACAACTCGCCTCGACGCGGGTTGGAGTTCGTCACCCGCAAAGTCACCCACGCCGCCGCTGCGATAAAGCTCGGCATGACCGACGAGTTGGCGCTGGGCAACCTCGATGCCGAGCGGGACTGGGGCTACGCAAAGGACTACGTCGAGGCGATGTGGCTGATGCTCCAGCAGGAGGCGCCCGAGGACTACGTGATCGCCACTGGCGAGACACACAGCGTGCGCGAGCTGGTGGACGTGGCGTTTGAGCGCGTGGGCCTGGACCCCGAGCAGTACGTTCGGATCGACCCCAAGTTCCTGCGCCCAGCGGAGGTGGAACAGCTGGTGGGCGATCCCGCGAAGGCCCGCGAGAAGCTGGGCTGGGAGCCGCGAACGGGCTTCCGAGAACTGGTGGAGCTGATGGTGGACGCCGATTTAGCGCTGCTGGCCAGCGGGGTGCCCCAGAAACAGGCCGGCTGAGGCGGCGTGCAGGCCGCTAGCACCCGCCTGGACGGCCCGCTACTGCTCGAGCCGCAGGTGCACGGGGACGAGCGCGGCTTCTTCGCGGAGTCCTACCGCGAGAGCGCCCTCGCCGAGCTCGGCGTGCACGACACCTTCGTGCAGGACAACCACTCCCGCTCGGCCCGCGGCGTGGTGCGCGGGATCCATTTCTCGGTCGGCGACGGCCAGGCCAAGCTCGTACGCTGCGCGAGGGGATCGATCTTCGACGTGGTGGTAGACCTGCGCCGCGGCTCGCCCACCTTCGGTGAGTGGGAGGGCCACGAGCTCGACGACCGCGCGCTGCGCCAGCTCTATGTGCCGATCGGCTTCGGTCACGGCTTCTGCGTGACGAGCGAGGTGGCCGACGTGATCTACAAGTGCTCGTCGTACTACGACGCGGAGGTCGAGCGGGGAATCGCCTACGACGATCCGGACGTGGGGATCGAATGGCCCGGGATCGAGCTGGTGGTTTCAGCCCGCGACGCCGATGCGCCGTGCCTGGCCGACGTGGCCTCCGACCTGCCGTTCGAGTACTCCGGCTAGCGGCCGCGGTAGCCGCGCAGCACCTGGCGCACCAGCCCGCGCTCATCCGACGAGAGGAAGAGCACGGCAAATGCCGCCCAGTAGAGCAGCGGTCCGGCCACCAGGACCGCCACCAGCGCGCCGAGCGACCCGACCGGCGCAAGCTCCTGCAACGCGAGCAGGGCCGCCGCAAGAGCCAGACCGAGACCGTACGCCGGCGCCCACGCCCGTCTGGCGAGATCGCCGAGCGTGGCTCCGGTGGCGCGCATGCTCAGCCGGAGCGCGAACGGGAAGGCGGCGGTGAAGGTCACTGCGGTGGCAATCGCCGGCCCCTCGAGCTCGAGGGAGGGGGTGATTGCCAGCGTGAGCACCAGGTTGGCGGCGGCGGTGGCGGCCACGATCAGCGCCACCTCGCGGGCGTGGCCGGTGCCCACCAAGAACCCCGGCGTCACGGCGAGCTGACCCCACAGCAGCCAGTAGGAGATCAGGATGGCCAGCGCCGTCGCGCCCCCGCCGTAGCGCTCCCCGAGCCACAGCTCGAGCACCGGCGTGGCCATCACGGCGAGCGTCACGCACAGCGGCACCACGAACGCCAGGCTGTAGCGCGAGCCGCGCACCGCCAGCTCGCGTAGGCGGCGGGAGTCACCGGATTCGGCATAGCGCGCGGCCAGCGGCAGCGTGCTCAGCCCCACGGCCTGGTTGAGGGCGTAGATCACGTTGTGTGCTCGCACCGGGCCCTCGTACAGGCCAACCGTGGAGGCGGAGGTGGACGCGCCGAGCACGATCCGCGCCAGGCCGTAGATCACGAGGTTGGAGCTCTCCACCACCAGCAGCCAGCCGGCCGTGGGGAGGATCAGCCGTGCCTGGGCGCGGCTTACCGCCGCGCGCTCGAACCGGAACGGCAGTGCCAGAGCGCGCCGCGACACGAAGTTGACGGCGCCGCTGATCAGCGGAATCGAGCCGCTCGCGCCGATCAGGACCCATAGGGGCGCACCGGCGGCAATCAGGCCGAGCATCAGCGCCGCGAACACAGCCAGTGCGGCGATCTCGTTGGCGGCTGAGCGCGTGAGCCGCAGCGCCGCGCGCAGGGCGTCGAGGTTCACGGTAGCCGTCAGGCCGATCGCCGTGACCGCTGC
>Ga0136617_10002484_pt1 | contig 16373 bp, 15 predicted proteins | sample AntDrymUQ3222106_2_FD_129672 | JGI IMG/M metagenome (GOLD analysis project Ga0136617, IMG submission 129672) | Polar desert sand microbial communities from Dry Valleys, Antarctica - metaG UQ322 (21.06) | ecosystem: Environmental > Terrestrial > Soil > Desert | place: Antarctica: Dry Valley...
AACCCGGTCACCGCCGACCCGCCGACCGCGAGCTGGCCGGCCGACCCGTTGGGTCTGCGCCGGGAAGGCGTGGCCCGCGGTGCCGAGCTGGTCCGCGCCGCGCTCACCGGCCAGGCCAGCCTGCCGATCACCGACCCGGAGGGCTGGGCCGCCGACACCGAGGTGCTGCTCGCCGAGCGTTCCGAAGCGTCCGCCCGGCTCGCGTCGGTCGCGCTGCCGAGCCAGCTCTCGGTCAGCCAGTTGGTCGAGCTCGCCGCAGACCCGGCCGCGCTGGCGGCCCGGCTGCGCCGCCCGCTGCCGTTCGCCCCCAACCCGCACGCGCGGCGTGGCACCGCGTTCCACGCCTGGCTGGAGCAGCGATTCGGCGCGAGCCGGCTGCTGGACCTCGACGAGCTGCCGGGCGCGGCCGACGACGGCGCCGCCTGCGACACCGAGCTGACCGCGTTGCAGCAGGCGTTCCTCGCCTCGGAGTGGGCCGAGCGGCGGCCGGTCGACGTCGAGGTGCCGTTCGAGACGCAGGTGGACGGCGTGGGAGTACGCGGACGGATGGACGCCGTGTTCGGTGACCCGGACGGTGGCTTCACCGTCGTCGACTGGAAGACCGGAGCCCTCCCCGAGCCGGGCAAGCTCCCCGCGCTGAGCATCCAGCTGGCGGCCTACCGGCTGGCCTGGGCCGCCCTGCGCGGCTGTGAGCTGAGCGACGTTCGGGCGGCGTTCCACTACGTCGGACAGAACGTCACGCTGACCCCGGACGACCTGCTGGACGCCGACGGGTTGCGTGCCCTGCTGCGACAAGTGCCCGTAGGGTCGTCTGAGTGACGGTGCGTTGACGGCCAAGATCGTTTTGTTGGGTGCCACCGGGTACACCGGTGCTCGCACCGCGGAGGCGATGAGCCGTCGCGGGCTGCGGCCGGTGCTGGCGGGCCGCGACCCGAAGCGGCTCGCGGCCGTCGCCACCAGGCTGGGCGGGCTGGACACCGCGCAGGCCGACGTCACCGATCCCGCCTCGGTACGAGCGTTGATCGACCGCGGGGACGTGCTGGTCAGCACGGTCGGACCGTTCTCGAAGCTGGGCGAGCCGGTGGTCGCCGCCGCCGTCGACGCCGGCGCCTACTACCTGGACTCCACCGGCGAGCCGCCCTTCCTGCGCAGGGTGTTCACCGAGTACGGGCCGCAGGCGGAGCGCAGCGGCGCGACGCTGCTGCCGGCGTTCGGCAACGACTTCATCCCCGGCACGCTGGCCGGTGCGCTGGCACTGCGCGAGGCAGGCTCGCGCGCCGCCGCCATCGACGTGGGCTACTTCGTGCGCAGCGGCGGAGTCGGCGGGCAGGCGTTCTCGCTCGGCACGTCGAGCTCGCTGGTCGCGGTGGTCGCCGAGCCGGTGTTCGGTTGGCGTGCCGGCCAGCTCCGCACCGAGCCCGCGGGTGCCCGGATGCGCAGCTTCGACGTCGCGGGGCGGCCCCGGTCGGGCATCACGATCGGCTCGACGGAGCACTTCGCGCTGCCGCGGCTGGCGGCCGAGCTCGCGCCCGGCCTTCGCTCGGTGGACGTCTATCTCGGCTGGTTCGGCTCGGCCACCCGGATGATCCATCTCAGTTCGGGTTTCACGTCGATGGCCGGCCGGATCCCACTGCTCAAGCGCGCCGTGACCGGTGCCGCTGGGCTGCTCACGCGCAACGCCAGCGTCGAGCCGAGCGCCAAGACGCTGGCCGCCACCACCTCGCACATCGTGGCCGAGGTCTTCGACGCCGCCGGCCGGGTGCTGAGCAGGACGCACGTCGAGGGCCCGGACGGCTACGCGATGACCTCCGAGCTCCTGACCTGGGGTGCCGGCCGGCTGCTCACTGACTGCGCGGCCGTCGGACCGGGCACGCTGGACCCGGTGCAGGCGTTCGGCCTGAACACCCTGCGCGTCGGCGCCGAGCAGGCCGGCATGACGGCGACGACGAGCCAATCCGGGTAGCTCAGCCGGTACGCCACACCCGAACGGCCCAGATCACCAGCGGTACCTGCAGCGGCAGGCGCATCCAGGCGACCAGCCGCTGCAACGGGGACCGGCGTGGCTGGCGGGCCCAGTCCACCGCCATCTTCACGTTCGCCGGGAACACCGCGACGAACAGGCCCGCGGCCACGAGACCACCGACCCGTCTGGTGCGAGGCACCGCGACCAAGGCGGCAGTGGCCAGCTCCGCCATCCCCGAGACGTAGGTCCACGCCCGTCGCCGCCCAGGCAGACGCCGCGGGACGATCGCGTCGTAGGGCCGGGGGACCACGAAGTGCGTCGTTCCCGTAACGGTCAGGAAACCGGCTAGCCCGATCGCCGCCGCATTGGCTGGCGGGTCCGGCGCCGGGCGTCGCTCTGAGCACATGCGTGCATCATCGGCCTCGGACCGATCGGGATATCTCTCGGGTCGAACACTATTCTCCCGAGACAGTGATCCTCCGAGGCAGCGAGAGCGACGACCCGAACCTGGTCGGGGTCGTTCGGATGCCCGAGCGACGGCCCAGCGCGGCGCGGTCCATCTGGCGGCGGGTCGCGATCGCGTTCGGGGCCCTCGGCCTCTCGGTGCTGGTCGTCTACCTCGGCCGCGAGGGCTACCGGGACGTCAACGAGGACGGCCTTTCGCTGCTCGATGCGATCTACTACGCGACGGTGTCGCTGTCGACCACCGGCTACGGCGACATCACGCCGTCGTCCGACGGGGCCAGGCTTGTCAATGTCCTGCTGATCACCCCACTGCGGGTGATCTTCCTGCTCGTGCTCGTCGGAACGACCATCGAACTGCTCACCGAGCGGTCCCGGCAGGCGTTCCGCGTCCAGCGTTGGAGGTCCCGAGTGCGTGATCACGTGGTCGTCGTCGGCTACGGCACCAAGGGCCGCTCCGCGGTCCAGGCGATGCTCGGCGAGGTAGATGAGGGGGGCGAGAAGCTCCAGTTCGTGGTGGTGGAGACCAACCCGCGCCGCCTGGAGCTGGCCGCTGCCGACGGGTTGGTGACCGTCAACGGGGACGGCACCCGGACCGCCGTGCTGCGTCTGGCAGCCGTGCATCAGGCCAGGTCGGTCGTGGTCGCCACGAACCGCGACGACACCGCCGTGCTGGTCACACTCACCGCGCGTGAGCTGAACCCGCGGGCCAAGATCTCCGCCTCGGTTCGCGAGTCGGAGAACGTGCACCTGCTCCAGCAGTCCGGCGCGGACACCGTCGTCGTCTCCTCCGAGACCGCGGGCCGGCTGCTCGGCATCGCCACGACCAACCCGCATGTGGTTGAGGTGGTCGAGGACCTGCTCACCCCCGAGGAGGGGTTGGCCATCGCGGAGCGCGATGTCGACGCGGCCGAGGTCGGCGGCTCGCCGCGGCACCTGGCCGACATCGTCCTGGGCGTGGTTCGCGGCGGCCGGCTGTACCGCGTGGACGACCTGGCGGTCGACGACCTGGAGCGCGGCGATCGGCTGCTCTACGTACGCAAGGTCACCTCGATCCCGGAGCCGCAGGACCAGCCGAAGGTCGCAAAGGGCTGACCCAGCGCGGCAACGTCAGCACGAACGTCGCGCCGACCCCGCCGGCCGGCTCGACGCAGCGCAGATCGCCGCCGTGCGCCCTGGCGATGCCGCGCGCGATCGCCAGGCCGAGCCCGGCACCCCCGGCGTCGCTGCTGCGGGCGTCGTCCAGCCGTACCAGCCGGTCGAAGATCCGTTCCCGGTCCCCGGGAGGCACCCCCGCACCGCTGTCGGCCACGGTCACCGCCACGCCCCCCGCCGCGGCGCTGCCCACGGTGACCGTGGTCGCGCCGCCGGCCGGGGTGTGCCGGCGGGCGTTGTCCAACAGGTTGGCCAGCACCTGCCCCAACCGCTGCGGGTCGCCGCGCACCGTCACCGGTTCGCCCTGCACCCGTACGCATGCCTGCGGCGCCACCAGCCGCAGCCGTTCGACCTCCGCGTTCGCCAGGCCGAGCAGGTCGACGTCCTCGTGGCGCAGCGCAAGACCCGCCTCGATCCGGGCGAGTACCAGCAGGTCCTCGACCAGCTGTCCGGCGCGGCGCGCCTCGCGGACCAGCAGCACGTGCAGCCGTTCACGCTCCGCGGTGCTCAGCCCGGCGGCGACGGCCGCCTCGGCTGCGGCCTGCACACCGGCCAGCGGGGTCCGCAGCTCGTGCGCCGCGTCAGCCACGAACTGTCTCGTCCGGGCCTCGGAGTACGACGCAACCGCGGCCGCGTCGCGGGCGTGACGCTCGGCGCCCTCCAGCGCGTCGAGCATGTCGTCGAAGGCCACCGCGGTGCGGCCCAGCTCGGTGTCCGAGCGCTGCGGCGCGAGCCGGCGGCCGCGGTCGCCACGGGTGATCGACTTGGCCAGGCCGGTGATCGCGTCCAGCGGCGCGAGTGCGAGCCGGGTCGTCGCCGCGAGCACCAGGGCGGCGACTCCGAGCCCGATCAGCCCGACGGTCAGCAGCACGCGGCGCAGCCGCTGCTGGGACGCGGTGACCTCGTCGGTGTCGGCGACCAGCGTGAGGCGCGAGCCGTCGGTGAGCGTGCGGCGCACCACGCCGTCGGTGAGCGCCTGGGGCTGGGTGTCCACGCTGGACGGTGCCGTGCCGAACACCCGGCCGTCGCGGGTGACCAGCCGGACCCGCACCGCCTGCCCGTCGAGCCGGTCGGCGAGCCGCTCGATCGACACGCCCTGCTTGACCAGCTGTTCGGCCAGTGCGGCCCGGTCGACCAGCCGGTTGGTGGCGGCGCTGCGGGTGAGGGCGCCGAAGATGAGGTCGGCGCTGATCAGGACCAGCGCCAGCACCCCGGCCAGGACCACGACGCTCAGCCCGATCACCCGGCGGCGCAGCGACACGGTTCGCAGCCGCCCCGGCAGCCCCGGGCCCGGCGGGCCGGCGCTCATGCCGGCTCCGGCCGCAGTACGTACCCGAGCCCGCGCACCGTGTGCAGCAGCCGTGGCTCGCCGAGCTTGCGGCGCAGCGCCGAGATGTGCACCTCGACGAGGTTCGGGTCGTAGTCCTCGTAGCCCCAGACCGCAGTGAGGATCTGGCCTTGCTGACCACCCGCCCGCGTTGGGCGGCCAGGTAGTCCAGCAGCCGAAGCTCGGTGGCGGTCAGCTCGATCGGCGCGTCACCGCGCAGCACGGTGCCGGCCGAGCCGTCCAGAACGAGGTCGGCGACCTGCACGGTGGACGGGGTGCGGCCAAGGCGGCGCAGCACCGCTGTCACCCGCGCGACAAGCTCTGCCAGCGCGAACGGCTTGATCAGATAGTCGTCGGCCCCGCCGTGTAGGCCGCGCAGCCGGTCGTCCACGGCGTCGCGCGCGGTGAGCATCACGACGCCTGCGTCGCTGTTCCTGCGGACGACGTCCAGCAGCGCGAAGCCGTCGCGGCCCGGCAGCATGACGTCCAGCACGACGAGATCCGGGCGGAACGTGCCGAGGTCGCCCTCCAGCGCACGACCGTCCACCCGGCCCTGCACGCCGTAGCCGGCGTCGGCCAACCCGGTGAGCACGGCGGTGCGGATCGCCTCGGCGTCCTCCACGACGAGCACGCGCGCACCGCCACGAACCGACTCGGCCACGTGGTCATTCTGCGCCGCTCCTGCTGAAGATCGGCTGAAGCCGCCGCCGTCTTCAGCTCCCACACAGCTCCGGCGCCGAGGGTCGAGGTTGTCAGCCTCCCGCTCGACCTAAGGAGCACCAGATGCAACCCCAGCACCCCACCCCAACCCGTCAACGGTGGCCGATCTTCGCCGGTCTCCTGGGCGTCCTGCTCGTCGTCGGCGTGCTCGCGGCGGCGCTGATCTCCGGCGGCCGCACGGGCAACGACACCGCCGGCCCGGAGGAGGCCGCCTTGCAGCTCGCTGTCGCGGACGCCGGCGGCCTCGGTGACCTCGCCGACGGCTCGACCGAACCGAGCGCGGCACCGGGAGCCACCGGCGAGCAGGGCCGGCGGCTGCGCCCGCTGCTGGGCCGGCTGGGCGACGACACGCTGCTGGTCGGCACCGTGGCCTCGGCCGCGGACGGCAAGCTGACCGTCACCCGCGACGGCGGTGGCGAGGCCAGCGTGACCACCACCGACAAGACGCGGGTGCGCGGCGGCGACAACAACAAGGCCGTCGGCGACCTCGCCGCCGGAGAGCGGGTGGTGGTCCGGGTCGGTACCGACTCCTCCGCTGTCGGTGTCCTCGTGGTGCGGCCGCACGTGGCGGGCACGGTCACCGCGCTCGACGGCGACCGGGCGACCGTCACCCGCCCCAGCGGCCTGACCCAGGCTGTGGACATCTCGGGCCTGACCGAGAAGCCGAACGTCGGCGACCTCATCGCCGTCGTCGGTACCACGAGCGACAACGGGGCCACCATCAAGGCCGAGAAGATCAAGCAACTGCCCAAGACGAGCTGACGGCGGCGCACTTCGGGCCATGATGACGCGCGGCTCGTCGGCATCTAGCGCCGTCCCGGCCCGCTGGTCTTTTGACCCGACGGGCGAGCGGCTGGCTGCTCTACCGTTGCGCCTGTGCCGGCACAGGCGGGGGGATTCCGCTGCGGGATCGAGCACGAGAGCGCCCTGCTGCGACCGGACGGTCGATTCGCCGACTTCACCAACACCACCTTCGCGGAGCTGCAGTCGATCGTCGACGAGCTGCCGATCTCCGAAGACGACTACCCAGGCCTGCGGGTCGGCGACCTCGGCATCAAGCTCAAGCGGTGGTACGTCGAGGGTTTCGAGCGCTTCGACGACGACGGGGAGCTGCTGCGCTGCGACCCGAAGGGCATCGAGATCCGCACCATCGTGCACGACGACGTCGCCCACGCGGTCGCCGCCCTGGCCGCGGACTACAAGCTGCTCGACGCCGCGGCGACCAGCGCAGGGTTCACGCTCGTCACGGTGGGGTTCAACCCGTTCGAGCAGGCGTACCGCGTCGAGCCCGAGCTGAATGCGTGGGAGCGGGCGCACCGCGTCGGCTCGCCGGAGGACCGCACCGCGCACCTGCATATGACGACCTACGGCCCGGACCTCAACCTGTCCTTCGCCGGGATGGACCACGACGCACTGATCGACGCCGGAGCGAAGCTCACCCACTACAGCCCCTACATCGTCCCGTTCACGTTCTGCTCGCCGTTCTACGGCGGCAAGCCGTGGGGCGGCCTCTCGGTCCGCACCCACATCCGCACCGGGCGCCGGCCGGCCGCGATGGTGTTCCTGCCCGCCGGCTCGGCGATGCTCGACTCCGACCCGTCGCTGACCCAGCCCGCCCGCATCCCTGCCGAGGCCGGGCGGATCGAGTTCAAGGCGTTCGACCCGGGCGCGGACTTCGAGCTCTACGCCGATCTGCTGGCACTGCTCAAGGGCATCGTGCTCGACACCAGCCTGCCCGGCCGGCGGATCGTGCCCGACGCCGAGCTGCACCAGGCATCGGCATGGGCCGGCTACCACGATCCCGAGATCCGGGCCGGTGCCGACGACGTCCTGAGCGCCGCCGCGGCCGCACTGGATCTCGCGGAGGCACCCCGGATCGCCGCGCTGCGGGCGCGCTGGGAAGCCGCTGCGTGCGCGTCCGAGGACATGATCGAGTGCTACGAGGCAGGGGAGGCCGTCGCCGGCCTGCGCAAGAGCTGACCCGCTCCGGTCCTCAGCCGGACCCGCTCGCGCGGGCGCATACTGGGCCCGGTGACCGAGCTGGCGATGGGCGTCCGGTACAGCCAACCCGCCGGCCGCTGGGTGCTCACGGCAACCGTGCTGGGCTCCGCGTTGGCCTTCGTCGACGCCACCGTGGTGAACGTCGCGTTGCCGAGGATCGGCGCCGAGCTCGACGCCGACCTGGCCGGGCTGCAGTGGACCGTCAACGGCTACACGCTGACGCTGGCCGCGTTCATCCTGCTCGGCGGCTCGCTCGGGGACCGGTACGGCCGGCGCAAGGTGTTCCTGATCGGGGTGTGGTGGTTCGCCGGCGCGTCGCTGCTGTGCGGCCTCGCACCGAACATCCAGACGCTGGTGCCGGCCCGCGCGTTGCAAGGCATCGGCGGTGCCTTGCTCACGCCGGGCAGCCTGGCGATCCTGCAGGCGTCGTTCCACCCCGAGGATCGGGCGCGCGCGATCGGCGCCTGGTCAGGCCTCGGCGGGATCGCGGGCGCGATCGGCCCGCTGCTCGGCGGCTGGCTGGTGGAGCTCGGCAGCTGGCGGTTGGTGTTCCTGATCAACCTTCCGCTGGCCCTGTTCGTCGTGCTGATCGCCGTCCGGCACGTCCCGGAGTCCGCCGATCCCACGGCGGCCCACAAGGCGCTGGACGTCCCGGGTGCCGTGCTCGGCGCGCTCGGGCTCGCCGGGCTGACCTACGGGCTCACCGAATGGCCGAACCGCGGCGGGACCGACCCACTGGTCCTCGCCACGCTCGTGGTCGGTGTGCTCGGCCTGGTCGGGTTCGTGATCGCGGAGCGCCGCTCGACCCACCCCATGCTTCCGCTGGACGTGTTCAGATCGCGCCAGTTCACGGCGGCCAACCTGGTGACGTTCGCCGTTTACGGCGCGATCGGTGTGGTCTTCTTCCTGCTGGTGCTCGCGCTGCAGGTGGTCGCCGGCTTCTCGCCGGTCGCGGCCGGCATCGCGTTGCTGCCGATCACGGTGCTGATGTTGCTGCTCTCCGCGCGCGCCGGGGCGCTGGCCCAGCGGATCGGGCCGCGGATCCCCATGACGGTCGGGCCGCTGGTGTGCGCGGTCGGCCTGCTGCTGATGACCCGGATCGGGCAGGGAGCGAGCTACCTGGCCGACGTACTGCCTGCGGTGATCGTCTTCGGGCTCGGCCTCTCGCTGACCGTGGCACCGCTGACGGCCACCGTGCTCGCCGCCGCCGAGGACCGGCACGCCGGGGTGGCCAGCGGGGTGAACAACGCCGTGGCCAGGGTCGCCGGGTTGCTCGCGGTGGCCGCGCTGCCCTTGCTGACCGGGCTGTCCGGTGACCAGTACGCCGACCCTGGCCTGCTGTCCAGCGCGTTCCGGATGTCGATGCTGATCAGCGCCGGCCTGCTGGTGGCCGGCGGGGTGCTCGCCTTCGCCACGATCCGCAGCACCGTGCTGAACGAGCCACCCCCGGGTGAGCCGGTCACGGCCGAGCCGCGCGAGCAGAGCCCCTGTCGGATGCACTGCGCCGTCGGCGCGCCGCCGCTGCACCCCGAGCCAACCGCGTCCGGCACCGCCAGTCGCTAGCACGGTTATCGTCTATGACGTGTCGACTGCGTTGACGAAAGCCCCCACCCCAGAGCTGCACCGGTTCACCCTGCCCAACGGGCTGCGAGTCCTGCTCGCTCCCGATCGAGCCAGCCCCGTCGTCGGCGTCGCGGTGCACGTCGACGTCGGCTTCCGCTCCGAGCCGGTGGGTCGCACCGGGTTCGCGCACCTGTTCGAGCACCTGATGTTCCAGGGCAGCGAGAGCCTGGAGAAGCTGGCGCACTTCCGCCACGTCCAGGGCTCGGGCGGCACGTTCAACGGCTCTACCCACCAGGACTACACCGACTACTTCGAGGTGCTGCCCACCGCAGCGCTGGAGCGGGCGCTGTTCCTCGAGGCCGACCGGCTGCGTGCGCCGCGGCTGACCGAGGAGAACCTGCGCAACCAGATCGACGTCGTCAAGGAGGAGATCCGGCTCAACGTGCTGAATCGGCCTTACGGCGGCTTCCCGTGGATCCTGCTGCCGCCGGTGCTCTACGACACCTTCCCGAACGCGCACAACGGCTACGGCGACTTCACCGACCTCGAGCAGGCCAGCCTGGAGGACGCGGCCGCGTTCTTCGACACCTACTACGCGCCGGGCAATGCGCTGGTGACCGTTGCGGGTGACTTCGAGACCGACGACGCGCTCGCGATGGTGGACAAGCACTTCGGCGACATCCCAGCCCGGCCGACGCCGATCCGGCCGTCCTTCGCCGAACCGCCACCGCCCGGCGAACGCCGCCACACCGAGCCCGACGCGCTCGCGCCGCTGCCGGCGCTCGCGTTGGGCTACCGGGTCGCCGACCCCACCGCGGACCTGGACAGCTACCTCGCGCAGACGCTGCTGGCCTCCACGCTCGCCGACGGCGAGGCGTCGCGGCTGCAGCAGCGGCTGGTGCACGGCGACGGCATCGTCACCGACATCTCCGCCAGCTGCGGGCTGCTGGGCCCGCTGGACGCCCGGGACCCGGACACGTTCACCATCACGGCGATGCACCCGCCGGAGGTGGCCGCCGACCAGGTGCTCACCGCCATCGACGAGGAGCTGGGGCGGCTGGCCACGGACGGACCGGATGCGGCCGAGCTGGCCAGGCACACCGCCCGCTGGTCCTCGGCCTTCTACGGCGAGCAGGACCGGCTCATGCATCGGATGCTGGCGCTCGGCTCCCGCGAGCTGCTCTACGGCCGCGCCGAGCTCGCCGCGGAGCTGCCGCAACGGCTGGCCGCGGTCAAACCCGAGCAGGTGGCGGCCGCTGCCGCCGCCGCGCACGAGGGTGGCCGCGCCGTCCTGGTCATCGAGCCGTCAGCCGACAACAAAGCAGAGGCTCAGCAGTGACCGCAACCACCACCTCAGGGCACCGCAGCGCCGGGCAGATCGGCCGGACCGAGGCCGGTCCGCGGCCGCTGCCGCCGCTGGCGACCTTCCTGGGCGCCCCGGTGCCCGATGTCGTCGACGCCACCGTCTCCAGCGGGCTGCGGGTGCTCGCCGTTCGCCGCCCGACCGTGCCGATGGTCGAGCTCCGGCTGAGAGTGCCGTTCGCCGACTCCGACCCGGCGCACACCGCGCAGGCCGAGCTGCTGTCCTCGGCCATGCTGACCGGCACCCATTGCCGCAGCAGGGTCGAGCTGGACAACGAGCTGGCCACGGTCGGGGCCGACCTCGGCGTCGGGGTCGACCCGGAGCGGCTCGGGGTCTACGGCTCTGCCCTGGCCGACGGCCTGCCGACGATGCTCGACGTGCTCGCCGACGTGCTCACCAGCGCCGCCTACCCGCCGGCCGAGGTCGACCGCGAGCGCGAGCGCCTCGTCGAGCGGATCACGGTCACCCGGGCACAACCGAGGGTGATCGCGCGGGAGGCGCTGCAGCGCCGCCGCTACGGCGACCACCCGATCAGCAGGGAGATCCCGACCGGGGCGGAGGTCGAGGCCGTCACCCAGGAGCAGCTGCGCGCGCTGCACGCCGGCGCGGTCGTGCCGGCAGGGTCCACGCTGGTGCTCGTCGGCGACCTCGACCCGGAGGCGGTGATCGGGCAGGTGGAGCAGGCGCTGCAGGGCTGGTCCGCCGACCATCCGGCCACCGAGCTGGACCAGCCGCCGCTGGTGCGCGGCGACGACCTGCTGCTTGTGCACCGGCCAGGCGCCGTGCAGTCCCAGCTGCGGCTGTCCGCGGCGGCGATGCCCCGCTCCGACGAACGCTACCCGGCGTTCCAGCTGGCCAACATGGTCCTCGGCGGGTACTTCTCCTCACGGTTGGTGGAGAACCTGCGCGAGGACAAGGGCTACACGTACTCCGCCTACTCCGCCGTCGAGTTCATGCGAAACAGCGGGTCGTTGCTGGTGGAGGCCGACACCGCCACCGACGTCACCGCGGCCGCGCTCTGGGAGATGCGCTACGAGCTGGGCCGGCTCGGGCTTGTGCCGCCGACCACCGACGAGGTGGACTCGGCGCGCCGGTACGCGATCGGCTCATTGCTGATCTCGCTGGACAGCCAGGCCGGGCTGGCCGGCACGCTGAGCGCGCTCACCTCCGCGGGGCTGGACGTCGAGTGGTTGCGCCGCCACCCGGAGCGGCTGGCGGCCGTTACGACCGAGGAGGTGGCGGCGGTCGCCGCGGAGTTCTTCGCGCCGACGGCTTTCACCGGAGTGGTGGTGGCCGACGTCGACGTCACCGGCGAGCGGCTGCGGGCCCTCGGCGGGGTGGTCGGGCCGGAAAGTTCTTGACCTCATGTCGACATTAGGTGTGACGCTGGAGCGATGACCGAGATCTCCTGCCAACTCACCGCCGACGACCTCAGCCGCCAGCAGCAGAGCTGGCGAACCCTCGCCGACACCGCTCTGCGTGCCCGCACCGCCACCGAGTCCGGCGTGCGGCTGGAGTTCGACACCGAGCACGACACCGCCCATGCCCTGCTCGACCTGGTGGCCACCGAGCGCCACTGCTGTGGCTGGGCCAGCTGGTCGCTGACCAGCACGGCCGACGCAACCATCGTCGACGTGGCCGCGCCCGGCGGTGGCGCCGCGGCCGTCCGGACGATGTTCGAGGTGGCGCCCTGACCGGCGAGCCTACCCCCCGCGAGTTGCGCGCTCCAGACAAGCGAGTTGCGCGATCTGAACCAGCGAGTCGCGCGCTGTTGGCCGGCGAGCTGCTGATCGGGGAGGTGGCGCGGCGCACCGGTCGGACGGTGGCCACGCTGCGGCACTGGGAGGCCATCGGCCTGCTCGCCGCCCCGCGGCGGATCAACGGGCGGCGGCACTATCCGCCGTCGGTGCTGGACCGGATCGCGGTGATCGAGCTCGCGCAACGCGCCGGGTTCCGGCTCACCGAGGTCGCAGAGCTGCTGACCGCCGCCCCCGACAAGCCGCCAGGACCCGCGTGGCGCACGCTGGCGGCTCGTAAGCGTGCGGAGCTCGACGAGCTGGCCGCGACGATCGACGCCATGCGTGAGCTGCTCGCCCACCTCGCAGCGTGCGGCTGCGACAGCGTGGCCGGCTGCGCCGCAGTTGCTCAGGCGTGCCGGTCCGAGCGAGCCGTCGGCGGCGCCTGACAGTATCGGGGCGTGGCTCCCCGGCAGTACAACCTCGAGGACCTGGACGACGAGCAGCGCGCGGCCGTCCTCGCCCCGCGTGGCCCGGTCTGCGTGCTCGCCGGCGCGGGCACCGGGAAGACCCGCACGATCACCCACCGGATCGCCGAGCTGGTCCGCGCCGGTCATGTGGCGCCCGGTCAGGTCCTCGCAGTCACCTTCACCACGAGGGCAGCGGGGGAGATGCGCACCCGGCTCGCCGCGCTGCAGGTTTCCGGCGTGCAGGCCCGTACCTTCCACGCCGCCGCCCTGCGCCAGCTGCGCTACTTCTGGCCGCGGGTCGTCGGCGACCAGCCATGGCAGGTCTTGGAGGGCAAGCTCCGCTTCGTCGGCCAGGCCGCCAACCGGGCCGGCTCGGGTACCGAGCCCGAGACACTGCGCGACCTCGCCAGCGAGATCGAGTGGGCCAAGGCCAGCCTGATCACACCCACCGACTACCCGGCCGCGGTGGCCAAGGAGCGCCGCGACACCCCGGCCGCGCCCGAGCTGGTGGCCGCCGTCTACACCGGCTACGAGGAGCTCAAGACTCGCGCCGAGCTGCTCGACTTCGACGACCTGCTGCTGCACACCGCGGCCGCGCTCGAGGAGCACAGCGAGGTCGCCGAGGAGTTCCAGAGCCGCTACCGCTGCTTCGTCGTCGACGAGTACCAGGACGTCACGCCGTTGCAGCAGCGCGTGCTCAACGCCTGGCTGGGGCGTCGCGACGACCTCACCGTGGTCGGCGACCCGAACCAGACGATCTACACCTTCGGCGGTGCCTCGCCGCGCTACCTGCTGGAGTTCACCCGCCGGTTCCCCGAGGCCGTGCTCGTTCGGCTGACCCGCGACTACCGGTCCACCCCGCAGGTCGTCGCTGCGGCCAACCGGGCGATCTCCGCTGCGCGCGGCCGGGTCGCCGGCTCGACGCTGCAGCTCGTCGGGCAGCTGCCGCCAGGGCCGGAGCCGGACTTCGCCGAGTACGACGACGAGCCCGCAGAGGCAGCGGCCGTCGCGACGTCGATCAAGCGGCTGGTCGCCGACGGTGTGCCGCCTGCCGAGATCGCCGTGCTGTTCCGGGTGAACGCGCAGTCCGAGGCCTACGAGCGGGCGCTGTCCGATGCCGGGCTGGCCTACCAGGTGCGCGGCGGCGAGCGGTTCTACGCCAGGGCCGAGGTGCGTCAGGCGATGTCGGCGGTGCGCTCGGCCGGCACCGCAACACCGCCGGACGGGTCCCTGCCCGACGCCGTACGCGCAGTGCTCGCCCCACTCGGGCTGACCGACGAACCCGCCGCCGGGTCCGCCGGCAGAGCACGGTGGGAGTCGCTGCGCGCCATCGCCTCGCTGGCCGAGGAGATCACCGCCGAGCACCCGGAGACCGACCTCGCCGGGTTCGCCGCCGAGCTGGAGCTCCGAGCCGACTCGGCGCACCCACCCACCGTGCAGGGCGTCACGCTGGCATCCCTGCACTCGGCCAAGGGCCTGGAGTGGGAGGCGGTGTTCATGGTCGGGCTCGTCGACGGCACGTTGCCGATCCAGCACGCCGACGACGACCCTGAGGCGATCGAGGAGGAGCGCCGGCTGCTCTACGTCGGGCTGACCCGCGCTCGCCGGCGGCTCTCGCTGTCCTGGGCGCTGTCGCGGGCGGCGGGCGGGCGCCGGCACCGGCGGCGCAGCCGGTTCCTCTACGGCCTGATCCCCGACGAGCACCCGGCCGCCCGCACCCCGACCGGCGGCGGTGGCGCAAAGCCACGGTGCCGGATCTGCGGCAAGCCGCTGGCCGGAGTCGACGCGCTCAAGCTCCGGCGCTGCACCGACTGCCCGTCGGATATCGACGTGGAGCTGCTCGACCGGCTCAAGGCGTGGCGCAGCGCGACGGCCAAGCAGGCGGAGGTCCCGGCATACGTGGTGTTCACCGATGCGACCCTGACGGCGATCGCCGAACAGCGGCCGGCGGATCCCGCCGCGCTGGTGGCGATACCGGGGATCGGCGCGCGCAAGCTCGATCGCTACGGGCCTGACGTGATCTCGTTGGTCCAAGGCGGAAAATAGATTGCTCTCGCGCGGGGGCACGCTTAGCCTCGTCTGAGGAGGGCGCACCCGCTCTCACTTCTGCGCGTCGAGCACCAGGGGAGGTGCCGAGATGAAGAACATGATCACCGGCACCCGTGCCGTCCTGGTACCGGGCAGCTTCGGCGCGTTCGCGTACGAGCAGGCCCAGGCTGTCTGGACGCCGGCGCGAGCGCTCGTGAAGCGCACTGGCGCCGATCTCACCCACAACCAAAGATGCGTGTCCGCGCAGGAGCGTCGCCCTTGACGCCACATCGCCACAGCTCGCCGGCTCAGGATTTTGAGGCCGCGGACCCGCACCAGGGCCGCGGCCTTTTTGTTTGTCCCGGTTTGTTGCCGCTGTCCCGCCAGGAGTAATTCGACCAAGGAGGTTGCTGTGTTCATCCGAAGCGTCCCGCTGGACAACGGGGCGCCCACCGTGAGCCAGCCCAGCGGGGACCCCGCCGAGCTGGACAGCTTGTTCGCCCTGTCCGGACTGTTGGACGGGGCACCTCGCGCTGGGCTATGTCTGCCTTGCCGTTCCGACGACGCCGACCTCTGGTTCGCCGAAGACCCGGTGGAGCTGGACCGGGCGAAGTCGCTGTGCGAGCAGTGCCCGGTACGGGCGGAGTGCCTCGCAGGGGCACTGCGCCGGCGCGAGCCGTGGGGGGTGTGGGGTGGCGAGATCTTCGAGCGCGGCAGCGTGATCGCCCGCAAGCGGCCCCGTGGTCGTCCCAGCAACGCCGACCTGGCGCGCGACCGTGAGGTCGCCGCGATGAGCGCCTGATCGGAGCAAGCCCGCACCGCCGTCTGGGAGCGGTGCCCACCAGACCGCCGGCCCCGTGGTCTCCCGCCGGGGCCGGCGGTCAGTGACGTCGTGACGTTCGTTGCCGCACGCTGCGCGGCTACAGTTGATCGGTGACTGCCGACTTGTTGGCCGCCATCGGTGCAGCGCTCGGTCTGGACGGATCCTACCCAGTGCAGCCGCCCCGACAGGATGCCGACGGGTTCGCCATCAGCCCCGGCAACCGCGTCCTGGACGGCACCGTAGACCATGGCAGCGGTCGGGTTGGCTTGGTCGAGAAGACGATCGGTGATCTGAGCGTCGGTTACGTCCCGGTGGAGATCACGATCAACGTGGTTGAGCCAGGGCGGCCACCGCTGCGGGCTCAGCTGCACTCGTACAACCCGTACTTCGGCTGCTCAGTCCACCTCATGCGGTTCCTCGGCAACGCCCTGATCACCGTGTACACCGAGAAGCACTGGACGATGGCGAGCCGCTTGGTGCCAACGTCACCTGATCAACCGCTCGTCAAATGGGCAGTCACCGGATGGTCGTTGTCGGTGAGCTGATATGTCACGTTCCCTGGCGAAGCGCAGTCGCAGCGGGGTTTCCCGAGCGACCGACACGCGATATGGGCGGCGCTGCGAACGGCGTTGGCCGGCCCGGACGTGCCCATCGGCGGCCCGGACGTCCTCATCGGGGCGGTCGCCACGGAGTACTGGCACGCCAAGAAGCCGGCCCCCTACCGCGAGCTGGCGAGCATCGACCGGACGAATCCCTGGTGGT
>Ga0136617_10002485_pt1 | contig 16371 bp, 13 predicted proteins | sample AntDrymUQ3222106_2_FD_129672 | JGI IMG/M metagenome (GOLD analysis project Ga0136617, IMG submission 129672) | Polar desert sand microbial communities from Dry Valleys, Antarctica - metaG UQ322 (21.06) | ecosystem: Environmental > Terrestrial > Soil > Desert | place: Antarctica: Dry Valley...
GCGAAGTTCGGCGAGGAGCTGTCTCCAGAGGAGATGGAGAAGGTCCTCGAAGAGCAGGGAAAGGTCCAGGACCGCATCGAAGCGGCCCAGGGCTGGGACCTGGATTCGCGCGTCGAGCTGGCAATGGACGCGTTGCGCCTGCCTCCCCCCGACGCGGACGTCGCGACGCTCTCGGGCGGCGAGCGGCGGCGGGTCGCGTTGTGCCGGCTGCTCCTGCGGTCCCCTGACCTGCTGCTCCTGGACGAGCCGACCAACCACCTGGATGCCGAATCGGTCGCCTGGCTCGAGCGGTTCCTCAAGGACTATCCCGGCACCGTCGTCGCGGTGACCCACGACCGGTACTTTCTCGACAATGTCGCCGGGTGGATCCTCGAGCTGGATCGCGGATCGGGGATCCCATGGGAGGGGAACTATTCGTCCTGGCTGGAGCAGAAGCAAAATCGGCTCGTTCTCGAGGAGAAATCCGAGACCAAGCGGCAGCGGACACTGCAGCGCGAGCTCGAGTGGATCCGCATGTCCCCACGCGCCCGGCAGGCAAAGGGGAAGGCGCGTCTCAACGCGTACGAAGAGCTGCTGCGGGAAGACACCGCGCAGAAGATCGATCAGATCGAAATCTACATCCCGCCGGGCCCGCGTCTGGGCGATACGGTCATCGAAGCGCGTGGTCTCCGGAAGGCCTACGGCGACCTGCTGCTGATGGACGATATGGATTTCACCCTGCCGCGCGCGGGCATCGTCGGCGTGATCGGTCCCAATGGTGCGGGCAAGACGACGCTCTTCCGCATGATCACCGGCCAGGAGAAACCGGACGACGGCACGCTGCGACTGGGCGAGACCGTCCAGGTCGGCTACGTCGATCAGTCGCGCGACTCTCTGGCGGCCGACAAGTCCGTGTGGGAGGAGATCACCGGTGGCGTCGACGAGGTGGAGCTGGGCAAACGCACTGTTGCGTCACGGGCGTACGTGTCGTGGTTCAACTTCAAGGGGCGCGATCAGCAACGGAACGTCGGCGCTCTGTCGGGCGGTGAGCGCAACCGTGTGCACCTGGCGAAGCTGCTCAAGCGCGGATCGAACCTGCTGCTCCTCGACGAGCCGACCAACGATCTCGACGTCGATACGCTGCGCGCGCTCGAAGAGGCGCTCCTCAATTTCGCCGGCTGCGCTGTCATCATCAGCCACGATCGCTGGTTTCTCGACCGGATCGCCACCCACATGCTGGCGTTCGAAGGAGACAGCAAGGTGGTCTGGTTCGCGGGGAATTACCAGGACTACGAAGCCGATCGCAAGCGACGGCTCGGCGCCGAAGCGGACCAGCCGCACCGGATCAAGTACCGCAAGCTGACCCGCTGAGAAGCGGAGTGCCGTCGTGTCGTCGTGCGCGCCGAAAGGCGTGGCCCTGAGGCGCAATTCGGCGTGCTATCGTTACGCCACGCACGTTCAGGAGGCTAGGATGAGCCAGCGATTGTCCCGTCTGTCGACCGCGATCGCCCTGACGCTGCTCGTGGCGGCGAGCGCCGCGGCGCAGACGATAACCAGCCCGAAACAGCACTTCGGTTTCAAGATCGGCGACGACTATCAGCTCGCCACGTACGCGGAGTTTCAGGCGTACTGGGCGAAGCTCGACAAAGAGTCCGACCGGATGCGCGTGCAGGAGATCGGCAAGACCGCGGAAGGGCGCCCGCAGCTGATGGCGATCATCACCGCCCCGGCGAATTTCAAGAACCTCGATCGCTACAGGGAGATCTCGCGCAAGCTCGCGCTCGCCGAAGGTCTGACTGACGACCAGGCGCACGCGCTGGCGAGAGAAGGCAAGTCGGTGGTCTGGATCGACGGCGGTCTGCACGCCACGGAAGTGCTCGGCGCACACCAGCTGGTCGAAACGGTGTATCAGCTCATCACCCGTACGGATCCGGAGACGATGAGGATCCTGAACGACACCATCATCCTCGCGGTCCACGCGAATCCCGACGGGATGGAGCTCGTCTCGAGCTGGTACATGCGCGAGAAGGACCCGACGCGGCGCACCTCGGGTGGCATTCCGCGGCTGTACCAGAAGTACATCGGGCACGACAACAACCGCGACTTCTACATGTCGACGCAGCCCGAGAGCACCAACATGAACCGGGTGCTGTACCACGAGTGGTTTCCGCAGATCATGTACAACCATCACCAGACCGGCCCGGCCGGCACGGTGATGTTCGCCCCGCCGTTCCGCGATCCTTTCAACTTCAACTACGACCCGCTCATCCCCGCGCAACTCGACCTGGTGGGCGCAGCGATGCACAGCCGTTTTGCATCCGAGGGGAAGCCCGGCGTCACGAGCCGCCGCGGCGCGGGCTATTCAACCTGGTGGAACGGTGGACTGCGCACGACGGTGTACTTCCACAACATGATCGGGCTGCTGACCGAGACGATCGGCAACCCGACACCGATCTGGATTCCGTTCCTGCCCAACCGGCAGCTGCCGGATTCGAACCTGCATGCGCCGATCGAACCGCAGCGCTGGCACTTCCGGCAGTCGATCGACTATTCGCTGACGGCGAACTGGGCCGTCCTCGACATCGCGTCGCGCAACCGTGAGAACTTCCTCTTCAATATCTACAGGATGGGAAAGAACTCGATCGAGCGCGGCAACCGCGACAACTGGACCGCGACGCCCCGCCGGATCATCGCCGCGCAGGCAGCGCTGCAGCCCGCGGGCGGACGCGGCGGCCGTGGTGGCGGCGGAGCCGCGGACGCGCCGCCGGCGGGTGACGAACCTCTCGCGGTTGGTGGCGGTGGTGGTGGACGAGGAGGGGGCGCGACGGCAGAGGATTTCAAGAAGCTTCTGCGAGATCCCGCCATGCGCGACCCGCGCGGTTTCATTCTGCCCGCGGACCAGCCTGATTTTCCGACGGCGACGAAGTTCGTGAACGCGCTGATCAAGACCGGGGTGACCGTCCATCGCGCCAAGGCCCCCTTCAGCGTCGCCGGCAAGAACTATCCTGCCGGATCGTACGTGGTGAAGGCGGCGCAGGCGTTCCGTCCGCACGTGATGGACATGTTCGAACCGCAGGACCATCCCGATGACATCCCGTATCCCGGCGGGCCGCCGACACGTCCCTACGACAGCGCGGGATGGACGCTCGCGTACCAGATGGGCGTGACGTTCGATCGAATCCTGGAGGGTTTCGACGGGCCGTTCGAGGCGGTCAGCGGTCTGCAAAATCCGCTGCCCGGCAAGGTCGCGACGACGTCGGGGCGCGCGGTGTTCAGCCACGACAGCAACAACGCCGTCATTGCCGCCAACCGGCTGGTGAAGGCAGGGAAGGAGGTGTGGTGGAACCAGGATGCGCCCGGCCTGTTCGTTACCACCGCACCCGCCGCCGACCTGCAGAAGCTCGCGTCCGAGCTTGGCGTGAGTTTCAATCAGCCTCCGCAGGCCATGGCGATGGGCAGCGCGATCAAGCTACGTCCGCTGCGCATCGGACTGGCCGACCAATATGGCGGGTCGATGCCCTCGGGCTGGACGCGGTGGCTGCTCGAGCAGTACGAGTTCCCGTTCGAGGTGGTTTTCCCGGCAGCGCTCAATGCCGGCAACCTGACCGCCAAGTACGACGTCATCATCTTCCCGTCGGGTGTCGGGCCCTCTGCCGGCGGCGGCGGACGTGGCGGTGGAGCGGGCGGCGGCGGTGCAGGCGCTCAGGGGCGCGGCGGCCAGCAGCCGACCATCCCGGCCGAATACCAGCACATGGCCGGCGCCTACACAGCCGCGCAGACGCTCCCCGCGCTCAAACAGTTCGTCGAGGGTGGCGGGGTCGTGCTCGCGGTTGGACGCTCCGCCATGAACATGGCAACGCTCTTCGATCTGCCCGTGACCAACCATCTGGCCGAGCGCGCACCCGACGGGACGACCCGGCCGATCGCGGCGGAGAAGTACTACGTGCCGGGTTCGGTGCTGAAAATGGCGGTGGACACGACCGCACCGATTGCGCACGGAATCGCAAATCCCGTGGATGTCTTCTTCGACAACAGCCCCGTGTTCAGGCTCGACCCTGACGCCCAGAGCAAAGGGCTGCGTCCCGTCGCCTGGTTCGACAGCGCGAAGCCGCTCCGCAGCGGGTGGGCCTACGGCCAGGGCTATCTGGAGGGAGGCGTGCAGGTGATCGACGCGTCCGTCGGCAAGGGGAAGCTGTTCCTCTTTGCGCCGGAGATCACGTTCCGCGCGCAGCCACATGGCACGTTCAAATTCCTGTTCAACGGAATTTACCTGGCCGCGCGATCGGGGTCATCGACGACACCAACCGCGGCAAGATGACCGACGTGACGTTCCGCGGCGCGAGTCCATTTCATCTGATGTCCTGACCGCCCGTTAGCGCCGCCGGACGGGGCAGAGGGATTGCAGCAGCGCGGCGTATCGTGATGATGCACCGCGGCCGTCACGTCGTAATTTCCACGCACGGAAGCCTTCGTGCGCTGATCCTCAACGGATTCGACCGGGCGTTCGCTTACGATTTCTGGCTTTCACTGACGTTTCCGGACGTGTACGAGCTGACTTTCAACGACAGCGCGCTGGCCGGCGTCCGTCGCCTGTCGAGCGACGGCCGATGACGCACAGAGTAAGGACTTGCCTCGCGGCGGTGCTGGCGGTCGTGTGCCTGTCTACCTCCTCGCTCGCGTGGGGACCCCAGGGGCACCGGCTGGTCGGCATGGTCGCATCGACCTACCTCACCGGTACGGCGCGTCAGAACGTCTCCTGGCTGCTCGGCACACAGACATTGGCCGATGTCGCGACGTGGGCCGACGAATACCTGGAGGGCAACAATCAGACTGGCCCCTGGCACTACGTCAACATTCCGCCGTTTGCGAAAGCCTACAATCGCGATCGCGACTGCCCGAGACAGCCCGGCGTATCTGCCGGCGGGCGCGGCGACCAATGGCGCGACTGTGTCGTCGACCGCATCCAGTACAACCAGGAGCGCCTCGCCGATCCCTCCCTGGATCGCGCGGACCGGGCGGTTGCATTGAAATTTCTGGTCCATTTCGTCGGCGACCTGCACCAGCCGTTTCACGCGCTGGGAGTCGAACGCGGCGGCAACGGCATCGAGGTGGTCGCCTTCGGTACCGCCGATTGCTCGCCCGGCGGGATGACCTCCCGGCCGTGCAACCTGCACAGCGTCTGGGACAGCACGATGATCGCGCGGCGGAAGCTGGGTGACCTTCAGTACCTGACCGTGCTCCAGCAGCTCATTCGGCACAAGCGGCTCGACAGGGAACCTGTCGACTCACCCGCGGCATGGGCGCTTGAATCCCATGCCCTGGCGAAGAAGGGCCTGGTTCCCGAGTATGGAGAGATCGACGAGGCATACTATGCGGAGCACATTCGCGTCGTGGACAGGCGGCTCGCGCTGGGCGGGCTTCGGCTCGCCGCGCTCCTGAACCGCAGTTTGACGACGCCCCCGCCGAAGGAATGACATGTCCACACGCGCCGCAGGCAAGTTTGCTGTCAAGCTTCATCCCCAGCCGCTCGCCGACGCCAGTTCGGATGCGACGCTCGGACGGTTATCAATCGATAAGCAGTGGCACGGTGACCTCGCGGGCACGAGCAAAGGTGAGATGCTCAGCGCGGTCACCGGCGTAAAGGGATCCGCGGGGTATGTCGCCATCGAGCGCGTCACGGCGACGCTGCACGGCCGCGCGGGGACCTTCGTGCTGCAGCACACCGGAACGATGACACGCGGCGAACCGCAACTGTCGGTGACCGTGGTGCCCGACTCCGGAACCGGTCAGTTGACAGGATTAGCGGGACGACTGACCATCAATGTCGCGGGCAGTGATCATTCGTACGAGTTCGACTACACACTTCCAGCCTGACCGCAGGAGCCCGCCATGCCCCAGAAGCCCTCCCGGCGTGATGCGCTGGAAAAAATCGCCGCTGCGAGCGCACTGACGCTCATCGCCCCCGGTCTCCTGCTCTCGCAGAACCCGAATCTGCGCCTGACGCCCGAACAGATCATGGGACCCTTTTATCCCGTGCTCAAACCGCTCGATCGCGACGCCGACCTGACGGTGGTGAAGGGTAAAAAAGGAAAGGCGCAGGGGCAGGTCATCCAGTTGATGGGCCGCGTGCTCAATGCCAAAGGGGAGCCTGTCAAAGGCGCGAGGCTCGAGCTGTGGCAGGCGAATACGCACGGCCGCTACATGCATCCTGCCGACGTGAACCCGGCGCCGCTCGACCCGAACTTCGAGGGATTCTCCGTTCAGACGACCGACGCCGAAGGACGCTACCGGTTCAAGACCATCAGGCCGGGTGCGTACCCGATCAACGCCTTGAATCCAGGCGAGAAGCGCCCGGCTCATATCCATTTCGACATCATCGGCGCGAACAGCAGGCTCGTGACGCAGATGTACTTTCCCGATGACCCGCTGAACGAAAACGACCCGCTGTTCAAGGAGCTCGGCGACAGCAAGAGCGCTGCGATAGGGAAGGTGCTGCCGCCGACGAAGGACGTCGAGCCCGACTCTCTCATTGTCATGTGGGACGTCGTCATCTGACAGCGCATATGCGATTGCTTGTTGCGATCACCCTCCTCGGCATGACGCTGCCGGCCGCCGTTGCGGCGCAGAACCCGAATTTCGCCGGCAGGTGGGTGGCGATAAGTCCGGGCTATGTCGGGCGCGAGGTGCGGATCACGCAGGCGCGCGGCACGCTGACGGTGGCGCATACGCTCGAACGCGGCACCGAAACGGTGACGTACAACCTCGACGGCACGCCGAGACGCGAGCCGTCCGGTCCCTCAGAGGAGCGCTGGTCGACGGCGGCCTGGAAGAATGGCACGCTGCTCCTCACGCATACGCGCCTCACGAGAACGTCCGAATCGCGAACGGAACACTCGCTGTCGTTCGACAGCTCGCGCCGGTTGATACTGGGCATCGCGAAGATGCATCTGGACGCCAGTCGCGATCCCGGCGCGCCCCCGCCCCCGCCGCAGCGGAAGACGGTCATCGTTCTGAAGAAGCGCTAACGCCGTCCGCCGCGCGATGTCTTTTTCGCGCCGCCTGTCGCGCTCCGGCGTGCGCCCTTTCGCGCGGCCTGCTTCCTGGCCGCCTGTTTCTTCGGCGCGGACTTCTTCGATGGCGCGGCCTTTTTCGATCCGCCCTTGCTGCGTGAGGCCTTCTTCTGCGCGGTCTTGCTCGGCGAGCTCACGGCTTTGGTCACGCGGCGGGTTGCGACCTTTGCGGTACGCCGGACCGCCGTCGTGGCTCGGCGCACAGTCCTCGCGACCGTGCGACGCTGTGGCGCCACACGTCCCGCCGCGGCAGACGCGGCCTCTGTCGCCGCCGCCGCCGCGTCGGTCGCCGTGGTGGCGGCAGAAGACGCGACGCTGCCGGCGGTGTCCTTGATCGACTGCGCGGTATCGGCGACCACTCGCGTGGCAGTGCCGAGTCTGCTCCCGACAAACTCCGCGGCCCGCGTCATCGTGTCGCCTGTCCGGCCCGCGTCGTCCCGTTCATCAGCCATTCATATCTCCTTGAGCAGCCCTGAAGGGCTGGACTACGACTATCGACTACCCACTGCCGGAGGCATCGCTTCTTTCGAGAAGCGCGGCAGCATCTCGTCCCGCATGGCGAGGTGATAGACCGCCGACGCGATCGCCATCGCCGACTTCTTCACATCGTCTTCGATGATGCGCTCGTAGGTATCGAGGTTGGTGTGCCACGTGTACGAGTTGTACTCGATCGGATCCTGGCCGAGACCAATGCCCGGCAGGCCCGCGGCGTTAAATGAGGTGCTGTCGGTGCCGCCGGTACCGCGGCTGCGCGTCGCCGTCGCGCCCAGGACGCCGGTATCCTCGAACGGTTTGAAGATCTCGCGCAGCACCGTGGCGGCTTCAGGCGGGCCGAACACCCCGGCCGAACGGACACGTCCCGTGCCGGAATCCACGTTGAAGTAGCCGGCGAATTTCACGTACGCGGGCCTGGGATTCTCGAACGTTCCGAAGTGCTGCTCGACGTACGCTTTCGAACCGAGGAGCCCCTGCTCCTCACCGCCCCAGAGCGCGACTCGGATCGTGCGACGCGGTTTGACGCCGATTGCCTGCAGGATCCGTGCGGCCTCCATCATCACGGCGCAGCCGATCGCATTGTCTGTCGCCCCCGTCGCCGCATGCCACGAGTCGAGGTGGCCACCGAGCATCACGACTTCGTCTGCCTTGTCGGTGCCCGGGATCTCGGCGATCGCGTTGTAGGACGTCTTTCCCTCGGGATACGAGCGATTGACGATGTTGAACTCCAGCGTCACCGGCGTACCGCCTGCAAGGATGCGCACGATGCGCCCGTAGTCTTCGTTGCGCAGGACGACGGTCGGCACGGCCTTCGTCACGTCGTAGGTCCGGTTCTGAAACGCGCGGATCTGGCCGTGGTCGCGGCCCGCGTCGTTGACGCGTACCAGAACCCCCGCCTTCAGGACCATGGCGTCCACCGCCGTGTTGACGGCTGCGGCGATCAGGCGCGTCGGGTCCGGCGGCGCCTGATCGCCGCGGCCGCGACCGCCGCGTCCACGGCCCTCCGCCGCAGGCGCGTTCGGATCGAGCTGCTTGCGCAGGTCGTCGTCATTGCGGCGAAGCGCAGGCTGGTTGATCGTCACCGGTACGGCCACGTGCCGTCCGACCAGCGCGATCTTGCCGTTGATCGACGCCGACGTCTCGCCGATCCAGTTGTCCAGCTCTGCCTGGGTCGGGCCCGACGGCGGCACGATGTGGACGGCGGTGGCCGTGACGACCCCTTTCGTGGAAGGAGTCCAGGCCAGGACTTCAGCGACGAGGCTGTCTTTCACAGGAGCGGTGATGTGGCCGGAGAAGCGCTCGTTGAGCCAGCCCGACCTCGGCGTACCGTCGGCGTTCACGAAGGGAAAGGGCTCGAGCCTGCCGTTCTTGAATCCCCACTCGGTCATCTGCAGCACCGCCCACTCCGCGGCACGCTTGTGGTTCGGCGACCCGGTCAGCCGTGGGCCATGCACATCAGCCAGGACGTGCATCGTCCGCATGATCCGGGAGTTGTTCTGCGCTTCCGCTCGGATTTTCGTGTTGACGGCCTCGTCGATTGTCTCCGGCGTCCGGGCCGGGACCACCGCGACGGCGACGCCGATCAGTAATGCGGTCAGTGTCTTCGACATGAATTCTCCGGTTTTCGCGAATATAACATTGTGGCTCTGGCTTATACGTATCGTCCGCGCGTGCTCGACGAACTGGCCCGCCACGGTCTGCGACCGTTGCCCGAATCCGATCCGCAGCAACTGCGTGACGCGGTGCGCGATCTATATAAGTACGAGATCAAGCGGCTGCGGGAGGAGCTCCTGGCGGGGAAGTTTCCCAAGAGTGAATACGCCGCGCGCGTCGTTGCGTTACGCGAACGCTACCCGATTCTGTCGCTGCCGATGGAGCTGTGGTTGAGCTCGTAGGCGCACCACGGAGGCACAGAGAACACAGAGAAACTATTGTTTTAGAGGTTTAATAAATGAATTCTGTGAACTCTGTGCCTCTGTGGTGGGCGTAAAGACACATATGCAGGACTTCGAGAAGCTTGGTCTCTTCTACCTCGGCCGCGAGTACGACCTGGATGCGCAGGCGCCAACCGAGCGGCCCGTGCTCTACGATTCGCGCGACCTCGTCACGCACGCGATGTGCGTCGGCATGACGGGCAGCGGGAAAACCGGGCTGTGCATCGGGCTGATCGAGGAAGCAGCGATCGACGGCGTCTCCGTGATCGCGATCGATCCGAAGGGGGATCTTTCGAACCTCCTCCTCACGTTTCCTCGACTGGCGGCTGAGGATTTTCGCCCGTGGGTGGACGAGGAGGAAGCCAGGCGAGCCGGGCAGCCCCCGGACGCGTACGCGGCGCAGCAGGCGCAAGCGTGGAAGGACGGCCTTGCGGCCTGGGGGCAGGACGGCGCGAGGATCGAGCGGCTGAAGGCCGCGGCCGAGTTTGCCGTGTATACGCCGGGCAGCCGTGCGGGCCTGCCGGTGTCGGTTCTGAGCTCGTTTGCCGCGCCACCGCCGTCGGCGCGCGGGGATGCAGAACTGATGGCGGATCGCGGCGCAGCGACCGCCACGAGCATTCTTTCGCTCGCCGGCGCTCCGGCAGAACCGCGCTCACGTGAACACACGCTGCTGACGTCCCTATTCGCAACCGCGTGGCAGGTCGGGCGCAACCTCGATCTCGCGTCACTCATTCAGCAGGTACAGACACCGCCGTTCGACAAAGTCGGCATCCTCGATCTCGAATCGTTTTTTCCCGCGAAAGAACGGTTCGAGCTTGCGCTGAAGTTGAACGGCATTCTCGCCGCGCCAGGGTTCGACCAGTGGTTCGACGGCGAACCACTCGACCCGGCGGCCCTGCTGCGGACGCGTGACGGCAAGCCACGCGTTTCGATTTTCTCGATCGCGCATCTCGGCGATGCCGAGCGCATGTTCTTCGTGTCGCTGCTACTCAACCAGATCGTCGGATGGATGCGCGGACAAACCGGCACGTCGAGCCTCCGCGCCATGATCTTCATGGACGAGATCGCCGGATACTTCCCGCCGGTCGCGAATCCACCGTCCAAGCAGCCGCTCCTGACGCTGCTGAAGCAGGCTCGCGCCTTCGGCGTCGGCGTCGTCCTTGCGACCCAGAACCCTGTGGATCTCGACTACAAGGGGCTGTCGAACATCGGCACATGGTTCATCGGCAGGCTTCAGACCGATCGCGACAAGGCGCGCATGCTCGACGGCCTGGAGGGAGCCGCCGCGGGCTCGCTGAACCGCGGGGACGCGGATCGCATTCTGTCCGCCCTCGCGAAGCGCGTATTCCTGCTCCACAATGTTCACGAACAGGCGCCGATCGTCTTCCAGACCCGCTGGGCGATGTCCTACCTGCGGGGGCCGGTGTCTCGCGAACAGATCGGGACGTTGATGGCGGATCTGAAGAAGACCGGGGAACCTGCGGACCCAAGGACCCAGGGACCGACGGACCAAAGGCCCCAGGGACCCACGGGCCGAGCCACCCGGCGACCTGCCTCGACGAGACCAGTGAGGCCGCCGGATATCGAGCAGTACTTCATTCCCGATGCCGCCGCGGACCGCGTTGACGTGCCGCCCCCGAGTTACATGCCGGTCGTTCTCGGCGCCGCGCGCGTGACGTTCACCGATGCGAGGCTGGGGATCGACGAATCGCGCGACGTGCTCTACACCTCACCGATCACTGACAGCGCCGTGGCAGTCGATTGGCAAAACGCGCAACGACTGGACCTTTCCCCAACCGATCTGCGGCGCGATCCTGCCTCTGACGAGGCAGCGTTCGGGGCGCTGCCGGCGCCGGCGCAGCAGGCGAAGAGTTACGACGCCTGGAAGAAGTCGTTCTCGCAGTGGCTGTCGCGAACCGAGCGGATCGAGCTGCTCCGGCACCGCGAGACGAAGCTCACCTCGAAGCCGGACGAAGAGGAACGCGATTTCAAGGCGCGGGTGCAGGATGCCCGGCGCGCGACCAGGGACGAAGAAGTCGAAGCCATCCGCCGCAAGTTTGCCGCGAAGCGTGACGCCCTCGCCGAGCGCGTGCGAAAAGCGTCGGCGGCGGTCGACCGGGAAAAGCAGCAGCAGTCAGATTCGAAGACGCAGACCATGCTGTCGGTCGGCGCCGCAGCGATCGGCGCCTTGCTCGGCCGCAAGGTATTCAACACCGGCACCCTCGGCCGCGCCACCACGGCGGCGCGCGGCATGGGCCGGACCATGAAGGAAGCGGGGGACGTCAAACGCGCGGCCGAAAACGTCGACGCGCTGGAGGCGCAGATTGCGGACCTCGACGCGCAGATCACCGAGCAGACGCAGGCAATCGCGGCCAGTTTCGACGCCCCAGTGGACGTCGAGCGGTTGCCGCTCGCGCCCAAACGCGGGCAGGTGGCCGTGCAGTTTGTCGCGTTAGGGTGGGATCCTCGTTGATCATGCGCGGCGCCGCGGCGCTGCTGGCGGTCGTCGCCGCCGTCGCCTGCAGCAACCCTTCGGACCTTCCAGCGCCGTCCGTTCGAAAATCGACGCTCCAGGTGGAGGAGCTTCGTCCCGCTCATGGCGAGGCAGTTTTTCCGAAACGCGCCGATTCGGTGAAGCTCTTGGTGATCGGTGACTCCGGGCGGGGAGACCAGCGCCAGCAGGAGGTGGCCGCGCAGATGTTGGTCTGGCGTGAGAGGTTTCCCTTCGACCTGGTTCTGATGCTTGGGGACAACATCTACGACCGTCACACCGCCGAAGACTACGCCGCGAAGTTCGAACGCCCCTACAAACCCCTCCTCGACGCGGGCGTGAAATTCCAGGCTGCCATCGGGAACCATGACGACGCGGGGCAGGTCCGATACAGGAATTTCAACATGGACGGCCACCGCTACTACTCGTTCAGGCGCAGCGATCATCCGCTCGGGCGCGTCGGTCCAGGCGGAGTCCGTTTCTACGTGCTCGACAGCCGCACCCTGGATCCCGAGCAACTCGCGTGGCTGGAGAAGGGGCTCGCGCAGACCGGCAGCAGATGGAAGATCGTCTATTTCCACCATCCGATCTACACCTCGGGCCGCTATCAGGCGGCGGCACGGAGCCTCCGTGGATCGCTCGAGCCGATCCTCGTCAACGGCGATGCGGACGTCGTCCTGTCGGGGCACGAGCACTTCTACGAGCGGATCCATCCCCAGCACGGCATCGTCTATTTCGTCGCCGGCGCCGCGGGCGCGCTTCGTCCGAAAGACATTCGCGCAACGAGCCTCACCGCGCGAGGGTTCGATACCGACAATAGCTTCGTGTTGATGGAGATCAGCGGCGACGAGCTGTTCTTTCAAACGATCACCAGGACAGGGGACACCGTCGACGCCGGCGTCATCAGGAAGCGGTAGGGCAGGGGCCTCCGTCGCGAATCTGCTTCACCTTCTCCTTGAAGGCCGCGACCCAGACGTCCGGGTTTCGCGCTGCCGCCGTGACCTGGTCGAAGCTGGTGATCCGGGATCCTTCGAACAGGTCGCGCAGCTGGTCATCGGAGAGCTGTTCGAGCCAGCCGAGGAGCAGCAGCCGGCCGGTTTCGGAAATCTGCCGGTCCGAAAACGTCGCTCCTCCGAAGGGGAGGCTTTTCATCGAAACCCTGCAGCTCTTTCCGTCGGCCCAGATGCGGTAATTCCGCCAGTTGTTCAGATCGACCTTGGTGGGACCGAATGTCGCTCCCAGGTCCTGCATGATGGCGAGAGGTCTCGTGCAGGTGTCGTCAGGCCCCTCAGCACCGGGCGGGCACACGAGCCGCTGGTTCTCCGCCTTGTTGTCCCAGTGCGCCAGCAACACCGCCATCAGCCGCAGCGCATCGGCTTCCGCGAGGGGTGAACCTCCGCGCGAAGGATCGACCTTGTCGAGCTCGTACCATGCCCAGCCCTGGTCTGGGGTCCCTTCGATCTTCTTCCCCTCGACCTTGCGTTCGATCACGGCGCTGTCGAAGTCCACCACCCGGTTGTAGTTGATGCCGCCAGGAAAGCACGCGGACTTCAGGCCGGTCTTGCGCAAACATTTCAGCGACTGAAACGGAAATACGGGGCAGCCGGCGCAACGCACACGCTTCACGACATACACGTGATCGGCGCCAAAGCCGAACGCGATGAGCAGCCGCGTGGCGGCGACTTCAGCTCGCAGTTCGGGATTGGCCGTGCCGTATTTCACCTTGACTACCTCGCCGCCGGGCAGCTCGCAGTTGAACTTCGGAGTCGTCCCGCTGACCTCCTGCGGGGTGAACCGGCAGGTGACTTCCTGGTCGGCCTGCACGCTCATCGGTCCGGAGGGGTTGTCTCTGAGATTGGCCTGGGCGACGGGTACCGCCGGAGGATTCCACACACGCGCGGCGGCAAGCGCCTCGTCGCGACGCGTCAATGCGCGGTCCGCGTCCATGACCGTTCCGGACGGCTTGGCGGTCGCCTCTACCTCCCCGACCGTTGCCGGGGTCGAGGCCTCGTCCGAGCACGCCGCGGTCAGGGCGAGTGCCGTCGAGATCATCCAGGCAGATAAAATCGCGCGCTTCATGTCCGCTCGCTGTCATGCAAGGTGCTTGACAACCTCAACTGCTTCCATAATGCTACATAGGTAGAGTTCTTCAGGAGGGTCGGTTGTCACCGCGGTTGAATCTCACCTATCCCACTGCAATGGTGTTGCAGGCCCTGTCGCGGGGCTTCCATCACGGCTTCGACATCATGGACGCGACTGGTCTGCCGAGCGGGACGGTGTATCCGATATTGCGCCGGCTCGATCGCGAGGGGCTGCTGGAATCCAACTGGGAAGCGCATGCGTCGGCGCAGAAGGCACAACGGCCGCCGCGACGCTATTACGGGATCACTCCTGCGGGGGAGCGGATGCTCCAGGCTGCCACGGACCGCTACCGGACGCTCGAGGAGGCGGTGGCCGCATCGCACCGCCGGTTGAAGCCTTCGCAGGCCTGACGGATGTCACCTCACCGCGATCCGCTGCCGCTCCGCCTGTGTCTCTGGCTCGTTCGTGCGTTCAGCGCGGTTGTGCCCGGGCCCTGGCGCCGCGACTGGCGCGATGAATGGGAAGCCGAATTCCGCCACCGCCACACCTCACTGGATCGCCGCACACGCCTCGACTGGAGAAGCAACATGGATCTCGTACGGCGGGCCCTCGGGGCCCTTCCCGACGCCGCCTGGCTTCGCCGTCAGTTCACCGCGGATGCCGAAGTGGTTCACGACGTGCGCCACGGCGCTCGGATGCTGCGCAAGTCACCCACGTTCACCGCCGCGGCGGTGGCGACGCTGGCACTCGGTATCGGCGGCACCGTCGCGATGGCGACGCTGCTCGACACGCTGTTCTTCCGGGCGCTGCCGTACGCAGACGCCGAGCGGATCGTGACGCTCTGGCAGCGTCCGTCGTCGGGGGAGCGCGAGGATGTGGCGCCGGCAAACTTTCTCGACTGGCGCGAGCGCAACCGCTCGTTCGACCACGTTGCGGCGGCGATCCCCTATTCGTACGACTACACCGGGGCAGGGGAGCCCGAGGTCCTGTTTGGCGCGCAGATCACCGAGGGATTCTGGGAGGCGCTCGGCGTAAGACCCGCGCTCGGCCGCGCGTTCCGGCCCGACGAGCACGCCAGAGGCAGCCAGCCCGTCGCGATCATTACCCATGGCCTGTGGCAGCGGCGGTTCGGCGGCGATCCGTCAATTGTGAATCGCGCGATCAGCCTGGATGGGGCGTCGCGGACCGTCGTCGGCGTGCTCCCTGCGGACTTCAAGCCGCAGCTCCTCGCGCGTCCGGGAGAGCGCTCGGTCTGGACCCCCAAGGTGATCCAGGAGCACGAGAAGCGCATCCGCGGCAGCGCCTGGTGGAACGTCGTCGGGCGTCTGAAACCGGGTGTCACGCGCGAGCAGGCACAGGCGGAAATGACGTCGATCGCGGCCGCCCTGGCACGCGAGCATCCAGCGACGAATGCGCAGCAAAGCGTCGAGGTGCTGTCGCTGCGCGAGCACCTGATGGGAGACCTCAAGCTGCCGCTGCTCGTGCTGCTTGCGGCTGTCGCGCTCGTGCTGATGATCGGGTGCACCAATGTCGCAAGCCTGCTGCTCGCACGCGGCATACAGCGCGAGCGCGAATTCGCCATCCGCACGGCGCTCGGCGCCGGACGCGGCCGCCTGGTGCGCCAGCTCGTCGTCGAAAGCCTGCTCCTCTCGGGTATAGCGGCAGTGGTCGGCGTCGGCATCGCGCAATGGATGATCGGTGCGATCGTCGCGCTCGCCCCCGCCGGAGTCCTCCGGCTTCAGGACGCCGCGATCGATGCGCGGATGCTCCTCTTTGCCGCTCTGGTCACGACCGCGGCGGCCGTCGCGTTCGGTGTGCTGCCGGCGCTTCAGTTCTCGCGCCCGGGCCGTGACGCCATGCGCGAACGCCAGGCGTCGGCGCCTCGTGGCAGCGTCCGCCGCGCACTGGTTGCTCTCGAGATCGCCCTTGCCGTCGTGCTCCTCACCAGCGCGGGCCTCCTGCTCCGCAGCTTCGAACGGCTCCTGGCGGTTGATCCCGGTTTCTCGCCGCGCAATACGATTGCGCTGCAGGTCTTCGCGCACGACCGCAACGGCACGCCGGACCGGACGCGCAGTTTCTTCCACACCACGATCGAGCGGATGCAGGCGTTGCCAGGCGTGGAAGCGGCCGGCGCCGCGTCAGCCATGCCGTTCGCGAACGCGAACATCGACATCAAGAGCGGGATCGAGATCGTCGGCCGCGAGCAGAAGGCCGCCGCCGACCAGCGTCAGGTGTACGTCACGATTGCGACGCCCGGCTACTTCCGCGCGATGTCCATTCCGCTGCGCGAAGGACGGTTCCTCGAGGCGATCGACGGACA
>Ga0136617_10002486_pt1 | contig 16371 bp, 10 predicted proteins | sample AntDrymUQ3222106_2_FD_129672 | JGI IMG/M metagenome (GOLD analysis project Ga0136617, IMG submission 129672) | Polar desert sand microbial communities from Dry Valleys, Antarctica - metaG UQ322 (21.06) | ecosystem: Environmental > Terrestrial > Soil > Desert | place: Antarctica: Dry Valley...
CCGATCGCGAGGATCAGCGCGAAGACGACCGCGACCAACCAGACGACCGAGGCGATCCGGCTGCGCACGGCATCCGAGCCAGCCTTGACCTTCTCGCCGGTCTCCTTGCTCTTGGCCTTGCGCCCCTCACGCTTGGCGGCCTTGTCGTCCTTGCGGGACGCCTTGTCATCGGCCTTGCCGTCAGACTTGTCGTCTGCCTTGCCATCGGTCTTGGCATCGGTCTTGGCATCGGTCTTGGTGTCAGGCTTGCCGTCGGCGTTCTCGTCGGCCTGGGTTTCGGCCTTGTCGTCGGCCTTCGCCTCGTTCGTGTCCGCGGCGTCCTCAGACTTCTCCGAGGCGGAATCGGCAGAGTCGCCGGACTCCTGCGACTCCTCGGTCTTAGGTTCGCCCTTGTGAGCACCCGCCGAGGTGGCCTCACCGTCGGACTCAGCGGTCTTCGTGTCGCCGGCTCGCGACTCGTCGTCGGCAGCGGTGCCGCTCTCGTCTTCTGCGGCCTCTTTGTCGGTGGTCTTGCTGGTGTCGCTCACTGCCGTCCCCTTCGCCGTGGTAGGAGGCACGATAGCCGACTGCGACACCGACCGGAACCTGTTCTAGTTCGGGCTGCTGCTCAGCGGGCGGTGAAGGTGGCTTTGCCGGGACCGTTCTCGATGAAGGAGGTCATCCCGATGCGCCGGTCCTCGGTGGCGAAGAGGGCGGCGAACTGCTGGCGTTCGATCTCCAGCCCGGTCGCCAGGTCGACCTCGAGGCCGCGGTCGATCGACTCCTTGGCTGCCCGCAAGGCGTACGCCGCCGCTCCCGTGAACTGCCTCGCCCACGCCAGCGCCTCGTCGTAGACGGAGTCAGCCGGTACGACGCGGTCGGCCAGTCCGACTGCGAGCGCCTCATTGGCCTTGACGAACCGTCCCGAGAAGATCAGGTCCTTCGCGGTCGAGGGGCCGACCAACCGGGAGAGCCGCTGCGTGCCGCCCGCGCCGGGGATGATCCCCAGCAGGATCTCGGGCTGGCCGAAGGTCGCGTTGTCCGCGGCGATCCGGAAGTCGGCACACAGCGCGAGCTCGCAACCACCTCCGAGGGCGTAGCCGGTCACCGCCGCCACGACGGGCTTCGGGATCTGAGCAACGGCCGACAGCGAGGACTGCAGGCCGGACGAGCGGTCGACCATGTCGGTGTAGGACATGTCGGCCATCTCCTTGATGTCCGCGCCGGCCGCGAACACCTTCTCCCCGCCGTAGAGCACCACCGCCCGGACGTCCTCGCGTCCCCCCGCCTCGGTCGCGGCTGCCCGGATCTCCTCTTGGACAGCCACGTTGAGCGCGTTCATCTTGGGCCGGTCGAGCCGGATCGTCCCGACGCCTTCCTCGACCTCGAGCCGCACGAACTCCGCCATCATCGCTCCTTATACTCTGCTCCAACTCCCGATCCACACCGAACCTCGGCGAGCCTATCGGTCACAATGTCGCGGTGAGCCACGTAGCGGCCTGGCCCGGCCAGCACCATCCGCTCGGTGCCACCTGGTCCGAGGAGTCGACCAACTTCGCCGTCTACGCACCCGAGGCAACCGGCGTCGAGGTGTGTCTCTTCCCCGGCGAGTCCGGCCACGGCGGCGAGCAACGGATCCCGGTCACCGAGCAGACCCTCGGCGTCTGGCACGGCGCGGTCCCGGGTGTCGAGCGGGGTCAGCGCTACGGACTCCGCGTCGACGGACCGTGGGACCCCTCAGCAGGACGCCGGTTCAACCCCGCGAAGCTGCTGCTCGACCCCTACGCCCGCGCGGTGAGCGGCAGCGTCGTACCCCACCGATCGTTGCGCGCAGACAACGACGAGGACTCCGCCGCATCGATGGCCACCGGTGTCGTGGTCGCGGACGACTTCGACTGGGGCGAGGAGCGGCGACCGCGCGTCAGGTGGACTGACACGGTCGTCTACGAGCTGCACGTCAAGGGGTTCACCCGGCTGCACGACGAGGTGCCCGAGGACCTGCGCGGGACCTACGCGGGCCTGACCACACCGGCCGCGCTCGACTACCTCCGGGACCTCGGCATCACCACGGTCGAGCTGCTCCCGGTGCACCAGTTCGTGCCCGAGCCGCATCTGGCCGACAAGGGGCTCACCAACTACTGGGGCTACAACTCGGTGGGCTTCTTCGCACCGCACAACGGCTACAGCTCCTCGGGCGACCTCGGCGGACAGGTCACCGAGTTCAAGCAGATGGTGAAGAGCCTCCACGAGGCGGGGCTCGAGGTGATCCTCGACGTCGTCTACAACCACACCGCCGAGGGGGGTCCCGACGGCCCCACCATAAGCTTCCGCGGGATCGACGATGCGGCGTTCTACAAGCACGTCGGCGACGGTGTCGACCCGATGGCCTACTGGGACGTCACGGGCTGTGGCAACACGGTCGACGCGTCCAACCCGGCGGTGGTGGGGTTGATCCTCGACTCGTTGCGTTACTGGGTGAGCGAGATGCACGTCGACGGGTTCCGATTCGACCTCGCGCCGGCGCTGACCCGCACCGGACACACAGTCGACATGCGCAGCCATTTCATCACCGCCATCGGGCAGGACCCGGTGCTGCGCCACGTCAAGCTGATCGCCGAGCCCTGGGACGCGAGCCGAGACGGATACCAAGTCGGCTCGTTCCCGCCACCCTGGTGTGAGTGGAACGACAGGTACCGCGACACCGTCCGCAACTTCTGGCGCGCCGAGTCAGGTGGTGTCAGCGACGTGGCGTCGCGACTGGCTGGCTCCAGTGACCTGTACGCCGACGACGGCCGGTCGCCGTACGCCTCCATCAACTTCACCACGTCACACGACGGGTTCACCCTGCGCGACCTCGTCTCCTACAACGACAAGCGCAACGAGGCCAACGGCGAGGACAACCGCGACGGCAGCAGCAACAACCGCTCCTGGAACTGCGGAGTCGAGGGACCGACCGATGACCCAGAGGTCGACGCGCTCCGCCGTCGTCAGGCGGCCAACCTGATGGCGACCTTGTGCCTGGCGGCCGGTGTGCCGATGATCACCGCGGGCGACGAGCGCGGTCGCACACAGCAAGGCAACAACAACGCCTACAGCCAGGACAACGAGATCTCCTGGCTGGACTGGCGAGCAGACGACGCGTGGCTGGATCTCTACGGGCTCACCAAATCGGCGTTGCGTCTCCGTCGGGAGCACCCAGCCCTGCGGCAGCGTCAGTTCCTCGAAGGCCGGCCGGCCGCGCACGGTGGGCCGAAGGACCTGGCCTGGCTGCATCCCGAGGGCCGGGAGATGGGCCACAGCGACTGGTCCGACGGCGAGCTGCACGCGCTGGGGATGTTCGTCTCAGGCGACCCGCTGCGATCGCCCGGCCCGCGCGGCGAGCAGCTGCGCGACTCCTCCTTTCTGATCTGGTTCAACGCCTCGGCCGAACCGGCTCAGGTGACGCTGCCCGTGCGGGAGTGGGTGCAGGCTGTCGAAGTGGCGCTTGCCACCGGCGGGCAGCACGCCGACGGCGACAGGTTCAAGGCCGGTGACTCGCTGAGGCTCGACGCACGATCCGTCCTCGTGCTCCGCGAGGCCTGAGGGTCAGGAGGCTCCGGGGAGGGTGACGCGGCCCAGCTCGGCCTGGTCGGCGAGGAACCGGTGGCGCGGCAGGATCCGCGCGGTGTAGCCAAAGGGTCCCGTCTGGGCGAGCGCCACCTGCCCCTCGAACCGGTGCCGTCCCGCCTCGTAGGTCTCCGCCAACGACAGAGACTCGGCGTGGGTGTCGACGAGGTCGTCGTCGTGCCGGATGCGACCGTGCACCACCTGAACGTCGACGTCGTCGGGTGTGAGCTGCCCGAGCGACACGAAGCAGCGCACTTCGACCGTCGCGCCGAGCTCCGGGGAGTCTCCGACGCCGGTCGACTCGACGTGGTCGATCGACACCGAGGGCCACGCCTCGCGGACCCGCGCCTTCCACTCGCCGAGCTCCCGCGCGCCGTCGTTGTCCCCGTCGAGGGCGCGCGAGCTCTGCGCCGCGGGGATGTACAACGTGTTCACGTAGTCGCGCACCATGCGCGAGGCCAGCACCTTGGGTCCCAGCGACCGGAGGGTGTGACGCACCATCTCGATCCACCGCACCGGCAGACCCTCGTCGTCCTTGTCGTAGAAACGCGGGGCGACCTCGTTCTCGATCAGCGTGTACAAAGCGTCTGCCTCGAGGTCGTCACGCCGGTCCGGGTCCTCGACGCCGTCGGCTGAAGGGATCGCCCAGCCGTTGTTCCCGTCGTACCACTCGTCCCACCACCCGTCGAGGATCGAGAGGTTGAGCCCGCCGTTCAACGCCGCCTTCATGCCCGAGGTGCCGCACGCCTCGTAGGGACGGAGCGGGTTGTTCAACCACACATCGCAACCCGGGTAGAGCGGTTGCGCCATCGCGATGTCGTAGTTGGGCAGAAAGACGATCCGATGCCGGACCTCCGGGTCGTCGGCGAACCGGACGATCTCCTGGATCAGCTTCTTGCCACCCTCGTCGGCGGGATGCGCCTTGCCCGCGATCACCAGCTGCGCGGGCCGCTCGCGGTGCAGGAGGATGCGCTTGAGCCGATCCGGCTCGCGCAGCATCAGGGTGAGACGTTTGTACGACGGGACGCGGCGCGCGAAGCCGATCGTCAGGACATCGGGATCCAGCGCGTGGTCGATCCAGCGCAGCTCAGCGCGCGCCGCCCCCCGCTGAGACCACGACTTCGTCAGGCGCTTGCGCGCGTCGATCACCAGCGCCTCACGCAGAGCACGCTTGGCCGCCCAGATCTCCGCAGCAGGCACCTTGTCGGCGAGCGCGAACAGCTGCTCCGGGTCGTCGTCCTCGGGGTCCGGTCCCGGGTGGGCGCCGTACGACCGGGCCAAGTCGAAGACCTCGCGCGCCACCCAGGTCGGAGCATGCACGCCGTTGGTGATCGAGCTGATCGGGCGCTCGTCCTCGTCGAAGCCCGGCCACAGACCCCCGAACATTCCTCGACTGACCTCACCGTGGAGCTGGGACACGCCGTTCGCGCGCTGGGAGAGCCGGAAGCCCATCACCGCCATGTTGAAGACGTCAGGATCGCCGCCCTCGTAGTCCTCTGCGCCGAGCGTGAGGATCTTCTCGACCGGAACACCGGCGCTGGCGTTGTTGCCGCCGAAGTACTGGCCGACCATGTCGCGCGGGAAACGGTCGATGCCGGCCGGCACTGGGGTATGTGTGGTGAATACCGTGCCCGCGCGGGAGATCTCGAGCGCCGAGGCGAAGTCGACGTGCGCGTCGGGGTTCTCGGTGAGCTCACGGATCCGTTCGAGCCCGAGGAAGCCGGCGTGCCCCTCGTTGGTGTGGAAGACCTCCGGGTCAGGCGCCCCGGTCACTCGTGAGAAGGCGCGCAGGGCGCGAATCCCGCCCACCCCGAGCAACATCTCCTGACGCAGCCGGTGCTCGGTCGTGCCGCCGTACAACCGGTCGGTCACGTCGCGGATCGCCTCGTCGTTCTCCTCGACGTCCGAGTCGAGTAGGAGCAGCGGGACCCGGCCGACCTGCGCGATCCAGATCCTCGCCGTGAGCGACTCGTCGTCGGGAAGACCTACGCGGATCTTCGCCGACGTGCCATCCTCCTCACGCAGCAGCGAGAGCGGGAGCCCGTCGGGGTCGGAGACCGGGTACCGCTCCTGCTGCCAACCCTCACGGGAGAGCAGCTGGCGGAAGTAGCCGTGCCGGTAGAGCAGACCCACGCCCACGATGGGCACGCCGAGGTCGCTGGCGGCCTTGAGATGGTCCCCGGCGAGGATGCCGAGACCACCGGAGTACTGCGGCAGCACCGCGGTAATCCCGAACTCCGGCGAGAAGTACCCGATGGCGGCCGGCGGAGCAGAGTCGCCGGACGCCAGCGACTGGTACCAGCGGCCTCCGCTCATGTAGCGCGTGAGGTCGTCGTGCGCGACGCGGAGCCGCTCGAGGAAGTCCGTGTCCTTCGTGAGCTCCTCGAGCCGTCCTGCGTGCACCGCACCCAGCAACCGCACGGGGTCATGTCCGGAGGACTCCCAGACCGTCGCGTCGATGGTGGCGAACAGGTCCTGCGTCTCCTGGTGCCATGACCAACGCAGGTTGTTCACCAGGTCGCCGAGTGGCTGTAGTGGTTCAGGCAGGACCGGCCGGACGGTGAACCGACGTATTGCTCGCACCTGTAAACGGTAGCCAACCCGATTGGCTCGACCTACGACCGCGACACGGTTCGGCCGGTAAACTTGCCAGGTTTGCACACGGGTGCTCGATCGGAAAGATTGGAGCCATGGTCGGCCGCATTCCCATCATGGACGTCACGCCGGTCGTCGAGTGCGGGAGGTATCCCGCCAAGGCCGCCGTCGACGAAACGTTCCCGGTCACCGCGCTGGTGTTCCGGGAGGGTCATGACGCGCTGAACGCGGACGTCGTGCTCACCGACCCTTCGGGCGTACGCCGCCCGCCGACTCGGATGACCCCGGACCCCGACCACGTCGACCTGTGGCGGGCGGAGGTGCGTGCCGATGAACCCGGCTCGTGGGCGTTCGAGGTCGAGGGCTGGGCAGACCCGGTCGCCACCTGGAGACATGCGTCGGAGATCAAGATTCCTGCGGACATCGACGTCGGGCTGATGTTCGCCGAGGGTGTCCTGCTGCTGGACAAGATCGCCGCCAACCTGCCCGGTCGGGGCACCGACGACCATCGCGCCGTCGCGGATGCGGCACGAGCCGTGCAGGACGCCAACCGTCCCGTCGTCGCCCGCTACGCGGCCGGCACCTCCCCAGTGATCGACGAGATTCTCTCCCGCCATCCCCTGCGCGAGCTGGTCACGACCGGAGGTCCCTACCCGGTCTACGTTGACCGGGCACGCGCGCTCTACGGGTCGTGGTACGAGTTCTTCCCGCGGTCCGAGGGCGCCCGTCTCGACGAGGAGACCGGCCGTGTCACCGCCGGGAACCTGCGCACGGCGGCCGAACGACTCGACGCGGTGGCAGGCATGGGCTTCGACGTCGTCTACCTGCCCCCGGTGCACCCGATCGGCAGGATCAACCGCAAGGGTCCGAACAACTCCTTGGTCACCGAGGAGGGCGACCCCGGCTCGCCGTGGGCCATCGGCTCTGCAGACGGCGGCCACGACGCGATCCACCCCGACCTCGGCACGTTCGACGACTTCGACGCCTTCGTGCACCGCGCCCACGAGCTCGGCCTCGAGGTGGCGCTCGACCTCGCACTCCAGGCTGCTCCCGACCACCCCTGGGTGAATTCCAACCCCGAGTGGTTCACCACCCGCGCCGACGGGACGATCGCGCACGCGGAGAACCCGCCGAAGAAGTACCAGGACATCTACCCGATGAACTTCGACAACGATCCCAAGGGGGTCTACGCCGAGGTGCTGCGCGTCGTACGCCTCTGGATGTCACACGGCGTGCGTGCCTTCCGGGTCGACAACCCGCACACCAAGCCGGTGGAGTTCTGGGAGTGGCTGCTCGGCGAGGTGCGCAAGAGCGACCCCGACGTCATCTTCCTGTCCGAGGCGTTCACCAAGCCCACGATGATGCGGGCGCTCGCCGCGGTCGGCTTCCATCAGTCCTACACCTACTTCACCTGGCGCAACGCGAAGTGGGAGCTGGAGGAGTACCTCAACGAGCTGTCTCACGAGTCCAGCCATGTGCTGCGACCCAACCTGTTCGTGAACACCCCCGACATCCTGCACGAGTACCTGCAGTACGGCGGTCCGGCGGCTTTTAAGGTGCGCGCCACCGTCGCGGCGATGGGTGCACCGACGTGGGGCGTCTACGCCGGATTCGAGCTCTTCGAGCATGTCGCGGTGAAGCCCGGCAGCGAGGAGTACCTCGACTCCGAGAAGTACCAGATCCGGGTCCGGGACTGGGCGGCCGCCGCGGCCGAGAGTCGCACGCTGGCGCCGTACCTCACCAAGCTCAACGAGATCAGACGCGCGCATCCCGCACTGCAGCAGCTGCGCAACCTCACCGTGCACTCCAGTGACGACGACTCCATCCTCGTCTTCAGCAAGTCGACCACCACTGCACCGGTGGTCGAGGACAATGCAGTGGACACGGTCATCGTGGTGGTCAACCTCGACCCGCACGCAACCCGCGAGACCAGCGTGCACCTGAACATGCCGGCGCTGGGCCTGGACTGGCAGGACACCTTCGGCGTCTTCGACGAGGTCACCGGCGAGTCGTGGCGCTGGGGTGAGCGCAACTACGTCCGCCTCGACCCGGGGTTCGAGCCGGCGCACATCTTGGCCGTGCGGAGACCGCACCCATGACGACGGACCTGACGGGCGCGACCGAACCGCCCGACCAGCTGCCCGAGACCGCCGGGGGCCTGCCCGTGGACGAGCCCGACTGGTTCAAGTCCGCGGTCTTCTACGAGGTGTTGGTGCGGTCGTTCTACGACTCCAACGGCGACGGGGTCGGTGACTTCAAAGGGCTGTGCGAGAAGCTCGACTACCTCGCGTGGCTGGGTGTCGACTGCCTGTGGGTGCCACCCTTCTTCACCTCCCCACTGCGCGACGGCGGGTACGACGTGGCCGACTTCACCGACCTGCAGCCCGACGTCGGGCCGATCGAGGACTTCCACGACTTCCTCGACCAGGCTCACCGGCGGGGCTTGCGGGTCATCATCGACTTCGTGATGAACCACACCTCGGACCAGCACCCGTGGTTTAAGGCGTCGCGCAGTGATCCGGACGGCTCGTACGGCGACTTCTACGTGTGGTCGGACACCGACGAGCTCTACGAGGAGGCCCGGATCATCTTCGTCGACACCGAGTCGTCGAACTGGACGTGGGACCCTATGCGGCAGCAGTACTACTGGCATCGCTTCTACAGCCACCAGCCCGACCTGAACTTCGACAACCCCCGCGTCCAAGAGGCCATCCTCGACGCCCTGTCCTTCTGGCTGGACATGGGCATCGACGGGTTCCGGCTCGACGCGGTGCCCTACCTGTTCGAGAGGCCGGGCACGAACGGCGAGAACCTCAAGGAGACGCACGAGTTCCTCAAGGTGGTGCGGCGATACGTCGACGAGCACTATCCCGACCGGGTGCTCCTCGCAGAGGCCAACCAGTGGCCGACCGACGTCGTGGACTACTTCGGCGCCACCGACAACCCGGTGGCAGGGGGCCGACCGATCGGCACGGAGTGCCACATGTGCTTCCACTTCCCGGTGATGCCGCGCATCTTCATGGCCGTGCGCCGTGAGTCACGCTTCCCCATCTCCGAGATCCTCGAGCAGACCCCCTCGATCCCGGGCAACTGCCAGTGGGGGATCTTCCTGCGCAACCATGACGAGCTCACCTTGGAGATGGTCACCGACGAGGACCGCGACTACATGTGGGGGGAATACGCCAAGGACCCCCGGATGAAGGCGAACATCGGGATCCGCCGTCGCCTCGCCCCGCTGCTCGACAACGACGTCAACCAGATGGAGCTGTTCACCGCGCTGCTGCTCTCCCTTCCTGGGTCACCCGTCCTCTACTACGGCGACGAGATCGGGATGGGCGACAACATCTGGCTCGGTGACCGCGACGGGGTGCGCACGCCGATGCAGTGGACCCCGGACCGCAACGCGGGATTCTCTGGGGCAACACCGGGGCGGTTGAACCTACCGGTGATCCAGGACCCGGTCTTCGGCTACCAGCGGGTCAATGTAGAGACCGAGCTGGAGAACGCCTCGTCGTTGCTGCACTGGACCCGCCGGATGATCAACGCCCGCAAGAAGCACCCGGCGTTCGGACTCGGAGAGTTCGCCGACCTGGGTGGCTCCAACCCCAGTGTGCTCAGCTACGTCCGCGAGCACCGCGACGGAGACACCGACGACATCGTCATGTGCATCAACAACCTGTCGCGGTTCCCACAGCCGGTCGAGCTCGACCTGCGCAGGTGGGAGGGCGTCGCGCCGATCGAGCTGCTCGGTGGCGTGCGCTTCCCGGAGATCGGCGAGCTCCCCTACCTGCTCACCCTCGGCGCCTACGGCTTCTACTGGTTCCGTCTGCGACGTCCTGCCTCGGCCGACGACGTAGGAGGCGAGGGATGAGCCAGCTCGAGCACTTCATCGGCTCCGCACGTTGGTTCGCGGGCAAGGGGCACGACTTCACGATCACCCGCGTACGCCGACTGGCCTGGCTCGACGCGCTCGGCAGCGAGACACCGGGGGTCGAGACACCACGAGTGCGCATCGAGCTGGTCAGCGTGAGGTACGACGAGGCGACCGAGACCTACCAGGTCCCGCTCGCCTACTACCGCGAGCAGCAGCCACGTCTCGACCACGCGCTGGTGATGGAGTCCGACGACCCTGAGCTCGGGCGCGTCTTCGTCTACGACGCCATGCACGACCGCTACGCCACCGCATTCTGGCTGGCCGCCTTCGACCAGTCCCAGAAGCGGGAGGACCTGGTCTTCCACCGGCTGCCGGGTCACGAGCTCGACCTCGAGGTGCACTCGACCCTCTACTCCGGTGAGCAGAGCAACTCCTCGGTCATGTTCGGCGAGGACAGCCTGATGAAGGTGTTCCGTAAGGTCACGCCCGGACGCAACCCGGACATCGAGGTGCACGAGGAGCTGACCAGGGAGGACAACGAGCACGTCGCCTCTCTCTACGGCTGGCTCGAGGCACTGGGGGGCGACGGCAAGGCGCCGATCCAGCTCGCGATGCTCTCTCAGTTCCTGCGCACGGCGAGCGACGGATGGGGCCTGGCGTTGGCCAGCGTGCGTGACCTCTTCGCCGAAGCCGACCTCCACGCAGACGAGGTCGGTGGGGACTTCGCAGCCGAGTCACATCGCCTGGGGGTGGCGACCGCGCATGTGCACGATGCACTAACCGACCGCTTCCCGAGCCAGCATGTCGGGCCGCGCGAGCTGGCTGCTCTCTCCGAGGCGATGCACGAGCGGCTCGACGACGCGGTGGCAGTCGTGCCGGGGCTCGCCACGCACGCCGACGCCCTCCGCGAGATCTTCGAGGGGCTGCGCGAGGTCACCGAGCCGACCGTCGTACAACGGGTGCACGGCGACCTTCACCTGGGCCAGACTCTGCGCACCGTCAAGGGCTGGAAGCTCGTCGACTTCGAGGGGGAGCCGGCCAACTCGCTCGCGCAGCGGGCGCGACCTGACTCGGCGTGGCGCGACGTCGCCGGGATGCTCCGCTCGTTCGACTACGCGGCGCACGCCGTCGAGGCCGACGTCGAGGAGGGCGCGCAGATCGCCTACCGCGCAGACGAGTGGGTCGAGCGCAACCAGTCGGCCTTCCTCGACTGCTACCTCGAGACCAGCGGCCGCGCCCAGGGTGCCGCGCCGACCTCGGACCAGCAGCTGCTGCTGTCGGCCTACGTCGCGGACAAGGCCGTCTACGAGACCGTGTACGAGACACGCAACCGTCCGGACTGGGCCTTCATCCCGCTGTACTCGATCGCTCGCCTCACCGACGACACGGCGTCTGCGGACGAGACTCCGCCCTCGTGAGCGCACCGCTGCGCCTGGACGCGGCCGTCCTGCGTCAGGTCGCCGCTGGCGAGCACGGCGACCCGCACTCGGTGCTCGGAGCCCACAAGCACGACGGTGGAGTCACGGTGCGCGTGCTGCGCCCGTTGGCCGAGTCGATCACTGTCGTGCACGACGGCGGGCGGCTCTCCCTCGACCACGAGCACGAGGGGGTTTGGATGGGGGTGATCGAGACCGAGAAGCCTCCGTCGTACCAGCTCGAGGTGACGTACGCCGGAGGTGAACCGCAGCGCAGTGACGACGCCTACCGGTACCTGCCCACCCTCGGCGAGGTCGACCTGCACCTGATCAACGAGGGACGGCACGAGCAGCTCTGGCACGTACTCGGCGCCCATGTGCGGCACTACGACGGTGACCTGTCGGCGACGGTGGGTCCGGTGACCGGCACCTCGTTCGCACTCTGGGCCCCGCACGCCAAGGGGGTGCGCGTCACCGGCGACTTCAACAGCTGGGACGGTCGCGAGCACCCGATGCGTCAGCTCGGCACGTCCGGCGTGTGGGAGCTCTTCGTCCCGGACGTCGGCTCCGGGACGCGGTACAAGTTCCTGGTCCTCGGTGCCGACGACCAGTGGCGGGAGAAGGCCGACCCGATGGCCTACCACTCGGAGGTGTCGCCGGGGCAGGCGTCGGTGGTCTTCGAGTCGGGCTACTCCTGGTCCGACGACGAGTGGTTGCGAGCGCGAGCGGAGAGCAGCCCCAGCGCGAAGCCGATGTCGGTCTACGAGGTGCACCTGGGGTCGTGGCGCAAGCACGGCGACGGGAGCCTGTTGCGCTACTCCGAGCTCGCCGACCAGCTCGTCGCCTACGTCGGTGACCTCGGCTACACGCACGTCGAGCTGATGCCGGTGATGGAGCACCCGTACGGCGGCTCGTGGGGCTACCACGTGACCGGCTTCTTCGCTCCCACCTCGCGTTTCGGCTCCCCCGACGACTTCAGATACCTCGTGGACCGGCTGCACCAGGCCGGCATCGGGGTGATCCTGGACTGGGTCCCCGGGCACTTCGCGACCGACGAGTGGGCGCTGGTGACCTTCGACGGGACGCCGCTCTACGAGGACCCCAACCCGCAGCGCGGGTGGCATCCCGAGTGGGGTTCCCACATCTTCGACTTCGGGCGCAAGGAGGTCCGTAACTTCCTGGTGGCGAACGCGTTGTACTGGCTCGAGGAGTTCCACGCCGACGGGCTCCGCGTCGACGGAGTCGCCTCGATGCTCTACCTCGACTACGCGCGCGAGGACGGGGAGTGGACGCCGAACGAGTACGGCGGGCGCGAGAACCTCGAGGCCGTCTCGTTCCTGCAGGAGATGAACGCCACCTGTGACAAGAGGGTGCCAGGAGCGATCACGATCGCCGAGGAGTCCACGTCATGGCCGGGGGTCACGCGGGCCACGCATCTGGGCGGTCTCGGGTTCGGCTTCAAGTGGAACATGGGGTGGATGCACGACACGCTCGGCTACGTGCGCAACGACCCGGTGCACCGGCAGTACCACCACCACGAGATGACCTTCTCGTTGGTCTACGCGTTCTCGGAGAACTACACGCTGCCGATCAGTCACGACGAGGTCGTCCACGGCAAGGGGTCCCTGCTGCGCAAGATGCCCGGAGACCGATGGCGCCAGCTGGCCAACCTGCGTGGCTGCCTCGCCTACATGTGGGCCCACCCCGGCAAGAAGCTGCTGTTCATGGGCACGGAGTTCGCTCAGGACTCCGAGTGGGCGGAGAGCCGCCAGCTCGACTGGTGGCTGCTCGAGCACCCCGAGCACCGTGGGGTGCAGTCGCTGGTGCGCGACATGAACCGGGTCTACGTCGAGACGCCGGCGATGTGGTCGCAGGACAGCGCAGGGTCGGGCTTCTCCTGGATCGACGCGAACGACGCCCCGAACAACGTGTTCAGCTTCGTCCGGCGCGGCACGGACGGCTCTCTGCTCGTGTGCGTGGCGAACTTCGCCGCCGTACCCCATGAGCAGTACCGCCTCGGGCTGCCCGACGCAGGGCGCTGGGAGGAGGTCCTCAACACCGACGCGGACGGCTACGCCGGCTCGGGGGTCGGCAACCTGGGCGCGATCGAGGCCGAGCCATCCCCGTGGCACGGACAGCCGGCCTCGGCCACCCTCGTCGCCCCACCCCTCGCCACCCTCTGGCTCCGCCCCGCCCCCTAAGCGCTGGGTACCGTGAGCCGGTGACCGATCCGCGCGACTACGGGCCGCAACCCGTGTTGACCGACGGTGTGGTGATCCTGCGGCCCTGGCGCGACGAGGACATCGAGATCGCGCGCCTCGGGCACGACGAGGAGATCGCCTACTGGTTCGGGTTCGACGAGGTCGTGCCTTCGCACGAGCAGCATGCGGACGCGGTCGCCCGATGGCGGGCGTCGTACGACGACAACCGCAGGACCGTGAACTTCGTCGTCGAGCACGGCGGCGACATCGTGGGCAGCGTCGAGGTGCGCGACCGGGGGGAGCAGGTCGGGCAGCTGTCCTGGACCTTGTACGCCGGGAGGCGGGGGCGCGGCTTCGCGACTCGCGCGGTGCGGCTGCTCGCCGACTACGCGATCGACGAGCTGCGGATGACACGGGTCGAGGCGCGCGTCGACCCTGCGAACCAGCGGTCGTTGCGGGTCGCGACGCGGGCCGGCCTCCGTCGCGAGGGGCTGGTGCGTGGCGCTCACGACCGCGCCGACTCCACCGGCTACGTCCTGCTCGGACGGCTCGCCGAGGATCCCCCGCTGAGTGAGCCGGCAAGCTTCCGCGCACTCCTCAACAGCTTTCTCCCGCGCAAGCGGGCGATCTCGCAGATGCTCGTGCGCGATCCCGATGACCGGGTGCTGTTGTGCGAGCTCACCTACAAGCGCGACTGGGACCTGCCCGGTGGCGTGGTCGAGGTAGGTGAGTCGCCCCATCGCGCGGTCTCGCGTGAGGTCGAGGAGGAGCTGGGACTCTCGATCGCCGCGGGCTCGCTGCTGCTCACCGACTGGCTGCCGCCGTGGAGCGGGTGGGACGACGCGCTGTGCCTGGTGTACGACGGCGGCGTCGTCGAGTCCTCCGCGCTGGAGCGTCTCGTCGTACAAGCGAGGGAGATCCGCTCGGCACGGTTCTGCACACTCGACGAGGTGCACCGGCACTGCGCGGACTTCACCGTCCGACGGATCGAGGCGGCGCTGATAAACCTGAACGGTGGTGGCGGTCCGTCGTACACCGAGTCGGGTCGGCACGGCGAAGATCCCTGATCCGACGGCTCGCTTCTGTCACAATGCGAGAGACGATTCGAGTCGATCACCAGGACAGAGGAGTTCTCTACATGAACACACGCACCATCGCCATCGTCGCCCTCATCGTGGCCGTCATCGTCGTCCTGATCCTGGTGCTTAGGTAACAAGCGCCGAACCGAGTCAGAACGCACAGAATTAGAACAAGGCAGACGCGAGGTTCTGCCGCCCCTTGAGCACGCGCGCGTCCTCGTTTCCCACGGCTGCGAACAGTCCGAGGAGATGGGTGCGCGCGGCGTCTCTCTCGTCGTCTGAGCTACGACGGATCAGGTCGATCAGCCGGGCAAACGCTTCGTCGACGCGTCCGTCGAGCAGGTCGAAGTCGGCTGCCAAGGTCTGCGCCGCGACGTCGTCGGGCCGGTCAGCCGCAGCTGTCCGCGCCGTCTGGGCGTCCGCACCCTCGGCGCGCTTCAGCACTCGCGCCATCGCGAGACCGGCGGACGCCTCCGCGTCGGCGGGGTTCGCCCCCACCAGCTTCTCGTACTCCGAGACCGCCCGGTCGAAGTCGCCGGCTGCCAGCGCGTCCTGCGCCGGCAGGTGCCGCGGGTCGACCCGGTCCTCGTCGTCCTGCTCGGGACTGGCTGTCGTCCGCGGCTCGTGCCGCCCGGTGATGCCCTGCTGAACGGCTGCCTCGAGCACCTGCGTCATCACCGTGCGCAGCTGCTCGATCGGTGGTGCGTCCTGCAGCAACGGAGCGAGCTGACCGTTCATCACGAGGGCGACGAGCGGCACCTGGGGGATCTGGAGCATCTGGGCCAGCTGAGGCGCAGCGTCGATGTCGACCTTCCCGAGCAGGAAGCGGCCCGCGAACTCCTCCGAGAGAGCCTCGAGATCGGCGGCGAGATGGGCGCTGGCAGGTGACTTCGCGGGCGAGTAGAAGACGAGTACGACGGGCGCAGTGAGCGAGCCCTCCATCTCCTGCTGGAAGTTCGCCTCATCCAGCATCACGGCGTAGGCGCCCGAACCACTCGCTGCTCCACCCCCAGCGGCAGCCGCGGGACGTTTCAACGCGGACAGGTCGATGGCGCCGGGACGCGAGAACTGGGACGAGCTCATGGGCCCATCCTCCCCGACCCACAAAGACAATCGCCAACCGGATCAGGTCGTGTGTCCCCGTGGCCGTGTGTCATGCTCAGCGCCGTGCGACTGACCCAGACCATCCCGGCCCTGCCGGTTCGCGACACGAAGGCGGCCGCAGCCTTCTACGAAGCACGCCTCGGCTTCGACATCCCGTTTCAGGACGAGGGATTCGCCAAGCTCCAACGCGACGACGCTGAGGTTCACCTATGGCAGGCCGACGACGAGGGGTGGAGCCAACGTGGTGACTTGGTGCGAACACCGGTGAGCAGTGGTGCCGAGAGCTTCATCGCCGGCACCGCAAGCTGTCGCATTCAGGTCGACGAGGTGGATGATCTCTACGTCGAGATGCGGACTGCCGCCGTGCTGCACTACGCCGACCCCGGGAGCGCACAGGACACCGACTGGGGGACGCGTGAGTTCGCTGTGACCGACCTGGACGGCAACCTGGTGGTGTTCTTCCGACGCAATCAGGAGTGAGTGGTCTCGACAAGCTCGACCAGCCGGGACCACGCTAG
>Ga0136617_10002489_pt1 | contig 16362 bp, 14 predicted proteins | sample AntDrymUQ3222106_2_FD_129672 | JGI IMG/M metagenome (GOLD analysis project Ga0136617, IMG submission 129672) | Polar desert sand microbial communities from Dry Valleys, Antarctica - metaG UQ322 (21.06) | ecosystem: Environmental > Terrestrial > Soil > Desert | place: Antarctica: Dry Valley...
GACCGCGACAGGATTGGGAAGAGTCGTTTCGTGCGATGGCGGAGAGTGGCGATGACTCTTTGCTTGATAAGAACTTGCCCTCTCAAACACAATGGGATGAGGCTGAGTGGCAATGGTAGTTAAACGCTTCGAGGTTCATCTCGTGAATCTTGACCTGACCACTGGTAGCGAAATCCAGAAAACCCGCCCTGCCTTATTATTTCCCCGGATGAAATGAATCGCTTCATCAAAACCGTTATTGTTGCTCCAATGACCTCACAAGGGACAGCGTACCCGACGAGAGTGAAGTGTAAGTTTCAAGGAAAACAAGGACAAATCGTGCTTGACCAGATTCGCACCGTAGATAAAACGCGCTTGGTGAGAAAGATGGGCAAAGTTGACAAGCAAACTCAAGAGGAAGTCCTCGCTGCTTTAGGCGAGATGTTTGCTCCATAGCCGCAATCGAACGCTGTGATTCACCTACTGTTCAAGAGCGAAGCGATTAAATTGTCAGTTGCAATAAATAGGTAGTCGCGGGCTATCTTTGCTGCTTTATCTGGATGTAACAAACTTTTAAGAGACGCTTAATCAAGCCTTAGCATGAAAGCTCTAAGCTTCACACGCTGTTCCGCTCGGGCGGAACGAAAAACAAAAGGTTGGCAGGCCGCGTGAAGGGAAACCGGAAGAGCACGTGGCCTTTTTTTTGTTTAGCAAAGTTCACGCCGAGCGCCGCTCCATCGCTTCGGCGGTGCGCGTGAAGCATCGTTAAGTCGTGGCAGTAGATGCGCGGCATGGCGAAGCGGCTGATGGTTAAGTGAGATGCCGATTCTGAAAGGAAGTTTTTGTGGTCAGTCTTCTGCCTCATCTTTCCAGATAAGGAATCGTCATCGGCCCTTCGGGGAGTACGGCGATGGGAGCATCTCGTCCGATATTCTCTAACTCCTCTTTGACGCGCGCGGAGATGTCGTCAATCGGCTGAAGGTGCGCGCGCCGGACTTCCCTCCCCGCAATATCACTGCGAAGTGCAACTCTCGCTTTCAAGAGAATCATTGCCAGCAACTGCGCTTCCCATTGATCGTACATCGAAAATCCCGGCGCGAGGATCGTGTCTAAAATTGCCTGCGGGGAATCGTGTTCAAACAAAAGCGTTCTGAAATTGCCGTGATCGGGAAAACCGTCGTCGCACTTAGCGGCTGCGATGACGAGGCCGCCCTCCGCCACGATCTGCGCGCCGGCGGACATTCCCTTCACCGCTTGGTAAACATTCTGATCGAGCGGGTAGCCGCCGTTTGTGGTAATTACGAGAGGGAATGATTCGCGGCAACCGACCATCGCCGTGGATTTAGCGAAAGCACACCCTTCTGTGTGCGCGGCCTGCGTGTCGCCGCAAAAGAATCGGGTGATTTGTTGTTTGCGGTTGAGCGTGACGTTGATGCAGAAATCAACGGGGAGCAGCGAGCCGTTGGCGCATACCTGTTGCTGTGTGGGATTTCCCTCTAACAGCCCCCAAGTGCTTCGTGGATCGGCGATGACCGCCGCGCGATGGTAATGCATGATTGAATCAATGTCCGCGAGCGCCGGGAAAATTCCTTTGTAGCCGCCTGAGAAGCCGGCCATAAAGTGCGGCTCGATAAATCCCAGAACAATTCGCTTGTCAGCCTCGACGTATTCCCTGTTCATCCAGACGCGCCCGTTATCTGCGGACGTGCCGGCAAGGGCGAGCGTCGCCGGGTCGTGCGCGTTGTGGTTGACGACCGCGTACTTCGTAACGATTTCCTTCCCCAGCATGCGGCTGAGTTCCTGCGGGGTGTTGACGCGATGCGAACCGGTGCCGTTGATAACCGTGAAATTTTCCGCCGGAACGTGCGAAAGTTCTGTAAACAACCACGGCAGCAGACGGTCAGAGGGGAGCGGACGGGTGATGTCCGGGACAACGATTGCCACTCGATCTGTCGCGCTAATTAGCTCACGCAACGGAGCGGATTTGATGGGATGACGAATGGCCGTATAAAAAGCGTCCTGTTCGTCCGCAAGACCCTCGACGAATTTGGGGGCGAGCAGCGTGACGTTTGAATCCGGCAGGTCAACGTCAATTCCCTCCCTACCGTATTGAAGATGAACTTTCATAACTCAATGTGCGCCGTCACGTTTTCCGAACGGCGCACGTTCTGACCTACGGAACCTACTCACAACCGCCCGGCACGATACTCTTCGACGAGGTAATCGCAGGCGCGGGCAGTGATCGCCATCATCGTCAGTGTCGGATTCTGGCACCCGATGGAGACATAACAGGCCCCGTCGGTGACGAATAGATTTTTAACGTCCCACGCCTGATTAAATTTATTGAGAACTGATTTCTTCGGGTCGCTGCCCATGCGCGCCGTCCCGACTTCGTGGATGCTGAAGCCCGGCGGCGCGTCGGTGACGCGCCTCACGGTGATGTCCTTCGCGCCCGCCGCCCTGAGCATTTCTTCCGCCGCGTCGCCCATGTCTTTCACCATCTCGTGCTCGTTGTCGCTCCACGCCATCTCGATGTGGAGCGCCGGAATGCCCCACTTATCCATCACGTCCTTATTGATCGAGACTTTATTTTCATAGCGCGCGAGACATTCGCCGTAGCCCGAAAGGCTGACGCCCCACGGGTAATCGCTCCGCACCGCGTCTTTGAATTTCGCGCCGAAGCCGGAGATCGTTTTGGCGTGGCTGTACAGCGACTGTCCCGAACCGCCTTGCATGCCGTAACCACGCAGGAAACGCGGGTGTTTCGTTTTGAGATTTCTGAAGCGCGGCACATAGATGCCGTTCGCGCGCCCGTCCTGTTCTAACTTTTTCGTGTCGAGCATTGGCAGTGTGCCGCTCGCTCCGCCCCGCTTGACGTGATCCATCAGATAATGGCCGAGAACATTCGAGCTATTGGCGAGGCCGTTCGGGTAAAGCGCGGAGGTCGAGTTGAGCATGATTCGCGTCGTCTCAAGCGTCCCGGCGCAGAGCATCACGACTTTGCCGAAAACCTCGCGGTGCCGGCGCGTCACGCCATCAACGTAATGGACACCCCGCGCTTTTCCGGTGTCCGGGTCAACGACGACGTGGCTCACGATGGCGTTCGTAATCAGCGTCATGCGGTGGGTGCGTGCGGCGGCGGGAAGCGTCGAGGCCGGGCTGCTGAAGTATGAGCCGGTCGTGCAGCCGCGATCACAATGCCCGCACCAATGACACGCGGCGCGCTCATCGGCGGTTCCTTTGTGAATCGTTTTGGTCAGAATCGTCGTGCGCCCGATGATGACGCGGCGCAGCGGGTCGTTCATTTTCCCGACCGCATCTTTCAGCACATGCTCGCCACACGTCATTTCCATCGGCGGTAAGAATTTTCCATCGGGAAGCTGCGGTAAATTCTCATAGGAACCGCTGATGCCGATAAATTCTTCAACGCGGTCGTAATACGGGGCGAGGTCTTCGTAAGAGATAGGCCAGTCGTCGCCGTAGCCGTCATGAGTCGCAGCTTTGAAGTCGTAATTCGAGAGCCTCCACGCCAGACGCCCCCACGGAATCGTCCGCCCGCCGACCTGTCTGGCGCGAATCCAATAAAACGGCTTATCCGGCGGTGTCGTGTAAGGATTCTCCAAATCGTTGACGAAAAACTGTTTTCCGTATTCAGTGCAGGCGTAGCACTGGCTTTGAATCGGCTGGGTGCGCGCCATCTCCCGCCGATTACCGAACCCGCGATACTCTAACTCGTAAGGCCACGTGTGTTCCCTGAAATCTTTCAAGGGATTTAACTGGCGTCCCGCTTCCACCACCGCCACGCGCAAGCCTTTCCCTGTCAGCTCTTTGGCCGCCCATCCGCCCGTCGCCCCGGAACCGACAATGACAACATCAAACGTCTCTTGTTTAGCCATCTTTGCTTCGCCCTCAGATATTTCTACTCGGTGAACAAAAGTTTACCATGATGAGCGTGTATTCTCTCCACACCAGCTTGTCCGGTCGTGGCATAATGATTGCCAAAGTTCTATCTTAAGGCGTAATTGTGATTAGTTTTACTACAGTAATTAGGAGGAACGTAATATGCGTAAAAATTTGTTGGCCTGTTTGTGTGCATTAGCATTTACAGTGGCCTCGGCCACCCTCGCCGCAGCACAACAGACTCGTGCGGGGGCTGACAACTCCGAGATTCAAACAGTTGAGGAAAATGGTGTTAAGACAGAGACGCGGACATTCCGCGACGCGAACGGTCGGATCAAAAAAGTTGTCGTTACGACGCGCGACGGAAAAAGCACGGCGCGGATTCACCACCATGACGGCGAAGAGCGCGACTTGCCGGAAGGCAGGGTCGAGGGTGCTTTAGACGCGACCGGCGATGCGCTCGCGGACGCCGCCGGCTTTACCGTTGACAAAACCAAAGAGGCTGCCGCCGCGACACAGGAAGGCGCGGGCGTTGTAGTTGATAAGACGAAGGATGTTGCGAAGGATGCCGCGTCAGCTACGAAAAAGGGTGGCGAAAAGGTTATTGATAAAACGAAAGATGCTGCTTCCGCGACGAAGCGAGGCGGTGAGAAGGTTATTGATAAGACAGTAGACAAGACCAAAGACGCGGCATCCGCGACGAAAGAAGGGGCTGGCGTCGTCGCCGATAAGACGAAAGACGCGGCGGCGGCGACCAAAAGGGTCGGCGAAAAAGCTGTAGACAAGACCAAAGATGCGGCATCCGCGACCAAGGATGGAGCCGAAGTCGTAGCTGACAAGACTAAGGATGGCGCTGAAGTCGTAGTTGATAAGACGAAAGATGCCGCCGTTGCGACGAAAGAAGGCGGCAAGAAAGTGATTGAAAAGACAGGCGATGCCGCCGTCATGGTCAAGGATAAAACCGTTGAAGGTACGAAGACGGTAATCGAAAAAAGTGGTGATGCCGCTCAAACAGTCGGCGAGAAAACGGTCGAAGGTTCGGCGGTGGTAGTTGACAAGTCCAAAGCCGCCGGCAAAAAGGTTGCGAGTGGGACGAAAGACGTGGCCGAAGGCGCTGTTGAAGTCGGCGAGAAGACTGTTGAAGGAACAAAAGATGTCGCCGGCAAAGTGGCCGATAAGACCGAAGCGGCGGCTGAAAAAACAGCCGATGGCGCACGCAAGACCGGCAATTGGTTTTCTCGCGGATTCAAGAAAATCGGTCGGGCAATTGCAGGCAACGACTAGGAAAGCTTCGTTCAGTGTTCGTCTTCAAAGTTGAAGACATGATCTTTTGACTGAAGGGTAGAATCAGTTACACAGAAAACAAGAGCGTCTTCACGAATCAGATTCGTGAAGACGCTCTTAACTTTTGCACCGAATCTAATTCTCAAGAGGCGAGAGATTTGCGCGCCTAAAATCCGTTTGGTGTGGCGCTACCTGCTACACCGCCATTTCGATCTTCTCCTCCGCCTCACTCACTTGGGCCGCATCCGGTTGAAGCTCTTCTTGTTCAAATTCAGCATCCGGCTCATAACTGAGCGCAATCATAACTGGGAAATGATCAGAGCCGAAGTTCTCCAGCCTTTTCAATTCGATCAATCTGAAATGGTGGGTGTGGAAGAAGTGGTCGAGCGGAAAACGTATAAACGGATAGCTGGCGTGAAATGTGTTAAAGAATCCGCGCCCGATGCGCGGGTCGAGTAATCCGCTGATGTCCTGAAAAAGATAATTAGTCCGCGACCACGCGACATCGTTCAAATCGCCCATGACGATCACCGGCTCGTCTTTTTTCTTAATGGCACGCCCGACAATTAACAACTCCGCGTCGCGCTCGGTGGATTGCTCGGCCTCGGTCGGGAAAGGCGGGCGCGGGTGAAGACAATGTAGCTCGATTTCTTTCCCGTTCGGCAGTCTGAGTTTCATATGTATGGAGGGAATGTCGTCTTCGACGAGAAATGTGACTTCGGGGTTGATCAATTCCAGGCGCGAATAGAAAAGCATGCCGTAGGTGTTGTCGAGCGGATGGTGAACTGTCAGAGGGTGTGTCTTTTCAAATTCCTTCAGTTCTCCCTGCCACCATTTATTAGTTTCGACGGTAAGAATCACGTCCGGGTCTTCGCGGCGGATGATGTCGCGCAGTTCGTCGGCGTTACGATTCGCCATCAGCACGTTGGCGAATAACAATCTCAAACTCGCGCCCTCGCTTTGACTTCTGCTTTTCTGCACCTGTTTGCGCGCGAAAGGCATGTACGGGTACATCATGTAGCTTTGGTAAATCAGACATGCAAAAAGCGTGATTGTAAAAACCTTGGCGAAGACGCCTTCGACGCCTGAGATATAAAGGTAGGAGAGCGCGACGATGACCGTGATGACTGTAATTTGGATGCGCGGGAAATCGAAGACCCTGATCCACCACGCATCTTTCCGTAACAGCGGCAGCACAGTGGCGACGATCATCAAAGCCCCCACCGTGATTAGTGCAATCTTCAAGCGCCGCACCCCGCCGCGCCACTCTCGACATGATGAATCATGTGATCTTTACGCCTTTCTGTCAGAGCCATATTTAGAAACAGCGCGCCGACTCTTTGTTAGCAGCTAATTCTTTACACGGCAATAAAATTGCTAATACCGAAGCTGTTCTACAGATTTCAAGAAAAGGAATTTCTGGCCTGAGTCCCGAAGGGACGTTGGAAATCAGCCGGTGGTGCAACCACCGGGCAGCGCGTCAACGAACCACCGTGCCCTGAAGTGGCACCGGACGGCGCTTCGGTCTCGCGCCCTTTCAGGGCTGCAAAATTTGGGGGGTTATACTTTCCGGCTAATGTCCGTTGCGCCTCTGACGCATAGAAGCATTTTCTTGAATGCAGTAGAAACGTCCCCGCGCTGCAACACAGGCTCTTTCTTTGCGGAGGCAAAACGGCGCGACGCCTCGTGTGTGCCGAGGCGTCGCGCCGTTTTGGTGAGCCGACAGGTTAGATTTACGTTAGATTTAGCCGAGCTTTGCCGTCAGGTAGAAATTGTCGCCGCGACGATTGATGAGCATCAGCGCGGGACGGTCGCTCGACGCGCCCACCACCTTTTGCAACTCCGCGACGGAGCCAACTTTCTGGCGGTTGAATTCGAGAATCACGTCGCCTTCTACGATCCCGGCTTCCGCCGCCGCGCCGCCCGGCGCGACACCGCCGACGACGACGCCTTTCGTTCCCGCCGGCAAGCGGAACTGCGCGGCAACTTCAGGAGTTAAATCCTGCGCGTTGATGCCGAGCTTTCCGCTGCTCGTCGTTTCATCATTCCGCGTGTTGACCGACTCGCCCTTTTTCTCCCCGCTCAGTTCGCCGAGCGTAGCGCGCACCTGCTGCTCTTCTCTGTCGCGCATGACGGTGAGCGCGACTTCCGTGCCCGGCATCGTGCTCGCCACGTGATTACGGAAAGCGTTACTGTCATCAACCTTCGTTCCGTTAAACTGCGCGATGATGTCGCCCTGACGTAACCCCGCGCGTTCCGCCGCGCTGCCCGGCTGCACGCCGCTGACGATCACGCCGCGCGCATCACTTACACCGATACTCGCCGCAATTTCCGATGTCACCTGCTGCACGGTGACGCCGAGTTGACCGCGACGAACCGCGCCTGTCTTCACCAATTGATCCATGACGTTCTTCGCCATCTTCGACGGAATGGAAAAGCCGATGCCGATGTTTCCGCCCGACGGTGAAAGAATTTGCGAGTTGATGCCGACGAGTTCGCCGTTCGTGTTGACGAGCGCGCCGCCCGAATTGCCCTGATTGATCGCTGCATCGGTCTGCAAGAAATCTTCAAAGCTGCCGTCGGACAATCCAGTTCTCCGTCCCTTCGCGCTGATAATTCCACTCGTCACAGTCTGGCCGACGCCGAGCGGGTTGCCGATTGCCAGCACCACGTCGCCGACGCGCATCTGATCCGAGTCGCCGAGCGGGAGCATTGGCAACTCTCGGCCTTCGACTTTCAAGACCGCCAAATCCGAAGGCGCGTCGGAGCCGACGACTTTCGCGTCGAGCGTGCGGTTGTTCGTCAACTGCACGGTGATCTTTTCCGCCCCGTCAATAACATGATGATTCGTCAGAATATATCCGTCAGAACTGACAATCACGCCGGAGCCTAAGCCGCTCCGCCGCCGCTCGCGCGGCTGCTGCGGCACGATTCCGCGATTGCCGAAAAACTCACGCAACGTCGGGTCGTCGGCGAATGGGAACTGCTGCGCCTGACGCCCGCGCCCTTCCGAGCGCACCGTCACAACCGCCGGTGCGACGCGGCTCACAATTTGCGCGTAAGAGTTTGACGCCCCGATATTTTGCGAAGCGGCGGTGTTTACACCCGCGACGCTTGCCGTTTCGTCAGCGCCGGAGACTTTCGTCGTTACGTTGTCGCCGACGAATAAGCCCAGCACAAACATCACCGTCGTCGCCAAAACGGCCAACGACGCGCTCACCTTTTTCCTGTTTAATTCCATCTCGTCGTTATCCTTTCTTTAAGAAGTAATAAGAGTTCTGCGCCGGGGATTTTATGTCGTCTTTATTAACACTCCCGACGCAGACTCGTGCCCTCCCACCTTGTTCAAATTGCGCCCACTAAAGTTGATGTCAACTCATCCTTCTGTCGCGGTCCGCGTTTTCGACGCGCAAATTATTCGTCACCGCGAACGCTCCGTGTACGCCGCGCGCCGCGATGTAAGCAAGCTGCGCGTCCATTCTATTTGCCACGACGCCTTCGAGAGTAATACGTCCCCGATTGACGATGATGTGGACGGACGGATTCGCACTCATCGCGTAGCGGTACAGGCTGCTCGTCCCAAAGACCGCGCGATAAGCGCGCACGCGAATGTCGTCATCAAACCGCGAAAGCGGCAACACCTCGATGCGGTTGATGACGCGCTCGACGCCTTTGAGTCGGACGACGCGCGATTCCGCCGCCGAGCGCGTCGTCGGGCGAATCACCTGCCCGTACAGCGTCACGGTCGAGCCGTCGCGTCTGAAAGCGAGGTTGTCAAAAACCCCGAAGTACGGCAGCGTTACAAGTTCCTTGCGAATCTTCTCGTCGAACTTCGCGTCGTAAACCGACAGGCTTGCCGTCGCGCCTGATGGGGCTGCGAATGCGGCGGGAGTCGCGAGCGCGAACACCGCGACATGCGCCAATAAGCTGCTCTTAATTTTTTTCATATTTAACCACTCCGTAACCATTTAACCGTCCTGAAAATCTCTATTAACCAGAAAATGAGAAGTAAATTCTTCCAAGTTTTCTTACGTAAATTTAGATGCGGAAAATTGGCACGAAGGTGTCAGCATCAACTCGACGGAAGCAAAAAATTGCGAGGCGCAATGCGGGCCGTGCTTGACTTTATTTCTCCGAAAATGTTCGATTGAGACGTGCCGAAAAGTAACTACTTTGCAGGGCGTTGGCTGCCGTCAAAGCCGGACAGCCGACCGAGTGCCGATGGGGTACGCTCGCTTGATTTCAGAAGCGATGTCAGAAGGGTTGATTGATGAGCTACGCCACGAAGAACATAGACGCAACCTGCGCGGTTCATGTTGACATGGGGACGACGAACACGCGCGTCTGGCTAATGCGCGATTCCCTTGTGGTGGCGAGGGCGCGCTCTTTTGTCGGTGTCAGAGACACGGTCCGCGACGGCTCGCCCGAACGCATTCGCGCGGCGCTCCGCGATCTGATTGCCGAAGCGCGCACCGAAGGGCGGCAATCGTCGCCCGAATGCGTTCCGTCGTGTGTCATCGCTTCCGGGATGATCACGTCGCCGCTCGGTTTGTCGGAAGTGCCGCACGTCGCTGCTCCCGCCGGAATGTCCGACATCGCTGCCGGAGCAGAGTGTCAGATTTTTTACGACGTGACTGATCTTCCCGTGTTGCTCATCCCCGGCGTGCGGACGGAAGGAACGCGCGAGAACGCGCGTGAGGTTGGCGCGTTCGATGTCATGCGCGGGGAGGAGACATTATGTCTAGGGCTGTTGGAGTTGGGAATGATGCGCACCGAATCCGTACTTCTCACGCTCGGCTCACATTGGAAGGCAATCCGCACGGACGATTCGAGCCGCGTCGCATCGAGCGTCACGACGCTCTCCGGCGAGTTGATTCACGCCGCGCAAACGCAAACGATTCTTGCCAGCGCCGTGCCGCAGGGTGCGCAAACGAAGACGCTTGATCCGCAGTGGGTCGAGGCAGGCGTCAGAGAGCAGCATCAATCGGGACTCGCGCGCGCGCTCTTCTGTGTGCGACTTTTGCAACAGAAAGACGAAAGCAGCCCCGACGAACGGTTCGCTTATCTCGTCGGCGCAGTCATCGGAGCGGATTTCAATGCGCTGCAATCGCGCGGGTTACTCTCGCCCGCGATTCCGGTCGTGCTCGCCGGCGGAGCGGCGGTGGCCGAAGGATGGCGGCACGTTTTGACAACGTCCGGCATACCTTCGCGCGTGCTCACCGAACCGGAAGTCGAAACCGCCTTCCTGACCGGCCAGAGCAGCGTCGCGGCGCGAGTCTTTCGGGGCTGAGTTGTTTGTCAGAACAATTCTTCGCGATTCGCTTCGGGAGGCAGGTCAGTACCGGGAGCGGTAGCGACCGGGTTCCGGGGCAGCTTAATAACCCGGTCGCGACCGCTCCCGGTACTGACAAATCCACCTCTTGCTGTGCCGCTCATAAAGCTTCGCAAAGCTTTTCTTACTTGCCGGCGGCGGCTTGCTTACTCTCGTAGAGGTTAATCAAGTTACTGAGCGCGGCGTTCGGCTCAATTCCGTAGCGCTTGATCTTGGCGTTGAGAGTAGTCACTTTAATGTTGAGGAGGCGCGCGGCACGCCGCTGATTCCCCCCGGTTCTGAACAGCGCCCACTCGATTATTTCAGTTTCAAATCCTCGCACTTCGTCATAAAGACTGATGCTGCTTTTGTGTCGGTGAAATGATTGAAGCCCTTTCAGCGACTCTACCTCTCTCAGAAGTGTCAGCGTCAGGTTCTCGATGGTCTCGATAGAGGCGAACGGATGGTCACCGCCGCTGCCGTCAGCATGCAACTTCAATGTTGCCACTTGATGCATCATGTCGTTCTCAGGTATAGCCATATTTTTAATTCCTCGATTCTCTTCAAGACCTTTTTGCGTTCGCCGGAGCGGCCTTTGCAGTTAGTTCTTTAAGGCGCGAATCTGGTCTACGCAGTGCTGCTCTACTGTTCGTGAATTTCGCATGCTCAGAAAGCCATCGCCGCCGTCGTTCGGCAGAAGCCAGTTCCCGTCTTTACCCGGGAGTAAATGCCCTAACTCGTGGAGCAACATTAAAGCTTTCGCTTCTCTCGTATGAATCTGAAACCTGCCGACGGCTCTTTTGGCCTCCGCGTCTTGCGGGTTTCGGTTGTAGATCGGCCCACGGCTGTTGGCGATGGTTTTGTCAAACAGTCTGTACGAAGCGCCCGTCTGCAGGTTGGAAACATTGATGTAGTGTCCCGACATCTGGAATCCGACCAAATCACTTCGGAGAGGCTTCTTGCGAAACTGTAGCGTCAGTTGATTCAACACATGCACCGCGCGGGCGGCGCCGCCGAAGAAGCGACTGCACGAATTTTCGTCCTTTAAGATGTTGAAGACATCAACGTAGAGCGAGCTTTTGATCGCGTCGTTCGTGGTTAGTGTCAACGGCGTCGGCACAGCCACTGCCGGCGCGATTTTCACGGCGTCCGCGGGCGGACTACTTTCTTCTCGTCCGCTCTCAGTCACAGTTTTCACGATGACATCCGCACTCACATCACTCGATTCGGTTTTCGCCTCCGTCATCGGGCAGGAAATTAAAGATAAAGCGATAATCAGGAAAACTTGGTGTCGTCGCATCGCCGCCGTACCTCCCATGGCATTCGCCATTGAAGCTTTCCCTCCACTTTGTCGAGCCGGTTCGTAGTCTGGGTCGCTCCCGAAACTTCTGCGCCGGCGCAGCGAAATGATTTTTGAACTTTACGGATGGGCTCCGGTTCGTTGCTTCTGTCGAACCCGACTCACGAACACGCGGCTCAATCGAATCAACATCAGCAATCGCCGCGATACTAAGGCGTGTAAAAAACGTGCGAAATACTTTTGTGATGAACCGATAGGGGTTTGTGACGAAGGCGTCTCCGGCGGGTGACGAGTCGCTGCCGAGGAATTGGGCGCGAGGTTCCTTTTCAAATACAAAGGCTTTCGGTTAGGCTGTCTGAGGTTAGTTCAAGCATCAGTGGTAAGGAGTCTTTATTGTTCGCCAGCGTCATAATATGAATACCAACGGAAGAGTGAGCCGGGTACGTCTCGGCGATGATCTGGCCGTTTACTGTGGCAGGTGCAAGGAGGAACGCAATCATCAAATTGTTGCTTTAGGCTCTGAGGGTCGTGCCGAACGTGTGCAGTGTCGGACGTGCGGCAGTAATCGTCTCTACCGCGAAAAGAAAGACGGAGCCGGTGAAGGCGTGAGACAGCGCCGCGAGCGAGCGCCGAAAGCTGAAGTCATTAATCCGAACTTTAACAAGCCCGCGCGCCTCTACTCACCCCGGGAAAAATACATTCCGGGTGAAGTAATCGCCCACGGTAAGTTCGGCACCGGCGAGGTGATGGGGTCGCGGGGTGGAAAAATTGATGTGAGGTTCGGCGGCGAGATGCGGACGCTTCTTCACGCCGGTTAATTGAAAGGGGAAAGGAGAAGGGGGAAAGGATAAAGCGTAATTGCCGATCCCCTTTTCCCTTTTCCCCTGTTCCTTACGATTAACGTACTTTCTTAAAACAGATTGAGGCCGCGCTCTTGCGTCTGTGCGAGCATTCGGAGAAAGAGGTCGCGGCTGATGAGTTTCGCGCCGAGCGCCTTCATATGTGGCGTCATTACCTGAATATCCAGCCACTCCGCGCCTCTCTCTCTAAGATGCTCGATTAAATGCAGGAGCGCGAGCTTCGACGCCGAGGGGCGGGAGTAGAACATGCTCTCACCCGCGAACGCGCCGCCCGCATCAACCCCGTAAACTCCGCCGACGAGTTCGCCTTCCTCCCACGCCTCGACGCTGTGCGCGTAGCCCATTTGATGAAACTCGCAGTAGCCCCGAATCATCTGCGGCGTGATCCACGTCCCCTCCTCTTCCGGGCGCGCAGCTTCGGCGCATCGAAGGATGACGGAATTGAAATCTCGATTGATCGTGAAAGTGAACGGCGCGCGCCTGCTCACACGCGCGAGACTTCGCGGCACGTGCAGGTCTTTGAATTCAAGAATCGCTCTTTCTTCGGGGCAGAACCACGTCAGCGGCCACCCTTCAATCGGCCACGGGAAGATTCCCTGCCTATAAGCGCGCAGCAGGTTCGCCGGGTTGAGGTCGCCGCCGATAGTCACAATCCCTTCATAACCGGCGTACCTCGGATCGGGAAAGCGAATCAGAGTCATAACATTAAAAAGGCGGAAGCCCGACAGTCAGGGAGAGCGTCAGAAGGCAGAAGCCCGCGCGGAAGCTACGGCGTCTTTGAGTCACCGTTAAAGAACGCCCTTGCTGACGCGCGGGCTTCTGTCTTTCCTCGTTCAGTCGTTCGGGTAGCGTAGCGCGAGTTCGCCGCCCTGCTCATCAACCAACACATCACCGCTCATCTCCGTGTCTCCGAAGAGGAGTCTTTCGGCGAGCGGCTCTTTAATCTTCGACTGAATCAAGCGCGCCATCGGCCTCGCGCCGAATGAGCGATCAAAGCCATTCTTCGCGAGCCACGCCCGCGCCGCTTCCGTCAGCTTCACGGTCACTTTCTTCGCCGCGAGTTGTTTGTTCAATTCGTTGATGAACTTGTCAACGACTCGCTCGATGATTTTGAAATCGAGCTGCCCGAAAGCGATCCACGCATCGAGACGATTGCGAAACTCCGGCGTGAAGGTGCGCTCGATGGCTCCGCGCCCGTGTCCTCTACCAGCGTCTTTCTGAAAGCCGATGCCGCTTTCGCTTAACTCACGCGCGCCCGCGTTCGTCGTCATAATCAGAATCACATTGCGGAAGTCGGCCTTCTTACCGTTGTTGTCGGTGAGCGTGGCGTGATCCATCACCTGCAACAGGATGTTGAAAAGATTCGGGTGCGCCTTTTCGATTTCGTCCAGCACGAGCACGGCGTAAGGAGTCTTGTTAACCGCGTCGGTCAGCAACCCGCCCTGATCGAAACCGACGTAGCCGGGCGGCGCACCGATGAGCCGCGAGACGGTGTGCGCCTCGGCGTATTCGCTCATATCGAAGCGCAAAAACTCGATGCCGAGCGCGACCGCGAGTTGCTTCGCCAGTTCCGTTTTACCAACCCCGGTCGGCCCGGAAAAAAGAAACGACCCGACGGGTTTATCAGGTTGGCCGAGGCCGGAGCGTGAAAGCTTGATGGCGTTAACGAGTTGTTCGATGGCGTGATCCTGCCCGAAGATGACCGCCTGTAATTCCGGCTTCAGATTGCGCAGGCGCTCCTTCTCCGAGCCGGCGACCGTTCGTTCGGGAATCTTCGCCATCCGCGCCAAGACTTTCTCGACTTCTTTGACGCCAATGCTCTCCGGCCTCACGTCGGCGGGCAAAAGCTTCATCGCCGCGCCGGCCTCGTCAATCACGTCAATCGCTTTGTCAGGCAAGAAACGGTCGTGCAGATACTTGGCGGCGAGTTCCGCCGCCGTGCGAATCGCTTCATCCGTGTATGTGACGCCGTGGTGCTCTTCATAATAACTCTTCAACCCCGCGAGAATCTCGATTGTCTCCGCGACGCTCGGCTCACCAATTTCAATTTTCTGAAAACGCCGGGCAAGCGCGCGGTCGCGCTCAAAGGCCGCTTTATATTCCGCGTAAGTCGTCGAGCCGATGCAGCGCAATGAACCGGAAGCGAGCGCCGGCTTGATGATGTTCGAGGCGTCCATCGAGCCGCCCGACACCGCGCCCGCGCCGACGATGGTGTGAATCTCGTCAATGAAAAGAATCGAGTCGGGAAGTTTCTTCAGCGCCGCGATGATTGCCTTGAAGCGCGCCTCAAATTCGCCCCGGTACTTCGTCCCCGCGAGCACCGCGCCCATATCGAGCGCGTAGACGACCGCCGGCTTTAAGACTTCCGGTATTTCGCCCTGATGAATCTTGAGCGCCAAGCCTTCGGCAATCGCGGTCTTGCCGACGCCCGGCTCGCCGACGTAGATCGGATTGTTTTTGCGGCGGCGGCAGAGCACTTGAATTGTGCGCTCCAGTTCCGTCGTGCGTCCGATGAGCGGATCAATCTGCCCCTCGGCGGCGCGCTCGTTAAGATTGACAGTGAAGGCCGCGAGCGGATCGCGCGCCGTCTGCCCCGCCTCCTGCCCCGCAGCGACCTCCGCGCCTTCCTCGCTTAGTTCATCACCGCCCGCGATTTTCGAGATGCCGTGAGCGATGAAGTTGAGCACGTCAAGTCGCGTGATGCCCTGCTTCGCCAGAAGATAAACGGCGTGTGAGCGCTCGGCCTGAAACAGCGCGGCGAGGATGTTCCCGCCGTTGACTTCCTTCTGCCCGCTTCCTTCGGCCTGAAGCAGCGCATATTGCAGCACGCGCTGAAACATCGCCGTCTGCTCCGGCATCTGCTGCCGATTCTTTTTCAGCGGCGGCAAACTCTCGACGAAGTATTTTTCCAACTCCTTACGGAGCGTCTCCACGTCGCCGCCGCAATGCACAATCACATTCGACGCCGTGCCGTCGTCGAGCAGCGCGAATAACAGATGTTCTAGCGTAACATATTCGTGGCGACGGCGAATCGCTTCGTTCACCGCGACGCTCAGCGTGGCCTGTAGTTCTTTGGTAATCATAGTTGGGGTGATAGGTGATGGGTGATGGGTGATAGGAGAATGAATTGGAAACTGAGAATCGTTTGTCGTCAGCGTCAGCGATTCGCTGCATCCGACTCGCTCTTAAGCTGTTTCTTATCACCTATCACTCCTTCAATTCAGTTTTCTTCCATCGTACACAGCAAAGGAAACTCGCTCGTGCGCGCCATCTCGGTTGCCTTCGCGACCTTCATCTCGGCGATTTCATATGGATAGATTCCAGCGACGCCGACGCCGCCGATGTGAACATGAAGCATCACCCGGACGGCCTCGTTCTCCGACCTCTGAAAGACGGTCTCAAGAACATGAACCACAAACTCCATCGTCGTGAAATCGTCGTTGTGCAGCAAGACCTTATAGAGCGGCGGCTCCTCAATGCGCGTCTCGCTTTCGGTGAGAACTAATTCATCGGTCTCGAAATCACGTTCCGGCATAGTAGTTTCCTGCTCCCAATCTTTCCCGGCGCCTGTCAGTTTTTTTGTCTTTCAATGAAGTTTACTCGGTTGATGGCTTCTTGTCACAAAGACAGGTCAGTACCGGGAGTAGGGCTGCCGCATCTTAAATGTTGAGAACTTTAGACAAATAGCCATTGTCCCAACCTGCTTGCATTCTCTTGGAAGCGATTCC
>Ga0136617_10002490_pt1 | contig 16359 bp, 17 predicted proteins | sample AntDrymUQ3222106_2_FD_129672 | JGI IMG/M metagenome (GOLD analysis project Ga0136617, IMG submission 129672) | Polar desert sand microbial communities from Dry Valleys, Antarctica - metaG UQ322 (21.06) | ecosystem: Environmental > Terrestrial > Soil > Desert | place: Antarctica: Dry Valley...
CAGCAGAATCGCCCCGATCAGCGCTCCCTGGTCCAACCCCAGGTCGGTGCCGTAACTCGTGGCCATGCGGATGATCGTGCCGATGCCGTCGCTATAGATGACGAATGCGATCAGGAGCAGAAAAGCCTGCTTGTGGCGGCGAAGATCGCGCAGCGTATGTACGAGCCCTAGAACCGACGTGCGGACAAGCTCGGGTGTAGAAAGAGTCCCTCCAGTGAGACGTATGCGCGGCTCCGGGACCCGCCTGAACAGAGGAACGGAGAAGAACGCCCACCAGAGAGCGACGCTGAGAAACGAGAGACGAGAGGCCTGACCCGCGTCGCGCAGACCGAACACTCCAGGCGCCAGAATCCAGGCGACGTTCAGCGCGAGCAGCAGGCCGCCGCCCAGGTAGCCCATCGCGTACCCGGCCGTCGACACACGGTCGATTTCACCGGAACTGGCGATGTGCGGCAGAAGAGAATCGTAGAACGTCAGACTTGCGGTGAAACCGATGTTGCCGGCCCCGAACAGGATTGCCGCGAGGAACCAGTCGCCTCGGCCGACGAGCGTGAGACAGCCTGCGGCAATGCACCCGATAGCCATGAACAGGCCCAGCAGCCTTTTCTTGATCGGCGCATGGTCCGCAAGCGCGCCGAGAAAGGGGGCGAGAATTGCAGACGTCGCCAGGGCGATGGTCGTCGTGCGCGCGAGAAGCCGTGTCGCTTCGCCCGGCGGAAGGTCTGCGCCCGCCACCGCCGTGAAATAAACCGGAAAGATCGCCGTAATGATCGTCGTGGTGAACGCGGAGTTCGCCCAGTCGTACATCGCCCAGGCGCGGACATCACGGCGGGCCAGCCCAATCCGGTCTAGAACGTTTTTCGTGCGATCCATTCGCGCATCAACGAGTCGACGACCACGTACCGATCGCCTTCGCGAGCAATGAGATCCTCTCGGGCGAGCGCCTGAAGAGCGGTCTGGACTGTCGACGTCCCGCTGAGCCGGTAGCGTGTGCGGAGATCGGCCGAGAGGAGCTCACGGCCCTCTGACAGCACGACTGCCCTCAGCGTCGCCCGCTGTGCGAGCGTCAGGCGCTGCCATATCGCCTCGAACATCGTCTCCTGTTCGGCGAGAAGACGATGAAGCGTATGGTGAAGATCGTCGACACCGATGCGCTTGCGTCCCGCCGCGCGTGCGTCGTCCCAGCTCTCATGCGCCAGGCGCTGCACGTCATAGGGCATGTTGCCGGCCAGATCGACGATGGAGCTGCCCAGGCCCGGCTCCGCCTTGATCCCGGTTTTCGAGAATCGGGACTCGATGAACGCCGAAAAGATATCCGACGGGATTTTTTCCAGCCGCATCACGGGCCCGGCTTTGTAGAAAGGCCGTTTGGGGCCGAGCATCCGCTCCATCAAACTCGGCTCGGATCCGGCGAAGACGTAGCCGACGCTCCGCTGATGCTGCACCGCACCGCGGATGGCGTGCTCGACGCTTCCCCCATTGAATCCATTGATCGCCTGGAATTCATCGAGCGCAACGACGATGCGGGTCTTCCGCAGGTCGCTGAGCCGGCCGGGCAGTGCGAACACATCGGCAGCCAGCCGCGAGAGATCGCGGTCGGTTCTGACCGTCGGGAACTTCACCGACATGCCCATCGTTCCGCTGGAATCCGCCTCGAGCCGGAGCTCCGGAGTGGCGGCGCCGATGGCGTCCTTCAGCCAGGTCCTCGCTTTGTCCCACCCGCTCTGCATGGCGAGGAGCGATCGCGTGTAGCCTTCAAGAAATGCGAGGTAGGAGCTGTAGCTGCTGACGGTGATTTCCGCCGTGAGCGCGCCGCCGCGGCTGACCCCGCGAAGCGCCTGCCGGATGAGCGACGATTTGCCGTACCGCCTCGGGGAGATGAGAAATACCTTCTGCCCGGATGACAGGTCGCGTACCAGACGATCCAGCTCCTCGATGCGGTCGACGAAGGCCGCCGCCGGCACGACCTCGCCATACACGAATGGATTTTCCATTACGTCAATCAGCGTAACCGTTACGCATTATAACGTAATGACACCGGACGTGGGTGATAGGGGAGTGGGTGATAGGGCGCCCCCCCATCACCTATTCGCTTGGAGATTGCCAGATGACGCGGCCGACGAAGAAGGGCCCCAGCCGGTCGAGGTACAGCGAGGTCTGCTGCGTCTTTCTCATCGCCTGCACGATGTGCGAGAGCGGGTAGAGGTCCTTGCCGAGGAGGCCGATCACGAAGTCGTTGTCGTTCTTGTCGAGGCCGTAACACGCCAGACGGACATCGTGCGCGTAGTCGCCTGCGCCGTACGACATGCCGATCGTTCCGTGCTCGGCAAGGATGACGCGTTGCTCGTCGAGCGGAAGCTGCGCGAACCGGCCGCTCCGGCGGAGCGGGTACCACACCGCCCACGGCCAGTCCCTGTTCAGGACCGTGCGGCGCGGCCGGTGCAGAATCGCCTCCGCCAGATCCGGCTCGTACCCCAGCGCATACGTGCGGCCGAGCATCGTGAGCTCAGGCTTCGCCGACATCGTGAGGAACTGCGCGCCGTTCAGCACGGGGCGCAGCAGATCGACGAAGAAATTCGGATCTCTCGTCACCGACAGAATTCCGATACCCCCGGGGTCGTTGGCGTCCTCATAGAGAGCGCCTTCAACTCCGGCGCTCGCGAGCGCCTCGGCCACGGCACGGGAGTCGCGGCATCCGCCGTAGGCGAGGAGCTGCATGAACACCCGCTCGTCAGAACGCTGCGGTTGCCCGTTCTTCATCCCGCCGCGTTCTGCGATGTCCGGCGGCTCCGGCCCTTTGCGCGCTTCGTGTGCCATTCTATTTAAGCTCCAACGCACCAGTATAAATCGCCATACCGACGACCGCGTCGATGCCGAGGGCATCGAGCTCGTCGATCTCCGCTTGTGTGGTCACGCCGCCCGCCGCAATCAGCGGTCGTCTCGTCGCGTCACGCACGGCGCGGATCGCCGCGATATCGGTGCCTTTCATCAGTCCTTCCTTGTCCACGTGGGTGTAGAGGAACTCGCCGCAGTACGGCTCGAGCACCTGAGCCGCTTCAACGGCGGTTGTGCCGGTCGAGCTCTTCCACCCGTGGGTGACGACTCGTCCGCCCTTGCTGTCGACGGCGCCGATCACACGGCTGACGCCGACAGCATCGGCAAACAGCATGGCACTTCCCACGTCGGCTCGTCCGTCTTTGAAAAGCGCCGATCCGACGATGACTTTCTTCGCGCCTATGGCGCACAGCTCGAGTGCGCGCTCGGGCGAACGCACACCGCCCCCGACCTGGCAGGGCAGCCGTCCGCAGATCTCACGCACAAGATCGTCGTTGGAACCTGAGTTCATCGCCGCGTCGAGGTCAATGACGTTGACCCTGCGATACCCCGTAAACCGGCCGATCCAATAGTCCAGATCGGTCGTTTCGATCGCGAGCTTCTCGCCCTGGATCAGTTGCACGACTTTGCCGCCCTTGAGATCGATCGCTGGGATCAGCATATCTACAGTCGGACCGGAATTCCGCGGCGGCGGAGCAGCTCTTTGAGATCCCGCACCGCGTGCTCAGAAAAGTGGAAGATGGAGGCGGCCAGAGCCGCATCGGCGCAGCCCTCGTCGAACACCTGGAAGAAATGGTCGAGCGATCCGGCGCCGCCCGATGCGATCACGGGAATGCCGACCGCTTTGGACACGGCCGCCGTCAGCCCACAGTCGAACCCGGTCTTGGTGCCGTCGCGGTCGATTGACGTCAGTAGAATCTCGCCCGCGCCTCGCTCGGCAGCCTCCTTCGCCCATTCGACCGCTTCCCGTTCGGTGCCGGACTGTCCGCTCCGGGCGTACACCAGCGCCCGGCCGTCGACCCACTTGGCGTCGATTGCGACGATGGCCGCCTGGCTCCCATAGCGCGACGCCAGCCGCGTGATGAGCGCGGGGTCATTCAGCGCCGCGGTGTTCAGGCTCACTTTCTCGGCGCCCGCATCGATGGCCGCCGCGGCGTCGTCTTCGGCACGGATTCCACCGCCAACGGTGAGGGGAATGAAGATGCGTTTGGCCACTGCCGACACGGTGGCGGCCATGGCGCGGCGCCCCTCGAGAGTCGCGGTGACATCGAGGATGACGACCTCGTCGATGCCTTCCTCGTTGTAACGCTGAGCGAGCTCCGCCGGATCGCCGGCGTTTCGCAGGCCTTCGAAGTTCACGCCCTTGACGACCTGGCCGTTGCGCACGTCGAGGCAGGCAATAATGCGCTTAGACAGCATCGAGAAAATTCTTCAGCACGCGCAGGCCGATGTCGCCGGATTTCTCCGGATGAAATTGCACCCCGAACACATGGCCGCGCTCGACGGCGCTCGCGAACGGTACACCGTGCGTCGTCACTGCGACCGCATCGTTCGTTACGGGTGCGGCATACGAGTGGGTGAAATACACCTGCGACCCGTTCTGGATTCCCTCAAAGAGCCGCGACGCCCGGGGAAACTCCACCCCGTTCCAGCCGACGTGTGGAACCTTGAGCGGCCAGCTGCCTTTCAGTCGATCGCACTGCCCGGTCATCAGCGACAGGCCGACGCAGGCGGGCGCCTCAGTGCTGCCTTCGAACAGCCACTGAAGGCCGAGGCAGATGCCGAGCAGCGGCCGTCCGCGCTCGACGGCGCCGATGATGCCGTCACGCCACTCGCTATCCAGAGCAGTCGTGCGCTGGAAATTGCCGACGCCGGGGACGATGACCCCTTCGGCGGTGTCGAGATCGGACGGGACGCGCGGGATACTTACCTCGGCGCCGACCGCGGCGAGTGCCTTCCGCACCGACGTCAGGTTGCCGGCGCCGTAATCAATCAACGCGATCACAGCAATCCCTTCGTGCTGGGGAGCATGCGCGCGAGCTGCTTGTCGCGGGAGCATGCGACGCGGAGGGCGCGTCCGAACGCCTTGAACACCGCTTCGACGCGATGATGGCTCGAACGCCCATACAGCACCTTCACGTGCACGTTGCCGCGGACGCCAAGCGCGAACCCCTCGAAAAAATCGTGGATGAGCTCGCTTTGCAGGTCGCCGACGCGATCGACCTCGAGCGCGAGATCGACGACCGCATGGGGCCGGCCTCCAAGATCGATAGCGGCAACGCCGAGCGTCTCGTCCATCGGCATGATGAAGTAGCCGGCCCGGTTGATGCCGCGGCGGGTCCCCAGCGCTTTCGAGATCGCCTCACCGAGCGCGATGCCGAGATCTTCGACCGTGTGGTGCTGGTCGACATCGAGATCGCCGTCGGCCCGAATTTCGAGATCGAACGCGCCGTGGCGGGCAACCAGCTCGAGCATGTGATCGAGAAACCGGATTCCGGTGCGGACCTCATAGCGGCCCTTGCCTTCGATGCCGATACGGACGTGAATCTGCGTTTCGCGGGTTTGCCTGTCGATTACGGCACGGCGCACAGGCCCTCCAGTGCGTCGATCGCCATCTCCGTGTGCCGGACGACCCCCGCCGTGATGCGAATGCAGCCCCGGCAGCCGGGATCATGCGATCGATCGCGCACGAGAATGCCGCGGTCCCCAAACGCCCGGACGATCTCCTGCGGCTCTCCAGATCGCGCAACGTTGATGAGCACGAAATTGCCGGCGCTCTTCCAATACGGAAGCGAAAGGCGCTCGCATGCGGCGTACAGGAGCTCCCGCGATTCGTCGACCTGTCCGCGATACCAGTCGAGGTAGACGCGGTCCCGCAAGGCGGCGCGCCACCCTGCGGCGGCAAAGACACTCAGGCTGTATGGGGGGACCGCGCTGCGAACCGCTTCGAGGCGGCCGGCGTTGCCGATGAGGCACCCCGCGCGAAGCCCGGCGAGTCCGTGGGCTTTCGCGAAGGTCCGTCCAATAATGACATTCGGGTGGGCGTCCAGCTCCGGAAGGAATGTCTCCCCGCAGAAGTCGTAGTACGCCTCATCGAGGACGATCGTCACGTCGGGCGGCAGGCATCTGGCAATCTCGCGGATCGCATCCCGGGGGATCAGCTGGCCGGTCGGGTTATTGGGATTCGTCAAGAAGACGATCCGCGTGCGGTCGGTGACGGCGTCGCACACTTTTTGTGTCTGAAACGAGAAGTCAGGGTTCGGTGGAATCGATACCACCCGTCCACCTGAGGCTTTCACGAACACGGAATACATCTCGAAGGCCGGCGTGGGGATGACCGCCTCGGGACGCGCGTCTGCGACGGGCACCACGCTGAACGCGTTGACCGTCAGTGCCATTAACCCCTCGTCGAGCCCGTTCGTGAGCACGAGTTGCGTCTCGCGGACGCCCAAGTACTCCGCGCAATCTCGCGACAGCGCGGCGTAGTCGGGATACTGCGCAATGTCTTCGGTCGAAATCTGCCGGATGGCCTCGACGACTGCCGCCGAACATCCCCCTGTGTTCTCGTTCAGGTGCAGCCGCAGCGCGCCTGCCCGATCGCCGGGTCGTGAGTACGTCATCGGAGCCGTACCTCAATGGATCGGGCATGCGCCTCGAGCCCTTCCTGGCGCGCAAGCGTCGTCACAGTGGATGCCAGGTTCGTCAACCCTTTTCGCGTCATCCGCTGGATCGTCGAGAGGCGCACGAAATCTGATGCGTGCAGCCCTCCACGGAACCGCGCCGCGCCGTTCGTGGGCAGCACGTGGTTCGATCCGATGGCGTAGTCGCCAGCCACTTGCGCCGTGTAGGGCCCGATGAAAATCGCGCCGGCGGCGCGCACTCCGGCGGCAAACCCTTCGTCTTCGCACACCAGATGCTCGGCCGCCGCCCGGTTGGCGAGGTCTATTGCCTCCTGCCGGTCGGCGGCGACGATGATCCCGCCGTGCCGCGCCAGCGATTCGCGCGCCGGCCCCGTGGCGGGCATCTGCGATGCGACGGCACGCGCGACCTTGAGCGCCAGGCGGCGATTCGTGGTAATCAGAATGGCCCGTGCTTCGGGATCGTGCTCCGCCTGGGCGATCAAATCCGCCGCAATCCACTCCGGGTTGCCTCTTTCTGAGGCGATGACGATCTCGGTCGGGCCGGCGTAGAAGTCGATCGCGCAATCTGTTGCGACGAGCGCCTTCGCGGCCGCGACGTACCGGTTGCCGGGGCCGACGATCTTATCGACGCGCGGAACCGTTCTCGTGCCGTAGGCGAAGGCCGCGATCGCGTGCGCCCCTCCCATGCGAAACAGCCGCGTGATTCCGGCGGCGCGCGCAGCGGCCATGACAACCGGCTCAGGCCGTGGGCACGCGACGATCACTTCGCGCACGCCTGCGGCGCGAGCCGGGATCGCCGTCATCAACAATGATGACGGCAGGGGATAGCGCCCCCCTGGCACGTAGCAGCCGACGCGGTCGAGGGGTGTGACGCGTTGCTCGACAGTCACGCCGGGCTGCGGGCTGACCATCCACCCGCGAGGCCGCTGACGGCGCGCGACCTTTTCGATGTTTCGTGCCGCTGCGGCGAGCGCCGCCCGCACTCTGGGAGGCACGCGCGCCGCCTGTTCGTCGATCTCATTGCGCGACACTTCCAGCTCGCCGTCGAGGCCATCGAAGCGCGTCGCGTACTGCCAAAGAGCTGCATCGCCGCGACGCTTGACGGCCGACACGATCGCCTTGACCGCTGCGGCGACACGGCGGTCGTCCCCGCTCGACGGCTGAAGCAGCCGATCAACCGCCTTCGTGTTTTTCGAAGAAAACACTTTCATCAAACCACGATCTTGTTCAGGGGATATTCGACGATGCCCTGGGCACGCGAGGACTTCAGCTTCGGGATTAAGTCGCGAACGGTCTTTTCCTCGATGATGGTGTTGACCGCTACCCACCCGTCTTCGCTCAACGGGGAGATCGTGGGCCGCTGCAATGCGGGCAGCAGCGCGAGTATCCCCTGCAGGTCTTCGCGGCGGACGTTCAGCATCAATCCGACGCGCCCCTGCGCCTCGATCGCCGCTTTGAGCAGCAGGGAGATGTTCTCGATCTTCGTGCGCTTCCACTCATCGGCCATGGCCGCCGAATTGGCGATCAGTTGCGTGTTGCTCTCCATGACGGTATCGAGAATCCGAAGGCGGTTCGCGCGCAGCGTCGATCCGGTCTCCGTCGCCTCGACGATCGCATCGGCGAGCACCGGGGGCTTGACCTCGGTCGCACCCCATGAGAATTCGACGTTGACGCTGATGCCGAGCCGGTCGAAGTAGGCTTTGGTCGCCCGCACGAGCTCGGTCGCGATCGTGGCGCCTTCGAGATCCTGCGGCCTCTTGAATCGCGAGTCCTCCGGGGCAGCCAGCACCCAGCGGACCTTACCGAAGCTCTGCTTCGAATAGATCAGATCCGCGACCGGCACCAGAGGCGCCGGCGCGGCGAGGCCGCTCTGATGCTCGGCGATCCAGTCCTGCCCGGTGAGGCCGCAGTCGAGCACACCGTCGGCGACGTAGCGCGCCATCTCCTGCGCTCGAATCAGCATGCACTCGATGTCCGGATCGTCGATCGAGGGAAAGTACGAGCGCGAGCTGACGTAGATCGTAAACCCGGCGCGCGCGAACAGCTGCACCGTCGAGTCCTGTAGCGATCCTTTCGGAAGCCCGAGCTTCAGTGTGCTCATTTCAGTTCCCGAAAAAAACACGTTCGTTCGCCCGTGTGGCAGACGTTCCCTTCTCCCTGTCGCTTCACTTTCACGAGGACCGTGTCGTCATCGCAGTCGACGAGAATCTGGTGGACCGCGAGTTTGTTGCCCGAGGTCTCGCCCTTCATCCAGAGTGCCTGCCGCGATCGGCTATAGAACGTGGCGAAGCCGGTTTGCTGCGTTTGGGCGAGCGCCGTGTCATTCATGAAGCCGACCATCAGCACTTCGCCGGTCTCGACATCCTGAATGACCGCGGGCACGAGCCCGTCGAGCTTTGTGTAGTCCATGGCTGAAAAGTGTCCTGAAACAAAAAACCCCGCCGGACCTGATGGCGGGGCGGGGTAGTCAGCGTCGCGTAAATGACGTGTCGATCTATCCGCAGCTCCGCCGGCCCGTCACAAGACGGTGGTGATGGTGGTGATGAGGGTGCCGGCCCGCGAACAGCGTCATGAGCCAACTAGCCTACTGCACCGTCGCAAATGGTGTCAAACGATGTCACACTGTCGCGCATGAACGCTATCAGAGTCCACCAGTTCGGCGATCCATCCGTGATGAAACTGGAGGAGCTCGCCGAGCGTCCCGCCGGTGCAGCGCAGGTGGTGGTGAACATCAAGGCAGCCGGCGTGAACCCGGTCGACACGTATATCCGGAGCGGGAACTACGCGGCGCTGCCGTCGTTGCCGTACACGCCGGGTGCGGACGCGGCGGGTGTCGTCGAGTCGGTGGGCGGTGACGTGCACGACGTGAAACCTGGTGACCGGGTGTATCTCAGCGGCACGGTCGATGGACGTGCGGCAGGCTCATATGCGCAGCAGGCTCTCTGTAATCTCGACCAGGTTCATCCTCTGCCGAAGCACGTGACGTTCGCGGAAGGCGCTGGCGTGGGCGTGCCCTACGTCACGGCATGGCGCGCCCTCTTCGACAAAGCTCGAGCGGTGCCAGGTGAGACCGTGCTGATTCACGGCGCGAGCGGCGCTGTCGGCGTCGCAGCCACACAGATGGCGAGCGCGGCCGGCCTGCGTGTGTTCGGGACGGCCGGAACCGAGCGCGGACGGCAGCTCGCGAGCGATCAAGGGGCTCATGAGGTTTTCGATCACACGGCACCCGGGTACGAGAAAGCCATCATCGCGAAGACGGGCGGCCGTGGCGTCGATCTCGTGATCGAGATGCTGGCGAACGTCAATCTGATCCGGGATCTCGAGATGATCGCGAAGCGCGGCCGCATCGCGATCGTGGGTAATCGAGGCGCATTGGAGCTGAATCCGCGCGCGATTATGGCAAAGGATGCGACGGTAATCGGTTTCACGAACTGGAATGCCACACCGGCTGAGCTCGTGATCGCGCATGCTGCGATCCGGGCCGGAATGCAGCGTGCCGGATACAAGCCTCTGATTGGTAAGGAAGTGCCGCTGGCCGACGCGCCGCGGGCCCACGAAGAGGTGCTGAAGCCCGGGTCGTACGGGAAGATTGTACTGATCCCGTAACTGTACTAAAATTTCTCGATGTCGCTCTCGGTCTTGTCCGTCGCCGTCGCCGCGCTGCTCATCGGCCTCGTCGGCGGTGCTCTGGCCGTTCGCGCGCTGAAGGCCGGCCGACAGGGCGATCAGGCGTCGGTCGCGATCCGCTCACTCGATCAGAGACTCGACGTGATCTCCGCCGAGATGAACCGTACGTTCGCTCAGTCGCTGCAGCAAGCCACGCAAGCGCTGACCGGAACGATCGGCTCAGTCCGTGACGAGGCGCGCGCGGTCCGCGAGGAGACCCGCACGGCCATCCAGCAGCAATCCCTCCACGTGGCGCAGACGCTTGGCGACCTGAACACGACCAACAGCCGCATTCTCGAGCAGAGCCGCAGCCTCGACGAGTTTCAGCGCATGCTGCAGTCGCCGAAGCTTCGCGGTGATTTCGGCGAGTTCACCCTCGAGCAAATGTTGAGAGATCTGCTGCCGGCCGAACACTACCAGTGCCAGGCGTCCATCGGTTCGGGCCGGGTGGACGCGCTGATACACACGCCCTACGGATCGCTGTGCATCGACTGCAAGTTTCCGCTCGACAATTTTCGCCGGGCGCTCCAGGCGACCGAGCCGTCGGCGCGTGACGGCGCGATGAAGCTGTTCTACTCTGACGTGAAGGCCCGCATCAAAGAGATCGGGGACAGGTACGTCTCCCCACCCCAGACGCTCGATGTGGCGTTCATGTTCGTCCCCGCTGAGAACGTCTACTACGAGTTGATTGGGCGGCCCGAGCTCCTGACCTACGGCCGTCAGTTCCACGTCGTGCCGGTGTCACCGAACACGATGTACGCCTATATTCAGGCGCTCGCCGTGGGCTTCCGCGGCATGAAGATCCACGAGGAGGCCAAGCGCGTGCAGGAGATTCTCGCCCAGCTTGGCACGCGGTTCGACAAGTTCCAGGATCACTTCAATATGGTCGGGAAGCACCTCGACAACGCAAAGAGCCAGTTCGAGCGCGCCATGCGTGACGTCGAGCGGTTCGATGCAACTCTTCAGGGTGTGAAGATCGGAAGGCTCGAGGAAACACAGCCGACTCTTGCAGAGCTCGGCGCCTTCAAGCTCGATTGAAGCCTTGCTGTACCTGGTCCACCACGGCGACGCTGTCGGCCCGGACGTCAATCCCATGCGGCCGCTGTCGGATCGTGGGCGCGTCGAGGTCGACATGCTCGCACAGCAGGCCGCCGCCCGTGGCGTGAAGCCCGACGTCATCTGGCACAGCGGCAAGATGCGCGCACGCGAGACGGCCGAAGCCTATTGGCGGTGCTGCAATCCGCTGGCAGCGTTTTCTGCGACACGAGGCCTGCAACCGACCGACCCGACCCAGTGGATGACCGACATCATTACCGGTGAAGGCCGGGACATCATGCTGGTCGGACATTTCCCGCATCTGCCTCGGCTGCTGGGCGCGCTGCTCAGTGGCGACGGTGAGGCACGGCCGGTTGAGTTTCCGCTGAATGGCGTTGTTGCGTTGGAGGAAGCGACGAAAGGCCGCTGGCAGGAGCGTTGGCGGCTGACTCCGCCGGCTCCAGGCTCGAAGCCTGGAGCCTGACGGCCTATTTTTCTACCGTGACCGACGCGGGCGAGCCCATGCGGACGGTGACTGTGGAGCCGGCGGGAAGCGTTGCGAGATTTGGTTCGCTGGTCGCCACCGCTACGCTGCCACCCGCGGCGCCAACGGTGCTGCCGATGATCGCGCCTTTCTTTCCGCCGAGAATCGCCCCAAGCACGGCACCGCCCACGGCAGCACCGCCGATCTTGGCCGCGCTCTCGCGCGCGGGCGAATCGCCTTCGCGATACACCGTTTCGGTGTTGATCGGCAGTCGCGTGCCGTCCGCGAGCACGATCGTGTGGAAGCGGATGCCCAGCCGCGCCTGATCCTTCAGCCGTCCGCCGCGCTCGACGAGAGTGATCGAACCTTCCGCGCGCGCACCGGCCGGAATCGCGACGCGGTCGCGTACCCGCACATCACGTGTGACCCTGGCGCGGACCTGATCTTCCAGCTTCGCGCGATCGCTGCTGACGGCGTCCTCGACCTGCAGGCCGATCACCGAGTCGGCCGGAATGATGAGTTCGTCGTACAACTTGCGTGGAGGCTCCTGCGCGGCAGGCGTGCGCTCGACTGTCGTCGACTCAAGCGGCTCGATAGCGGCGCTCACTGCTGGATCGACAGAGGCATTCGGCGCGGCTTCATAAGAAGGCGCAGAAGGTGTCGCCGGGCGCCGCGCGGGACGAGCACGCGCCGCCACCGGGGCGGTGCGTTCGGGCGCCCGACGTGCGGTATTCGCCGGTCGAACAGGCGTGCTTTCCGCGCTCGGCTTTGTCTCGACATTTGTCACAGCGGCGGCCGGTGTTGCCCCAGCGGCCGCGGGTGTGACGGTGTCCGCGGCGGGGGCGGGCGCGATGCTGTTCTCGGTTTCCGTGACCACATGCGGCATGGCCGGCGGAGCCTGTGCTGCGGACTGCACCAGGACGGGCTCACTCTGCCGATTTGCGAGATAGCCGCCGGCGCCTGCCGCCACAACGCCAATTACTGCCAGGGCTCCAACTGCGGCCCGATTGATTTCCATGTGGATACTCCTCGTGAGCTGTAAGAGCAAGGCCCGTACCGACACCCACGCGCCGGAAACCCTGAAAAACAGGCGCTGATGCCTGGGAAGCGGCCCAGGACTGTCCCCTCGACGGCGCGGTGTCCTTCGAATGGAGCACATCAGGGTGCGTGAGATGATAAGGGATTATGGACGAGTTCGACGTCGCGGTCATCGGAGCCGGGGTGATAGGCGAAGCCATCTCCTACGAGCTCGCGGCCCGCGGCGCGTCGGTGACGCTGCTGGACTTTCGCGGACCGGGGATGGGCTCGACCCAGGCGGCGGCAGGCATGCTGGTTCCGTACCTCGAGGGATTTGGCCGTCCGCTCCTTCCGCTGGCTGCTCGAAGCCTCGAAATGTACGACACATTCATCGATCGTGTCACACGAGACTCCGGGGCCGAAATCGGGTATCGGCGCACGGGATCGCTGCAGGTAACCACCGCCGATGAATCACTGGACGAGATGCGGTCTATCGCCGCCGATGCCAAGGCCGCTGGCGTCGAATGCGAGATTCTCGACGCGAGCGCCGCAAGGGATGCTGAGCCGCAGCTTACCGCGGCGGTCTCGGGCGGCTTATTCGTTCGAACACACGGATTCGTCGTCGCTTCGGATCTCTCAGCAGCGTTGTCGGCTGCCGCCGTGGGGCACGGCGCCCGCATGCGCGTTCCTGCGCGAGCGGAGCGCATTGCACAGCGCGGCAGTCGCCTCGAAATTCAGCTCGAGGCCGATCGAGTAACGGCGCGTCACGTCGTCGTGGCTGCGGGCAGCTGGTCGGGACAGATTCCGATTGATGGCGTCCCGCCTCTCCGTGTTAAACCTGTTCGTGGGCAGCTTCTTCGGCTCGCGTGGGATGGACCCGCGCTCAATCGCATCGTCTGGGGGTCGAGATGTTATCTCGTTCCCGCGGCCGCCGGCACGATTCTCGTTGGCGCAACGGTTGAAGACGCCGGATTCGACGAACGGACGACTGCCGGAGGGGTGCGAGAGCTGCTGGATGCGGCATGCGACCTCGTGCCGCCCCTCATGCGGGCGACGTTCGTCGAAGCGCGCGTGGGCCTTCGTCCTGCCACGGCCGATGGAATGCCGATCATCGGCGGATCGACGAAGATACCGGGACTCGTGTATGCGACAGGGCACTACCGCAACGGCGTCCTGCTGGCGCCTCTGACAGCGCGCGCGGTCGCCGATCTCGTTCTCGACAATCGCGAAGATCCGCTGCTGGCGGGCACGTCGCCGCAGCGATTCGGGGAGTATTGAGATGGGAATATTGTCTGAGCAGGAAGTCGAGACGCAGCTGAAGAACCTGAATGAATGGGGGCTGGAAGGCCGCGCAATCAGGAAGCAGTACACGTTCAGTGACTTTCCTGCGGCCGTCGCATTCGTCAACCGCCTCGTCCCCGATGCGGAAGCGGCAGATCACCATCCCGACATCATCATCAACTACCGGCGCGTGACGCTGCTTTACAGCACCCACAGCGAAGGCGGGCTCACGCAAAAGGATTTCGACGGCGCCGCGATGGCCGATCGCAAGGCTGCCGCGCGGTAAGAGTTGCCGGGTTAGCTGATCGGGAAAATCTTTTCGAGATCTTCGGCAGGACGGGCAATGACGTGGACACCCACCAGCTCGCCGACGCGCCGGGCGGCTGCGGCTCCTGCGTCCGTCGCGGCTTTTACTGAGGCGACGTCGCCGCGGACGATCGCCGTGACGAGACCGGCATCCACTTTCTGCCAGCCCACGAAGACGACGTTGGCGGCCTTCACCATCGCGTCGGTGGCTTCGACCATGCCGACAAACCCCCGTGTTTCCACGAGGCCGAGCGCTTCGCCGAGTTCAGGCTTGGGAGGGGTCTGAGGCTTCTGACGATCCGCGCTCATTATTGATGCGTCATGCTATCACGCTTACTGCGGCGTCATTTCGAGATTGAGCGCCAGCGTCTGGCCTTCAGCAAGCGTGAAGCTTTCCGCTCGACCGCGGAGCTGCGCGAGGAGCGCGACGTCGTTCTGCATGCCATTCTCCAGTGCCGGCAGCACCGCGGCAAGGTAGCGTCCCGGCGGCAGCGCCTTGATGCTGAAGTTGCCGTTCTGGTTCGGTCGTGTGGTGGCCACGTGACGTGACGGGGCCGTCCACAGTTTTTCATCCTCTGGAAACACCACGAGCACGTAGTCGGCCACCAGCTCGCCGCGCCCATTTCGCACTGCGCCCGAGATGTCCGTCACTCGATCGGTGAGCGTGACAACAAGACCGCTCGCGCTCGTGCCGGGCTTGAAGTCGAACGGTGCGTCAGTGATGTCACCGCCGTCAAGCAAAATGCTTTTCAGCGACCAGCCTCCGGGAAGTCCATCGGCGCGGATCGTCTGCAGCCCGAAGAGTCCGCGCAACTCGAACGTGCCGTCTGCATTCACGCGGCCCCCGCCGAGCGCTCGAGCCGCGAAGGCAGCGATCAACGGCATACCCGACGGCGCGGTGGCCGTCACCTGGATACCTCGGGGCGTCGCCGCCTGCGCGTTCTGTCCTTGAAAGACGATTCGGCCCGACGCGGTCGCCCCTCGCGCGGTCACCACGGTGAGACTGTCGATGTCGGCCGAGACGCTGAGCGGGACAGACGCGAATTCGAGCTCGGAGACGTTGAGGCTCTGCAGGTTCTGAACGTTCTGTGGACGCTGCTGCACGTCGAGCACGTACTCGCCCGGCGGGACGTTACTCAAGCTGAAGGTTCCATCCGGCCGGACCTGATTGCCGCCTCCGAGATTCATTCGTACACCGGCGCCGCCGACGGCGCGCAGCATGACGACGGCTCCGGCCAGAGCGTGACCGTCGGAGCCCATGACACTGCCGGAAATGCGTGACAGCCGCGCCGGCACGAGCTGAAAGGCGACGGAACTGAGCTCTTGTCCCATGGCGACCGTGATGGTCTGCGCCTGAGCCAGCTCGACCACTCCCGGATAGTACGTACCGGGATACCCTTGCGGGCCCTGTAGTGTGTCGACTGGGTTCGCGGCGACGCTGTTGTTCGACCGCACGGACGCGCGCACGACGTAGTCGCCCGGCATCAAGCCGAAGACCCGGAATTGCCCAAGGTCATCGGTCGTCGACGTACGGCCGGCCGAGACGAGCTGGCGCTCGCCGTTGGTGAACTGATACCGCATCACTTGCACCTGGACATCGGTGAGCGGATCGCCGAACTCGTCGCTGATACGCCCCGCAATCACGCTGCCGCGGGGCAGGCTGAAGTCGATTTTCTCCAGCGACTGGCCGTCGGCTATGTCAAGCGGCTTGCCGGCTTCAAACGGCCGAGCCTGGCCGTACTCGAGGGCGACGTACCCGGCTTTGCTGACGTATAGCCGGTATCGCGCTGCTGGGAGAGCAAGAATTTCGAAGCGGCCATCGCTGTCGGTCGTGACGTCGCGATTCAGACCGGCGTCGCGCGACGTGACGCGGACCTGCGCGCGACGTATGGGGCTGCTCGTCTCCGCCGATACGACGCGCCCCGTGATCTTGGCAGTGCCGACGGGCGGCTGGGCATTGTCGCGGTTCGGGCCTCCGAATCTCCCACCTGGGAACTGAGGCCGCCCGCCACGGCCCGGTGGCTCCGGTTCTTGTGTGTGTGCTCCCTCAACGATAGCGGCCACCAGGAACGCCGCGACGAGCATCCGTAACCG
>Ga0136617_10002491_pt1 | contig 16352 bp, 13 predicted proteins | sample AntDrymUQ3222106_2_FD_129672 | JGI IMG/M metagenome (GOLD analysis project Ga0136617, IMG submission 129672) | Polar desert sand microbial communities from Dry Valleys, Antarctica - metaG UQ322 (21.06) | ecosystem: Environmental > Terrestrial > Soil > Desert | place: Antarctica: Dry Valley...
GTCGGTCATCGTGATCGAGCACCACCAGGCGGTCATGGCGCACGCCGACTGGATCATCGACCTCGGCCCCGGCGCCGGCCACGACGGCGGCCGGATCGTCTTCGAGGGCACACCCGCCGACCTCATCGCCGACGGCTCCACCCTCACCGGCGAGCACCTCGCGGCCTACGTCGGCACCTGACCGGCGCCGGCACCTCCTAGAACGCGTAGACCTCGACGCGGTAGCCGTCGGGGTCGGCGACCTGGACGCGGGCCGGCCCGTCGTCCTGGAACTCCAGCTCGGTCACGCCCGCCGCCCGGAACCGCTCGCGCGCAGCGAGCACGTCTTCGCGCCCGGCCAGCCGGAAGCCGAAGTGATTGGTCCGCGGAAGGGCCTCGGCGGCCGGCGCGCCGGGCGAGAGCGCCAGCAGCGACCCGTCCTCGTCACCGAGGATCAGCAGATGCTCGTCGTCATGGACGCGCTGCGTCAGGCCGAAGTGCTCGGCGTAGAAGGCGGCTGAGCGGTCGCGGTCGGAGACGGTGAGGGCGACGTGGTCGAGGGGCATGCACGTACAAGTATCAGCCGCGGCCCACGCGATCGGTTGGGCCTACTCTCGCGCCAGGTCAGGTTCGGCGGCTCTCGATCCGGTTGCGAGGAGAGCGTCGACAACCACTGCGGTTGGTGGCTGATTTGCGTCGGAGGAACGCAATTCCAGCCGACTGCGCACACGCGGGGAGAGCAGGCCCATGATCACGACCAATGCGATCGTTCCGCCCCCCGCTACGGCATAGGCCGCCCGTGGTGAGGTCAGCGAGGTGATCGCACCACCGATGATGTAGCCGACCCCGGGCATTGCTGCGCCGATCGACTCGAGGAAGCCTGCGACCCTCGCCTGGAGTGGCTCAGGGGTCGCCTCCTGCAGAGCGGTCATCACCGCGATCCACTGAACCCCGTTGCCCGCACCGCCCAGGACAGACAGAAGACAGGCGACACTCAGTGTGTCGGCAACGGACATGCCGAGGTAGGCCAAGCCGATCGCGGACGTCGACGTCATGATCAACGTCACCGTCGAGCGGTGTTTGAGCGCGAGGAAGGCCACGCTGCCGAGAACGATGCCGGCGCCCCATGCCGCGAGTAACACGCCGAAACCGGCACTCGTGGTGCCGAGCGTCTCACGCGCGTAGAAGACCTCGATCGGAATGATCAGGGTGAAGAGGACCATGGCGAGTGCCTGGCCCGCCAGGAGCACTCGTACCAGCAGATTGTCGCGCGCGAAGGCTACGCCGGCTCGGAGGCGCTCGCCCCACCCTTCGCTGGTCACCTCCACCGCTGGAAGTCCTCGCGTGAGGCTGAGCATCACGGCGATCACGAGGAATGAGGCAGCGTCAACGAGGAGCGCGGTGCTCAAGCCGAACACGGCCACGAGAAGGCCGGCGAGGGCTGAACCGCCGACGGTCGCGACCGCAAAGCCGATGTTCATGAGCGCGTTGCCTTCGCGCAGCAGACCCGGTGGTTTCAGAACCGCGGCGACCGCGCCGCGCGTCAACGACCGGCCCGTCAGCGCCAACGTCCCGTCCATGAACCCGAGCACCAACACAAGCGGTAGGAAGAACGTCCCTGCGGCGACCAATGCGAGCGCCGCGAATATCAATGCCTCGGCGACGTACAGAGCGGGAAGCGTCCAACGTAGGGCGAGCCGGTCCACGCGCGCGGTCACGACGGGAGAGACGATCGCGGGCAAGAACTTCGCCGCGACGAAGAACGCGGCTGTGGGAGCTACGTCGTGGGTCCGCTCGTAGACGAGAAGAGCGAGCGCGACGATCCCGACGCTGTCCCCGGTCTCGTTGACGGTGTAGGAGCCGAGAAGGCGTGGGAAGGCAGGAACCGACAGCGGCTTGAGGCGCCCTCGCACCGGCAGCATCGTAGTCCACCCCCCTCTGACGTCCGAAACTCCAGATCCCGGCAGAGAATCGCCAAAACAGCATCGGATATCCGTCCAATCCACACGCGCTCGCCCGATCGACTGCCGATCAGAACGGACGTGGATAGACGGACGCGGCTCATACTCGTTGCTCAACTCACGGTGCTAGCGGGCGCCGTGACGGTGGCTGCGCTGTCATCGCGAGCAGGAGACTGGGAACCAATCGAGCTGTTCTTTCTCCTGCTCGTGCTCGCAATCGGCGGCGATGCGTTGGCTTTCGAGCTTGGCAATGTGAGGGTCTCTGGGGCATTCCTCTCCATCGTGCTCGCCATGGCACTGCTCGGCCCGGCGCCTGCTGCCGCGATCGGCGCCTTGTCGACTCTCGTCGACGCTGTCTATTCGCGGCGCGTCTGGCAGAAGAATCTGAACAACCTTGCGAACTGGACCGCCTACCCCTTGGTCGGCGGCCTGCTCATCAAGCTGGCCTACGGAGACGTCAGCACCGGGAATCAGGATGGTCTGCTGTTCGCAGCGGGAGTCCTCGCGGTCTTCATGATCACGAACTTCCTGAACTTCGCCATGGTGGCGGCATACAACGCGGCGACAGGTGAGGGAGCCTTCCTCGAGAGCCTGCGATCGGTCTATGTCACCGTGCTCCCCGCAGACTTCGCCACCGCGCTCCTCACCGCCAGCGTGGCCTTCTCGTACGACCAACTCGGAGTTGGCGCGGTGGGCCTCGCGGCCGTGGTGCTGTTCGTGTTCCAGTACGTGATGCGCTCCGGCATCCAGGCGTTCGAGCGCGGCCAAGAGCTACAGCGACGTACCCGCCAGCTGGCGTCGCTGCAGGTCGGGCTCTTGAGCACCGTCCTCCAGACTTTGTCTATGCGGGACGAGATGACCGCTCGACACTCCGCGGCCGTCGCACGGTACTCGCGGGAGATCGCACGCATGATGGGGCTTTCCGAGCGCGAGCAGGAGCTCATCCATACGGCCGCGCTGCTTCATGACATCGGGAAGTTCATCTTCCCCGACAGCATTCTGTTCGCTGACCGCCGACTCACGGACGAGGAGTGGCAGATCGTTCGCCTCCACCCCGAACAAGGAGCCAAGCTCGTACGCCGAATCGAGGGCTACGGTCCGGTCGCAGACATCATCTTGAGCCACCACGAGCGCGTCGACGGCAGCGGCTACCCACACGGTCTCGCCACTGACTCGGTCCCGCTCGGATCTCGAATCCTCGCCGCCGCCGACACCTACGACGTCATGACGTCACGGGATTCGTATCGGGATCCTGTGAGCTCCGATGAGGCCCTCGCCGAGATGAAGCGCGTCGCCGGCAGTCAGCTGGATCCGCTCATCGTCCGTGTCTTCGTTGAGATGATCGAGCAGAACCAGGTGGCCTTCCGCCACACCGATGAAGCAGACTTCGAGCGGGAGCTTGCGTTCGAGCGGCGCGTGGCGGATTACGCCAAACCGCGACCTGCACTCGCCCAGGTGAGCTAGACGGACGTCCGATCAAGCTTTCCCTGCTCGCGCCGATCTACAAAGAAAGCGAGCGCCATATCGGCGCTCGCTCAAGAAGACTCTGAATCCTGCTAGTTGCGGAAACCCATTGATCTGCCCCCCTGTCGCCCACCTGGTGCATCAACACTGGCGTATGGCGGTTAGTGCTTGTTGTCGTCCGTAGCGAACGTCTGACGAGCCACTGTACGGGGGTGACGCGGATTCCCTAATCGGACATCCGTCCAGATCGCTAAAGCTCTCGGCCCTCGGGCCGGGAGCTTTTTTTTGGCGCATAGTTGCTACGTCTGGGTTTCCGCCGGGAAGCGGACGACGAAGCGGGCTCCGCGACCGTCCAGCGGATCCTCGAGCGTGACGTTGCCGTGATGTGACTCGGCCACCGCGCGCACGATCGCGAGGCCGAGGCCGGAGGATCCGGAGCGTTCGCCGGCGCCGCGGAAGAAGCGCTCGAAGACCTTGTCGTGGAGCTCGGGCGGGATGCCTGGCCCGTCGTCCTCGACGGACAGGACAACCTGGCCGTTGATGCGCTCGACCGACGCCTCGACCGCGGTCCCCGGGTCGGTGTGGCGCAGCGCGTTCTCGAGCAGGTTCAGTGCCAGCCGGTGGAGCTCGTCGCGGGCGCCGGAGATCGTGGCGCCCGAGGGCGCGTCGACGGTGATGTCGTGGCCGTCGGAGACCGGCTCGAGCTCGCCCGCCGCCTCCGTGATCACGCTGGACACGTCGACGGGCTCGTGGCGCGTGATGCGGCCCGCGTCGGCACGTGCGAGCAGGAGCAGGTCGGCGACCAGGCGGCGCATCCGGCGCGACGAGCGCAGAGCCGAGGCGGCGGCCTCGCGCTGTTCGCCCTCGAGCACCTCCTCGAGCAGCTCCAGGTTGGCCAGCACGGAGGTCAGGGGCGTGCGCAGCTCGTGCGAGGCGTCGGCGACGAACTCGCGCTGGCGCGACAGGGTCGCCTCCGTGTCGGCCCGCGCCTGATCCAAAGCGTGGAGCATCCCGTCGAGCGTGCGGGCGAGCTCGGCGACCTCGTCCTCGGCCTCCGGGTAGGGGATGCGGCGCGAGGGGTCGCGGGTGCGCTCGATCGTGCGGGCGGTCTCGGTCAGCTCGGCGATCGGGGCCATCGCGCGGCGGGCGGTGGCGAGACCGGCGAGGAGCGCGAGCGCGGTGCCGCCGAGCACGCCGAGGCCGATGAAGAAGCGCACGCGGTTGGCGGTCGCCTGGACGTCGGAGAGCCGGCGCGCGTACTGGACGAACCCGACGCCGCCGACCGGCTCGACCTTGATCGCCCGCGACTCGACGCGGTAGCCCGCGAACTCGGAGGTGGTGAGGAGCGGAGGGGAGAGGTAGGGCGCGTCGGGCGAGGACTTGATGACCTCGTTGTCCTCCGTGACGACGCGGATGACGGCACTCTGGGCGGCGGCGTAGGCCTCGAGGTTCGGCCCGCGATAGCGGAGCTGCGGGCTGCCGTTCTTGCCCACCCCGACGCGGATGTCGGTCTGCTTGGCGAGCTGGTCGGCGGCCTCCTGGACCTGCTGGTTGAAGTCGGACTGGATCCGCCGTGTAGTCAGGACGCCGACGATCGTCGCGAAGCCGAACAGGATCACGAGGGTCAGCGCCGCGGAGCCGCCGGCGAGCCGCCAGCGGATCGGGAGGCGCTTATACGCGGAGGACGTAGCCCGCGCCGCGGACCGTATGGAGGAGCCTGGGTTCGCCATCGGCTTCGAGCTTTCTGCGGAGGTTCGAGACGAAGACCTCGATCGTGTTCGTAATGGAGAAGGGGTCGTAGCCCCAGACCTCGTCGAGGAGCCGCTGGCGCGAGATCACGAGGCGCTCGTTGCGCATCAGGTACTCGAGCAGCTCGAACTCTCGCTGGGTGAGGTCGATCTTGCGCTCGTCGCGCGTGACCTCGTGGGTGTCGGGGTTCAGAGTCAGATCCCCCGCCCGCAGCGGCGCCATCCCGCGCGGCGGGCGCCGCCGCAGCAACGCGCGCATACGCGCGAGCAGCTCCTGGCGCTCGAACGGCTTGACGAGGTAGTCGTCCGCGCCGACGTCGAGACCCTCGACGCGGGAGTCCAGCGCGTCGCGCGCGGTGAGGATGAGGATCGGCGTGTCGTTCTTGTCGTCGCGCAGCGTGCGAGCGACCTCGATGCCGTCCATGCCCGGAAGGCCGAGGTCGAGCACGATCAGGTCGGGCAGGAAGGCCTGCGTCTCGTCGAGCGCTTTGCCCCCGTCGTCGGTGACCTTGACCTCATAGCCCTCCATGCGCAGCGAGCGCTGCAGCACCTGGGCGATCTCCTGGTCGTCCTCGACGACGAGCACGCGAACGGGGCGGTCGGAAGCCTCCATCCCCTTGATACTAGGCCCGTTCCGGCCGCTCAGCGCCAACCTTTAGCCCGGCGTGAGGAGGCAGGGTCCTGCCGCTGGGCGTCGAAGGGGGTTCGGCCCACATGCCGCCCGCCCGCCGCCGCCCCACGCCCAAGACCCAGGCCAAGCCGAGGGCCAAGCCGCGCGCCCGCCGCGCCTCGCCCCAGCTGCCGAAGCTCGAGCAGCGCCACTTCGATGTCATCGGGCTCGGCCTGGTGGCCACCGCGATCTTCTTCGCCTTCGTCGTCTACCTCGGCTGGGACGGCGGCCAGGCCGGCGACGGCGCGGTCGACGGTCTGCAGGTCCTGCTCGGTGCCGGCCACTACGTGGTCCCGGCGGCGCTGATGGCGGCCGGCGCGATCCTCGTGCTGCGGCCCGTGCTCCCCGCCGTGCGCCCCTTCAAAGCCGGCGCCGTCTGCCTGTTCGCCGCGGTCAGTCTCGGCCTCGCCGCCGGCACGCTCGGGATCGGGCCCGGCGGCGGGGCGGTCTCGTGGGAGCCGGAGTGGGTCAAGCCGCGCGGCGGCGTCGTGGGGGAGGGGCTGTACTGGGGCGTCTCGACCGCGCTCGGCGACCTCGGCGCGCACACGATCGCGCTCTTCCTCTTCACCGCCGCCGTGCTGCTGCTCACCGGCGCCTCGATCGCCGGCCTGGTCAAGGCCACGAGCGACTCGATCTCCACGACCACGCGCGAGGTCCGCACCGTTGTCCAGCGCCGCCGGCCGGCCACCGAGGAGCTCTCCGACCTCGAGCTCGGCCCGCCGCCGCGCGCGAGCGCGATCGCGCGCAGCCTCCCGGAGCAGGACGTGACGCTGCCCGACGTGCTCGGCGACGCCGAGGACCTCGAGCCGACCGCAGAATGGACCGAGCCCGAAGAGCTCCCCGCACCCGACGAGGGCGAGCCGCACCTCGCCGAGGACCCCGAGACCGACGAGCCCGGCGTCGCGCGCACCAACCCGACCGCCGAGCAGCTGACCCCGCAGGGCCGGTACCGGGCAGAGGTGACCGAGTCCCCCGACTTCGAGTGGACGATCCCCGACACCGCCTTCCTCAAGCGCTCGAGCGCCGAGGCGAGCCGGCCCGACACGGCCGGGCAGGAGAAGGTGGCGGCGCAGCTGACCGAGGCGCTGGGCCACTTCGGGATCGAGGCGCGCGTGATCGGCATGGTCGCGGGCCCGCACATCACCCGCTACGAGCTGCGCCTCGCGCCCGGCATCAAGGTCGCCAAGGTCGCCCAGCTCAAGGACGACCTCGCCTACGCGCTGGCCGCCTCGGACATCCGCATCCTCGCCCCGATCCCCGGCAAGCAGGCCGTCGGCGTCGAGGTTCCCAACGCCCGCCGCAAGATCGTCCACCTCGGCGACGTGCTGCAGGACACCCCGGCGGGCTGGTCGCCTCTGACGGTGTGGCTGGGCAAGGACGTCGCGGGCCGGGCGATCGGCGCCGACCTCGCGAAGATGCCGCATCTGCTGGTCGCCGGCACGACCGGCGCCGGCAAGTCCGGCTGCGTCAACGCGATGCTCGCCTCCGTGCTCGCCCGCGCCACCCCGCACGAGCTGCGGCTCGTGCTCGTCGACCCCAAGCAGGTCGAGCTCAACCACTACGACTCGATCCCGCACCTGCTCACACCCGTGATCACGAGCCCGCGTAAGGCCGCGACGGCGCTGCAGAACCTCGTGCGCGAGATGGAGCAGCGCTACTCGTACATGTCGCTCGCGCGCACCCGCTCGCTGATCGAGCTCAACAAGGTCAAGGAGAAGCGCGGCGAGCAGCCGCTGCCCTACATCCTGTGCGTGATTGACGAGCTCGCCGACCTGATGATGGTGGCGCCCGCCGACGTCGAGGACTCGATCATCCGCCTCGCCCAGAAGGCGCGCGCGGTCGGCATCCACCTGGTGCTCGCGACGCAGTCCCCGCGGGTGGATGTCATCACGGGCATGATCAAGGCGAACGTGCCGAGCCGGATCGCCTTCTCGGTCTCCTCGCAGACCGACTCGCGCGTGATCCTCGACCAGAACGGGGCGGAGTCGCTGCTGGGCCAGGGCGACATGCTCTTCTCGCCCGTCGGCACGTCGCGGCTCCAGCGCATCCAGGGCGCCTACATCGACGAGTCCGAGATCGAGAAGCTGACCGACGCGTGGCGCCGCCAGGGCGAGCCCGAGTTCCGCGAGGAGCTGCTCGAGGAGGTCGAGGAGGTCGCCGACGAGGCGATCGAGACCGAGTTCGACCCCGACGAGGACCCGCTGCTCCCCGACGCGATCCGCCTCGTGGCCGAGATGCAGACCGCCTCGACCTCGATGCTCCAGCGCCGCCTGCGGCTCGGCTACACCCGCGCCGGCCGCCTGATCGACATGCTCGAGCGGCGCGGGGTGATCTCCGGCTATGAGGGCTCCAAGCCCCGCCAGGTGCTCGTCTCCGAGGCAGACCTCCCGCAGGTACTGGCTGCCCTCGCCGAGCGCGCGGGCAACGCGGTCCCGGTGGCGGGCGAAGACCACGACTGACGTAGCCTCCACCTGAGCCATGCCGGAGATCGGGCAGACGCTGCGCGAGACGCGCCTGCGCAACAGGGTGGACATCACGGAGGTCGAGGCGGGCACCAAGATCCGTGCCAAGTACCTGCGCGCGCTGGAGAACGAGGAATGGGACCTGCTCCCGGGGCCGACCTTCGTCAAGACGTTCCTGCGCTCCTACGCGGACTACCTCGGGCTCGACTCGCGGCTGCTCGTGGAGGAGTACAAGCAGCGCTTCGAGCGGCCCTCGACGATGGAGCTCACCCCGTTCTCGCCGCGCTCCGGCGGGCGGCGCAACGAGCGGCGCCGGCGCAGCCTCCTCGGCCCGGCCCTCGCCGTGCTGTTCGGCATCGTGGCGCTGCTCGGGGCGCTCTACGCCCTCGGCACCTGGGGTGGGGAGGACAATGGCGGGAACGCGGAGAACACGATTGACCGCCCGGCCGCGACGCCCACGCCGACCCCGGCGCGCAAAAGGAAGCGCAAGCCCGCCGCGCCGACGCGTGTCACCCTGCAAATCGTGCCGACCGGGACCGTCAACGTCTGCCTCGTCGACGCGAGCGGCAGGACGCTGATCAACAGCGAGACCCTGGAGGCCGGACAGCAGACGCGGCGCTTCCGGGCCCGCCGCTTCCGCGTCACGTTCGGCAACGGCCAGGCGAGACTGCGTTCCGCCGGCCGCACGATCGACGTTCCGGACCGCTCGACGCCGGTCGGCTACGAGCTGCGGCCGGGCAAGCGCCCGCGCGAGCTGTCCGCGGCGCGGCGCCCGACCTGCTCGTGAGTCTGCGGGCGGGCATCCTCATCACCGGCACCGAGGTGCTGTCTGGGATCATCTCTGACCGCAACGGGCCGTGGCTGTCCGAGCGCCTGCGCGAGCGCGGCGTCGAGGTCGCGCAGATCCTGATCGTCGCCGACCGCCGCGACGACATGCGCGCAGCGCTCGACTTCATGGCGGCCGAGGGCCTCGACCTCGTCGTCACCAGCGGCGGCCTCGGCCCGACCGCCGACGACCTGACGGCCGAGGTGGTCGCGGAATTCACGGGGCGCCCGCTCGCGCTCGACGCCGAGCTCGAGGAACGCATCTGGGCGATCCTCGAGGGCCTGCGGCGCCGCTGGCGCAACCTCGACGAGGACGCCATCCGCGCCAGCAACCGCAAGCAGGCCCTCGTGCCCGACGGGGCGACGGTGCTCGAGCCGGTGGGCACCGCGCCGGGGCTGATCGTGCCGGGGAGTCCGACCGTGCTCGTGCTGCCGGGCCCACCGCGCGAGCTGCAGCCGATGTGGGAGACGGCGCTCGAGACGCCCGCGCTCGCCGCGGTGCTCGAGCGCGCCGGGACCTACGACCAGCGGATCATGCGGCTGTTCGGCATCCCCGAGTCCGAGATCGCCCGCTCGCTGCGCGAGATCGAGGCCGGCGGGGTGCCGCTCGAGCAACTCGAGATCACGACCTGCCTGCGACGGGGGGAGATCGAGATCGCCACGGTGTTCGAGCCCGAGGCCGCGACGGTCTACGCCTCCTTCGAGGCCGCGATCCGGGAGCAGCACGGCCGCACGCTCTTCTCCGTCGACGGCTCGACCGTGGACGACCAGGTGATCGGGCTGCTGGCCGGCTGCACCGTCGCCGTGGCGGAGTCCTGCACCGGCGGGCTGATGGCCGCGCGGCTGACGGAGCGCGGGGGCTCGTCGGACTACCTGCTGGGGGGCGTGGTCGCCTACTCCAACGCGGCCAAGATCGCGCTCGCGGACGTCCCCGCCGAGCTGATCGAGCGCCACGGCGCGGTCTCGCCGGAGGTCGCCGCGGCGCTCGCCGACGGGGCGCGGGCGCGCTTCGGGGCCGACGTCGGGATCGGCATCACCGGCGTCGCCGGCCCGGGCGGGGGCACGGAGGAGAAGCCGGTCGGCACGGTCTGCCTGAGCGTTGCGGGCGCCGGCGCCGAACGCTGGGACCGCACCGTGCTGCTCCCCGGTGACCGCCAGACGATCCGCGAGCGGACCACCACCGTCACGATGCACGGCCTGCGACGCTTGCTCCTTGAAGCTCAGGCTCTTCGTCGCGCTTGACCTGCCGGAGCCCGCTCGCGCGGCGCTCGTGGCGTTCCGGACCGCCGTCGCCGATCCGGCGCTATGGCGCCCCGTGCCCGACGAGGCGCTGCACCTGACGCTCGCCTTCCTCGGGCACCGTCCGGAGGCAGACGTCGAGCGGATCGCGGCGCTGCTGGAGGGGGCGCCCGTCAACGCGCCGCGCCTGACGCTCGGCCGCGCGCTCGGGCTGCCGCTCAAGCGCCCGCGCGTGCTGGCCGCGGCGATCGTCGACCACGACGGGGCGCTGACCGGGCTGCAGCGATGGGTGAGTCGCGAGCTCGCCGCCGCCGGGCTCTACGGGCCGGAGGAGCGTGACTTCCGCCCGCACGCGACGGTGGCGCGGCTGCGGCCGGACGCGAAGGTGGCCGGCGCCAAGATGCCCGGTCCTGCACCGGTCACCTTCTACGGCGAGGCGCTGACCCTCTACCGGTCGCAGCTGCGGCGCGAGGGCGCGCGCTACGAGCCGCTCGCGCGCCTGGCCCTACGAGAGTGGTCCAGTCCGCCCCGCGGGACCGCGCGACCGGACTAAGCCTGGATCTCACCGAGAATCGGTGGATCCAGGCTAAGCTCGCGGCGATGAGCGGAGGCGTGCGCTGGGCGGGAGCGATCGGCGCGGCGGCGCTGACGCTGCTCGCCGCCGCGGCCCCGGCCGCGGCACGGCTGCGCTGGTCGGGATGCAGCGGTGTCGATGCCGAGTGCGCGGCGCTGCGGGTGCCGCTCGACCGCACGGGCACCGTGCGTGGATCCGTGCGGCTGCGTGTCGCCCGCTACTCGCCGCCGAGCCGGCGGCCGACGCTGCTCTACCTCGCCGGCGGCCCCGGCGGGGCGGGGGTGCAGGAGTTCTCCGACGTCCTGTTCGAGGCCGGTGGGCTGTCGAAGCGCTTCGACCTCGTCTCCTACGACCAGCGCGGCACCGGCGCGTCGGGCCTGTTGCGCTGCCGGGCGCTCGAGCGCGACGCACGGCTGCGCTCGACGCGAGCCGGCGCCGACTGCGCGGGGCGGCTCGGCGCGCGGCGCGCCTTCTATACGACGCGCGACTCCGTCGAGGACGTCGAGGCGGTGCGCCGGGCGCTCGGCGTCGAGCAGCTGACGCTGTTCGGCATCTCCTACGGCACGAAGCTGGCGCTCGCCTACGCACGCGCGCACCCGGATCACGTCGAGCGGATCGCGCTCGACTCGGTGCTCGAGCCCGACGACGCCGATGTCTTCGGGCGCGAGCCCTACCAGGCGATGGGGCCGACGCTGACCGCGCTGTGTCCCGCGCGCTGCCGCGGCGTGAGCGGCGATCCCGCCGGGGATCTCGCGCGGCTGGCCGACCGGCTGCGCGCCGCGCCGCTGCGCGGGATGACCCGCGGGAGGTCCCGCCGGCTGACCGCGCTCGCGCTGTCGGACCTGATGTTCGACTCCGACTACAACCCGGCGATCCGCGCCGGGATCCCGGTCGCCGTGCGCGCGGCGCTCGACAACGGGGATCCCGCGCCGCTGCTGCGCCTCGTCGACGCGGCCGCCGCGCTCTCCCGGGTCCCGCCGGCGCGCGTGTTCTCGGCCGCCCGCTACGCGGCGGTGTGCGAGGAGACACCGCTGCCCTGGCCGCGCGGCACGCCGTTCGAGCAGCGCGCCCAGCGCGCCCGCGACGCGGCGGCCTCGCTCGGGCCTGGCGCGTTCCTCCCGTTCTCCTACGCGGAGGCCAAGGCCGACGAGATCGACCTCTGCCTGCGCTGGGCGGAGACGTCCGCGCCGCAGCCGTCCGGCGGCGCCTACCCGGCGGTGCCGGCGCTGGTGCTCCAGGGCGGGGAGGACCTGCGCACGCCGCCGGCGGGATCGGCGCGTGTCGCGGCCGCGCTGCGGGCGCAGCGGGTCGTCGTGCCGGGGGTTGGGCACGCCGTCGTGGGCGGGGACCCGTCGCGCTGCGGCATCCGGCGCCTGTTCGCGTTCCTGCGCGGGCGGCTCGCGTCCGCGGTCTGCGCGCGGGTGCCGACCGAGGTGCCCGCTACCGGCGTGCCGCCGACCTCGCTGAGCCAGCTGGCCGCGCCGGGCGGCGTGCCCGGGAAGGCGGGGCGGACGGTGGCGGCGCTCGATGTCACGCTCGACGACCTGACCTTCGCGCTCTCGCCGGCGCTGGGGTCGCCGCTGACGGGCGCCGGCCTGCGCGGCGGGAGCTTCCGCCTGCGCCGGCGCTCGATCGTGCTCGACGGGCTGCAGGTGGTCCCCGGCGTCCGCGTCAGCGGCACGCTGCCGCGGCGCGGGAGCGCGCGACTGCGGATCTCCGGCCGGCAGGCGGCGCGCGGCCGGGTGCGGATCTCGGCGGGCGGCGTGGTGCGCGGGCGGCTCGGCGGGCGGACGGTGCGCGGGCGCCTGCGGGCAGGGCCGCCGCGGCCGGTGGCGAGCGGTGCGAGAAGCGTGGCGAAGACGGCACGATTCCGGCACAGGACGGCGTTGTCTTCCGTCCGGCGCCCCACCTAGCCTTCCCGCTCCACTTCGTATTGAGGAGCACGCCCCAGATGAGCAACCATGCCACGGATACCGCGGGCGCCAAGGCCCGTGATACCGCCCTGCAAGGCGCACTGACGCAGATCGAGCGCCAGTTCGGCAAGGGCACCGTGATGCGCATGGGCGACGAAGGCGCCCAGGTCAGCGTGAACGCGATCCCCACCGGGGCGCTGTCGCTCGACCTCGCGCTCGGCATCGGCGGCATGCCGCGGGGGCGCATCGTCGAGGTCTTCGGACCGGAGTCCTCCGGCAAGACGACGCTCGTCTACCACGTGCTCGCCGAGGCGCAGAAGCTCGGCGGCGTGTGCGCGTTCATCGACGCGGAGCACGCCATGGACCCGCTGTACGCCCAGAAGATCGGCGTCGACATCGACGAGCTGCTCGTCTCCCAGCCCGACTATGGCGAGCAGGCGCTCGAGATCGCCGACATGCTCGTGCGCTCGGGTGCCGTCGACGTCGTTGCGGTCGACTCCGTCGCCGCGCTGACGCCGCGGGCCGAGCTCGAGGGCCAGATGGGCGACCAGACGGTCGGCCTGCAGGCGCGGATGATGTCGCAGGCCATGCGCAAGCTGGCCGGCAACCTCAACCGCACTCAGACGCTCTGCCTGTTCGTCAACCAGATCCGCGAGAAGATCGGCGTCATGTTCGGCTCGCCGGAGACCCAGCCCGGCGGCCGCGCGCTGAAGTTCTACTCGTCTCAGCGCCTGGACATCCGCCGGATCGAGACGCTGAAGGACGGCACGGAGGCGATCGGCAACCGCGTCCGGGTCAAGGTCGTCAAGAACAAGGTCGCGGCGCCGTTCCGCCAGGCCGAGTTCGACATCGAGTTCGGCACCGGCATCTCGAGCTCGGGGTGCATTCTGGACCTCGGGATCGAGCACAACATCGTCGCGAAGTCCGGGTCGTTTTTCTCGTACGACTCGGAGCGGCTCGGCCAGGGGCGCAACAACGCCAAGGGGTTCCTCGTCGAGCACCCCGAGATCGCCAAGGAGATCGAGGGCAAGGTCTACGCCGCGCTCGGCATCGGCCAGGACCTCGTCGCGCCGATCGATCGCGACAAGGACGCGCCCGTGACGATCCAGGACGAGGCGCCCGCGCCGCCGGTGGCCATCGAGGCCGCCTGAGCGAAGGAGGGTGGCCCCCGGGGTCGATCCGATCGAGCGCGCTCGCGGGCTCGCGTGGCGTTCGCTGAACAAGCGCGACCGCACCGTCGATGAGGTTGGCGGCATGCTGCTCGGCAAGCGCGTCGAGCCCGCCGTCGCCGACCAGGTGACGACGGAGCTGATCGAGCTCGGCTACCTCGACGACGCCCGCTACGCCCAGCGCTTCGCCGAGGACCGGCGGCGCCTGGACGCCTGGGGGTCGGATCGCATCGCCCGGCGCCTGCGCGAGCTCGGCGTCGACCGCGAGGCGATCGAGGCCGCTGTCGCCGCGCAGGAGCCCGAAGCGGAGCGCGCAGGCGCGCTCGAGCTGCTGCGCCGCCGCTGCCCGGCGCCGCCCGCCACCCGCGCAGAGCGCGACCGCGCGCTGCGCATCCTCATCCGCCGCGGCTACGCGCCCGAGGTGGCGCTCGACGCACTGCAGCGCCACGCCGGCGTCGATGCAGAGCCCGATCCGTGGGCCTGAGCGCCCAGGTTTGCGCGGGCCGCGCCGCAGTACTACGATCACGTCAGCATCAGACCAGGCCCGTGGGCCTGAAAACACCAGCAAACAGAACGCTTTCAGCGAGAGATCAAGCAGCATCAAATGACGGCCGACCGACCTATGACCCCGAGGCGCTCGTGTCTCGGTCTCTTCCTCCAACCAAGACTGAACTAGCCGCCATCTGACGCGGCGGCCGCCAAGGCCGCCTTCATGCACGTCCTCTTCGCTCGGTGCCTCGAGCCTGGTCTGGCGCTCCAAAACGCATCTGAGCCCGGGCGGCCTCGGCCGGCCCACAGGGGAGAGGAAACGACAATGGAAATCGTGATCGCAGCGGTGGTGGTGGCGCTGGGTCTGGCCGCGGGGCTCGTGGGCGCCGCGTCCCTGCTCGCGCGCCGGGCACCGGCGCTGGCCGGTCCGCGCGGCACCGGCACCGCGCCGGCCGTGGCGGCGGAGCCGATCGCCGGCGGCAGCCTCGACGCGGACCTCAAGGAACGCCGGGGGGAGATGGTGCGTCTGGAGGAGCGCCTGCTCGCCAAGGAGACGGCGCTCGACGGGCAGCGCTCGACGCTCGACCGCCGCGAGCAGGACTTCGAGTCCCAGCGGGCGGAGATCCGGTCGACGCGCGAGCGCCACGTGCTCGAGCTCGAGCGGGTCTCGGGCCTCAGCGCGTCGCAGGCCAAGTCGATCCTCCTGCGCGAGCTCGAGGACGCGACGCGGCACGAGTGCGCGCGGCGCGTGCGCCAGATCGAGGAGGAGACCAAGCGCGACGCCGAGCGCCGCGTGCGCAACATCCTCTCCGTCGTCATGCAGCGCATGGCCGCCGGCCACGCCGCCGAGACCACCGTCTCCGTCGTCCAGCTCTCGGCGGACGACATGAAGGGCCGCATCATCGGCCGCGAGGGGCGCAACATCCGCGCGCTCGAGCACCTCACGGGCGTCGACTTCATCATCGACGACACCCCGAACGCGGTCATCCTCTCCGGCTTCGACGGCGTGCGGCGCGAGATCGCCCGCATGACGCTCGAGAAGCTGCTGCAGGACGGCCGCATCCACCCGGCCCGGATCGAGGAGACCTTCTACCAGGCCAAATCGGAGCTCGAGGCCCACATGCTGGAGGCGGGCGAACAGGCCTGCTTCGATGCCAACGTCGGCAGCCTCGATCCCGAGCTGGTGCGCCTGCTGGGGCGCCTGAAGTTCCGCACCAGCTATGGCCAGAACGTGCTCGCGCACTCGGTCGAGTGCGCCCACCTCGCGGCGATGATGGCCCACGAGCTCGGCGCCTCGCCCAAGACCGGCCGCCGGGCGGCGCTGCTGCACGACATCGGCAAGGCCGTGTCGCACGAGATCGAGGGGCCGCACGCGCTCGTCGGCGGCGACCTCGCGCGCAAGCACGGCGAGTCCGAGGCCGTGGCGCACGCGATGGAGGCCCATCACAACGAGGTCGAGCCGCAGACCGTCGAGGCCGTCATCGTGCAGGCCGCCGACGCGCTCTCGGGCGCGCGGCCGGGCGCCCGCGGCGAGTCGCTCGAGCAGTACGTCAAGCGACTGCGCGACCTCGAGCAGATCGCCACCCGCCACGACGGCGTCGACAAGGTCTACGCCATGCAGGCCGGGCGCGAGATCCGCGTGATGGTCCTGCCGGGCTCGCTCGACGACGACGGCGCGGTGCTGCTCTCGCACGAGATCGCGCGCGAGATCGAGTCCGAGCTCGAGTACCCGGGCCAGATCAAGGTGACGGTGATCCGCGAGTCACGCGCCACGGACTACGCACGGTGAGGTACCACGTCACCACCTTCGGGTGCCAGATGAACGAGCACGACTCCGAGCGGATGAAGGGGATGCTCGA
>Ga0136617_10002492_pt1 | contig 16347 bp, 16 predicted proteins | sample AntDrymUQ3222106_2_FD_129672 | JGI IMG/M metagenome (GOLD analysis project Ga0136617, IMG submission 129672) | Polar desert sand microbial communities from Dry Valleys, Antarctica - metaG UQ322 (21.06) | ecosystem: Environmental > Terrestrial > Soil > Desert | place: Antarctica: Dry Valley...
TCGTCGCCCCCGCCACGGTGCCGGCCGGTACCGGCACCGATCCCGCCGCCAGCGTCACCACCGCCGGCGTCACGAACGCCAGCGTCAACACGGCCGAAGGGTCGCCGACGACGGTGCCCGGAACGTCGTCCACGGACGTTCTGGGCACCCTGCCGGGTGAGGCGGCGGCCGACACCGCCGCCGCCGGCGTTCCCGACGCGTTCGCCCAAGGGTGGTTCAGCGACGACGGCGCGTACGCGCAGGTCGCCGGGTGGGCCGCCGCGTGCGCCGCCGTCGCCGTCGGCGGCTACCTCGTGGCGCGCGCCCTGCGCCGACGATGGCTCGGTTGGGTCGTCGCGGCCGTCCCCTTCGTCGTCGCCCTCTACTTCTTCTACGAGAACGTCAACCGGCTTCTGCCTGCCGCCATCTGACCGCGATCGCGGTTCTGTGGAACCGCGGTCGTGTCACACGCGGTGGGGCTTCCACGGAACCGGGTTCCGGCGCCCTGGCCTTACTCGCCTCGGAAGCGGGGTGGGCGCTTGGCGAGGAAGGCGGTGCGACCCTCCCCCGCGTCGGCGCTGGCCCAGGCCGCGCGGCGGGCGGCTTCGACGTCGTCGTCCGGGCCGGGTGGTGGCGCCGACCGCTCCAGCGCCAGCTTGTGGCCGGCGATCGTGAGTGGTGCGAGCTGGGCGAGGTCGCGGGCCCAGGCCATCGCCGCGTCGAGATCGCCGAGGCGGTGCACGGCGCCCGCCGCGTGCAACGCCGCCCCGTCGTAGGTCTCGGCGCCGATCAGCATCGCCCGGGCCACCGACCACCCGAGCTCGCGGGCGAGGCGCTCGACCGTCCAGTGATCGACGACGAGACCGAGCTTGGCGGCGGGGATGCCGAAGCGGCTGTCGGGCGTCGCCACCCGCAGGTCGCAGGCGGCGACGAGCTGCGTACCGGCGCCGAGGGCTGGACCGTCGACGGCGGCGACGGTCGGGAGCGGCAGCTCGGTGAAGCCGCGCAGCACCGCCGCCAGGATGCGGGCGAACTCCCCCTCTTCGACGCCGGTGAGATCGGCCCCGGCGCAGAACGCCGGCGGGGCGCCCGTGAGCACGAGGACCCGGGCGCCGTCGATCCGGGCCTCGTCCTGCGCGGCGAGCAGGGCCACCAGCATCGGGTGGTCGACGGCGTTGCGCCGCTCAGGACGATCGAGCGTGACGGTGACGACGCCGGTCCGGGACCCCTCGTCGTCGACGTCCCAGCTCACCCGCACCACGCCCGGCGACTGTACCGACCCCCCGTCCGGGCCCGGCCCGGTCGGTGCGATGAGCGATGAGCGCCTTCGGCCCGCTGATCGCTCATCGGACGGCGTGAAGGTTCGGCCGTACCCTCTGGCGCGTGTCCGACCGCCCGCCGCCCGTTGCCGACCCCGTGCTGGCCCGGCGGGCCCAGGTGGCGCGGTGGACGCAGCTCGCCAATCGGGCCGGGTACGTGCTGCTGCTCGCGGCCGTGGTGCTGTTCTTCGTGGCCCTGGCCGTCGGCTTCAACGCCACCCTGGCGACGCTCGTCATGGTGACGATGATCCTGGCGTTCGTGCTGCTGGCACCGGCGATCGTGCTCGGCTACGCCGTCAAGGCCGCCGACCGTGAGGACCGCGAACGAGGTCTCTGACAGCACGGCATCGCCGCCCGGCGCTGGTTACCCTGCGGTAAGTCATGACGGCTCGCCTGCACGCCTCCGCTCGTCGCGAGCAGCTGCTCGACGTCGCCCTCGAGGTCTTCGCCCGGGCCGGCTACCACGGCGCCTCGATGAACGACGTGGCCGAAGCCGCCGGCGTCACCAAGCCCGTGCTGTACCAGCACTTCGAGTCGAAGCGCGAGCTGTACCAAGCGCTCCTCGACGAGGTCGGCGCCCGGTTGCTCCAGGCCATCGGATCGGCCACGACCGCAACGACCGACGGCCGAGAGCAGACCGAGCGGGGGTTCCGCGCCTACTTCCGCTGGGTCGCCGAGGACCACGACGCCTTCCGCTTGCTCTACGGCAGCGGGTCGCGCCGGGACGAGGAGTTCAACCAGGCCGTTCGGCGGGTGACCGCCGGCGCCGCCGTCGCCATCGCCCCGCTGATCGCCGTCGACATCGACGACGAGCACCGCCTGACTCTGGCCCACGCGCTCGTCGGCCTGGCCGAAGGCGCTAGCCGCCGGCTCGTCGAGCGGGGCGAGTCGTTCGACCCCGACGTGCTGGCCCGCCAGATCAGCGACCTCGCCTGGGCCGGCCTCCGCGGCGTCGGCCGCCAACCCTGACGCGGCCGCCCCCCGCCATCTGGGGAAGATCCGTCCCACCCCCGAACCTGGGGCGGATCGTTCCCGGATTCCGGAACGGAATTTCCCCAAATCCGAGGACGGGCCGGCGTGGCTACCAATCCGCACCCCCGCTCGGTACGAACCCCGTTCCGCGTCCGACCTCTCGCCACGGGCGGGGCGTCGCTGGCGTTCACATCAACGAAAGGAACGAGCATGCGGAGCAAGTTTGCGAAGGCGGTGGCCGTCACGGCGATCGCCGGGGGTTCACTGATGGCCAGTGTCGGCGGCGCCTCCGCCGCGCACTACTGCATTAGCAACCCGAGCGGCACGCATCAGACGAACGGCAACGGCAACCGGGGCGGCGACGGGTGGCGGAACTCGAGCGACCCGGGCAACCCGAGCGAGCGCGGCGGCATCCAGAACTCCCCTGCCCTCGAGGACTGCGGCACGACCAACCCTCCCCCCGCGCGGAACAACCCGTAACACCTCCTGCTGGCGCCCGTCCTGGCGGAGGGCGGGCGTCGGTGGGGCTGCCCCATCCGCCGTGATCGCGGCCGTAGAAGTCGACGCGAGCCGCGCCGGACTCAACCAGTGCGCCGTGTCGCCGGCGGTCGGTCGAGCCGCAGCGCCGAGCGACAATGGCAGGCGCCGGGCACGTTCCTGCACGTGGTGGCGCCGCCGTCATGGTTCTGCGCAGGTGCCGCGGGCGGGGGAGACGAGGCGCCGTTCGATCGGCGAGACGCTTCTGGTCGACGCCGCGTCGATGATCATCTCGGTGACGAACGGGATCAGCTTGCGCTCGGCGTTCATCTAGCCCGCAGGCCACGAGCTCGGGATGGCTGCCGCTCTCCTCCAGGCCGATCGTGTCGCACCACGGATCGGCGGCGTCGACCGTCACGACGTCCAGCCGTGGACCCGGATCTGGAGCTTGATCCTCCGGTCGATCTGCTCGAGCGTGTATCCGTCGCACGCAAGCACATGGGAGCGAGCATGGCCCCGGGCTGTCACGCGGGCCGGGGACGCAGCTCGGTGAATCCGGCGGCGGTGAAATCTCCGTCGAAGGCCAGCGCCTCGCGCACGCGCTGCGCCCTCATGAACGCGAAGCTCGTCGCGTCGACGAAGGAGTACTCACGCTCGTCGTGACGCCGAAGCCACCGCAGTGCCTGCTCCTCGAGCGAGGCGGGCACCGGTTCCACCGTCACCCGGGGCGTTCTTGCGAGCATGTCGAGGAAGGCGACGGCCCCGTCATGGCCGTCGCGCCGGCGCAGGAACGTCCACGTCTCGCCGCGCACCTGGTTCGTGGTCACGAGTTGCTCGCCTCCGACGGCCTGCAGAACGCGTCGGGCGTCTTCATGGTGAGCGTCGCGACGCAGCCGCAGGGCGACCCAAAACGACGTGTCGACGAACTTCACCGCGGATACACGACGTCGTCCACGCCGGCCGGCTCGGACTCACTGCCACCGGCGAATGTCCACAGCGGATCCTGGTCGAGCGGCGGCATCGGCTTGAGGCGCTCGCCCACGTATCGGCGGATCAGCGCCGCCTTGGAGGTGCGCTCCTTGCGGGCCTGATGCTCGAGGGCGTCGTCGAGGTCCTCGCCGATCATGATCTGCAGCCGCTTCACCGCAGGTGAGGTTACATCAGGCTGATGACGTTGATGTAATAGCCGGCCGAGTCAGCGGGGTTGGTAGACGAGGCCGCGGTAGCCGTCGGTGAAGCCGGCGTCGACCGCCGCCTTCGTCACGATCTCCCGGCGGGGCGACTCGGCCAGGCCCTCGCCGTCGATCTTGCGAAGCTCGACCTTGCGCAGGCGGCCCGACGCCGCCTGCTCGGCCAGGGCCGCGGCCCACGCCGGATCGTCGGCGGTGGCCGGGAACGTGACGAGGTGGTGCGAGCGCCGGTCGAACCAGGCCAGCGGCACGCCGTCGCGCAACACGACGACGGCGGCGCCGATGCGGGCCGGGCGTCCCGCTGACTCGGGCCACGCCAGCGTGGCGCCGTAGGGCTGGGCGGGGTCGGTCGCCGTCACCACGACGAGTGGGGCGACCGAGTCGCCCGGCTCGTCGGCCGTCGAGGCCCGCGCCTGGCGCAGCCGGTCGACGGCGCCGGGCAGCGCGAACTGGGCGGCGCCGAGCCCGCTGACGAAGTAGCCCCGACGTACGGCGCCCCGCTCCTCCAGCACCTTGAGCACGCCGTAAACGCCGGCGTAGCCGCCGACGACGCCTTCGGCCAGCACGGCCTCGCGGGTCACGACGCCGTGACGCTCGACGAGCTGGCGGGCCGCCGCGTGGGCCGCCTCGGTCGGCGTCGGCGCCGGCTCCAGCAACGGGGCGACCAGGCTCCACCGTCCGGCCCCTGCTGGCGGCCCCAACCGGGTCAGCCGCCCCGGACGTGGTCGGGTCCGCGTCGGCGTCAGCCGCGACGGGCCGCGCACCGCCATTCCCCCGACCGGCGCGGCCACGGCCCGGAGCGGGGCCAGCGAGTCGTTGGTCACCTCGCCCGCCCACACGAGGTCCCAAAGCGCCGTCAGCAACTCGTCGTCTTTGGTTCCCGGTGCGCCGGCCCGCAGCTGGTTCCAGAACACGGCGCCGCGCTCGTCGAGCACGGTGCGCACGGCGTCGTGCAACACCCCGTCCGGCCGCTCCTGGGCCTCCCAGCTCGGCGCCAGCAGCGCCAGCTGGTCGGTGAAGCACAGCCGCACGCGGCCGTCGCGGCTGCCGATCGCACCGGCGCCGACCCACACGACGTCGCCGGCGGTGCACAGTTCGTCGAGCAGCGCCGGGCGGTAATCGCGCACGCGCGCGGCGAGCACGTCATGGTCGAGCGTCGACGCCACGATCGGAGCGCCGGCGAGTACGCCGAGCGCCTCGACGACGCCGTCGACACCGCGGCGCTGGCCCGGCACGCCCTGCCACGCCGGCAGGAACCGGGCCAGCGCATCGTGGTCGACCGGCTCGACCTCCTTGCGCAAGACCGACAGCGATCGCCGCCGCAGTTGACGCAGCACCTCGCTGTCGCACCACTCCCGACGCACGCCGCCCGGGCGAAACTCGCCGCGCACGAGCCGCCCCTCGTCCTCCAGCGCCCGCAGCGCGCCGACGACCCGGCTCTCGGGCACGCCGAAGTGGGCGGCGACCTCGGACTCGAGGAACGGCCCGTGACTGCGGGCGAACCGCCCGATCAGATCCTCCAATGGACGCGGCACCGGATCGGTGAAGGCCTGCGGCAATCCGAGCGGTAGCGCACAGCCGAGCGCGTCGCGGTAGCGAGCGGCGTCCTCGGCGGCGATGAACCGCATCTCCCCCGCGACCGCGACCTCCACCGCCCGCTTCTGCTCGACGAGCAGACGCAGCCACTCGTCGAGGTCTTTCTGCTTTGAGGAATCGACGGAATCCAGTCGATTGCTCAATGCAGAACGGGTGAGGTCGCCGACGCGGCGCAGGACGTCGTGCAGCTCGTCGGCGTCGCGGGCGCGGCGACCGTCCGACAGCCGTTGTAGGTCGAGCTCGACGTCGGCCAGCACCCCGGCGTCGAGCAGCTCGCGCAGCTCCTCGGCGCCGAGCAGGTCGCGCAACAGGTCGCGGTCGAGGGCGAGGGCGGCGGCTCGGCGCTCGGCCAGCGGTGCGTCGCCCTCGTACATGTAGGCGGCGATCCAGTTGAACAACAGGCTCTGAGCCATCGGGCTGGGCTTGGGCGTGTCGACGGTGACGACGCGCACGGCCCGCGAGCGCAGCTGGCCGAGGACCTCCTTCAGCGCCGGCACGTCGAAGACGTCCTGCAGGCACTCCCGCGACGCCTCCAGCAGGATCGGAAACGTCGGGTACTTGGACGCCACCGCCAGCAAGTCGGCCGCCCGCTGGCGCTGCTGCCACAGCGGCGTCCGCTGGTCGGGGCGGCGCCGGGGCAGCAACAGCGCCCGCCCGGCGCATTCGCGGAACCGCGAGGAGAACAGGGCCGTCTGCGGCAGCGTCGAGACGACCAGCTCCTCGATCTCCTCGGGCTCGATCATCAGGGCGTCGAGCGGCAGCTCGTCGGCGGCCTCGGGCAGGCGCAGGACGATCCCGTCGTCGCCCCACATCGACTCGACCGGCATGTCGTACTGATCGACCAGGCGCCGCTCCATCGCCATCGCCCACGGGGCGTGCACCGGCGTCCCGAACGGGCTGAGCACGCACACCCGCCAGTCACCGATCTCGTCGCGGAAGCGCTCGATGACGATCGTGCGGTCGTCGGGCACCGATCCCGTGGCCTCGGCCTGCTCGGTGACGTACTGCCACAGGTTGGCGGCCGCCAGTTCGTCCAGGGCGTACTCGTCGCGCAAGAACGCGCCGACCTGTGCGATCGGGAGCTCTCGCAGCTCGCGCACGAACCGCCCGAGCGCCCGCCCGAGCTCCAGCGGCCGGCCGGGTCGGTCGCCGTGCCAGAACGGCATCTTCCCGGGCTCACCGGGCGCCGGCGTCACCATCACCTTCTGCGACGTGATGTCCTCGATCCGCCACGTCGACGCCCCGAGCAGGAACGTCTCGCCGGGCCGGCTCTCGTAGACCATCTCCTCGTCGAGCTCGCCGACCCGGGTGCCGTCGGGCAGGAACACCCCGAACAGACCGCGGTCGGGGATCGTGCCGCCGGACGTGACGGCCAGGCGCTTGGACCCCTCCCGGGCCCGCACCGTGTCCGTCGCCCGGTTCCACACGACGCGGGGCCGCAGCTCGGCGAACTCCTCGCTGGGGTAGCGCCCGGCCAGCAGGTCGAGGGTGTTGTTGAGCTGCTCGTCGGACAGCTCGGCGAAGTTGGCCGTGCGTCGCACCAGTGCGGCCACGTCGGCGACGGCGGTCTCCCCGACCGCCGCCGTGTGGGCAACGATCTGCTGGGCGAGCACGTCGATCGGGTTGCGCAGGTAGTGCGACGACTCGATCTCGCCGTCGATCATCCGGCGCACGACGACGGCCGCCTCGAGGAGGTCGCCGCGGTGCTTGGGGTAGATCGTCCCCTTCGACGGCTCGCCGACCTGGTGGCCGGCCCGGCCGATGCGCTGCAGCCCGCGGCTGACGGCGCCCGGCGACTCCACCTGGATGACCAGGTCGACGGCGCCCATGTCGATGCCGAGTTCGAGGCTGGACGTGGCCACGATGCCGCGCAGCGTGCCCCGCTTGAGCTCGTCCTCGACGAGCACGCGCTGCTCCCGGGCCAGCGATCCGTGGTGCGCCTTGACGAGGTCACCGGTCGTACGCAACCCCGTCTCCGGGTCGACGCCGATGCCGCGCTCCTCGGCCAGCTCGTTGAGCTTGGCCGCCAACCGCTCGGTCTGACGACGACCGTTGCAGAAGATGATCGTCGAGCGGTGCTCGAGCACCTGGTCGAGGATGCGCGGGTAGATGCTCGGCCAGATGCTGTTGCGGGCCGGCCGGCCGTCGGCGCCGCCGGTGGGGGCCGTCACACCGGCGCCGCTCGTCACGCCGGCCAGCAGCCCGTTCGCCGCGCTTGGCCCCGTCCCGCCACCGCCGGCGCCCAGGTCGCCCATGTCCTCGACGGGGATGACGACGTCGACGTCGAGCGGCTTGCGGATGCCGGCGTTGACGATCGTCACCGGCCGAGGTTGTCCGGGCGCGTCGTAGCCGCCGAGGAAGCGGGCGACCTCCTCCAGCGGGCGTTGCGTGGCCGACAGTCCGATGCGCTGGGGCGGCCGGGCCGTCACCTCCTCCAGCCGCTCCAGCGACAGGGCGAGATGGGCCCCCCGCTTCGTCGGGGCGAGGGCATGGATCTCGTCGACGATGACGGTCTCGACCCCCGCCAACGTCTCGGCCGCCGACGACGTCAACATGAGATAGAGGCTCTCGGGCGTCGTGATCAACAGGTCCGGCGGACGGCGGATCAGCGCCTGGCGGTCCCGCGGCGACGTGTCGCCGGTCCGCATGGCGACCTCGGGGACGGTGATCGCGGTCCCCAACCGTTCGGCGGCAAGGGCGATGCCGGTCAGCGGAGCCCGCAGGTTCTTCTCCACGTCGAAGGCGAGGGCGCGTAGCGGCGACAGATACAGCACCCGCGTGCGGGCCGTGCGGTCGTCGGGCGTCGGCGCCGATACCAGCCCGTCGATCGAGGAGAGGAAGGCGGCCAGCGTCTTGCCGCTGCCGGTGGGAGCACAGATCAGTGTGTGCTCGCCGGCGACGATCGGTGGCCAGCCCTGGATCTGGGCCGCCGTGGGCTCGGGGAACGACGCGCCGAACCAGGCCCGCACGGCGGGCGAAAAGGCCTCCAGCACCGGATGATCAGCGATCTGTCGAGGCTAACGAAGGGGTGTCAGACGCTGACCGTGGCGAGTGGTGGTGCTGGCCGGGTTCCGGGTCCGGCGGCGCGGGTACACGGTCGGGGTGGCGGACCCGCCCAATGAAACTGTTGCGGCCTGCCCACACTGCGGCGCCGACGTGCCGTCGGACGCCGCGTTCTGCCCGGAGTGCGGGACGGGCACCGACAGCGACTCGTTCGAGAGCCCAGCCGGCGAGCCGGTGTTGGCCGGTTACACGATCCTGCGCACGCTCGGCCACGGTGGCGCCGCGATCGTGTACCTGGCCCGCCAAGACCACCTCGAGCGGGAGGTCGCCGTCAAGGTGCTGCGTCGAGAGGTCGACGAGCCGAACCTGTGGCGGCGGCTTCGACGGGAGGCCCGCACGATCGCCCGCCTGTCCGGCCACCCGCACGTCGTCACCGTCTACGACGCCGGGCGAGCCGAGACCGGTCAGCCCTTCCTGGTCACCGAGTTCCTCGATCGGGGTTCGCTCGGTGATGTGATCCGTACGGACGGGCCGATGCCGCCGAGGGTCGTCGCCGGCATGGGCGTGAACGTCGCCGACGCCCTCATCGCCGCCCATGGCCTCGGCATCCTCCACCGCGACGTCAAGCCGGCCAACGTGCTGCTCGGCCACGACGGCCGCGTCAAACTGGGCGACTTCGGCATCGCCCGTCTGGTTGCCGGTCACACCATCACGACGACCAACGTGATCGCGTTCACGCCCGAGCACGTGGCCCCGGAGATCCTGCGGGGCGAGCCGGACGCGGCGTGGAGCGACGTCTACGGGCTCGGCTCAACCTTGGCTTCGGGGCTGACCGGCCAGGCGCCGTTCGCCCGGCGCCCTGGCGAACGGGTCGAGGCCCTCCTGACCCGCAAGCTCATGTCGGCACCTCCCCCGCTTCCGTCGTCGGTGCCGGATGGGCTCGCCGATGTCATCGCGCGGATGCTCGACTCGGATCCAGCCCGTCGCCCCGAGCTCGCCGAGGTGCGGGCGCGACTGGCCGAGGTGACGGCGTCGCTCGGGGCGCCCGTGGCCCGAGCGCCGTCGCCGCCGCTGGTGCACCCGCCACCGTTCGGCCAGCCCCCGGAGGCGGTTCCCGCCGGCCAGGCGTCGGCGCAACCGCTGCGCGCAGCCGTGGCGCCGCCGCGGGAGGCGGCACGGGCCCGAGGTCCAGTGCAGCAACGACGACGCCGCTCGATCGCGCCGGTGCTCTTCGTGGTGCTGGCCGGGCTCGCCGCGGCGACCGTGGCCGTCGTCGCCCTCGCACGGGCGAACGGCGGCGACGCCGGTGAGGCGACCGGCACCGCCGGCACGGCCGCGACAACCGCAGCCGCGTCGTCCGTCCTAGCCGTACCACCCGCAGTCACGTCGACGGTTCCGGCCGCTCCCGCGACCACGCCCGCCCCGGCACCGGCGACGACCCCGGTGCCGACCCCAGCGCCAGCGGCCGAACGGTCGCTGGCCGACCTCACCCAAGCCGATGTCGAGACCTACGTGCGGTCCTACTTCGACGCCGTCGCCGCCCGGGACTACGAGGTGTCGTGGTCCCAGCTGACCCCGGAGTTCCAACAGGGCACGGCCGTCTCGTACGACTACTACAGCGACTTCTGGGACGACAACGACGTCGAGATCGGCGACGTCGAGCTGGTCGATGCCAACGCCGAGCGCGCCCTGGTCAACGCGGCGATCTTCTGGAACGGCAACGACTCGGCCGACGTCACCCAGTTCACCCTGGTCCCCGGCGACGACGGCGAGTTCCTCATCGCCGACCAGACCGTCGTCGAGTAGTCCTCTCGGGCTCCGCCGCCCGGCCAAGCCGCTTGGGCGGCGCCGGGCGGTCTCTTCGGTGGTCAGCGGCCGACGTAGACGAACGGCGCCCACGTCGCCAGATCGGGTGGGTCGGTGACGACGGCGTTGATGCCGATGTCGCGTCGCGCCTCGAGGCCGGGGGAGACGCCGCCGCCGGAGCGGTCGGCCAATTCGGCGTAGGCCGAGTGGCGATCGGCCGGCGTCATCGACCGCACGTCGGCCGCGGCGCGGTCGAGAGCGAGCGCAGCCCCGCTGTCGTCGCCGGCGAGATGCTCGTAGAAGCGGGTCATCACGAGGCAGCCGGCCTCGTCGCCGACGGGCCACAGCGAGGCGATGACGGCGCCCGCCCCGGCGGCCAGGGTGGCCCGGATCAGCCCGACGACGTCGCCTCCGGCGGTCGCTGTGCCCCGGCCGCTGTTGCAGGCCGAGAACACCACGAGGGCGCCATCGAGATCCAGCGAGAAGATGTCGGCCGCCGTCAACACGTCGTCACCGGCGAGGGCCAGGAACGACCGGTTGGGGGCCTGCTCGTCGAGCAGCCCGTGGGTGCCGAGGTGCACGCCCGTGAGTGCACCATGCGGCACGAGCACGACGCGCTGGTGCTCGGTCAATCATCGCCTCGACCAGGCGCCACGGATCCGGGGAGACGTGCGGCTGGGCGATCAGCCACGCCCGGGCCTGGGCGGGCGAGCGACGCGGCACCTCGCCCAGTGCCAGCGAGGCGATGACGTCGTAGACCGCCCGTTCCATCACGTGGCCCTCTCCGCTCCGCCCCCTTGGGACCGTACCGTTCCCCACCGATCGCGTCCGCCGAATGGTCGACGACGTGCCAGCCTGGAGCCGATGTCCGACAGCTCGCTCCCTGACCCCACCGGCGACCCCGCCCACCACCTCGCCGCACCGTGGGAACCGCCGACCGGCGAGGCCGCACCCGACCCTGACGTCATCGACGACGCCGAGCTGCGCGAGCCCGACGACACCCGCGACGCCACCGGGGGTCAGTTGCCGCCGCCGAACGTGCAGGCGGCCGCGTCGACCCGCGCCGCCGCACCAACGGCGCCACCGGACGCCGTGACGCCGCTCCCCGGCGCCGACCCGGTGGCCGGCCAGCCGTGGACGGTGCGCGTCCAGACGGCGGCCGGCGTCAGCTCGGTCGCGGTCGAGATCGACGGGTCGGACCATGACGTGGTGATGACGAAGGATCACCAGGAGGCGGGCCAACAGCCGACGTGGTCGGCGCAGCTCGACGTGCCCGACGACGGCACCATCCGCTACCGCTACGCCTGGCGCAGCAGCTGGAACGGCGACGTCACCGAGTGGATGACCGCCAGTTCGGACCGCACCTGCGACGGCTGACATCCGAGTGTCTCGTGTCGGCGCCTCGCTTCGGTCAGATCCGTGCGCGCACGGGTGCACACGGATCTGACTCAAGCCGCCGTTCGATCAGAACGTCACCGTGACGGTGAGCTCGTCGGCACCACGGACGACGCCGAGCTCGACGGTGGCGGCCGCCTCGGGGCCGATGCCATCGAGCACGGTCCACAGCGCGTCGGCGGTGGCGACGGACGTGCCGTTGGCGCTGACGACGAGATCGCCGGCGCGGACCCCGGCGGCTGCGGCCGGCGAGTCCTCGACCACGCCGTGCACCAACAGCCCGTCGCGCTCGGGGAGACCGACGGCGCGGCGCAGGCGTCGGGCGACGGCGGCGGGAGCGACAGAGATGCCGAGCCGGCGGCGGGTCGGTGATCGGCCGGCGGCCAGCTCGTCGACCTTCGATCGCAGCTCGTCGCCGGCGGCGATGGCGAGGTAGAAGCCGTCGCCGAGGCGGTGGGTGTTGATCCCGACGACGGCCCCCTGCGCGTCGAGCAGCGGACCGCCGGAGGACCCGCGGGCCAGCGGGGCCGTGTGCTCGATGCTGCCGCTGATCGTGCGACCGCGGGGCCCGCGGAAGTCGGCGTTGACGGCACTGACCGTGCCGACGGTGACCCGTAGGTCGTGGGGTCCGAGGGCGGCGGCGAACACGACTTGACCGGGCGCCGGGTCGACGACGGACCACCTCGCCGGCGCGGCGCCGGCGGTGTCGACCGCGAGCACCGCCAGGTCACCGTCCGGGTCGGCCCCGACCACCTCGGCCTGGGCCACGCGCCCGTCGGCGAACGTCACCTGGGTCGTGCGGTCGCGCAGGTGGTGGGCGTTCGTCAGGATCTGGCCGTCGGAGAAGACCACGCCGGCGCCGCGCCGGTCGCGTCCGATCGTCACCACCGCCGGTCGAGCCGCCGCCGCCACCGTCGCCACCGTGGCGGGAAGTTCGTCGAGCACCGTCATGTCGGCTCCAGTCACTATCGATCTGCAAGTAACCTCACTCTACGTGGCGATGGTGGTGCGGCGTCAAGATGGCCCGATCGATGTCGAGGGCAGCCCTCTCGAGCGGGCCCTCTCCCGGGTCGGCGACCGCTGGACACTGCTCGTCGTCGAGTCCCTCCTGGCCGGGTCGCGCCGCTTCGGCGAGCTCAGCATGGCCGTGCCGGGCATCGCCCCGAGCATCCTCACCGCCCGGCTGCGCCGCCTCGTCGCCGACCGTCTCGTCGTTGCCACCCCGTACTCCCGGCGGCCGGTGCGCCACCAGTACGAGTTGACCGCCGCCGGCCGTGAGCTGGCCGGTGCCCTCACCGTGCTCGGATCGTGGGCGGCGCGCCTCGACGCCGTGCCCGGCGAGTCCTTCCACGACGCCTGCGGCACCGCCCTCGAGCTGCGTCCCTACTGCCCGACGTGCCATCGCGCCGTCGCCGACGACGACACCGCCGTCCTGCACCAGCTCTAGCGCAGAGTGGCCCCGCCGGTCCCCGTGGCGGCGGCCAGGATGCGGGCCAGTTCGGCCGGCTTGGTGAACATCGGCCAATGACCGGAGTCGATGTCGACGAGCTCGACCTGCTCGGCCCGCGCCAACTCCGGTACCTCGCCGCCGTCGATCCAGGCCCTGGCGTCGGACGGTGTGAACTCTGGGCACACGACGACGACGGGCACGCCGAACCGGCGCTCGTCGTGCAGGCGTACGACGCCCCGGACCACGCCTTCGGGGACCGGGATGGCCGCATCCTCGATCTGCCGGCGGGCGGCATCGTCCAGGTCGGCCGAGTCGGGTCCCTCGAACGGCTCCCACCCGGGGAAGGCCATCGCGCCGTCCGCGACGTCGAAGAACGCCGCGTAGGGCTCGCCGTCGGCCGTCGGAAACCCGCCGATCAGCACGACCGTGGCGACCCCCTGCGGACGGGCGTCGGCGGCCAGCCAGGCCAGCGTGCCGGCCGCCGAGTGCCCGACGACCAGCGGCCGTTCGGCCGCATCGACGGCGGCGACGACCGTAGCCACCTGGTCGTCCAGCGTGGCCGTGGTGGCGCCGTCGCCCTGACCCGGGAGCGTGAGCGGCACGGCCCGGTGGCCGAGGGCTTCCAGCTCGCGGGCGACGTCGTCCCACGCCGATCCGTCCAGCCACAGTCCGGCGATGAGCACGATGTCCATCGTCAGTGGGTCCCTTCCTCGAGAACGGTGAGATCCCGTTCCGCAAAGAGGCGGTGCTCCCACTCTTCGTTGACCACGATGCCGAGGCATTGGCTGACGGGGCAGGTGATGTCCCGCGGCCAGCCGGGCTCCGGACGCATCACCTCGGCGGCGAGCTGCTCGTCGATCAGTGTCGCCATGACGTCGGCGACCATGGCCTGACGTTGGCGGCGCACCGTGAGAACCTCGTCCAACGACGGACGGGCTTCACGATCCCACGGGATGCCGTCCCAGCCCGGCGCCTCGTCCCACGGGAGGTCGAGCGGGTGCCAGGGCGATGGGTCGCCGAGCACCATCCGCCCGACCCAGGCGGCGGTGGCGAAATTGAGGTGGCGCAAAGTCTCGATGAACGACCACTCGGCGTCGACCCGCTCGTGCAGCGACGCTTCGGGGAAGCAGTCAGCCCGGGCCAGGGTCTGCGCCCAGCGGCGCTCGAGGATCGTCCAGGCGTCCCGGAAGCCGTCGGCATCGGTGGGTCGCATCGCCGCCCGCTCGGGCATGCGACGGTTCAGCTCGGCGTCGACCAGCGGGGCGATGTCGACGCCGTTGACGACGACGTGTTGCAGCTCGCCGGAGATGTCGACGTCGTCGAACTCGACACCGCGCAGCTGGGTGCCGGTGAAGAGGGCGCCGCGGATCTGCGCCCCCGAGAAGTCGACGTGGAAAAGGCGGGCGTCGTTGAGCTGCACCTTGCGGAACGCGGCCTCGCGCAAGCTGACCCGCTCGAAGCGGGCGCCGCTGAGGTCCTGGTCGATGAACTCGGTCATGACGGTGACCGTAAACCCCATTCCGGACGATCGGCGTCCGGAACCCGCGAATACGCTGAGCAGGTGGACTCCGGCACCAGCCCGACGTCACGCGCGTTGCGGACGCTCGAGATCCTCCGGGCCCGTCCCGGCACGACGGCCGAGGAGCTGGGTGAACGGCTCGGGGTGACGGAACGGGCGGCCCGCCGCTACGTCCGCACCCTGCGCGAGGCGGGCATCCCGGTCACCTCGACGAGAGGCCCGTACGGTGGCTACCGGCTGGGGCGCGGCGCCAAGCTCCCGCCCGTCGTCTTCACCGAGGAGGAGGCCCTCGTCCTGGCGATGGCCGTGCTCGACGCCCACCCGGCAGCCACTGACGCCGATGACCTCGTCGGACTGGCCCTGAGCAAGGTCATCCAGGCCCTGCCCGACAGCGTCGGACGGCAGGCGGCGGCGCTGCGCGAACACGCTGCCGGCGCGCCCGACCTCTCGGCGGCCCGCCCCGATCCGACGGTCACGAGTGCCCTCGTCACCGCAGTCGCCGCCCGCCGCCGGGCGGTGGTCTCGTATCGCCGCGAGTCCGGTGACGAGTGGAAGACGACCGTCGATCCCTGGGCGGTCGTGGTGCGCCACGGGCGGTGGTATCTGCTGTGCCACTCCCATCGGGCCAGCGCCGTGCGCACCTACCGGATCGATCGGATCCTCGACGTCCAGCAGACTGGCCATCCGTTCGAACGCCCCGACGGTCTCGACCCGGTGGCGGCCCTGGAGGAGCACCTCGGCCGCGGCTGGGAGTTCCCGACCCGCGTGGTCTTCGACGTCTCCGTGGCCGAGGTGACGCCGTGGGTTGGGCCGGCGATGGGTCGCCTCGAGGCGACGGCCGCGGGGTGCGCGCTCACCGGGAGCACCAGCAATCCGGCGATGTACGCGCAGGAGTGGCTGGCCTGCGTGCCGTTCGACTTCCGTGTCGAGGGCGGGCCCGAGCTCCGGGAGGCGGTGGCAGCGTTAGCGGCGCGCTGCGCGGCGGCCGTGGCGGACGAGGAGCACAGCCCGGACGGAACCGCACGGACGGTCGTAGCGTCGGATCCTGCGTGACCGTGATCGATCATCGTGCGGAGCCGGCGCCCGCCGGAGCGGCCAGGATCGTCAGTGCCATCGGGCCGGCCCACGGGCCGATCCCGCCGATCGTCGCCCGCAGCCTCGACGACCTTGCGGTCTTCGCCGCCCGTTTCGACGACAGCGTCGAGGTCTACAGCCCCGACCCGGCCGACGAGGCCGTGCTGCTGGCCCCCTGGCCGGGCGACGGGACGGTGGCGCTGCTCTTCGCCCTCGACGGCGGTGGCCATGACGACGCCGAGCTCGTCATCGCCGGGACGGTCGTGTCGGCTCGCCTCGTCGGCCCACCCGCGCTCGACGGGCTTTGCCCGGCCCACCCGGTGCGTTACCTCGTCGGGTTCGCCCTCGCCGAGAGCGCCCTGCCCGCCGGCTACCGGCTGGTCTGAGCCTCTCTCGGGCTCCGCCGACCAGCCAAGCTGGATCGGCTGCGCCTCCGTGCTCGTCGCCGACCCTTCGGATCGGCACTCGCCCAACCTCTCTAGCTGGGCGAGGTCACCAGCGACGGCTCGAGGTCATCGACCGTCGCCGCCCCGACGAGCGCCATCGTCTGGCCGACGCCCTCCGCCA
>Ga0136617_10002493_pt1 | contig 16347 bp, 18 predicted proteins | sample AntDrymUQ3222106_2_FD_129672 | JGI IMG/M metagenome (GOLD analysis project Ga0136617, IMG submission 129672) | Polar desert sand microbial communities from Dry Valleys, Antarctica - metaG UQ322 (21.06) | ecosystem: Environmental > Terrestrial > Soil > Desert | place: Antarctica: Dry Valley...
GCCCGAGAGCAGCACGACGCGGTGCCCGGCCTCCTTGTGAGCGCGCAGGGTCGCCAGAGCCTCCGGGTAGAGCCTCTTCAGGACGTAACCGGAGAAGCTCTCCTTGCCAAGAGCGCGGGCGCGAGCGGGCTTCCAGCCCTGGTAGTTCTTGTAGAAAACACGGTTGAAGTGCGTACGGCTGACTTTATCCAGCGCCCAGTAGAACGGGACGCGCAAGATAAACGAGGCCGCCCACGCGGGCCTCAGGGCGGCGGGCAGGTCTCGCAGCTTGAGCCAGGCGTAGTGAGAGACGACGTTGGAGGCGACAAGCGTGCCGTCCACGTCGAAGATAGCCGCGACCTCCCCCGGCCTCTCCTCCGAAACGACACGCCGCTTCTTGCGCCCGGGCTTGTGGGTGATGGCCGGCAGGTGCGTTTGCTGCAGCCACGCCTTCCAATCCACCTCCGCGATGTCGAATGGGAATGTGCTGCGGTCCTCCTTGGGGAGGCTCCGGTACAACTCGTATAGGCGGGCGGAGGAGAAGATGCTCTCCATGCTGCCGTAGGTACCGTAGATGCGGCTGAAGTAGAGGCTCATGCGGGCGCGTTTCTCGGCTCGCGCCGCCCGGCCGCGCAGGTCCGTCTTCAGGTGACCATCAGGCATACGCGCCGTGAGTTTGCCGCCGATGTTCAGAGCTATGAGCTCCGCCTTGAGCTTGCCCTCGACTCGCCGGTGTCCCGGGAAGCTCCACTCGGGAGCGGGGATGGGCCGGCCACCGGAGTCACGCAGGGGGTTTGCGAGGAAGAATTCCCGGACGTATTCGTAGAACTCGCGGTAGCGTATGGAGTTTCGCTGACCGGAGGCGACCTGGTAGACCTCGGGCTCGGCGGGGCGAAGGGCGATCCCTCGGGCGACCGCGGAGATCAGAGCGTTCACCACGTGGTCCACGGGGACGAAGTCCACGATGCTCTCCGGGTCTCCGGGGAACTCGCGCAGGATACCCCGAGCATAGGCCATTATGATGGGGTCGGCCATTCGAGAACCCTGGATCCAACCAGGATGAGGCTCCGCTACACTGCTCTCGATGATCGCCGGCCGCAATATAATTAGCGGCAGATCCCCCCGTTCCTCTAACACCCGCCGCTCGGCCAGAGACTTCGTAAACGTGTAGACGTCCTGCCACCCCAACTCCCGCGCCCGCTCGTTCCCCCGCTCGACGAGCCGCTCGCGCACCCACGCCCGCCGCAGTTGCTCCTCCCTCTCGGCGACCTCCGCCTCCTCTCCCACCATCCCAAGCTCCCGGCGCGCCTCCGTCCCAAACTGCCTCGTAAGCCCCCGCTCCCTGGATGCCTCCTCGACCTCCCGCACCACCCCATCGAGGAACGCAACCTCGCCCTTGGGGTCCAGACGCGTGCCGTTCGGCGAGTACCCGTCCGGCGGCTCCTCCGGGATCAACCCGGACTTCGTCCCCGCTACATACGTCGTCGAGACATGCACGAAGAGCGGCGCCCTCTCCCACGTCCCGGCCAGCGCGAGCAACCCGAGAGTCCCCCGCACATTCGAGTCCACCGCCGCGTCCAACGGCGCGTCGAAGACCACGGAAGCAGCAGAGTGTATTACCGCATCTACCTCCCGCGATAGCTCCGCGAGGTCCTCCACACCTAGTCCCAGAGAGTCCGCATGCACGTCCCCTTCCAGTACGCGCACCTTCTCCGCGACCCGTTCCTCGAAACCATCCCCAAGCTCTTCCCGCAGCCGCGAGAAGGCCGGGGAGCCCAGAACATCCTTCTCGAACCTCTCCTTCGCGCCCTTGTCGCGTGACGGACGGACGAGCAGGTACAACCGCTGGAGCTCCGGCAGGCTCCGGAGCATCTTCTCCACGAGCGCCGTCCCGAGGAAACCTGTCCCGCCCGTGAGAAGCACGGTCTTTCCACGGTACGCCTCAACCAGCACGGGCATCTTCTTTCACGGCCTTCTCTCTCACGGCTTTCTCCCCAACCTTGCGTTCCGTCCCCTTCAAGAGCGCCCGCGCGTTCTCCCGGTGCCTCCACAGAACCAGCGCCCCCCCAGCAAGCGCATACGCGACGTACGGCCACGGCTGCCCCGAGAGGACAAAGGCGATAGGACTCAGCACCATCACCGAGATCGCGCCTAGCGACGTATACCGGCTAACCAGCACCACCACCCACCAGAATGCGAACAGCCCGAGCCCCACCACCGGCGCGAGCCCGATACTCGTCCCGGCGCCCGTCGCAACCCCCTTACCACCCTCGAACCCGAGAAACACCGACCAGCAATGTCCGACTATCGCCGCTAGAGCCACCGCCGCCACCATCCACTCGTCCTCGACCAGCGACCGTGCCACCACGACCGGAACGACCCCCTTGAGCATATCCCCGAGCATGGTAAACACAGCGGCCCACTTCCCGGCGGCCCGCATCACGTTCGCCGTCCCGATATTCCCACTACCCACCCGGCGGACGTCCACACCATAGGCCCATCCCACCAAAAGACCGGTAGGAACAGAGCCCAGGATATATCCGCCAAGCACCAGGAGAATACCCATCAACATGGCGGCAAGTATAGCCCAGCGCCCGGCGGGTTTGCTAACATTGCTAATCCCCTACGAAAAGGAGTACAAGTGCCCGCACACGACGTAGTCGTCTATACCCAGCCCGGCTGAGGCCCCTGCCACGCAGAGGTAGAGTTTCTATCTCAGAACAACGTGGAATTCTGTTTACTGGACACACACGCTCCGGCGCTCTCTGCGGCAGGCGGCCCGAACCGATAGATAATGTCCACCTTCGGCCTACCCTCTTCCGTCCGGCCTACTGTTATCTCCTCGACCAGTAACCTTACGAGCTCGCGACGTTTGTCGAACGCCTCTTGTGTGTCTGCCTCTACCTCCTGGAGGTTCTCTCTAAGGGCCATCAGCCATGCCTCAGTGGAGGCCGCTACCTCCCTATCCTCCTCCTCGCAGGCGAGGTCGGCCTCGACCGAGGAGATCAGGAGCTTGAGGTTCTCTACCTGGTTGGCAACGTCCGCTAGGTAAGTTTCGAGCTCCTCCGCGTCCAGTATTTCCCCGCGAGCGTAGAGCCTTACGTAGCGATCCTTCTCGGCCTGCTTTGCGGCGAGCCTCTTCGCAAGGGAGTCCCGGCGGGCTTCGAGATCCTCTGAGTGCCGGTCTTCGGCCTGGTGCTCTCTCAGGCGCTCCAGGACCTCGCCGGGGTTCTCCAGGAACCGCCTCACGTCCTGCCAAACCAGGCCCTCCAACCACCGGGCCTGCACGCCCGGGCAGCCCGGCTCCGCCTTACGCTTGTCCTGGTAGGCGGAGAGGCGCCCCAGGCAGTTGTAGTAGAAATAGCGCTTCTTGGCGGAGTTCGTCTTAGACGCACCCACGTAGACCGTGCCGCAATGCTTGCAGCGCAAGAGGCCGCGGAGCAGGTAGGAGCGGCCAGGCTTACCGCCGGAGTAGCGCTTGTTCTCCTCCAGGCGGGCGAGGGCCTTCTGGCGTAGCGCCGGGTCCACTATGGCCGGGACCGGCCGCTCTATGGGACCCCCTTCGGCGCGGACCGTGTGGACGCCGGAGTAGGTCGTCTGCGTGACCATGTCCCTTACGGTGCTGTGGCACCAACTCGCGCCGTAAACTCGCGGCTTCCCCCGGTACTTGCGCCCGGGCGAGGGCTCGCCCTCGTCATTGAGGCGGACGGCCTCCGAGTAGAGACTTGCCCTGGCGGCGACGTTGGCCACGATCTCCCGGACCACACGGGCCTCGCGCTCCACTACCTCGAAGGCTCCAGCCTCGTTGATGTCGTAGCCGTAAGGGATGCGGCCAAGGTGCTTGCCGTCCCTGAACGCCCGGTGTAGACCGGTTCGCGTCCTCTCCCCAATAGTCTCGCGCTCATACTCCGCGAAGCTGGCGAGCATCTGGAAGATGAGCCTTCCCGAAGCAGTGGAGGTGTCGATGGGCTCGGTAGCGGAGCGGAGCGACACCCCGGCGGCCTGGAGCCTGTCGTGGGCGTCCACGATGACGAGCAGCGACCGTCCAAGGCGGTCCAGCCGATACACGAGCAACGTCTCGAACTTCTCCGCTTGTGCATCTTCTAAGAGCCGCCTCCCCTCTGGCCTCTCGTGCAGCGGGATCGTGCCTGACACCCCGTCGTCGGCGTACGTCTCCACCACCTCCAGTTCGTAGAGCCTGCAATACTGCTCCAGGAACGCCCGCTGTGTCTCGATGGTCTGGCGTTCTCGCTGCTCGTCGCTGCTAACCCGCAGACATAGCCCCACCCTACCCGAGTCCTCGCTCTCGAGACCATTCGCAGCTCCGCCAGCCGCGCGTCTGGGTCCCGTCCCCCTGGTCATCCATCCTCCTTCTCTGGCTTCATAGAGATGGGCTTGCGGTTCAAGATGATCGTCTCCTCGACCGGGCTGCCCATCGTCCAATAGAAGTGGTTCCCGATGTCGTAGCAGATGTAGTCCGAGGAGCCGTAGCGCTGGCTGTAGCCGTGCTCGCGAATGTACTCCACCACGCGGCTGAACATGCCAGAGTCGCACCATCTGCGGTGGACGTACTCATGTGGGTTTTGTGGCATTGTTCGTGCAAACTGCACCTTCACGGTCTCCACCCAACGGGCGAGATCCTCGTGTGACAAGGGCGCCTCGGCCACCGCCTCGCCGGGCTCCGTCTGCAGCGCGTTCTGGTCCTTCTCCAGCACCCGCACCTTACTGACCAGGGCTCGCTGCTCCTCGGCCACCTCCGCCAGCTCGTGGAACAGCGCCTCCTTGCGCTCCTCCAGCTCCTCCAAGGTGATGATTGGCTCCTCCTTCCGCTCGCTTTCGTCCTCCTCGAATAGGCTCATCATCGGCCCCACCTCTTCAGTGCCAGCGCCCTGAAGTGCTCAGGGCCGTAACGGTAGCTCGTGCCCAAGCCGCCTAGTGCACCCCAGGCGGCGCGGCTCCGGGTACGCTCCGCACGCTGGCGAGCCAGCTCTGCGGGGTGCGGGTAGGCGTAATGCTCCTGCGGAGGTTCGTGCGCGGATGCGCTATCCTCAGTGGTGTCCACAGTGGTCATCCTTTCTCTGTGGGCCGGCCTCGGGGTGGACTGCCACATACACCCGCGGGGCCATTCTCGGGGTTCTTACTACCCCTTCATAACCTCCTCATTTTACCAAGTAGAATACATTTTGTCAAAATACGTACATACATTATTAAGCTTATGTATCGAATATTAGGGCAAATCCACGCCCTCAGAACCATGCTTGCAGGAAAGTCTAAACCCCCACTTGATACTACTCGCCCCAGGGCGATCTTCGCTTATTCGCTTACATGGCGAAGGGGTAGCACTTTCGCCGTACTTTCGCCGTACCCAGCGGCCCCTCCTTAAGGATCTCTTTCGCCGGGACCGCGCGCGGCTCACGTCTGCTTTTCCAGCTCCGCGAGGAGTCTAGCGATCATCTCGTCGCTCACGGGTGTGGGAGGTGGCGGCAGGGAGACGGTGCTTTTGTCGAGGTCGGGTCCCTCTTGGAGCTGGATCAGCCACCTGCGCTTCAGGCCGCGGATGGCCCTGAGCACGTTCGATCCTGAGAACCCCTGCTGCACCAAGGCGTCTTCCAGCTGCCCCCTGGTCAGCGTGCCGCCGGGCGCAGACTGCAACGCCGCCATGACCGCGCGCTGGCAGCCGCCCGGACCGCGGCTCATGCCTTCCTTCCGTATTTTTTCGCGCTGTTCCTCCAGCCGGCGTTGGAGGACTCCCCCACGCGCCGCGAGTTCCCTGCGTCGGGCCTCCCGCGAGCCAATCTCATCGCCTCTCTTGCGCATTTGCCTCAATCTCCACCAGACGTTTGCGTGCTTCACTAAGCTCCTTGCTGGCGGCCTCCGACCTGTCCGCCACGCTTTTTAGCCGTTGGTTGCGCATCTCGTGCGGCGTTACGTGGCCGCCGCGGCCACGTAACGCTCGGAGCCGGCTCCGAGAGCACGCACTCGTGTTCCTCGTCCAGCGCTTCACTCGGATCGTTGGGTTTTGTTTTGTCGCCGTCCGCGTGCATCCTGGCGCGGCACCTCTTCGGCTTGGCCGTTTTCAGCTGGCAGGCCAAAGGCGCGCTTGATGCCCAAGGGATCGTCCACCCGGACACCTCGTGCGTCCCTCCGTCGTCTCGGATCGTCCATTATTCGCTCCCTTCGTCGTCTGAGGTCAACTCGCTCGATTCTCTTGCTATGTCATGGCTCGCCTCCTTCGCAGAAGATCTCCAGCGCTCGCTCTACCGCCTTCGCGTGCCGCCGCCACCCGTCAAAGGGAGCGTCCTTGCCGCTCCGACGGCAGATGATCGCGCAACAGATCCACTCTACGGCGCCCTGCTTCGTGATCCCGCCCGCCCGGTAGAGACGAGCTTGCAAACCAGGGCCGCTCTTCGGACGCGTCACCTCTTCGAGCACCTCTTCGACGGTGAGCGCCCGGAGCGGGGCAGACTTCCGTTGGCCGTGGCCTTTGAGAGGCTTTTGTCGCGGTGCCGTGTCTGGGCGAGGGCTTCGCGTTATTCCGCTTATTTCGCTTGGTAATTATCCCTTGACAGTAGGTATCGCTTCCGGTAAAATACCTGCATAGGAGGTAAAAAGCCGATGCAGCGATACACCATCAACGACTTCAACCGCAACTATCCCGATGAGGACGCTTGCTTGGAGCGGCTGAAGAACCGCCGCTATCCCGACGGTAGCACTTGCGAGAAGTGCCAGCGGGAAACCAAGTATCACCGCGACGCTGGCCGCAGGTCTTACTCTTGCCAGTGGTGCGGACACCACGTACACCCCACGGCGGGTACGATCTTCCACAAGTCCACCACGTCTTTACGGCTTTGGTTCTACGCTATCTACAAGATGGCCTCTACGCGCTGCGGTATCTCTGCGAAACAGCTAGAGCGCGAGCTTGGCGTCACCTACAAAACCGCGTGGCGCATGTTTCACCAGATCCGCAAGATGCTTACGGACGATGACGACCAACAGCTATCCGGCACGGTCGAAGCCGACGAAACTTATGTCGGCGGGCGGCGTCGTGGCGGCAAACGTGGGCGTCCCAGCAAAGACAGTCACAAGACTCCCGTTTTCGGGATAGCAGAACGTAAGGGGCGGGTGTCCGCTGCCGTGGTTCCCGACACCAAACGCGCCACAGTTATGCCCCACGTTCACAAAAAGGTGTTGCCTGAAACCACTATCTATACAGACGAGTACCGCGTGTATGACAACCTCAACGAACAGGGCTACCGACACGACCGGGTGCATCACGCCCAAGAAATCTACGTTTCGGGAGATGTTCACACGAACACCATAGAGGGCTTTTGGTCGCTGGTGAAGCGCGGGATCGGCGGCGTTTACCACTCGGTATCAACGAAGCACTTACGAGGCTATCTAAACGAGTACGTCTTTCGCTACAACCACCGGAAAGACGAGCGACCTATGTTCCTTACAATGCTGAGTCGGGCGTCCGGCGTTTTGGCCGGATAAACGTCACTTGGCAGATACCCTGTTCCTTGATAGGGCCAAAGTCATCGTGGTCTGCCGTTACCACTTCCGCGTTGATGCGATTGGCTAGCTCCGCAGCGCATAAGTCAGCCAAAGGCACGCTCTTCATAGGAGCCTTGTGCTTGCCCACCGCTAGCCAGAACGCCTCGTCAAAATCGTCCCTCACCACCAACCTTAACCGTTTGAGGTCTTCTAAGACTGACATAGCGTGACTTTCGTCTGAGCGCCTTATGATTTGGTAGTAAACCTCACACAAGTTGACAGCATGAACCAGGCAGTCCTGACTGGTGTCCGCCAGCAAGCCTCTCACCATATCCGCGCCAGATTCACCTCGCAGATACGCCAGTAAAGCGCTGGCATCTAGCACGACTGCTATGGCTGACGATCCTCTGCTTCGGCTTCTTCTTCCCTCCTTTGACGGATAAACTCCTCGGTACTCGGCAGAACGTCGGCGTACTTACCCTGTATCAGCCTGCTAGCCCTGTCTAATGCATCCTCAAAATCTTCGCCGGTAAAGGTTTCTCGTTGTACCTCAGAAGCGGGTACAGCTCGCATAGGAGCCATTATCGGCCTTTCCAAAGATACGGCTCCGATATTGCCGGAAACCACTAAGTTGCCGTCAGCTATTCGCATAGAGCGTTTGTTCGTCATGTTCCTCCTTCATCTAAACTTATGTACAGTGGCACCGTTCGCTTTAGGTCGTTTCCAATTAAGATGCTGAAGGCGTAGGGACCAGGCTCCGGAAACTGGATGTTCGCTAGTGGGTAAGCTCGGTTGAAAAACGAAGGACTTCCGGAGCGACGGGGGTCTGGCACCTCAAATGTATCCTGAAACGCCCCGATCTCGCCACCGTCTGCGGCCAGTAACCGAACATTCATAGATCGTTCAAACCCGACCTCCGATATGTCGGCAGAGAGGGAAACGATGAGTACCATTCGACCAACGATGCAGGGCACCTCGGAGGTCACAATCTCATCAAAGACCCCCAGGATGTCCATAGTGCCATCCTCATGACCGTTTAACCCCCGAGCTGCAACTGCCAGCGTTACTTCCACTAACCAGCCCCCTCCCTTTTGGGACCGGATTGTACCAGATTACCTACCGTGTGGGGATAGTTACCTTTCAGCTTAGTTAAGCTGATTCAAGAGAGCCGACGAGCGGACTCGAACCGCTGACCTGCTCATTGCGAGCGAGCTGCTCAGTGGCCGAAGGAGTGGTCAGCACCGCGCGTCCTCTCTTCCGTGTCCTTCGCATCATTTTACCGCCGTGACCGTGAGCGTCGGGACTGTTGCGTACGGTGAACGGAACTCCGTCCAGTTCACCGAGAAGAACATCCAGGCCGATCCGGACGCCTTGCAAGAGCTACTCCAACTGAACTCCCAGTCCACCCCCACCACCGTCATAGACGGCGAGGTAATAGTAGGATTCGCCCGGCGGGCGATCAGCGATAAGCTAGGACTCTAGCCTACAGCCACATCCCCCGGCTCCGCGCGACCTCCAACGCCCGCACCATCGCCCCCGCCTTACTACGCGTCTCCTCGTACTCCAGAGAGGGCACGGAGTCCGCGACGACCCCGGCACCGGCCTGAAAGTAAGCCCGGCCCCCTTTGAGCAGAGCCGTGCGCAAGGTGATGCAGGTGTCCAGGCGTCCGTCCATGCCGTAGTAGCCCATCGCTCCCGCGTAGGGGCCGCGGCGTGTCGGTTCGAGCTCGTCGATGATCTGCATCGCCCGTACCTTCGGCGCCCCGGAGACGGTCCCGGCGGGGAACGCCGCGGCCAAGGCGTCGAGCGCCGTGTACTCCGCGCGCAGGTTCCCTTCGACGGTCGAGACGATATGCATGACGTGCGAGTACCGCTCCACCTCCATAAAGCTCTCTAGTTCCACGCTCCCGATCTCCGCAACCCTCCCGAGGTCGTTGCGCCCCAAATCCACGAGCATTACGTGCTCGGCCCGCTCCTTGGCATCCGCCAGAAGCTCCTCCGCCAGCAGAGAATCTTCCTCGGGGGACGCGCCGCGCCTCCTGGTACCGGCCACGGGTCTGGTCATCACGCGGCGGCCCTCGACGCGCACCAGCGGCTCGGGAGAGGCCCCGACGAGCGCCAAGTCCCCCACCTTCAGGTACGTCATGTACGGTGAAGGGTTTACGGTACGCAGGCCCCGGTACAGGAGGAACGGGTCGAGGTCGCCGATCTCGGCAAAGAAACGCTGTGATGGCACGATCTGGAAAGCATCACCCGCCCGGATGTACTCTTTGGCCTTCTCCACCGCCTCCTCATAACCGGCGCGCGTGAAGTTCGAGGAGACCTCCAAGCTCGTCCCATCTCCCGCGGGCAAGGCGCGATGCAAGGTCGGGGCGGCGAGCCTCTCCGCCACGCGCTGGATATCGTCGGCGGCGCGGCGGTAGGCGGCGGCGAAGCCCTCGCCCTCGACATCGCGCAGGTTCGCGGCATCTACCAGTGAGATCACGAGCACCTTGTGCCGCAGGTGATCGAAGACGATCAGCGTGTCCGTCACCGCGAAGTACGCCTCCGGCACCCCAAGGTCGTCCGGAGGAGCATCCGGCAACCTCTCCACATAGCGCATGGCATCATACGAGAAGTACCCCACCGCCCCGCCAACGAACGCCGGGAGGTTCGGCAAGGGCGCGACGCTCTTCCGGCCGACTATCTCCGCGAGACCGCGGAACGGGTCCTTCGCCGCGACCTCGCGCACCCCGTCAGCGTCCACGACCGTGTAGACACCATTCCGGTAAGAGAGGGTGCGTTTGGGATCGAAGCCCAGGAAAGAGTAGCGGCCGAAGCGTTCGGCGGCCTCGGCGCTCTCCAGCAGGAAGAAGTTCTCCTCATCCGCAAACTTGAGCGCGGCGGAGATCGGAGTCTCAAGGTCCCCGATGTACTCCGCGTACAGCGGCACGACGTCGTACTCCCGCGCAAGCCTCCTCGCCTCGGAGAGCGAGGGCATGAGGTTCTTGTCGCTGGTCCTACCGGTGCCGTTCATCGAGTATCCTCGCCACCTCTCCCACTCTCACGCCCCGCTCCTCCAACAACACCAGCAGGTGATACAGCAAGTCCGCCGTCTCCTCCGCGAGCTGTTCCCCTTCGAGCGCCGCCACGACGACCTCCACCGCCTCCTCCCCGACCTTCTGCGCGACATACCCCGTCCCGCGCCCGAAGAGCTTCGCCGTATACGAACCCTCCGGCATCTCCCGACGACGCTCGATTATCGTTCCGGCGAGCCGGGTAAGCGTCCGCCCGAGCTCCGGAACTTCCTCCTCCGAGTCCGCTAGAGGAGTACCAGCTAGGGGCGTAAAGAAGCAGCTCCTCTCGCCGGTATGGCAAGCCGGCCCACGTGGCTCGACCCTATAGAGCAGCGCGTCACCGTCGCAGTCCAGGCGGACCTCGATGACTCTCTGAGTGTTGCCGCTCGTCTCCCCCTTGCGCCAGAGCTCACCGCGAGACCGGGAGTAATAAAAGGCCTCGTCTGTCTCGATACTCTTCTCGACGGCCTCCCGGTTCGCGTAGGCAAGCATCAAGACCTCGCCCGTATCAGTGTCCTGGGTGACCACGGGGACGAGACCGTTCTCGTCGAAGTGTATATTCCCTGGCATCTCCGGAACGTTCATTAGCGAACCGGGACTCCGGCCTCGCCTAACGCCTCTTTGACTTCCGCGATGCTGTACTCCCCGAAGTGGAAGATGCTCGCGGCCAGCACGGCGCTCGCTCCGGCCCTGACCGCGGAGATCATGTGCCCCGGATGCCCTGCTCCCCCTGAGGCAATGATCGGCAACCCCGTCTTCAAAGCCACCTCAGAGATCAGGTCGAGATCGTACCCGCTCTCGGTTCCATCGAAGTCCATGCTGTTCAACACGAACTCCCCCGCCCCCCGCCTCTCCCCCTCCACTAGCCACTCGACAGCATCCATCTCCGTATTCAACCGACCACCATTCAGGTAGACCTCCCAACCCGGCTTGCCGTTCGTTTTCCCGTTCGGCTTGCCGCTCTCCGCGCGCTTCACGTCCACGCTCAGGACGACGCATTGGCTCCCGAAGCGCTCGGCGCCCGAGTTGATCAGGTCCGGCGTGCGGACGGCTGCGCTGTTTATGGAGACCTTGTCGGCCCCGGCGCGTAGCATGGCGCGCATGTCTTGCACCGTCCGGACGCCGCCGCCAATGGTATAGGGGATAAAAACCTCTTCGGCGGCGCGGCGGGCGAGAGCGGTGGCGGTATCGCGGTCCTCATGCGAGGCGGTGATATCGTAGAACACGATCTCATCGGCCCCCTCCCGGTCGTAGAGGGCGGCGAGCTCGACCGGATCGCCCGCATCCCTCAAGTCCTTGAACTTGGTCCCCTTGACGACCCTGCCCGCGTCCACGTCCAGACACGGAATAATACGGACCTTCAGACCCACCTCGAGAGCCCTCCTTTCTATCTAGACGTACGGAACACCGGCAGCGCGACACTCCTCGGCGATGTGCTCGTACAGGTCTCCCGCGGCGGGCAGGAGGACGAAGCCCTCGTATCCGGTGCCGACCACGATAGAGCCATCCCGACCCTTCCAATGTCTGTGTACGGCGTATGCCGCGAGCGTACCCTCGACGAGGCTCGCCGCCCTATCTAGCTCCGCGTGCGAGAGCGTAGAGTTTATGTCTATCTTCGAGAGGTCCACGTTCTCCTCCGCCGAGAGGTCCGCCAAGAGATTCCCCGTCCTCAACCGCAACCCCGGCGTATTCCACAGTACGTCCACCGCGCTCTTCAAGGCCCCCGCCCGCGCCTCCTTGTTCCCCTTGCGAAGCTTCGACTCCGGGAGGTCCCGCAATACCCCCGCAAGGTCGTCATCATCCCGGCCATTGCCACCGACATGTCCGCCACGCTCGAAGAGGAGCACCTTGAGCGTGGCGACCGAGTCTACCTCGGTAACCGTCCGTTGGCCGCGCACCCTGCGGAAAGGGTAATCGGTGTATTCGACGCCGACCCCTTCGAGGGACGCCAGCAGCTCCTCGGCGAAGGTCTCGCCGCCGAACATCTTGCGGTTCGCCGAGTATGCGGGCAGAGAGAGCTTGCTGAGTACGCGCTCTATCCTGCGGGTGCCGCGCTCGTTCGGGACCGAGAGCGGAGCGTCCACACCCATCACCAAACCTCGCCGTCCCCCCGCATAACCCTCGACGGCAGCGGAGATCTCCCCCGCGCCAGTGGCGAACGCGTTGGCCACAATGCTCCCCCGCTCGTCCATCACCACCAAACAACTCGGCCGCTCGCCCGCTTCGCCCGGCCGCCACGCCAGCGAACACCCCACAAACCTCACGATACCCGCACCCCCGAAACGCTCCGCGGCGAGCTAGAAGAGACGACCGAGGCCACGGCCGACGCGACCTCCTCACAAACCTCGCGGCACACCGCCTCATCCTCATGCTCGACCATCACCCTTACCAACGGCTCCGTCCCGCTCGGCCTCAGCAGTATGCGGCCCTCCGAACCAAGCCGCCGCTCCGCCCAACCGACGCTCTCCTTTACAACGGCGCTCGACGCGATGCTCCGGTCTTCGACGCGTACGTTTATGAGGGTCTGCGGATAGACCTCCATCACCTGCGCAAGCTCCGACAGCGGCTTACCACTACGTGTCATAACGTCCAGAAGAGCGAGCGCCGTCACGAGGCCATCCCCGGTCGTCGCGTACTCCGAGAAGATCACGTGTCCCGACTGCTCACCCCCCAGAGCCGCCCCCTGCCTTATCATCGCCTCCGCGACGTGCCGATCCCCAACCGGAGTTACCTCGTAGGGGATCCCTAACCCATCCATCGCCTTGAAGAAGCCAAGATTACTCATCACCGTAACCACGACCCCGCCCTTTAGGGCGTCTCGGTCCAAAAGGTCACGGGCGAGGACGGCAATGATCCTATCCCCGTCCACTACCCGCCCCTTCTCATCAACCGCGAGGACCCGATCCGCATCCCCATCAAAGGCAAAAGCCACATCATGCCCCGTAGCATCCAGCTTCTCTACATGCGTCGAGCCCACACCCTCGTTGATATTAGTCCCCGTCGGCGCATCACCGACCACCGAAAGCTCCACGCCAAGCTCCCCAAAGGCCAGCGGCGCGACCTCATAAGCAGCCCCGTTCGCACAATCCAGAAGCACCTTCATGCCTTCCGCACGCGGCCGCAAGCACGAGAGGACAGTCTTCGCGTAGAGCCAGGCAGCGTCAGGTACCGACTCCACCTCACCAACTCCGCTTCCCGTCGGTCTAACAGAGCTGACGGAGCTAGCGGAGTCCTCGCCAGCCAGCCTCTCTATCTCACTCTCATGCGCGTCGGGGAGTTTGCGGCCCTCCCTGGAGAGGAACTTGATGCCGTTGTCCGGGTAGGGGTTGTGCGAAGCGCTCACGACGGCCGCCACAGAGGCGCCGAGCCTCCCGGCCAGCGTCGCCACCCCCGGCGTCGGCAGCACCCCAAGGTCCAAGACGCGGGCCCCCCCGCTTGCCGCCCCGGCCGCGAGGGCAGCGGAGAGCATCCCGCTGGAGAGGCGGGTGTCGCGCCCAAGGACGAGCGGACCACCAAACAGGCTTGCCGCAGCCAGACCCAGAGAGAGCGCATCCTCCGGTTTCAAGCCCTCGTTAGCTACCCCACGCACCCCGTCGGTGCCGAACTGGCTCCTCTGTCCCTCTACCAAATTACCTCCTGCACACCATACGAGCCCCCTCCGCCGCGCCTGGCAGGCGCTGGCGATAGAGGGGGCTCGACTCCAATAGTCGGTGCCGTACCGCGTCTTTAGCGCTTGGAGAACTGCGGGCGCTTGCGGGCCTTTTTAAGACCATACTTCTTGCGCTCCACTGCGCGGGCGTCTCGCGTAAGGAACCCCGCAACCTTCAATTCGCCGCGGGCCTCCTGCGACTCCTCGGCCAGGGCGCGCGCTATACCGTGCCGGACGGCCTCCGCCTGTCCCGTGAGACCTCCTCCCTCGACCCGGGCGACCACGTCATAGCGAGTGTTGACCTCCAGGAGCCTCAAAGGCGCGCTCACGCTCGTCTGGTAGTTCGGGCGGGGGAAATACTGCGCGTAGTCCCGACCGTTCACCGTGATCTTGCCATCCCCCGGCACTATCCGTACCCGTGCGACCGCCGTCTTGCGCCGTCCCGTTCCTGTATACAAAGCTTGCGCCATCTCTACCTCATCTCGTAGGGCTGTGGATTCTGAGCCTCATGCGGATGCTCGGGGCCAGCATACAGCTTCAACTTCGTAAACTGCTTCCGCCCCAGGCGAGTCCTCGGCATCATCCCCTTGACCGCCTTGCGAAGAACCTCAGTCGGCTTTCGCTCCATCATCACCTCGTAGCTCGTTTCTCGCAAGCCACCCGGATACCCCGTATGACGGCGGTACACCTTCTGCTCCGACTTCCTACCCGTGACGACCACCTTCTCGGCGTTCACCACGACCACGAAATCTCCCGTGTCGATGTGCGGCGTGTACTGAGGCTTGTTCTTGCCGCGCAGAACGCGTGCTATCCCCGACGCCAGACGCCCGAGAGTCTGCCCCTCAGCGTCAACAATATGCCACTTGCGCTCGACCTGCGCCGGACGCGCCATGTAACTCTTCATTTTCCTCCGCAATTGGTACCAACTTCGATTGCAAACGTGTCAAATAGTAGCATACATCCCCCGATCCAGCAGAGTTCACGATCCTACAACCCGCGCTATCGCAAGCCCATCCACCCAACCTCGAATAAGAGGCAAAACGAGCGCCGAGAGCAGAGGATCTTTCGCTATCCACTCATTGAACTCGTGAGTCACCCGCGCGGACTCGTCCTCCGGGTCGAGCACACTCCCGCCCCGGATAGCGTTATCCGCCAGGATAAGCGAACCGGGCCGCGAGAGCCGCAAGGCCCACTCCAGATACTCCACGTAGCCCCCCTTGTCCGCGTCTATGAACGTCAGATCGAATGGCCCCTCCCCGTCCTCGACCATCCGGGCGAGCAACGCCCTCGCATCCCCAACCCGCACCTCGATGTTGTTTTCGAGCCCAGCCTCCCGGATGTTCTCGCAGGCGACGCTGGCGTGGCGCTCGTCCAGTTCGAGGGAGATCAGGAGGCCGTCCTCTGAGAGGGCGCGAGCCAGATGTATCGTGCTATACCCGCCGAGCGTCCCAATCTCCAGGATGCGCCTCGCACCCGCTATCTCGGCGAGGAGTTGCAGCAGCCGACCCTCGTTCGGAGAGACGTTTATCTCCGGCAACCCGGCCTCGCGCGACCGTCGAAGGACCGCCTCCAACGCCGGGTCCGGCGGCGCGAAGAGCCCCTCGACATAGGAATCTATTTGGACGAGCAAGCCTCTCGGGTCGTCGGGGTTCATCTCTCTCCTTGAAAGTCGAAGTCTTCGTAGCCAACATTTACTAGCGTGAGGCCCCGGGCCGGGGCCGAGGGGCCAGCCTCGCTTCTCTCGCCACCGTCGAGCAAGCGGCCAAACTCCGCGAGCTTGCGCTTTCTCTGCGCCACTTCCAACATCGTACCGACCAGGGCGCGCACCATCCCGTACAGGAAGGAGTTCGCGGAGATCCTGTAGACAAGGAGACCTCCGTACGCTTGCCAAGAAGATTCCTCCACGTCCCGCACAAAGCGGACGTGGCGGCTCTTCGCCGGGGTGAAGGCCCGAAAGTCGTGGACGCCCTTTAAAAGATCCGCCGACTCTCTCAAAAGGTCGAGGTCCAATTCACGGGCGGCGTAAGTAGTTTGCCTCCGCTGCAGCGGGGAGCGTATTGAGTCATTGATTATCCGGTACTCGTAGCTCCGGCTCCTCGCATCCCTGCGCGCGTCGAAGTCCGCCCTGACGGTGACGCAGCGGCGTAGCGCCAGGTCCTCCGGCAGGAC
>Ga0136617_10002494_pt1 | contig 16341 bp, 13 predicted proteins | sample AntDrymUQ3222106_2_FD_129672 | JGI IMG/M metagenome (GOLD analysis project Ga0136617, IMG submission 129672) | Polar desert sand microbial communities from Dry Valleys, Antarctica - metaG UQ322 (21.06) | ecosystem: Environmental > Terrestrial > Soil > Desert | place: Antarctica: Dry Valley...
GCCCACATCAGCGCTCGTTTCACATTGGGACAAAGCTAAGAGTAGATATTCATCGGCCTCGTCAATAACGAGACTGGATCCTCAACGTTAAGCGCCTCGCGTACGTAGAATGCTTCTCCGGCGTTCACCCCAATCAGCGAACCGTAGTAACGCATCCGAAACTCAATTTGCTGCAGAAAGCCTTCTTCGCTGATACGCGTGACGGGTTCTTTCGATTCCGCACTGTAGAATTGTGAAGCGTGGGCCTTAATGGCCCGCATCTTCTCCTCTACGAAATCAGAAACATCAACAATGAATGACGGAGTGACCAGCCGGGAATAGATGGAGTGCATCAGCGCCGGCATTTTGGCCGGTTGCTGACCTGTTTCGGCATCATAACGGGCCATGGTCGCGAGTCGCGCCGCTTCGCGCACGATGCGACAGGTGTTAGCGTGGTCCGGATGAGGATCGTCCCAGTGCGTTGTCATCAATACTCGAGGGCGGTACCTGCGAATAATTCGTACGACTGCTTTGCGCGACTCTTCATTGGGCCAGACGTGTCCATCTGGATGTTCAAGATTTATGCGCACATCAAGATTCATCATGCGCGCCGCTTCCAACGCCTCCAACGCGCGCAGCTCAGGCGTACCCCGAGTACCCATTTCACCGCGCGTCATATCTGCAACGCCGGTGCGATACCCAAGCGATTTCACCTTGAGCAAGGTGCCCGCAACCGACAACTCCGCATCATCCGGGTGGGAAAAGATCGCGAGAATATCTAGTTCAATTTGGGGATCACTCATGCTGGTGGAGGTTTGGGAGCTAATCAGTCGCCAAGTCCTGCTGCTACCGAGAGTTGTTTCGTCTCGGCCTGCCGCTTGACGATCACGAGGGTAATATCGTCGGCAGCCTCTGTTCCCTGAGAGAATTTCGTTAAGGCTGATTCAATCCGGTCCCGAACCCCGGCAGCCGAGGCATCGATATTGCGGGAGACCACTTCGTAAAGTCGCGTAGCACCAAACTCCTCTCCAGACGGGCTGGCAGCTTCAGTGACACCGTCGGAGTAAATTACCAGGATATCTCCCATTTGCATTTGCGTGCGGCCCTCGCGGTATTCGGCGTTACGTTTTATTCCCAGAGGCAGGCCTCCGGAAGCGAGCTGTTCGACAGTGCCTGCAGCATGGACGACAAGCGGCGGATTATGACCGGCATTGAGAAATGAGAGGGCACCCGAAGCAGGATCCAATTCGGCATAAAACAGGGTAACGAAGCGATTGGCCGGAATGTTGTCGGCTAGGTAGCGGTTCACCGCCGAGATTGTCTCCGACAAGGTATCGTGCGATCCGGTCTGTGCATGAACTGACGCATGTAGTGAAGACATCAGGAGCGCGGCAGCCGTTCCCTTGCCCGACACATCGCCGAGCGCAATCACCAGCCGCCCGTTTTCACGCTCGATGAAATCGTAGTAATCACCACCTATTTCGTAACAAGGAAAACTAATGCCCTGCAGCTCATAGCCTGGTACCACCGGCGGCGCAGTGGGTTGAAAACGCTGCTGAATCTCCATGGCAAGCTGTAATTCGCGCTCCAGCCGCTCTTGCTGCAGGCGGGCTTCCACAAGCCGCGCATTCTCCACACGGATGGCTGCCACCGAAGCCAGCGTCATCAAGACTTTAAGGTGATCTTCAGTGAACCGGCCATCGGCGATGGGTGAGTCTGCGTAGATGATCCCAAAAACCTTCTCAGACACGCCCAGCGGCACCGCCAGGACAGACCGTATTCCCTGCAGCACTACTGTGCCGCTCGCGAATCGCGGATCGTGTTGAGCGTCTGAAGTCAGGACCGACTTGCCGCGCATCACCACTTCGTCCAGAACGTTACGGCTTACACGAATTTCACCCACTTCGCCCACTCGATCACGCAGCCGAGCTACCGCAACTCTCAATTCTTCGCTGCCTTCGTCGCGCATCATGAGCAAGCAACGATCTGCCGGTACCGCCTCAAAAACCAGGGAAACAATCTGTTCCAGAGTTTCGGTGAGCGTCGCGGAGGCCAGCAGAGTGATCCCCACCTTGCTGATCAGGGCAAGCAAATCCCCTTCCTTGCGAGTAGTGGTGATCTCTTCGGGTTTTGTGCGCGCGCCTTCGATCGCCTCCAACAAACCCGAGGTGGTGCGGTCGGCTGATGTCAACGCAATCGTCGCCTCGGGCATTGAGCCGGTATTGTCCGTGATCATGGTGGCGCCCATGCTCGAATTGTAGGTGCCGTCGTCAAAGATGATCTCGGTCTCGCCGATCTGGATGCGACCACCGGCGGTGAGCGGCACGGTTCCCTCAACCGTCAACCCGTTGTAGACCGTGCCATTTGCGGAGCCGAGGTCCTGCAGGAAGTATTCATCCCCCTCGCGGCGCACTTCGGCGTGGACACGCGAAGCGAAGGGGTCAGGGATGCAGAGATCGTTGCGGGCTGAACGGCCCAACGTGATCCGTAGACGTCCGAGTGGAAAATGATCCGGCGCTCGGTCCGGATATCTGACTATTAACTCAGGCATTCTGTGAATAGGTTGCGGTTAGCAGATTTCAGATAGCAGAACTCAACTGCTAACTTCTTATCTTGTGAAACTCGCCCTAACTGTCCGACATACGGAACGACTTCCCGCTGCAGTTTAGCTGCGGCGTTCAACCTTCCCGCACCACGATCGTATCGGCGATGAGATCGTGTAGGGCCCGCCCGCGCGTACTTAACGCAGCCAATAGAAAGCCAAAGCCCAAGGTTAAAAATGATAATGGGTAACCAACAAAGTGACGAAGGAAGGCCCGACCCACCCCCGGTTCTGCTCCATTTGTTCGCTGCACCGTGAGTCCGGTTGCCCACTTGCCGAGAGTTCTACCAGTAAATCCGGCAATCACGCCCAGGTTAAGCACCGCCACTGCAATCGCGATCACGATCCCGACTGTTTCAGCTGAGCTGGCCGCGGTGCGGGCACCGCCACCCAAGATTCGGGCGATGAGCGTGCTAAAGGCTACGATCCCTACGGGGACGATGTAATCGATCAGCATTGCCCCGCACCGCAAAGCAAAGGGCGCCGGACGGCTCTCCACGAGTTGTTTCCGGCTCCGCGTTCTCGACTGTGTCCGCCTTACCGCGGCCTCTTCAATCCTGGCAGTCATTGTTGGAATTCTGATTTTAGATTTTTGATCTTAGATCCCGACAAGAGACTGGCGAAAATCAGAAATCCGCAATCTAAAATCCACAATCCCCAGACTATCCCAAAAGAAAATGTAGGGTTGTTCCCCCGAGCCGAAGTTTATCTCCACTGTCCAGCACTCGCGGCTGACGTGGCGCCAGCCTCACAGAGTCGTTGATGACTGTGCCATTCACGGAACCAAGATCTTCGACTAGGAAAGTTTCCCCTTCCAACCAAATGCGCGCGTGGCGACGCGAAACCTTGGTCTCGGGATCGAACTTTGAGAGGTCGATTTCCGGGAAGATGTTTGAATGCGGATCCGTCCGCCCAACGAGATTATTGTCTTTCTGCAAAATGAAGGACGCATCGAGTTCGGTTGTCCCGGCCACAACCAGCTTCGCAGTGGGACGAGAAGCACGCAAGGTTGCGCTCGCGCCCACTCCCGCTAGTGGTTGTCGCGCTCCGCAGTGTGCACAAAAAACATCGTCCGCTGCGATCCGTCCGCCACAGAAGCCACAGTAAACGGTTTGAACTTGAACGGTCTCGTTACCGAGTTGCGCAGCCGGAACCACATAGCTAACCCGACCAGCCAGCAACCTCTCGAGATGCGTAGCCAGTGTATCGCGCATCTCGCCCGCGGATACGAAACGATCTTCCAGCTTGTACTCGACAGCCTGCATCAGAATCTGTTCTATCTCACTCGAGAGCGAGGGCGTGATCTGACGTGGCCGTGGATTCTTGGCAAAGTCAAAAATCAGCAGCGGATTGTCTTGTGGATCAGATCCAGTCAACAGGTGAAACATAGTTGCACCGAGGCTGTAAACATCAGATCGAGGTTCGACTCTGCCGGCGAACAACTCCGGTGGCGCGTAGCCCATGGTGCCCACCGCCGTCACGCCTTTCTCTTCCTGCTTCACCCAGCGCGCAATTCCAAAATCAATGAGCATTACGCGGCCGCTATTTCCGTCAATCATCAGGTTCGCGGGCTTGAGATCACGATAGATGATCTGTTTGGGACGGCCGTGCAAGTACTGAAGTACATCTGCTACCTGCATGCCCCAGTCGGTGACAGTCTTCTCATCGATTCGCCCACCAGGCGCATTGCGCAAACGCGAAGCCAGATCTCCGCCGGAAATGTATTTCATCACCAGGTAGAAACGCCCCAGCGACTCGTCGTAAAAATAGTCATAGATGGTGGGGATGGAAGGATGCTCAAGCGCAGTCAATAACAGCGACTCGCGTTTAAAGTCGCCGATCGCTTTTTCGTGTTGATTCGGATCGAGGTGTGCTTCAACCATCTCCTTCACGGCCCGGGAGGCGTCACCCAGATTACGGTCCTTGGCCAAGTAGACCGCACCCATGCCGCCACCGCCTATACGACGAGCAATCTCGTAGCGACCGTTCAGGACGGTACCTCCGTCTAACTGTTTTATGCTGGGCTGATGCCCTCCAGTAGTTCCCTGGTGCGGAACACTGGTAGTATTTTGAATCTTCACGCCCCCGGTCGCAGAACCACCGAGAGAAGAGGACGATATCGCTTTTGGATCAGCCGAGCCCCTGGGGCTGGGGGCTTCGGTGGGCTCCTTATTGGCTCCCTCAGCTTCGCTACTGAGTTGGCCGGTGTTTCTGTTTGCTTCCGGAACTGATACGTTCACTTGCTCATCTACTTCTTCCTCAGCAACCTTTACCTTGGCGGGCGTCAGATGGTCAGGGGCTTGGCCCAGGCTGGCGCTCGCTGACGTTTCGGCAACTGCCGGCTGCTGAGTTCCACAGCCGCCGCAGAAGGACTCGCCAGCCGCTATCGTGGCGCCACATTCGATGCATTCAGCCATTAATTGCGACAGCCCTTCAGGAAGGTCTTAAGGGGCCTTCCGAGTCATCACTCGCGGAACATTCCGCACCCGAATCATCTGCTTAATTGAAAACGGAGAAAAGTCTTCCCCAGTATGATCTCGTCTCCATCCTGCAAAGGTTGCAGGTGACCGGGCAGCAACCTCCGCCCTCGATTCACAAACGTTCCGTTGGTCGATCCCAGATCTTCCAAAAAATACTTTCCGTCGCGAAGCGTTATCCGGGCATGACGCCGCGATACCTTCGCCTCCGGGTCATCAGAGTCGAGATCAACGTCGGGGAAGATACCTCCATCGGCATCCCAGCGCCCGATTTGAGACTCGATATTGCCAAGCATAAATTTCTTGCCCAGCGAGCGGCCACGCTCTATCACCAGCCAGGCATGTGGCCTTGTTTCGGATCCAAGGGAAGAAGCGAAATTGACCCCAGAGTGGGAACCGTTGGCAAATTCCGGCTGCTTGATGGCCGGAGCATACGAACCATTCTGCCCGTCAGCCTCCGCCTTCAATCCACCGGCACCCGTGGGGTTGGAGCGGAAATTCGGCCTTAAAGGGGCTCCACACTCGTCGCAATACTGCGAGCCATCCAGGTTTTCCGTTTTGCACCTTTCACAGGTAATCATCTATTTGGTAATCCGCGGCTGGCAGTACGGTGTCTAAATCCAAAGTCGGAGTAGGATAGAGCCACGAAGAAGCAAGTCATTCTAGCGCGAAAATGGCGGGCGTGCCAACGATCGTGATTCCTGGCTTAGCTCGCAAGGGCTACGAAGCTCGTTGGGAAACTGGGAAAAACTCCTTTCAGGTTGCCGGGGTTTGAGTAGTCCGAATTGTTCTTAAATGAAACTGTTTAGCGTTTTCAGACGTAAAAGCTACTCGAACGCGCGGCTTTGGATTTAGCGCATTTTCTGTGCGAAATTGTTACTTACCACCAATCGCGAGTCTTAGTAATCCTGATCGAAGGTACAACTCATGGCATTAACCCGTAAGAAGAAGATTATTATCGCCGTGTCCGCAGTGGCCGTTTTGGCGATTATCATTATTGTCAGCGTCTTCGCCAGCCGTAAGGAAGAGGCAGAAGTGACGACCATTAAGTTAGAAGTCAGGCCCGAACTGCGGCAGACCGTAACCGCCTCTGGCGAGGTACGGCCGATACGCTATATCAAACTAACGAGTGAGGTCCCCGGCCGGATTGAAGAGATCTATGTAAACGCGGGCGATCAGGTAGTCCAGGGCAAGGCGCTGGTGCGCATCGATCCAACTCAGCTTCAATCCAGTCAGGAAGCGCAGTGGGCCGCGGCGCAAGCCTCGATGAACGATGTCCAATCAGCGCGTAATGCCGTCGCTTCAGCTCAGCAAAGTTTGGTGGTGGCCGAAGCTTCAGTGGCCTCAGCACGCCAGCAGCTGGTTGCTTTGCAAACCTCCGTCGACCGCGCGTTAGTGGACCTTAACACTGCCCAACGCGAGCTCAAACGTTATACTGACTTGATCGAAGCAGGTGTGGCCTCGCGCTTTGAGTATGACGCCGCGCGAGATCGTTACGACCAGGCAAAGATTGCAGTTGAGACAGCCCGAGCGAACTTAGAGTCACAGAAGATTGCGGTTAAGGAAGCGGTCGAACGCGCCAACCAGCAGCGAATCGCCGTGCGCGACGCAAGGACAGGCATCAAGTCGTCCGAGATGCGGGCGAGCCAACAACAGGCGCTTCTGCGAGGCCAATCGAGCCAGCGATCTAAGGCCACTCAGCTATCGCCGCTGAACGGCGTGGTTGCTGACATCCCGACGAGAGTCGGTGAATATGCCGTAGCTGGTCTTTCGACCACGCCCTTAATGACGATCGCCGACATGTCTACGATCAACGTTGAAGTCAACGTGGACGAGACTGAGATTTCCAACGTCGAGGTGGGCCAGCAAGTGAAAGTTAAAGTTGATGCCCTTGGCGACAAAGAGATCCAAGGAGTGGTGACACAAAAGAATCCCCTGGCAGTTTCCAAATCTGATACCCAGGGCGGCCTTTCAACACGCGTGAACGTACAAGAGGCGAAAGAATTCAAGGTGACCGTCGAACTGCGTGACATGAGTGATGAGGTCCGCAACAGTCTCCGGCCCGGCATGAGCGCCACCGCTACGGTCACCACCAAAGTGAAGAACAATGTGGTGGCAGTGCCGCTGGAAGCGATTGTCGAGAAGACCCCAACCCCGTCACCTACGCCATCGGCGACCGTCTCCGGAAGCGTGCCCGCCACGGCTTCCACCGAAAAACCGAAAAATCTCAAGGGCGTATATGTTCTCGAGGGCAACAAGGTGAAATTTATTGAGGTGACTACCGGGATCACCGGTGAAGCCGACATCGAGATCACCAGTGGTGTGCAGGCGGGAATGGAGATTGTCCGAGGACCCAGCCGTGTACTCAAGACGCTGAAAGATGGCCTGGCCGTCAAACGCCAGGAACGAAAGACCGGCGCTAACGCAAACGTAAACGAGGCCAGCTAATGAGCGACGTTACACTCGCAACTCTTCCAATCGAAGCGGCCCTCCAGCAAGCGCAAGTCAACGGGCAGCATCGTCCCACCTCCCTGATCTCGATGCGCGACATTTGGAAAACTTACCAGATGGGCACCGAGGAAGTGCACGCGCTACATGGTGTCTCGTTTGATGTTAACAAGGGCGAGTACATCGCGATTATTGGCCCGTCAGGATCGGGTAAGTCTACCCTGATGAACCTGATTGGCTGCCTCGATACGCCATCAAAGGGCGACTACTGGCTCAACGGCAAGAACGTGTCTGAGATGGATGACGATGAGCTGGCGCGGATTCGCAATCAGGAAGTGGGTTTTGTATTTCAAACCTTCAACCTGTTGGCTCGAGCAACTGCCCTACACAACGTGGAATTGCCTTTAATCTATGGCGGAATTGGTTCGACCCAGCGACATGAGATGGCCACACAGGCACTCAAAGCGGTTGACCTGTCGGACCGCGTGACACACCGTCCAAACGAACTCTCGGGCGGACAACGGCAGCGTGTGGCCATTGCCCGAGCCCTCGTGAATCATCCCTCGATTCTGCTGGCGGATGAACCGACGGGCGCGCTCGACACACACACCAGCAAGGAAATTATGGACCTCTTTGAGCGCCTGCACTCTGAAGGCAACACGATTATCGTGGTGACGCACGAGCACGACATTGCCGCGCGCGCTCATCGCATACTCTCTATCCGCGACGGACTGATCGAAAAGGACGAGAAAATCAAATAGGGACACCAGAGACAATAAGGCAAGGTGGCTCTAATGAGAGTCGATGACACCGATGAAACGCAGGGGACATCGCCAAGTAGTTATGAGTTCGGACAACGGATAGCGCCCTCTTCAAAATCACGTCTCATACGTTTATTTCGCTTTGCCGCACTCTGGGAAGGTTTCCTGGTCGCCACCTCAAGTCTCCGCACCAACAAACTGCGCACGTCCCTTACCTTGATGGGAATAGTCGTAGGCGTAACCGCGGTCATCGCTGTCGTCACGATCATCAAGGGTCTGGACAAGACTGTGGCTCAGACCTTTTCGTCTCAGGGATCCACCGTCTTCACAATTTCCAAGAAACCCCAGATCATCAAGTCGCGAGAAGAGTTTATTAGGTTCAACAAACGTAAGGACGTGACGCACGAAGACGCTGAAGCGATCGCTCGACTTTGCACGTCTTGCTGGCGTGTGGGCGTCGCAGCAAATGCGTTCGAGACGGTCAAATACGCGGATCAGAAGTCAGATGGCGTGCGTGTTCGCGGCGTGACGCCGACGACGATGTTCGATATTGACGGCGTCGCGATCGATGCTGGCCGCATCTGGACGGAAGGCGAGGGCGACTCGGGGCGCGAGATCTGCATCGTAGGACCCGACATTCTGACGAACCTCTTCGGTGGCGCTGCGGCTGACCGAGCAGTAGGACGAGAAATCAGGATCGCTGGGCGGCCCTACACGATTGTTGGCGTGCTGGAACCCCTCGGCTCGATTTTCGGTTTCTCCCGCGACAATGTTGTCTATATCCCTTATTCCTCATACCAGAAAACCTTCGGCTCCAGAAGCTCGATCATTGTCTTCATTCAGGTTCCCACCGCGGAGCAACTCGAAGCGGCTGAAGATCAGGTGCGCACGATCATGCGCAACCGCCGTGGCAAGATCTTCGCCGACGATGCCGACGAAGGCTTCTCGCTGGAAACACAAGACGTCTTTCTTGATCTTTATGGGAAGGCGACGTCAAACATTTACATCGTGACTATTGGAGTGGCTGCAATCTCACTGGTGGTAGGTGGGATCGTCGTGATGAATATCATGCTCGTTTCAGTGACCGAACGAACTAAAGAGATCGGTATTCGCAAAGCTATCGGCGCCCGACGGAAAGATATCCTGACCCAGTTTCTCATTGAGGCGGTGACAGTGACGGCCATCGGTGGAGCTATTGGGGTGGGGACCGGGTTTGGACTGGCTTACATCATTTCGGCGTTAATTGGTTTCCCGTTGCTAATGAGTCTTGCCTCAGCCGTGCTTGGAGTAGGGGTTTCATCTGTGGTGGGGATTATCAGCGGCTTGTGGCCGGCCTGGCGCGCGGCGAAATTGGATCCGATTGAGGCGCTGCGTGCCGAATGAGCTTAATCGTAAATCGTGAATCGCAAATAGTAAGAGGGATTCTGTACCGAAAGCCCGAGTTAAGTTTTTAGCTGTTCACGACTTACGATTCACGATTTACAATTTACGAACCATGCGCTTCGACGACGTAAAAGAATCAGCCTTGATGGCTTTCGACACGCTGCGCGCCAACAAGCTGCGCTCGTCGCTGACCATACTCGGCGTTAGCGTTGGCGTTGTCACGGTCATTTTCATGGTTTCGATCATCCAAGGTCTGAACAGGGCTTTTGCCGGTCAAATCGAGTCGCTGGGTTCAAATACAATCTTCCTCTCAAAATTCGCCCCTAGTTTCGGGCGCCCGCCCGGGCCAGAAGAAATCCACCGAAAAGATCTAACGATGGACGACGCCGAGGCCCTGCGTCGCGAGGCTTCTTCAATCGCGGGGGTCTCTCCGATTCACCGCATGATCGCCGCCACCGCGCGTTATCAGGACAAACAGACCGATACACCAATTCTCTTTGGTGTGACCCCTTACTATGAGTTTGTCCATTCTCAGTATGTCGCAAGCGGGCGCTTTATAAACGACATCGATATGCAGGATCGTTCAAACGTCTGCATCCTCGGCGTTGACGTGATGCGTGCGTTGTTTCCTTATGCGGATGCTGTCGACAGGGAGATCAGGATCAACGGCAATCCGTATCGCGTGATCGGCGTCATGGAGCCGCTCGGTAATTTTTTTGGGCAGTCGCGCGATAATTCGATCTTTATGCCGATATCCACCTTCGACAAATACTATCCCGATCGGCCTTTTCCCGAAGTTGTGTTTTTCATCATCATCCGTCCCCACTCGCGCGCTCACGTGAAGTCGGCAATGGATGAGATGACTGACATCCTGCGCCGGCGCCGGCGTGTTCCACCAAACGCACCCAACAATTTCGGTATCTCTTCGCAGGACTCGTTGCTCGACGTTTACAATCAACTAACCGGGGCTACCGCGCTTGTGCTAACGGCCATCTCGTTTGTGGCGCTGATGATTGGCGGAATCGGTGTCATGAACATTATGCTCGTTTCCGTTACTGAGAGGACGAAAGAGATCGGCATTCGCAAGGCCGTGGGCGCTACGAGACTAAATATACTCTCTCAGTTTCTCATCGAAGCAGTCGTCTTAACGGCGATTGGCGGTCTGGCAGGATTGATTGTGGGCGAGATTGCGAGCTTGCTCATGAACAAGTACTCACCGCTTCCAGCTTACGTTCCCTTGTGGGCCATCGCAATGGGCGTGGGGATATCTGCTCTGGTGGGCATCGTTTTTGGTTTATGGCCTGCCTGGAAGGCCGCGCGGCTCGATCCGATTGAGGCTCTTCGCTGGGAATAGTGAGAAGAAACAATATCGGCATACAACCCGTAGTAACTGAACCGTGAAATTCATTGAAACCCTGAAGCTGGCGATAGCAGCCATCTGGGCTCACAAACTGCGCTCAGCGCTGACATTGCTGGGAATGATCATCGGCGTCATGGCGGTCGTAGTCGTTTACTCGCTGATTCAAGGATTCAACACCTATGTTGACGAAAAGATAGCGGGCATTGGGGCCAAGTCATTTAACGTTCAACGATTCAATCCGCTCGAGGATTTTAAGGACACCGATACAATTGCGGCGGCACAACGCCGTAACAAAGATTTGACCTTGGAAGATTATGAGTATCTCAAAGAGAGAGCCACGCTGATCGGAAAGATCGGAGCTCGGGCCCGCGGCACACCTTCCATAGTAAAGCGCGGCGACCAGATTCTTGAGGACGTTTTCGTGTCCGGCGCAACGGCGGCAATTGCCGACATTGAGAACCGAGACATCGCCGAGGGACGCTTTATCGTGGATCCCGAAAACGATGCAGCGCAGCGTGTCGCTTACCTTGGCGCCGACGTGGCCACGAAACTTTTTCCGGTGGGCAGTCCGATGGGCCAGGAAATTTCCATTTCCGGTCTGCCCTACCGGGTGATCGGCGTCGAAACCGCCAGAGGTACGGTCTTCGGCATCCCGCAGGATAATTTCATACTCGTGCCCCTGAAGACCTACGCCAACAACTTTGGCGGATTGATTCGCCAGCGTTCGCTCTACTTTGTGGCCACATCGAAGACGGATGATCTATTTAATGACGCGGTCGATGAGACGCGATTTCTGATGCGCACCAGACGCAAGCTACCTCTTAGGGAGAAGGATAACTTTGGCATTGTTACTCCTGATGCAATCACGGGACTGCGGGACCGTTTATTCGGAACTATCTTCATTGTGGCCATTGCGGTGCCTAGCATTGCCTTGCTCGTGGGCGCGATCGTGATTATGAACATCATGCTGGTTTCCGTAACCGAAAGAACGAAAGAGATCGGAATTAGAAAATCCCTCGGCGCGCGGCAGATGGATATTCTGAAGCAGTTTCTGGTTGAGGCCGTAACGCTTTCAGCGATTGGGGGAGCAATTGGCGTTACGATCGCCTGGATTATCGGTCGGGTGCTTACGGCTGTCTTCTTTCCGACTTTCCTCTCGCTGGGCGCCGTGTTTATAGCCGTCGGCGTCTCAATGGGGGTTGGCGTAATGGCTGGTGTTTTTCCTGCCTGGAAAGCAGCAAGGCTGGATCCGATTGAGGCCTTAAGGGCGGAGTAGAACGTTTGATCTTTGTTCATTGAACTTTGCGCCTTTGTTCGGCATCCCCCGAGGGCTGAATATCAATCAAAGAGCAAAGCTCAAGGTTTAAAGATCGGATTCTGATTATGAAGCTTTTACGTAGTGACATTTACGAGAATCTTAGGATGGCATTGTCGACCTTGCTGGCCAACAAACTCCGCTCCTTCCTAACCGTATTCGGCGTGGTGATCGGTGTGATCACCGTCATGTTGATTGCTTCAATCATCAGCGGTATCGACGTGTCAGTAAAGAAAGAAGTGGAATCCTTCGGTACGCGCTCGATTTTCATCAGTAAGTTTAGTCCGGGAATTCACGTCGGACGCCGATCGCGCGAAGAGCGCATGCGCAAGGAACTGAGCTACGACGATGCGATCGCGCTTTCCAATCTACCCGCCGTTGAATTGTCAGTCCCCTTCCTCGATATCACGAATAATTTCTTCGGCCAGAAGCTCCTGGTTTCAGGCGGAGGAAAGACCACCGCCGGGGTCGCGTTGCAGGGCACCTTGCCGGAATTCGAGCGGGCAGGAACCCAGGTTGTTTCGGAAGGAAGGTTTTTCACTCAGTCGGAGGAAGACACGAAGCAGGACGTGTGTGTGATCGGTTCAAAGGTAGCCGACGACTTTTTCAAGTTTGGTTCGCCCGTTGGGCAAACGATCAAAATCGGGTCCGATGAGTTTCGCGTGGTGGGCACACTGCAGAAACGCGAGCAGTTTCTCATCAGTGGCGGCAGCGATGATCAGAACAATGTCATCTATCTGCCGTTCAGTGTGGCGAAAAAACTTAAACCTAATGCCGACGATATTTACATTCTGGCTGTGGGGAGATCTGGTCAAATGGATGAGGCGAAGGATCAAGTACGAGATCTGCTGCGGGTTCGGCGGCAAGTGTCCTTTGCAGCGCCGGACAATTTCGGTATGGAAACCGCGGAAAGCATCCTCGATAACTTTCGCTCGATCACAGCCGGTCTGGCGATCGCAATGGTGGTTATTTCTTCCGTTGGTCTGATGGTGGGTGGAATTGGCGTGATGAACATCATGCTTGTTTCAGTCACTGAACGCACCCGGGAAATCGGTGTGCGTAAGGCAATCGGGGCCAAGCGCAGCGACATCATGTGGCAATTTCTAATTGAGGCCGCCACTCTCACGGGCATTGGCGGGGTAGTTGGCCTCTCGATAGGTTGGCTCTCAACTTTCCTACTCCGGCTCCTGCTTCCTTCTTACGTTCCGCTCTGGGCGCCGATCGGTGGCTTCGTTGCAAGTGTCGGCATCGGCCTTATCTTTGGGCTCTGGCCGGCATGGAAAGCGGCACGTCTCGATCCGATTGAGTCACTCAGATACGAGTAGCTCCACGCAGTTGAGAGCCGTGTGACTAAAAACTGGGGCAGTTGGTGCCTATCCCGTTTCCTTTCTTGTTTCTGCAAGTCAGGAGATAAAGCTTGAGAACAGCGTAGCGAAGATCATCCCGAAAATCAGGCCCAAAATCCATAGGGTTATTGAGACTCCCCACGCGGCACTGGAACTGACCTTTTGGCCGGCATTGGCTAGCCCCTTGGCCCATAACCACAGGCCGTAAAAAGATAGAACGCCGATAGCAGAGCCCAAGACAAAGAGCGCTGGATGTTCGGCTGGCGCGAACAGTACGCCCAGATTGTCCTGCACTAGAGTCTCCGCACCTAAAATCGGGTGAATGTCCGCCGGAGCCTTGACGTAAAGAATAACTAAACTCAGGATTTTGGAGACTACGGCAATCGGCAAAGATGCATAGAGCATCGCCGCGAATGCCTGCCAAAAATTGATGCGACCGCCGAAAGCGAGCACTCCCAATAAACAAAGGGCAGCAATAAAGGTACCGCCGACAAAAACTTTCACAAAGCTCTTTGCGGCCGTCTGGATTTGTTGGATTGGCTGCTTTGCTTGCTGCAGCGCATCCTCCTTCGCTTTCTCCATTCGCTCCGGAGGAGGCTTTATTGGGCTCTCAGCCAGTTTTTCCATCGTGTAGTTAACGATGACCTCGGCAGTAAGCCGCTGCTTGAACGCTGCTGTGTAAAGAGCATTGATTGCGGCAATGACCAAAAGCGCCGCGAGCCAGTGCGGGTGCGCTCTTAGATTTCTAAACACGCGGGTGGGCTCGTAGAAGATTCCCATCACTTTCTGCACCCCTGACATCGGCGGCTCATCTGCGTTTGTTGCTTGAGGAAGTCGAATGAAGCTAAGAGCAAACAGCAGCACTCCCGAAAACGCAAAGGCCGGACCTGTCCACATCCCGCCGGGAATAAAGTTTGCTATTCCGCCAATGAGAATCAGGACGCCAAGCACGAACAGCACGATCGCCGGCATTCTCAGGTGCAAGGGACGGGGAGCCGGAGCATCAGCCGCGGGCGGTGGTGTGGGCGGTGGTGTGAGCGGTGGTGTAGCCGGTTGAAAGCTTTCGATGTTCGAGTCGCTCATTGCTTTTCCTCCTGGGGATTGAGAACGGGGACATAGCTTCCGCCAACTCAAGAATAATCGAGACTAACCAACTTCAGCTTCGTGGCGCTTCATACGAACTTTCGTGGATTTATGTTTCCGGTTGTATTGTCTTACTCTGCTTTGGGCGCTTCACTCCAGCCTGGTACACGAATGCATGCGACCCGATGGCCCGGTGACAATTCCCGCAACTCCGGGTCAATCCGCGCACACTCGTCAATGGCAATGGGGCAGCGGGTGCGAAACCGACAGCCGGAGGGTGGATTGATGGGCGTGGGTACGTCGCCTTGCAATACGATGCGCTCGCGTTTTCGCTTCGGATCCGGAACCGGAATTGCCGAAAGCAAAGCCCGGGTGTATGGGTGAAGCGGTCGCAGGTATAGGTCTGCCGCACTGGCAATTTCCACAATCCGCCCGAGGTACATCACAGCCACCCGCGTTGAGATGTGCTCGACGACGGCGAGACCGTGCGAGATAAAGAGATAGGTGAGGCCGAACTCCTTCTGAAGATCCTGTAGCAGATTGACGACCTGGGCCTGTACCGAAACGTCGAGTGCCGAAACCGGCTCATCTGCCACTATCAGTTTCGGATTCAAAGCAAGCGTGCGAGCAACGCCGATGCGTTGGCGCTGCCCGCCCGAAAACTCGTGTGGGTAGCGTTTGCGGTAATCAGGATCGAGTCCAACGCGTCGCAACAGCTCACCTACGCGTTCGCCCCGCTCGTTCTTCGTTCCTATTTTATGAATCACCAGAGGCTCTCCCACAATGTCGCCAACTTTCATGCGCGGGTTTAGCGAAGCGTAGGGATCCTGGAAAACGATCTGCATCTCCCGGCGCAACTCGCGCAGGTCACTTCTATTCAATGAACGCACATTGCTACCATCGAAATCAATTTGGCCGGCCGTTGGTTCAATGAGGCGTAGCAGGCAACGACCTACGGTAGACTTTCCGCAGCCCGACTCCCCTACCAGGCCCAAGGTTTCGCCACGCAGAATTTCGAAGGATACGTCATCAACAGCGCGCACAACGTCGTCGCTTCCCTCAACCGGAAAGTGTTTGACAAGATGACGGACATTGACGAGCTCTCGGTGATTATTAGTGCTCATGTGTTGATGGTGTCTGTGTGAAAACTCTAATCTTGTTGCTAACAAAGTTCGACGGGGTTAAACCACCTGTATAACTTGCGAGATCGCGGGCCGTGAGTCGTGCTATCCGACTAGAGCTAATTTGCAGGTCGGGAAGGGCGGTTTACCCCCGCCAGACTTTCGCTAGCGTCAACCCCTGAATTTTCACAAAGTCTTCTATCGCTCCCGGTTCTGCAGTGAGTCGGCCTGATGATCCGCGGTCACCGCCGCAGCCAAGTCAAAGAGTACGCAGCGCACTTTCACCCCACCTTCTAGATCGTAGAGTGGAATCCCGCCTTCCGTGCAGCGCGGAACGCGAAACTGGCAACGAGGAGCAAAATGACATCCGGGCGGCAGATCTGTGGGACTCGGAACCACGCCTTCAATCGTCTCGAGCCTTTCTTTCTTCGCCACATGTTCCGCAGTCAGCTTCGGGACGGAGCGA
>Ga0136617_10002495_pt1 | contig 16341 bp, 9 predicted proteins | sample AntDrymUQ3222106_2_FD_129672 | JGI IMG/M metagenome (GOLD analysis project Ga0136617, IMG submission 129672) | Polar desert sand microbial communities from Dry Valleys, Antarctica - metaG UQ322 (21.06) | ecosystem: Environmental > Terrestrial > Soil > Desert | place: Antarctica: Dry Valley...
CTTGCCGACACGGGTCTGCAGCATCCACAGCTTGCCGCGCTCGACGGTGAACTCGATGTCGCACATGTCGCGGTAGTGGCGCTCGAGCCGGGTCATGATCCGCATCAGGTCGTCGTAGGACCCCTGGTCGACTGACCGGAAGTCGGCGAGCGAGACCGTGTTGCGGATGCCGGCGACGACGTCCTCGCCCTGGGCGTTCTGCAGGTAGTCGCCGTAGACGCCCTGCTCGCCGCTCGCGGGGTCGCGCGTGAAGGCGACACCGGAGCCGGAGTCCATGCCGAAGTTGCCGAAGACCATCGCCTGGATGTTGACGGCGGTGCCGAGGTCATCCGGGATCCGCTCCTGACGGCGGTAGAGCCGGGCACGCTCGGTGTTCCACGAGTCGAAGACAGCGTGGACGGCGAGGTCGAGCTGCTCGCGAGGGTCCTGGGGGAAGGGGCGGCCGGCGTGCTCCTCGACGATCTGCTTGAAGCGCTCGACCAGCGAGCGCAGGTCGTCGGCGTCGAGGTCGAGGTCGTTGTCGGAGCCGTGGCGCTGCTTGGCCTCGTCGAGGGCCTCGGAGAAGTGCGCGGCGTCGATGTCGAGCACCGTGGCGCCGAACATCTGCAGCAGCCGGCGGTAGGAGTCCTGGGCGAAGCGCTCGTCCTCGCTCTGCCTGGCCAGCCCTGCCACCGACTCGTCGTTGAGGCCGATGTTGAGGACGGTCTCCATCATCCCCGGCATCGAGAACTTCGCCCCCGAGCGGACGCTGACCAGCAGCGGGTCGTCGGCGTCACCGAGCCGCCGGCCCATGGTCTCCTCGAGCGCGGAGAGGTGGTCGGTGACCTGCTGGGCCAGCTCCGCGGGCTCGCCCTCGCTGTCGTCGCGGAGGTAGGCCCGGCACGCCTCGGTGGTGATGGTGAACCCGGGCGGCACCGGCAGTCCGAGGTTGGTCATCTCGGCCAGGTTGGCGCCCTTGCCGCCGAGCAGGTCGCGCTGTTCCTTGTTGCCCTCTGCGAAGTTGAAGACGTAGCCCATGGGGGGATACTTCCGCGTCGCGGGCTGCTTGGCGAGTCGGTCCGTGATCCCCACCACCGCGAGGCTAGCGGGAGGAGTGCCGGCCGCTCTCGACGTACGCCGGCGCTGGGCCGCCCAGAGCGGCCAGGGCAGCAGTGATCCGCCGGGCGGTGAAGTCGGCGCACCGCTGGGCGACCTGCTCGAGGGTGCAGAACTCGGCACTGCGGATCTCGCGTGGCTGCCGGACGACCCGGTCGAGCAGCGCAGGATCGTGCGAGCCGCCGTCGAAGACCAGGCAGAGGGCATCGTCCCAGCCGCCCCAGGGCGGCAGCCAGTCGGTGACCAGCATCTGCCCCGGCGGCAGCGTGAGGCCGAGCTCCTCCTCCACCTCTCGGCCGACGGCCTGCTGCGGCGACTCACCGACCTCGACGACGCCGCCGGGCAGGTCCCAGTCCTGCTTGTAGGTGAGCTGGCACAGCAGCACGCGGTCGTCGGGGTCGCGGACCAGCAGCTGGCTGATGGCGCGCTTGCGGGGGAGGAAGGAGTTGAGCAGCGCGCGGAACCCCCCCGGCTCGCTGACGGGAGTGTCGGTCGCGAGCCGGGCGTACACGATCCGGTCGGCGACCTCGCCGTCGACCAGGACACCGCGCATCACGCCCTCGCGCCGCATGCCGGACCAGGTGGCGACCCGCTGGGCCTCGGTGTCGTCGGGGTCGACCAGCGTCTCGACGCGGCCGTGACCGGCCAGCGCCGCCTCGACCCCCGGCGCCACCAGCTGCACGGCCTCGTGGAGACCCCGGCGGGTCACGTCGTCGGCCCAGCTGATGCGGGCGATCCCCTCGGCCACCGTCTCCACGGTCGGCTGCTGCGGGGGTCGGGGGGTCACTGCGCCACCCTAACCGGCCGGTACTGGCGGGCATTTCCCATGAGTTGTAGACGGATGTGCACTTCTCATCGTCGGTCGACCATGAGAAGTGCACAGATGACCGCATCTCTTGGGAAATGCCTGCCTGGCGAGAGCGCCCGGGCCGCAAGCCCGGCGGTCACGCCGCGATGCCCAGCCCTCGACGTACGCGTCCGGCAGTCACACGCGGGCGCTGGTAGTCGTCCCAGATGAGGCGAACCATCCCGTAGCCGGTGATCTCGCGAAGCTCGTCCTCGCGGTTCTTCTCGGCGAACACCACGCTGCCTGCGTCCTGACCGAGCTCGAGGAGTCGACCGTACTTGAGCTCCCCGTCAAACTCACCGAGCTGCTCGTACTCGGGCCAGCCCCAATCGCATGTGCCGCGCAGCACGCCATTGGCGTCGTACACCTTGAACTGGGGGATGGGGGCTGGGATCCCCCACTGCCTGAAGAGCCAGAATCCCCGCGACTCACCGACACTTTGACTGCGACCGTCGGCCATGCGGATGGGCACGTGCAACTTCTGCGTGCCGGGCCAGCGCTCCATGGTCTCGAAGCGCTGATAGAGCCGTTCGGGTGTGCACAACTCGGCATGGAGGACCTGGTTGAAGGTGCAGAGAGCAACCTCGCCGTCTCGCTGTGTGGCCGCCTCCATGGCGGCCCGGTCGCTCACAGTGACGAGCAGCCCGGCGTGCGTCATGACGTCATGAGCCGGGACGTGTGCGGCATGGTGGACGATGTCGCCCTCGATTCGGCCGGCGCCACCGTCCAGCCGAGTGACGTGAACCCGCGTCAGGTCGAGACCCCAGGGTCGGATGCCCTGCACCACGAGGCTCGACACGTGCGAGAGAACGACACTTCCGCCGAGCGCATGCATCACCGCTCGGCAGCGTACGAGATGCCGTGCAACGGGGTCCCATAATCGCCAGAGGTCCGGGAACGTGTAATAGCCGTGACGAAACCGCAACCACGTCTTCCTGCGGTGCATTGCGTCGATCTGACGATTGCTGTAGCCGCAGTCTCGGGCCATGGCTCGGGTGAAGTAGCCCTGGGTCTCGGCGAGGGTTCGTAGTGGGTCCATACCGTCACGTTTCCGCAGCGGACTCCACGCTTGGGGGCGAGTAACCAGGTCTGTGGACAAGTCGTTCCGATGGGCGCCCTGTGGACGGACCTTGTCGGAAGGGGCGGCCGTTGCATTTCCCATGAAATGTGGCGAAGTGCTCACTTCTCACGGTTGGTCAGCCATGAGGAGTGGGCATCTGACCACATCTCATGGGAAATGCGTGGCAGGCGTGTTCGGCTCAAGCCCGCGGCGGAACCAGACCGTGGCCAGCGGTGGCACCACGATGTCGGCGTGGGCGGGGAAGCCTGCGTGCTCACCTTCGACGGCGGTGACCGTGCCGAGGTTGCCGACGCCCGACCCGGTGTAGGACGCCGCGTCGGTGTTGAGCACCTCCTCCCACGCACCGGCCGACGGCAGGGCGAGCCGGAAGCCCTCGTGGGGCTGCACGGCGTAGTTGGTCACGCAGACCAGCTCCGGGGAGTCGGCCAGGTCCGGCGAGCGGCGTAGGGAGGAGAAGGTGTTGCGTTGGGCGTCGTTGGCGTCGATCCACTGGAAGGTCGCGGGGTCGCCGTCGCCGGCCCACAGCGCCGGAGTGTCGCGGTAGACCCGGTTGAGGTCGCGCACCAGCGACTGCACGCCGCGGTGCTCGGGGTGGTCGAGCAGCCACCAGTCCAGCTCGCGGGCCTCGGCCCACTCCGACTCCTGACCGAGCTCGGCCCCCATGAAGAGCAGCTGCTTGCCGGGGTGGGCCCACATCGCGCCGAGGTAGGCGCGCAGCGTCGCGAGCTGCTGCCACCGGTCGCCGGGCATCTTCCGCAGCAGCGAGCCCTTGCCGTGGACGACCTCGTCGTGGCTGATCGGCAGCACGAAGCGCTCCGACCAGGCGTAGACGAGCGAGAAGGTCATCTCGCCGTGGTGCCAGGACCGGTGCACCGGCTCATGCTGGAGATAGCCGAGCGAGTCGTGCATCCAGCCCATGTTCCACTTGTAGCCGAAGCCGAGGCCGCCCTCGGAGGTCGGCGTCGTGACGCCCGGCCAGGAGGTCGACTCCTCGGCGATCGTCATCGCGCCGGGCACCCGCTTGCCGACGGTGGCGTTCATCTCCTGGAGGAACTGCACGGCCTCGAGGTTCTCGCGGCCGCCGTGGACGTTGGGCGTCCACTGGCCGGGCTCGCGGGAGTAGTCGAGGTAGAGCATCGAGGCGACGGCGTCGACGCGCAGCCCGTCGACGTGGAACTCCTCGAGCCAGTAGAGCGCGTTGGCGACCAGGAAGTTGCGCACCTCGCGGCGGCCGAAGTCGAAGACGTACGTGCCCCAGTCGGGGTGCTCGCCGCGCGAGGGGTCGGGGTCCTCGTAGAGCGGCGTGCCGTCGAAGCGGGCGAGCGCGAACTCGTCCTTGGGGAAGTGGGCGGGCACCCAGTCGACGATCACGCCGATACCGGCCCGGTGGAGCCGGTCGACGAGGTGGCGGAAGCCGTCGGGGTCGCCGAACCGGGAGGTCGGCGCGAAGTAGGAGGTCACCTGGTAGCCCCACGAGCCGCCGAACGGGTGCTCCATCACCGGCATGAACTCCACGTGGGTGAAGCCGAGGTCCGTGAGGTAGGGGACCAGCTCGTCGGCCAGCTCGCGGTAGGTGAGCGGACTGCCGCTACGTCCGTCATGGGGCCCGTCATGGGGCCGGTCATGGGGCTTGCGCCACGACCCGAGGTGCATCTCGTACGTCGACATCGCCCGCTCGGTCGCCGGGTCGCTCGCGGCCCGGGCGGCCATCCACGCGTCGTCGTCCCAGGTGTGGGTCGACTCGAAGATCACCGACGAGGTCGCCGGCGGCACCTCGGTGTGGAAGGCCATCGGGTCGGCCTTCTCGCGCCACTGCCGGTCGGCACCGAGGACGGCGAACTTGTAGCCCGTGCCGGACCCCACGTCGGGGACGAACAGCTCCCACACGCCGGAGGTGCCGAGCTGGCGCATCGGGTGCGCGCGACCGTCCCAGTCGTTGAAGGTCCCCAACACCCGGATCCCGCGCGCCGAGGGCGCCCACACGGCGAAGGCCGTGCCGGACACACTGTGCTCGACGGGGTCGGCGCCGAGCGGTCCGGAGTAGTGGTGCACCCGGGCGCCGAGCACCTGCCAGAGGTTCTCGTGGCGCCCCTCGTTGATCAGGTGCAGGTCGACCTCGCCCAGCGTGGGCAGGAACCGGTAGGCGTCGTCACGGGTGCTGGGGGCGCCGCCGTAGGCGACCTCCACCCGGTAGTCGGGCACGTCCGCGGTCGGCAGCACTCCGACCCAGATGCCTTCGTGCTCGTGGTCGAGCGCGACCCGCTCGTCGCCGTGGACCACGACGACCGAGGAGGCGAGCGGCTTGAGCACCCGGACCGTCACGGTCCCCTCGTGCACGTGGGGACCGAGCAGGGCGTGCGGGTGGCCGTGCTCCCCGCGAACGAGCTGGTCGAGCTCCTCGCGGGGGACGGGCAAGACGGTGGCGCTCATGTGGACCTCACTCGAGAGAGGGCGTCGAGGGGGATGGACACCCAGGTCGGTCGGTTGCGAGCCTCGTAGACGGTCTCGTAGACCGCCTTGTCCGCGACGTACGCCGAGAGCAGCAGGTTCTCGTCGCGGCTCAGCTCACGACCGGTGTAGGCGGCGAGGAAGGCCGCCCGGTTGCGCTTGGACCACTCGGCGGCGCGGTAGGCGCGCTGCTCACCGGCCGAGGAGTCGGCGTCGTCGAAGGTGCGCTCCACGACCCGGGGCGCGTAGTCGAAGGACCGCAGCATCCCGGCGACGTCGCGCCAGGGGGTGTCGGGCAGCTGCCGCTCGGCGAGCGGCCGGGCGGGCTCGCCCTCGAAGTCGACGATCTTCCAGCCGCGGACGGTCCGCAGCGTCTGGCCGAGGTGGAGATCGGCGTGGATCTGCTGCACGGGCACCCCGGCGAGCCCGGCCGTCGCGTCGAAGACCCGGCGTACGGCGCGGGCGTGGGCGGTCAGGTCGGGCACGATCGTCGCGGCGGCGTCGAGCCGCGCGTGCATCCCGGCGGCCACCTCGGCCTGCTCGCCGGCCGTCCGGACCCGGGTCGGGAAGTGCTCGGCGAGGCTGTCGTGGGTCTCGCGCAGCGCAGTGCCGAGCCGGGCGGCCTCGCCCGCGAAGTCACCCCCCACCTCGTCGGCGTGCAGGTCGGCCTCGGCAAACAGGTTGCGCACGCTGGAGAGCGCGAGCTCCCAGCCGTCGCTCGCCGTCCGCAGGAACTGCTGCAGCATCGCCAGCTGCAGCACCTGGCCCTCGACCAGCGAGTCCGACTCGAGCCACCCGTAGAGCGCGGCCACGTGGTCGGACCCGGCGCGGGTCAGCACGTCGTGGACCGTGATGTCGGGGTTGCGGCCGGGCGTGATCTTGCGGAACACCTTGAGCAGCGCATCCTCGCCGAAGGCCACCGAGGAGTTGGACTGCTCGCCGCTGAAGAGGCTGGAGTGGGTCGAGATGTCCAGGTCGTGCCCCGGCAGCCGCTTGAACCGGAGCCCGCCATCTGGTGGCGGACGGTCGAAGCCGGCCAGCAGGAAGCCCATGGCGGCGCGGTCGTGGACCGCGTCGTAGGCGTGGACGGGGCCGAGGTCCGGGTCGTCGGTCGCACCGACCAGGGCGTGCTCGAGCGCGTCGACGGGCTCGGCGTAGCAGGAGAGCGGGACCTGGTAGTACTCCGTGCCACCCTCGGCGTCGTCGTAGGAGACGGTCACCAGCTCGATGACGAGCGCCGGCAGGTCGGCCGTCGGCCGGTCGCCCAGCACCCCGAGGCGTCGTCCGCCGGTCACGGCGTAGGACCGGCCCTTGCCCCCGAACCAGCGGGCGTGGGTGAGGTAGCTCGCGAGGTCGAGGGTCACAGGGCAGGCCCTTCGTCGCTGGCGGGCCGGGTGAGTCGGAACCAGTAGAACCCGTAACCGCCCAGTGTCAGCAGGTAGGGGAGCTCCCCGATCGGCGGGAAGGGGACTCCGCCGAGGAGCTCGACGGGCACCCGGCCCTCCCACTGGCGCAGGTCGAGCTGCACCGGCTGGGGGAACCGGGAGAGGTTGTTGACGCAGACGATGACGTCCTCGTGGCCTCCCTGGTCAGGCGGGTCGGTGTGCTCGCGCACGTAGGACAGCACGCTCGGGTTGGAGCCGCCGAGGTCGGTGAACGTCCCGAGCCCGAACGCCGGGTGGTTGCGGCGGGCGTGGATCATCCGCCGGGTCCAGTGGAGCAGCGAGGAGGTGTTCTCCAGCTGCGCCTCGACGTTGACGCTCTGGTAGCCGGTGACCGGGTCCAGGATCAGCGGGAGGTGGAGCCGTCCGGGAGTGGCCGAGGAGAAGCCGGCGTTGCGGTCGGGAGTCCACTGCATCGGCGTCCGGACCCCGTCGCGGTCGCCGAGCCAGATGTTGTCGCCCATGCCGATCTCGTCGCCGTAGTAGAGGACGGGGGAACCCGGCAGCGAGAGCAGCAGCGCGGTGAACAGCTCCATCCGGTTGGTGTCGTGGTCGAGCAGCGGGGCCAGCCGCCGTCGGATGCCGATGTTGGCCTTCATCCGCGGGTCCGTGGCGTACTCCCCCCACATGTAGTCGCGGTCCTCGTCGGTGACCATCTCCAGGGTCAGCTCGTCGTGGTTGCGCAGGAAGATGCCCCACTGACAGCTCGAAGGGATGTCGGGCGTCTGCTCCATGATCTCGGAGATCGGGTAGCGCGACTCCCGGCGTACGGCCATGAAGATGCGCGGCATCACGGGGAAGTGGAAGGCCATGTGGCACTCTGTGCCGATCCAATTTCCGGACTCGTCGTACTCCCCGCCGAAGTACTCCACGACGTCGCCGGGCCACTGGTTGGCCTCGCACAGCAGCACCGTGCCGGGATACTCGTCATCGACGAAGCGGCGGACCTTCTTGAGCAGCTGATGGGTCTCGGGCAGGTTCTCGCCGTTGGTGCCGGGCCGCTCGTACAGGTAGGGCACCGCGTCGAGCCGGAAGCCGTCGAGGCCCATCGCCAGCCAGAAGTCCATCGCCGCCATCATCGCGTCGTGGACGGCCGGGTTGTCGAAGTTGAGGTCAGGCTGGTGGTGGAAGAACCGGTGCCAGAAATACTGTCCGCGCACCGGGTCCCACGTCCAGTTGGACGGCTCGGTGTCGACGAAGATGATCCGGGCGTCCTCGTACAGCTCCTCGGTGTCGGACCACACGTAGAAGTCGCCGTACGGGCCCTCGGGGTCGCGCCGGGACTCCTGGAACCACGGGTGCGCGTCGCTGGTGTGGTTCATGACGAAGTCGATGATCACCTTGATGCCGCGCTCGTGGGCCTCGTCGAGGAGGTGGTGGAAGTCGTCGACGCTCCCGCACTCGGGGAGGATGTCGGTGAAGTCGGCCACGTCGTAGCCACCGTCGCGCAGCGGCGAGGTGAAGAACGGCGGGATCCAGAGGCAGTCGACGCCCAGCCACTCGAGGTAGTCGAGCTTCTCGACCAGCCCCAGGAAGTCACCCGTACCGTCGCCGTCGGAGTCGCGGAAGGAGCGGACCAGCACCTCGTAGAAGACGGCCGTCTTGAACCAGTCCGGCGTGGTGTTGAGGACCTCGAGCTGCGCCTGATGGGCATGGTCGTCGGCGATCACCTCGGTCCCGCTGACCTTGCTCAACGGGGGCTCCTGACGGTCAGCACGTGGGCGGGCTCCTCGACGGGGTCGAGCCGGACGTAGGAGTGCTCGCTCCAGGTCCACGTCTGGTCGGTCAGCTCGTCGTGGACGGTGAAGGAGTCGCCCCCGACCAGTCCGAGCGCGGGCAGGTCGAGGTGGACCAACGTCTCGCGGGTCCCGTAGGGGTCGAGGTTGATCACGACGATCACCACGTCCTCACCGGCACGCTTGGCGAAGCAGATGACGTGGTCGTCGTCGCTGCCGTGCACCGTCAGGTTGCGCAGCTGCTGCAGTGCCGGGTGGGCGCGGCGGATCTCGTTGAGCCGGGTGAGGTACGGCGCCAGCGACCGGCCCCCCTCGAACGACGTGGCCTCGGCGGCCTCCCAGTCCCGGATCCGGACCTGGTACTTCTCAGAGTCGAGGTACTCCTCGCTGCCGGGTCGCACGGCGACGTGCTCGAACAGCTCGTAGCCGGCGTAGACCCCCCAGCTCGGGGAGGACGTGGCCGCGAGCGCCGCGCGGACCTTGAACGCCGGCGGACCGCCGTACTGCAGGTAGGCGTGCAGGATGTCGGGGGTGTTGACGAAGAAGTTGGGCCGCATCAGGTGGTCGGACTCGCGGGAGAGCTCGCGGAGGTAGTCCTCGACCTCGCCGCGCGCGGTCCGCCAGGTGAAGTAGGTGTAGGACTGGTGGAAGCCGATCGCGCCCAGTGCGCGCATCATGGCGGGCTTGGTGAACGCCTCGGCCAGGAAGATCACGTCGGGGTCGGTCGACCGGACCTCGCGCAGCAGCCACTCCCAGAACTCCACCGGCTTGGTGTGGGGGTTGTCGACGCGGAAGATCCGGACGCCGTGCGCCATCCAGTACCGCACCACCCGCATCACCTCGGCCGCGACGCCGGCCGGGTCGTTGTCGAAGTTCATCGGGTAGATGTCCTGGTACTTCTTCGGCGGGTTCTCGGCGTACGCGATGGTGCCGTCGGCGCGCGTGGTGAACCACTCGGGGTGGCTCTGGACCCACGGGTGGTCCGGCGCAGTCTGCAGCGCGAGGTCGAGGGCGACCTCCAGCCCCAGCGCCACGGCCCGCTCGACGAAGTCGTCGAAGTCCTCGATGGTCCCGAGGTCGGGGTGGACCGCGTCGTGGCCGCCGTCCTTGTTGCCGATCGCCCACGGGGAGCCGGTCCAATCACGGGGAGTCGGCCCGGGGGCTGACTGAACGGTGTTGTTGGGTCCCTTGCGGTTGACCTCGCCGATGGGGTGGATCGGCGGCAGGTAGATCACGTCGAAGCCCATCGCCGCCACGGCGTCGAGTCGCTTCGCCGCCGTACGGAACGTGCCGCTCGTGACCGTGCCGGTCGGCGCGTCACGGGTGGCGCCCTCGGAGCGCGGGAAGAACTCGTACCAGCTGCCGAAGAGCGCACGTGAGCGGTCGGCGTACGCCGGGAAGGGGCCCTCGACGGTGACCAGCTCGCGCAGCGGGTGCCGGTGCAGCACCTCGGTCAGGTCGAGCGCCTCCAGGATGGCCAGCCGGGCCTCGACCGGTCGGGAGATGTCGGTGGCGGCCTCGATCCCACCCTGCACCAGCGTGCGCGCGCGGGACTCCCCGGTGTCGAGGTCGGCGAGCACCCGCTCCAGCAGCAGCACACCCTCGGTGAACATCAGGTCGACGTCGACCCCGGCGGGGATCTTGAGCCCCGCGGCGTACTGCCAGCTGGCGAGCGGGTCGGACCAGGCGTGCACCTCGAAGGCCCATGCTCCCTCGGCGTCGGGCGTGACCCAGGCGATCCACTGATCGGGCTCCGGACTCTCCGGGACCATCCGCACCGGGTCGCGGCGGGCGCCGTCGGGATCGATCAGCACGACCTCGGCGCCGAGCTTGTCGTGACCCTCCCGGAACACGGTCGCCGTCACCGGGAAGGGTTCGCCGAGGGTGGCCTTCGCCGGCAGTCGTCCGAGGTCGACCACGGGCATGATGTCCATGACTGGGATGCGTCCGACCATGCCTCCACACTCGCGAACGGGCACGGTGACGCGCAAGCCGGATCTCAGCGGGTGCCCGCGGGTTGGATCGTTCACATTTTGACGCTACCGTCCTGACGTGCGCGCGATCCGTCGATTCACCGTCCGTCCCGTCCTCCCCCCGGCGCTCGCCTCGTTGGGGGTCCTCACCGGCAACCTGCGGTGGTCGTGGCACCCACCCACCCAGGACGTGTTCGCCGCCGTCGACCCCGGGCTGTGGGAGGCGACCGGTCGCGACCCGGTCCGGCTGCTCGGGGCGGTCGACGCCGACCGTCTCGACGAGCTCTCCGGCGATCGGGCGTTCCTCGACCAGCTCGCGGCGGCCCGCGGCGACCTCGACGCCTACCTCTCGGGCGACCAGTGGTACCAGCGCCGCGGCGGCGGCGACGACGCGCCGCGCGCCATCGCGTACTTCTCTCCGGAGTACGGCATCGCCGCGGTGCTGCCGCAGTACTCCGGCGGCCTCGGCATCCTCGCCGGCGACCACCTCAAGGCCGCCTCCGACCTCGGCGTGCCGCTGGTCGGCGTGGGGCTGCTCTACCGCCACGGCTACTTCAAACAGGCGCTCTCGCGGGAGGGCTGGCAGCAGGAGACCTACCCCGTCCTCGACCCCGACGAGCTGCCGCTGTCGCTGCTGCACGAGCCCGACGGCTCGCGCTCGATGGTGCGGATCACGATCGACACCGACGCCGAGCTCGTCGCCAGGATCTGGGTGGCCCGCGTCGGACGCGTCCCGTTGCTGCTGCTCGACACCGACCTTGAAGAGAACAGCGGAGAACTCCGACTGGTCACCGACCGGCTCTACGGCGGCACCAGCGAGCACCGGCTGCGCCAGGAGCTGCTGCTCGGTGTCGGTGGAGTCCGGGCGCTGCGCGCGTACTCCCGGATCACCGGCGGGCCTGCTCCCGAGGTCTTCCACACCAACGAGGGGCACGCCGGCTTCCTCGGCCTCGAGCGGATCCGCGAGCTCTCCGCGGCCGAGGATGGCCCCGGGCTCGACTTCGACACCGCGCTCGAGGTCAGCCGGGCCTCCACCGTCTTCACGACCCACACACCGGTGCCCGCGGGCATCGACCGGTTCTCCCGCGACCTGGTCGCGCAGTACTTCGGCGGCGTGTCGCCCGTGCCGGGCGTCCCCGTCGACCGCATCCTCCGCCTCGGAGCCGAGGACTACGAGGGCGGCGACGCCGGAGTCTTCAACATGGCAGTGATGGGCTTCCGGCTCGCCCAGCGCGCCAACGGCGTCTCCCAGCTCCACGGCCATGTCTCCCGCGAGATGTTCAACGGGCTCTGGTCGGCCTTCGACGAGGCCGAGGTCCCGATCGCCTCGATCACCAACGGCGTCCACGCCCCCTCGTGGGTGGGCCGCGAGGTGTTCGAGCTGGCGGCCGACCACGGTGGTGACGCCGCCCACTTCGACTCGGACGCCTTCTGGGACATCGTCGACAAGATCCCCGGCGAGGAGATCTGGGCGACCAAGCGGGTGCTGCGCGAGCGGTTGGTCAAGGACGCCCGCAAGCGGCTCGCCAAGTCGTGGGCCAAGCGCGGCACCGCGCCGGCCGAGCTGGCGTGGATCGACTCTGCCCTCGACCCCGACGTCCTGACCATCGGCTTCGCCCGGCGGGTGCCCTCCTACAAGCGGCTGACGCTGATGCTCTCGGACCCCGAGCGGCTCAAGCGGATGCTGCTCCACCCCGAGCGCCCGGTCCAGCTGCTCATCGCAGGCAAGGCCCACCCCGCCGACGAGGGCGGCAAGCGGCTGATCCAGGACATGGTGCGCTTCGCCGACGACCCGGAGGTGCGTCACCGGATCGCCTTCCTGCCCAACTACGACATCGCCATGGCGCAGCCGCTCTATCCCGGCTGCGACGTCTGGCTCAACAACCCGCTGCGCCCGTACGAGGCGTGCGGCACCTCCGGCATGAAGGCCGCGCTCAACGGTGGGCTCAACCTCTCGATCCTCGACGGCTGGTGGGACGAGTGGTACGCCGCCTCCAACGGCTGGGCGTTCCCGCCGGCCGACGGCGTCGAGGACCCCGACCGGCCCGACGGGCCCGGGGCCAACGCGCTCTACGGCCGGATCGGGAACGAGGTCGCCCCGCGCTTCTACGACGTCGGTCCCGACGGCGTGCCTGCCCGCTGGCTGGAGATGGTCCGCCACACCCTGAAGTCGCTCGGCCCCCAGGTGCTCGCCACCCGGATGGTGCGCGACTACGTCCGCCAGCTCTACACCCCGGCCGCAGTCACCGGCCGCCGGCTCAACTCCGACTGGACCGGTGCTGCCGAACTCGCCGCCTGGAAGCAGCGCGTCCGCGCGGGCTGGGAGGGCGTACGTGTCGAGCACGTCGAAAGCAGCGGCGTCGGCGACGCGCCCCAGATCGGCACCGTGCTGAGCGTGCGGGCGTTCGTCTCGCTCGGCGACCTCGTGCCCGAGGACGTCGACGTCCAGCTGCTGCACGGCGTCATCGACAGCGAGGACCAGATCGTCGGCGCGGTCACCGAGTCGCTGGCGGTGGGGGAGTCCTACCAGGGCAGCCGGCACCGCTTCGACGGGACCGTGACGCTCACCCGCAGCGGCGGCTTCGGCTACACCGTGCGCGTCGTGCCCAGCCACGGCCTGCTCGCCTCGCCGGCCGAGCTCGGCGTCGTCGCGTTCCCCGGCTGACCGGCCGCGTCAGGTCTGGCGGAGCACCAGCACGCTGAGCCCTCCCAGGGAGAGCCGCTCGCCGGCGACCACCGCTGTCCCCGGCGGGAGGTCGGGGTCGGTGGAGAGCACCACCTCGCCGTGCCGGACCCACTCGTTGTCGGGCAGCGACACCTCGACCGGCTGCTCGCCGGCGTTGAACCACAGCATGAACGACGCGTCGCGCTGCTGCTCGCCCCGCGGGCCGGGTGAGCGCAGCGGGTCGCCGGAGACGAACATGCCGACGACCTGCAGCCGGTCGTCGTACCAGTCCCGCTGATCCATCTCGTGACCCTCGGGGTGCAGCCACGCAAGGTCCTTGGGACCGCCCTCGATGGTGGGGGAGCCGGCCAGGTGGCGGCGCTGCCGCAGTGCCGGGTGCTCGCGCCGCAGCCGCAGTGTCGTCTTGGTCACCTCGTAGAGGTCGAGCCAGGCGTCGTCGGGTCGCCAGTCGACCCACGACACCTCGTTGTCCTGGACGTACGCGTTGTTGTTGCCGCGCTGGGTGCGGCCGCGCTCGTCGCCCGCCGTGATCATCGGGGAGCCGCTGGACAGGCACAGCGTCGCCATCATGTTGGCCGCCATCCGGTGGCGCCGGGCGACCACCGCGGGGTCGTCGGTCTCGCCCTCGACGCCGCAGTTCCACGACCGGTTGCCGTCGGAGCCGTCGCGGTTGCCCTCGCCGTTGTCCTCGTTGTGCTTGTGGTCGTACGTCGTCCAGTCGCGCAGCGTGAAGCCGTCGTGGGCGGTCACGAAGTTGACCGAGGCGTACGGCGAGCGCCCGTCGTCGACGTACATGTCCGAGCTGCCGGCCAGCCGCGAGGCGACCTCGCGCACCGACCCGGCGCCGGGCCGCCAGAAGTCGCGCACCGTGTCGCGGTAGCGGTCGTTCCACTCCACCCACGGCGGCGGGAACGAGCCGACGCGATAGCCGTCCATCGAGGCGTCCCACGGCTCGGCGATCAGCTTCACGTGTCGCAGCACCGGGTCCTGCCCGATGGTGGTGAGGAAGGCGCCGCGCATGTCGATGTCGTGACTGGTGCGCGCGAGCGCCGAGGCGAGGTCGAAGCGGAAGCCGTCGACGTGCATCTCGGTGACCCAGTAGCGCAGCGAGTCCAGGATCAGCCGCAGCGAGCCCGCGTTGGTCGTGCTGACGGTGTTGCCGCAGCCCGTGACGTCCCAGTAGTGGTCGGCGCCGGTGCCCGCCCGTTGGTAGAAGCCCAGGTCGTCCAGCCCCCGGAAGGAGTACGTCGGCCCGTCGGGGCCGCCCTCGGCGGTGTGGTTGTAGACGACGTCGAGGACCACCTCGATGCCGGCCCGGTGGAAGCTGCTCACCATCTGCTTGAACTCTGTCACCTGCTGGCCGAGCGAGCCGGCGGCAGCGTAGTCGGCGTGCGGGGCGAAGAAGCCGATCGAGTTGTAGCCCCAGTAGTTGGCCATCCCCCGGTCTGCGACCAACGGCTCGGTCAGGAAGTGGTGCACCGGCAGCAGCTCGACCGCGGTCACGCCGAGGTCGTTGAGATAGCGCGTCACCGTGTCGGTGCCGAGCCCGGCGTACGTGCCGCGCAGCTCCTCGGGCACCTCGCCGTGGAGCCGGGTGAATCCCTTGACGTGCAGCTCGTAGATCACCGTGTCGCGCCACCGGGTGCGCAGCTGGGTGTCGCCCTCCCAGTCGAACTCGTCGTGGACGACCACCGAGCGGGGGACCGCCGGGGCGGAGTCGCGGTCGTCACGATCGCGCTCGTCGGTGCCGTGGGCCAGCGGCAGCGGGCCGGGCCCCACCTCGCCGGTGATCGCGCGGGCGTACGGGTCCAGCAGCAGCTTGGCCGGGTTGAAGCGCCGGCCGTGGGCGGGGTCCCAGGCGCCGTCGACGCGGAAGCCGTAGCGCTGTCCGACCGGGACGCCGGGCAGCTGGCCGTGCCACACGCCCAGGGTGTGCTCGGTCAACCGGTGGCGGGTCTCGGTGCCGGACTCGTCGAACAGGCAGACCCGCGCCGCGGTGCCCTCGGGTGCCCAGACCGCGAAGTTGGTGGCCTCGGGCGTCCAGGTGGCGCCGAGCTGCTGGTGGAAGCCCGGCCAGACCGGTGCGGTGTCGTCGGGACGCTGCCATCGCCAGGTGTCGCGGATCACCCGGCCCATCCAACCTCATGCACCTGGCTAGGCTCGGTCGAGACCTGCTGACCGAGATGAGGAGCGCCGGATGACCGAGAGCCCTGAGTTCGTACGCCTCGAGGTGGACGGAGGGGTCGGCACGATCCGCCTCGACCGACCGAAGATGAACGCCATCGACGAGCAGGTGCAGGCCGAGCTGCGGGTCGCGGCCGGCGAGGCGACGGAGCGGGAGGACGTCAGAGCCGTCGTCGTCTACGGCGGCGAGCGGGTGTTCGCGGCCGGTGCCGACATCAAGCAGATGGCCGAGATGTCCTACACCGACATGGTCGACTACTCCGGCACGCTGCAGGGCGCGCTCACCGTCGTGGCCCGGATCCCCAAGCCGGTGGTCGCCGCGATCACCGGCTATGCGCTCGGCGGCGGCTGCGAGCTGGCGCTGTGTGCCGACGTGCGCTTCGCCGCCGACGACGCGGTGCTCGGCCAGCCCGAGATCCAGCTCGGCATCATCCCGGGGGCCGGCGGCACCCAGCGGCTGACCCGTCTGGTCGGGCCGAGCGTGGCCAAGGACCTGATCTTCACCGGCCGGTTCGTCAAGGCCGAGGAGGCGCTGCGGATCGGGATGGTCGACAAGGTGGTCCCCGACGGGGCCGTCTACGACGAGGCGGTCGCCTGGGCGCGGCAGTTCGCGACCGGTCCGGCGTACGCCCTGCGAGCGGCCAAGGAGGCCATCGACCGCGGTCTCGAGGTCGACCTCGTGACCGGGCTGGAGATGGAGCGCCAGCAGTTCGCGGCACTCTTCGCCACCGAGGACCGCGCGACCGGGATGGCGTCCTTCCTGGAGCACGGGCCCGGCAACGCGGAGTTCCGCGGCCGCTGACCCGCGGGGCTGCCCTATGATCCCGCCATGTCCCGACGCAAGGCGAA
>Ga0136617_10002496_pt1 | contig 16340 bp, 10 predicted proteins | sample AntDrymUQ3222106_2_FD_129672 | JGI IMG/M metagenome (GOLD analysis project Ga0136617, IMG submission 129672) | Polar desert sand microbial communities from Dry Valleys, Antarctica - metaG UQ322 (21.06) | ecosystem: Environmental > Terrestrial > Soil > Desert | place: Antarctica: Dry Valley...
CCGGTGATCGTATTCGCCAGGTACATCACGGCCGGTCCGACCGCCATCCGCACGGCCCCGAGATCGTTGGTGAGCCGTGCCATGATGTCGCCCGTGCGGGTGCGCGAGAAATACCCGGCGTCCAGCGTTTCCAGGTGCGTAAACAGGTCGTTCCGCAGGTCGTACTCGATCCTGCGGCTAACCCCGTTCATCAGCTCGCGCATCCAGTACCGCAGAACTCCGCCAACGATCGCGACACCGACGATCAGACCGGCCAGCTGCCAGGCGGCAGAGAGCGGCGCGTTGTTGCCGATTGCGTCTATGCCTCGTCTCAAGAGCCAAGGAATGACGCTCGCGAGCCCGGACGACAGAACTACGATTCCCAGCCCCGCAGTCAGGGGTGCCAGATACGGCTTGTAGTACGGCGCGGCGAGCCGGAGGTTCTTCATATATGGCATGTGGATTGCCGTCCATAACTAATTGGTCTGGGATTTCCCTGCCAATCGTCACACGAAGAGGAGGCTTTATGTTCCAATATATTCCGCGATTGACGGCAGCGCTGTCGCTCGCACTTGTAGTCGCTGCATGCGGCGACGGCAAGCAGGATGACACGCTCGCCCAGGATACGTCGCTCAACCGCGACATTCAGCTGGCGAACCGGGACACCGGCGCGCAGCCGGCATTGACCGACGTTCCGGCGGGTACTCCAGCGACGTCCGCCGCGGCCCCGCGCACGACGACGCCCGCGCCGAGAACGACCGCGCGAGCCACGACACCGACCCGTACCACGACATCGACCCGGACACCGACCACGGCGACGACCGCCAGCGGCAACACCGTCACCCGCACGTCCGCGGGCTCGGCGGCGAGAGTCGGAACGATTGCGGCCGGATCGACTCTCAACCTCGCTTCAGGAAGGCAGATCTGCACGAATACCAGCAGAGTCGGAGAGCGTTTCAACGCAACCCTGACTCAGGCGGTCAGCGGCTCCAATGGCGCGGTCATTCCGCAGGGCGCGACCGCGTCGATCGAGATCACCGAGCTCAAGCGGAGTGAGAACGCGAACGACGATGTCGTGATGGGCTTCCGCGTCGTCTCGGTCAGCTTTGGCGGAAAGACGTATCCCGTGAGCGCGACCACGAGCTACGCTCAGGTGAACAAGGTCAAGAATCAGCCGAGGAACAAGGACGTACAGAAGGTCGTCGGCGGCGCCGCGATCGGCGCGATTGCCGGTCAGATCCTCGGCAAGAGCACCAAGGCCACCGTCATTGGCGCCGCTGCCGGTGGAGCGGCGGGGGCTGCCGCCGCCGCGGCGACGTCGAACTACGAAGGATGCGTGAATTCAGGTGGACGGATCACCGCTACGCTCAATTCTTCGACTCAAGTTCAGATCTGAGAGCTTGAAATGAAGAAAGCCCGGCGCAATGCGCCGGGCTTTTTTTTTTGGAGGGAGGTGAGAACAGCTTTGCTGCCCGCTGCCCGGCCGACGCTACCCGCTCCCTGCCGCAAACGTGGGGACGTCAATCGCGCCAACCCAAAGCCCCTTGACCATGTAGTGGTTATAAATGACGCCTGGCGTCCGGAAGCAGGCAGCCGGTAGCGGGCAGCGTGCCGCGGGGAGCGGGTAGCATTTCTGTTCGCAGTTCTTGCTGCGAGTTGAACAGTGGTCGAGGCGGTCAGTACCCGACTGCCGCTCCAGTCGCTCGCGGATCGTCCATCCCCTCGTATCCGCCCCTGACGCGCATTATCGAGACCACCCGTCCCGAGGAGGACGGCTCGTAGAGGGCGTAACCCATTGCCTCGAGGGCGCGCACGACCGCGGGCTCGAGCCCCCCGGCCTCCACCCGAATCGAATCGGGCAGCGCCTGATGATGGATACGCGGCGCGCTCATCGCATCCGCCAGCGACATGCGATGATCGATGACGTTCAGGATCACCTGCGAGGTGGTGGTGATGATGCGCGGGCCGCCACGCGCCCCGGTGATGAGCAGAAGCCTTCCAGCCCGGTCCAGGACGATCGTTGGGGACATTGCGCTGAGCGCGCGCTTCCCCGGCGCAATCGCGTTCACCTCGCCCTGCACCAGCCCGTAGAGATTCGCAGCTCCCGGCCGGGACGCGAAATCGTCCATCGTGTTGTTGAGGAAAAAACCGGCGCCTGACACGTACACACCCGAGCCGAAGAGGTCGTTGATCGTCGTGGTGTTGGCAACAGCGTTCCCAGAGACGTCGACGACGGAGTAGTGACTCGTCTCGTTCCCTTCGCTCATGACTTTCGCCAGTCGCGGCGTCGGGGTCGCGCGATCCTTGGCCACAGTGCGCGCGAGCCGAGCCGCGTATTGCCTGCTGATGAGCGTCGCTACTGGAGGGTTGCCGAACGCGGGATCGCCCAGCTTCGAGTTACGATCGATGAACGCTCGCTGGAACGCGGAGGCGACCTGGTGGACTCGCCGCGCGGATCCGAACGGCGCCGCCGGACCCAGCGCTTCGAGGATGTTGAGTGCCTCCGCCATCGTCGTGCCTCCTGATGACGACGGCGGCATGCCGATCAGCGTGTGCCCGCGATAAGACGATTTTACCGGCTGGCGCCAAAGCGGCCTGTAGGCGGCGAGGTCGGCGCGCGTGATCAGCCCGCCGCCGCGCTTCATGTGCGCCACGATGGAGTCGGCGATACTACCCGTATAAAAAGCGGCCGCACCCTCGGCGGCGATGAGCCTGAGCGTCCGCGCCAGCGCCGGCTGGGAGAGGCGCGATCCCTCGCGCGGCGCCTGGCCGGCAGGGAAGAACACCGACCTGCCGTCGAAGTCTTCGATACGGTACCTCTCACCCGCAATCGAAGCGGCGAGACCCCGGTCGACGACGAGGCCATCAGCAAGTCGAATCGCGGGCTGAAGCACCTCGGCCAGGGGGAGCGTTCCATATCTCCTCAGGGCTTCGGCCAGCCCCGCCACCGCCGCCGGCACACCCGACGCCAGAGGACCAATGAGACTCCCGCCCGTGAGCTTTCCGTCGGGACCCACGAACATATTGCGTGACGCCGCCGCCGGCGCGGTCTCGCGGTAATCGAGCGCGGCGGTACGCCCGTCAGCCATCCGGATGACCATGTATCCGCCACCGCCCAGGTTTCCCGCTTCGGGATACGCGACCGCCAGCGCGAATCCGACGGCGACGGCCGCGTCTACAGCGTTACCGCCACGCTTGAGTATCTCCACGCCGGCTTCGGCGGCAAGACGGCTGCTGCTCGCGACCATCGCGTTCGGCGCGAACGTCGCCCGGGTCCCGGCCGGATAATTCCAGCCGCTCGGAAAGGTTGCCGGTACCCGTGAAGGAATCGCCGGACCCGGGCCGCCCGCTCGCAGCTGGCCTGGCGATTCGAGCGGTGCGCACGCGGCAAGCGCCGCCGCGAGAAGAAGCCTCTTCAGGGCTATCGACGCCTCGCCTGCGATCCGACCCCGTACCGCACCGAGAAGCGCAGCGTGCGCACGGTGTTGGTGTTGCTCACTCCATTCGCGAGTCCGCTCTTCTCGTGAAGCGCGATGCCGTAATCCTGCACCAGGTTGATCTGGGTGTTGTTGCCGAAGCCGAAGCCGAAGCCATAACCGAAGGAAAAGATCGGGTCGATGTTTCCTCTGGTAGGAGCGAGCTCGGCGCCGTCTGAATCACGAGTGAGGCTCGTATATCGCGCGACGCCGCCAGTCGCTTCGATCACCTGGTGAAAACCCACTCCCCCGCCGGCGTGAAACGCGGCCGAGAGCGTCATCATGTCGAGGTGAGCTTCGCAGCTGCCGCAGACCGCTCCGCCATCCGGGGGGATGACGGCGCTCGACGAATAAACGAAAGGAACGCGCACGTAGGTGCCGACCAGCCCGAACGACGACTGGTTCGCGATCGCCTTCTCGATCGATCCGCGGTACTGGAGGTTGGTGCTGCTGCCGAAGTCCCAGGTGCTGCTGGTGCGGCCATCGTTGACGCCGTTCCCGGTGAAGAAGCCTACACCGCCTGCGATCCACGCCGACGGCTCACCCGTCCGGAAAGCGGTCCCTCGCCGCTGCGCCGACGATGATTCCGCGCACAGGATGACCATGATGAATCCAATCGCGATACGTCTCATGCGGTAACTCCAAGTTGTCTTGCCATTCGCGCGAAGCGTCGGGTAAGTTACGACCGTGGCGCACCGCTCGGCAGCGTGTTGATGGATCCCAGGGAAACGGAGCGGCGCAACCCGCGTACCGCTTCGATCGATCTCGCGTCACCTCTTGAGATCGTAGACCTCATAAACGCCGAAGACCGCCGTGTTCCCGATGCCGTCGCCTCTCAGCGCCAGCAGATAGCCCGCGCAATCGAGCTGGCAGAGGCGACTTTCCGCGCCGGCGGCAGGCTGTTCTACATCGGCGCCGGGACTTCCGGCCGCCTCGGAGTGCTCGACGCGAGCGAAATTCCGCCGACATTCGGGGCCGATCCGGCCATGGTGCAGGGAATCATCGCGGGCGGACTTCCGGCGCTGACGCGCGCGCAGGAAGGCGCCGAGGATGTCGTTCAGAACGGGGCGCGCGCGATGGACGAGCATGGTGTCGGCAGGAACGATTTCGTCGTCGGGATCGCCGCGTCCGGAACGACGCCATATGTCCGCGCCGGGCTGGAGCGCGCGGCGGCGCTGGGCGCGCGCACCGCGATCGTCGCGTGCTCCCCACCGCCCGCCGACCTCGTCGCGACGGTCGACGTGACCATCCTGCCGATCGTGGGCGCCGAAGTCGTGACGGGATCTACGCGCATGAAGGCCGGAACCGCCACCAAGCTCGTCCTCAATACCATCACCACCGGCGCGATGATCAGGCTCGGCAAGACGTACGGAAATCTCATGGTGGATCTCCGCGCGACGAACAACAAGCTGGTCGACCGCAGCAGGCGAATCGTGATGGAGGTCTGCGGAGTGTCGAAGGACGAGGCGACCAGCCTGCTTGAGGCGGCCGGCAAGAGGGTCAAGCTGGCGATCGTCATGCACAAGAAAGGCATCTCCGGTGAAGAAGCGGAAAAACTCCTGGCCGCGAACGGCGGAGTGATAAGACGGGTAACGGCGGATCCGCCGCCGCCGATCAAAGAGCGATAGGTGTCGTCCGGCGTCGTCGTCGGACTCATGTCGGGAACGTCGCTCGACGGCGTCAGCGCGGCGGTGGCGAGATTCCGTTCCGGCAGCGATTCCCCCGCCGCGCAGCTGGAGGTCGACCTCCTCGCCTTTACCTCGCGGGCGTACACCGCCGCCCAGCGCGAAAGGCTCGCCGCCGCGCTCGCCGCGGGAGCTCCAGCGGAATACTGCCGTCTCAATTTCGACCTCGGGGTCTGGCTGGCCGAGGCCGCCATCGAGGTGATCGCCGACGCAGGCGTGGCGCGGGAGGACATCATGGCGATCGCATCGCACGGGCAGACCATCTGGCACGAGCCTGGTCACTCGACGTGGCAGACAGGCGAAGCCGCGGTCATCGCCGAGCGGCTCGGAATCGATGTCGTCAGCGACTTTCGCGTTCGCGATGTAGCCGCCGGTGGTCAGGGCGCTCCACTCGTTCCGATCGCGGACGCGATGCTCTTTTCCTCCGGCTCCGAGTGGCGCGGACTCCAGAATATAGGCGGTATCGGAAACGTCACGATAGTTGCACCGCAGGGACAGCTCGATGCCGTGCGGGCATTCGATACCGGACCGGGAATGGCGGTTATCGACGGCGTGACGCGCATACTCCGCCCCGAGCTTCCGTTCGACGTCGATGGGAAGCTGGCGCGTGCAGGCCGTCCCAACATCGCGGTGGTGTCGGATCTCATGGCTGCTCCTTATTTCGCGTCACCGCCACCGAAATCGACGGGGCGGGAGCTGTTCGACAGCGCCTACGTCGAGAATCTCATCGTCCGCTGCCGGAAAGACGGGAACAGCGATGAGGACATCATCGCCACCGCGGTTCAGCTCACCGCTCGGAGCGTTGCCGATGCCTACCGCCGTTTCATCCCGGAGCCGATGACGGAAGTACTCATCTCCGGTGGCGGTGCGCGGAATCCCGTGCTGTTCGCGGAGATAGCAAAAGCGGCTGCCCCGCTGACGGTCAGGCAGTTCAGCGATGTCTACTTCGACGGCGAGGCAAAGGAAGCCGTGGCCTTTGCATTGCTTGGATTCCTCCACATGACACGGCGTACGGCGAACGTCCCGGGGGCGACCGGGGCGCGCGGCCATCGGATCCTGGGCAAGCTCACTCCGGCGTGATCGCGCCGGGTGCACGGACGTGCGGCAGTTTCCCCCAAGCAAGAGGAGTGACGCATGAGCGAGACAGTCAAGGCTTCGCCGCTACGGATCTTCGGCCAGCCGAAGATGGCGGTCCTGCTGGCGCTGGGCTTTTCGTCGGGGTTGCCGCTCTTTCTCACCAGCCGCACCCTCCAGGCCTGGATGACCAAGGCGGACGTCGATCTTACGACGATCGGCCTGTTCAGCATGGTCGCGCTTCCATACTCGCTGAAATTTCTCTGGGCGCCCGTCCTCGATCGCTACATCCCGCCTTTTCTCGGCCGCCGGCGTGGATGGCTGGTGATCATACAAACGCTGCTTCTTCTTTCGATCGCGGCGATGTCGTTCCACGATCCGCGGCTGGGCCTCCAGGCGCTCGCGATCAATGCGCTGCTGCTCGCGTTCTTCAGCGCATCGCAGGACATCGCCGTCGACGCCTACCGCGCCGACGTGCTGCAGGAGCGCGAGATGGGAGCGGGCGCGGCCGCATACGTGATGGGATATCGCATCGCGCTGATAGTGACCGGCTCCCTCGCCCTCGTCTTCGCCGACAGGATGTCGTGGCCCGCGGTCTATCTCCTGCTTTCGGCGCTGATGCTGGTCGGAATCGTCACGGCCTTCTTCGCGCCCGAGCCGGTGCTGAAGGACGCCCCACCACAATCACTGGGGGAAGCCGTTGCGCTTCCGTTCAAGGAATTCTTTCAGCGGCGAGGAGCGGTGTCGGGCGCGATAGTCCTGCTCTTCATCGTGCTCTACAAGTACGCCGATGGACTGGCCGGAAACATGGCCACGCCGTTCCTGCTGCAGACGGGATTCAGTCAGACGGAGATAGGCGTCGTCCTTGGTGGCGCCGGCATCGCGGCGACCATCGTCGGGGTCGTGGCGGCCGGAGGCTTCATCGCCAGGATGGGCATCAACCGCTCACTCTGGATCTTTGCGGTTCTCCAGGCGGCCAGCAATCTCGCGTATTACGTGCTCGCTCTCATCGGGGACGATCGCACCGCGATGGTTGTGACGATCCTGATCGAGAACTTCTGTGTCGGCCTCGTGACGGCCGGAATGCTGGCCTTCATGATGAGCGTTACCAACAAGCGCTTTTCGGCCACGCAGTTCGCGCTCCTGTCGAGCCTGGCGGCGGCGAGCCGCGATGTGCTGGTTGCGCCGGCAGGGAAGCTCGCCGATACGCTGGGCTGGCCCGGATTCTTCCTCCTCAGCGTCGCTGCCATCATTCCGGCGATGGTGCTGCTGCCCTTCGTCGCCCCATGGGGCGCAGACCGTCCAACGGCGGCGGCGCCACACGATGGCGAAACAGTGCCGGCTGTGGCGGCCTAGCGCCCGTTCGCCGCAGCCTGCTGGAGGTCAGCTTCCTGCGAACGCACCCGAGCGGTGACCACCGTCACGTTGTCCGGCGCGCCGGTCTGGATCGCCTCTTCGATGAGCGCCTCGCAGATCTCTCCGGGCCGGGTCGAGCCGCGCGCGATACGGCCTATCTCCTCGGCTGAGACCTGATTCGACAGGCCGTCGCTGCACAGCACCAGGAGATCGCCGCTCTCGAGGCGGAGGTGATAGAGATCGGTGATCACCTTTTCCTCCGGTCCCAGGGCCTGAAGGATGATGTTCCGGTGCTCGCTCATCTCGGCTTCCTTTGTCGTCATGCGGCCGGCGTCGATCAAGCGCTGAACGAACGACTGATCCTTGGTGATCTGGGTCGTCTCCGAGCGCCGGACGAGATAGGCGCGGCTATCGCCAACCTGGGCGATGTACGCCTCGCCATCCAGCACCAGCGCCAGAGTCGTGGTGGTGCCCATGCCGTGGTGCTCGGGTGACTCGCGCGCTTTCTGGTGGATGGACTTGTTGGCGATCTCGACCACACGGCGCAACATTTTCTCTATCGAGTCCCGGTCGCGCTTTGGAACCTTGTGCCACCAGCGGTGGAGCTCGCTGAGGATCGTTTCGGCTGCCATCTGGCTGGCGAGCGCCCCCGAGGCAGCCCCGCCGACGCCATCGGCCACGACAATGATAAACGGCGCGGTGTGAGCCGCCACGACACCGGGCGCCGCTGCCGTCGCGATTTCACCGGTCTCCAGATTGGCGATCATAAAGGAGTCCTGATTGTCGTGCCTGATCAGGCCGACATTGGTGCTCCCGAAAATTTCTGCAATCAATTGGGATGTGATTCTGGGCGTGACGATCCGGCATTCCCGGGCTGAGCTGCGCTCCCGGGTAGAAAAAGATAGCGGAACCGCCGAAGCAGGGCACTACCCATGCGTAGTAGCTGGTTCCCCTGATCCTAACCGCAATCGACGAACTATGACTGAGTGGAGATTCAAAGCTGTCTCTTGTTGCCTACTGCTGATTGCATCTTGCAGGCCCGCCCCGCCGCGATCAGCTCCGGCGCCGGCGATTCCGGTGGTTCCCCGGGCTCCCCTTCCTCCCGGAAACGCAAAGCTGCCGCCGGTTCCTGAGGTGCGCGGGCCGATCGAGATCAGCATCACCTACCCGCGCTCCGGCCAGCTTATCGCCTCGCGCGATTCGAATTTCATTTTCGGCTCCGTTGGAAGTGGCGATGCCGGCCTCAGGATAAACGGGGTATCCGTGCCGGTGTGGCCGAACGGTGCTTTCATGGGATGGCTACCGGTTCCGCCGGATAGCGCTCCCCATTACGAGCTGGTGGCCTCGAACGGGACCGCTTTCGTCCGGCGCGTGCACCCGATTAAGCTCCCGCCTCCGGTCGTGCCCGCGCGCCGAGACAGCTTGGTGGGCGATACGGTCGATCTGGCAGTACCGCGGCCGGACACCACCCGCGCCGATACGCTCCTACCGGTCACGACGAACCTTTACGCCGCCGTCGGGACCCGGGCTGCCGCGGTCAGTGACACCGATCGAGTCTCCATCGCGCGGCCGGCCCCGGGGAATGGCCAGGCGTACAAGTGGTTCCTTCTCCCCGGAACGGTAGTACGAGTCACCGGATATCAGAAAGTCAGCGGTGATGATTTCGCCCGTATCGAGCTCGATTCGGCGCAGGAAGCCTGGGTTCTCAGGAGCGAGCTCCCGGAGTACATGGATTCCGTAGCACCGGTCCGGAAGGTGGGAGCGGTTCGTCTCGAGCCGTCACCCGGATGGATCGACATCGTGATTCCAACCGGCTCCGTCCCTCCGTATCTGGTCGAGGAGACGGACCGCACGATATCGCTGCTCGTGTACGGCGTGAGGCAGGTTCCCGTGGTGTCGCTGATGCCGGAGATCGCCGACGGCTATCTCGAGAGCATATCGTCGTCCACGCCCGAGCCCACGCGGGTGAGGTACACGATCAACCTCAAACGGGCTCCCTACGGCTACCTCGCGCTCTGGGAGGACGGAGCTCTTCGCTTCCGCCTGCGCCGCCCGCCCGCAATTCCCAACCGCGCGACACCACTTCAGAGGCTGACGATTGCGGTCGATCCGGGCCATCCGCCGGCGGGTGCGACAGGCCCGACAAGGCTGTACGAGGGCGATGCAGTACTCGCTGTAGGACTCAAGGTGGCCGAGCTGCTGCGGCAGCGTGCGGTGAATGTGGTCATGACTCGAGCCACCCCTGAACCCGTCGACCTCGGGCTGCGCCCCATCATCGCGCGACGGGCGAATGCCCACGCGTTCGTTTCAATCCACCTGAATGCGTTCCCCGATGGGGTGAATCCGTTCGTGAACAACGGCACTCTCACGCTCTATTTCTGGCCGCACTCCATTCCGCTGGGAGTCGCGACGCAGGCGGCGATGCTTGCGGAGATGGGACTCCGCGACAATGGGACGAAGTTTCAGAATCTCGCCGTCGCGCGGGGAACCTGGATGCCGGCGATCCTTACCGAAGGCGCGTTCGTGATAATGCCCGATCAGGAAGCGGCGATGCGGACTCCGGAGTACCAGGAGTCGTACGCACGCGCAATCGTACAGGGCCTCGAAACGTACTTTGCGTCGCTGGCGGCCACGCCGTGAGACCGGTTGCGGTCGGCGCGTCGGTGTTGCTGCTCTTCGCATCCGCCGCGCCCGCGCAGCTGGTTCCCGACGACGACTGGCGCACGATCCGGACGCCGCATTTCAGGGTGCACTTCACACCTCCGCTCGAGGAGCAGGCGAGACGCGCGGCGGTGAACGCCGAGCGCGCCTATGCGCGGCTCTCAGCGGAGCTCAAGCCGCCGCGGGGGACGGTAGACCTTGTCGTATCCGACAACGTGGATTACGTGAACGGCTATGCGACGCCGTTTCCCTCGAATCGGATCGTCGTATTTGCGCACCCGCCGACTGACGCATCGGGGCTGAGGCACTATGACGACTGGAATGCGCTCGTCCTCACCCACGAGCTCGCGCACATCTTCCATCTCGATCGCGCACGTGGAATCTGGGGCGTCGGCCAGGTCGTTTTCGGACGCAACCCCCTGCTTTTTCCCAATGCGTATGCGCCGGCATGGGTGATCGAGGGTCTGGCGGTTTATTTCGAGTCACGCCTTACCGGGATGGGCCGGCTGGAGAGCTCGGAGCATTCGATGATTGCGCGCGCGGCCGCTCTCGGGAACAGACTCCCGACGCTCCAGGAGCTGTCGCCGGGAACCTCGCGCTTTCCCGGCGGCGCAGTCGTGTATGTGTACGGCTCGCTGCTGTTCGATTATCTGTCGCGCACCCGCGGCCCGGGAGCGGTGAGCGATTTCGTGGAGCGAAGCAGTCGGACGCTCTTCCCGTTTTTGTTGACTCCGACATCCCGGGGCGCGTTTGGAATGTCGTTCCAGACCGCGTGGCGGCAGTGGCGCGATTCGCTGGCGCGGGTGAGCAGCCCGGGAACGGAGATCCTCCCCTCCTGGCGTGAGCTGACCACGACCGGGCGGGTCGCGCTCTTTCCACGCTGGATCGGAGATACGACGCTCGTCTACGCGGCGGACAAAGGCGACGATGTTCCCGGGGCGTACGAGGTTACGCTGGGAGGGCGGGAGAAAAGACTGGGCAGGCGCAACGGGGTCAGCCCCAACGTCCGTCTTCCCGACGGAGGAATTCTGTTCTCCCAGCAGGATTACCTGGACCCGTATCGGGTGCGGACTGACCTGTACGTCGAGAGGGATGGGAAGCAGCGACGCCTGACGCGAGGAGCGCGGCTGTCGTTCCCGGATGTACGCGCCGACGGTGAGATCGTGGCGGTTCAGGCCGTACCGGGCTCCACCCATCTGGTCAGAGTTTCGCGCGACGGGCGCACCATCACTCCACTCACTGCCGCCACCCTCGATATCAATTGGGCCGACCCTCGCTGGGCGCCGGATGGAAACCGCATCGTCGCCGTCAGGCAGAATCGCGGCAGATCGGAGATCGTGGTGCTCGATGCCGAGGGCCGCGTGATGCAGGCGTTCGGCGAGACACGCGCCATCAACTCTGCTCCGAGCTGGTCGCCCGATGGCCGGCGCATCTGGTTCTCATCCGACAGAAGTGGCTCTCCCCAGATCCATGTCGCGGATCTCAGCGGCACTCCCGTTACGATTGCACGCGCGACGAGAGCAGCGACGGGGGTGTTCTCCCCCGAGACATCGCCCGACGGCAAGCGCCTCGCCGCTGTGCTCTTCGAGGCGGATGGTTACCACATCGTATCCACCTCACTCGTGGATCAGCCGCGGTATGAGCCCGCCGACAGCGCGCGTGTAAGTCCGCGGGGTGTTTGCCCGACGTGCATTCCGAGCGAGCCCGAGCTCTCGCCGCCGGGCGCCCGTGATACCTCGCCTTCGACCAAATACTCACCCTGGAGCTCTCTTCTTCCACGTTACTGGATGCCGATAATCGAGAGCACCGACGAGGACGGACTCCAGATCGGAGCGCTGACGAGCGGCACGGACATTATCGGGCGCCACGACTACACCGTCGACGCGCTTTACAACACGCGCTTTCGCGAATTGTCGGCGTGGCTCTGGTACCGATACGCGGGGCTCGGCTTGCCGCTGCTCGATTTCCACGCAACCCGGAATTCCAGTCACGAGGGCGTGTTCAGCGGGAGCGGCGGGGAGTTCTCCCGCGTCGGAACCTTCGTCGAGCGCACGAGGCTGGCCTCGTTGCGTGCCACGGTGGTGCGGCCACGCGTCCGAACATTTGCGGTGGGGTCGGTCGGCGCTGAAGTCGAAACGCGAGAGTACGCAACGGATCCGCCCACACTGCTGCCGCTGCTCTCCAGCTTCTACAGCTCCTCGCCAACGTATCCTGCGCTGGTCGCATCGGCCGGATGGTCGAACGCGCGCCGCCCTGATCTCAGTATCTCGGCCGAGGATGGGCTGACCCTGAGCCTGAGCGGAAGACAACGCTGGCAGAGTGGTTCCAGCGGCGCGGCCACGCGGAGCGTGATCGGCGTAACCACGGCGTACAAGTCGCTCGATCTTCCCGGTTTTGCGCACCATGTGCTCGCTTTTCGCGCGGCAGCCGGAATCACCGATGACCGCAGCCCCAGCAGATTCTCGGTCGGCGGAGTAAGCGGCACGACGCTGGAGATCTTTCCGGGCTATTCGCTGGGCGAGCAGAGACGAACGTTCGGTGTGCGCGGATATCCGCCGGGAGCAGAGGGGGGCATCCGCGCGTATACCGCATCCGTCGAATACCGGGCGCCCATCTTCGCGCCATCGAAAGGCTTTCGCTACATACCGATCTTCATCGACAAGACGTCGGTCGCATTGTTCGGCGAAATGGGCAGGGCGTACTGTCCGCCGTCTGCCTCGATTGGCCAGGGCGTTTGCCGGAGCACCGATGTCGGGACACCGGTCATGCGCTCGGTCGGCGGGGAGCTGAACATCGACACGGGGGTGCAGCTCGACCTCCAGGCGCGAGTGCGGCTTGGGGTGGCATTTCCCCTCGTGGCCCGCGAGAGATTCGACGCCGGCCGTGCCCGGTTCTACGCGACCTTCGGAGCCGGGTTCTAGTCCCGACCGGCATCGTGTATCCAGGCAAGCCTCCGGACTCTCCGTTCAGCTTTCCCTCAGCGGCCAGGCGCGTCCCGTCACTTGACTCCCACTTTCCGGAATGGCCTAAAGCCAGTGGTGCGGGGTAGTTAGAGTACTGTTGACCCTGCGACTCAGGATCGAGAGCTCGGCCGCTTTCGGCGTGGAGAGGATCGCGAGGATGAAACGTGGGAAATCGGGGGTTGGACCGCGATTCGTGATGTGGATTCCGTAACTCGTTGTCGCGTATGTAGATAACTTGTGGCTGGCGTGGACTCACGAATCCCGGTAGTATCCGTCCCCGCGTTGGATCCCCTTAATCCCCGCTGACCGATTTATTGTTCTTGACAGCCATTTTTTTCACGTGGAGAGTTGTAACTGATGCCCATTCCTTCCGCCCCACCGCCAGGCGCCGCTCATCTCAATGACAATGCGAGAACCGTCATCAAGAAACGGTACCTGATCAAGAACGCGGGCTCGGCGCCCATTGAGCAGCCCGAGCACATGTTCTGGCGGGTGGCATCGACCGTTGCGGAAGGGGACCGTCGTTATGGCGCGAGCGATGGCGCGGTAACGGCGATGGCGGAGGATTTCTATCGCCTCATGACGGAGCGCCGGTTCGAGCCGAACTCGCCGACCCTGATGAACGCCGGGCGTCCGCTCGGGCAGCTGTCGGCGTGCTTTGTCCTCCCGGTCGAGGATGCGCTCTCCAACGGACGAGACGGGATCTACGACACGCTCAGAGCGATGGCTCTGATTCACCAGTCAGGCGGCGGCACCGGATTCGGCTTCTCGAAGCTGCGCGGCAAGGGCTCGATGGTGCGCTCGACCACCGGCGTGGCTTCGGGGCCGGTGTCGTTCATGAAGCTCTACGACGCGTCTACCGACGCGGTCAAGCAGGGCGGCACGCGCCGCGGCGCCAACATGGGCATCCTGCGGGTCGACCATCCCGACATCCTGGATTTCATAACCTGCAAGGAAGACCTCACCCAGATCACGAACTTCAACATCTCGGTCGCGGTCACCGACAAGTTCATGACCGCTGTCGCGGAGGGCACGACCTACGATCTGGTGGATCCCGGATCGGGCAAAGTGACCGGGGAGCTCGATGCCCGCTCTGTCTGGGAGAAGATGATCGATGGCGCCTGGCGCACCGGGGAGCCGGGCTGCTTCTTCATCGACGAAGCGAACCGGCACAACCCGGTTCCGCACGTCGGCCAGTACGAAGCGACCAATCCGTGCGGCGAGCAGCCGCTGCTCCCGTACGACGTCTGCAATCTGGGCTCGATCAACGTCGGCCACTATGTGAAGGAAGGCGCGATCGACTGGGATGCGCTCAAGCGCGACATCCATCTCTCGACGCACTTTCTCGACAACATCATCGACGTCAACAAGTATCCGCTGCCGGAAATTGACGCTCTCTCGAAGCGGATTCGCCGCATCGGGTTCGGCATCATGGGCTTCGCGGATGCGCTGGTGAGACTCGGAATTCCGTACGACAGCGATGAGGGCGTGGAGTTCGGGCGGCAGCTCCAGAAGTTCGTGGACGTCGAGTCGAAGCGGGAGAGCGAGCGGCTGGCCAGCGAGCGCGGCCCGTTTCCGGAATGGGCGAGGTCCGTATGGGGTCCGGACGAGACTTGCGCCCGGGACGCGAGGGGCAAGCGCATCCGGCCGATGAAGCTGCTGCGGAATTGCAACGTGAACACCATCGCGCCCACCGGGACGATTTCCATCATCGCCGGCTGCTCTTCCGGGATCGAGCCTTTGTTCGCCGTCGCGTTCATGCGCAATCAGGCCGGCGTGATGATGCCGGACGTGAACGAGGATTTCGTTTCCATCGCGAAGAGGGAACGCTGGTACTCCGATGACCTGATGGAGCGGATAGCCAGGGAAGGCCACATCCACTTCGAGGAAGTCCCCGAGCGCTGGCGTCGCGTGTTCGTCACCGCGCACGACATTTCGCCCGCATGGCACGTGCGGATGCAGGCGGCTTTCCAGGAGAATTGCGATTCGGCGATCTCCAAGACCACCAACTTTCCGCACGCGGCGACACCCGAGGACGTGAGGGCGATTTACGAGCTCGCGTATGAGCTCAAGTGCAAGGGCGTCACCGTCTATCGGGATGGATCGCGCGACAACCAGGTTCTTTCCACCGGTGCCACCGAGCAGGCAAAAGCGGAGCGCGAGGGGAAGGGCGAGTCACGCCGGGCGCTGGGAGACCTTCACGGCACGCTCGCCGAGCAGAACGCGGAGATCGCGCGTCTCAAGCAGGCGTTGTTCGACGCGGAAGCGGAAAACCTGCAGCGGCGCGCGAAGCGTGCCCGCCCCGATACTCTGCGCGGCATCACCACTCGCATCGAGACGCCGCTCGGCACGATGTTCCTCAACATCACCGAGGACGACAGGGGCCAGCCCTTCGAGGTATTCATCAACCTCGGCAAGGCCGGCGGAGCGGCGATGGCGGACGCGGAGGCAATGGGCCGGCTGATATCGCTCGCGCTCCGCTCGGGCATTCCCATCCGCGAGGTGCACCGTCAGCTGCGGGGCATCGCATCGGACAAGGCCATCGGTCTCGGACCGAACAAGGTGCTGTCCGTTCCCGATGCGATCGGTATCGCTCTCGAGAAATGGATGCGCGAGAAGCAGGGAGTTCAGCAGGACCTGCTGAGCGCGTCAGGCGCAGCGCCTCTGACGACGGAGCCACTTGACCAGAAGACCCCCGCTGCTCCGGTGAGCAGCTCCGAGGGTGGCCAGGCGCAGTTCGGTTTCGACGCGCTCAACCGCAGCGAGTCTTTCATCGGGACCTGTCCCGACTGCGGCTCTTCGCTCGAGTTCGCCGAGGGCTGCGCCAAGTGTCACGTCTGCGGCTTTTCGGAGTGCGGGTGAGATAGTTCGTCCCGGCGTCGTACTCAGGTAGGGTGAAAGCAGTTGCATTCTTACCTGACCCCCCAAACCACCTCAGCCGCTTCATCCTTTTCTGACCAGGTCTTCCGGGCCGGATTCCTTCCAACGCTTCCAGATGAAATCCATCTCGGAGTTCACCGCGGCCAATGAGAACCGCGATCCCCTGATCAGGAGAATCGCCGCGTAGAGCAGCAACGCTGCCCCGTAGAGCCCGAGCGCGATCGGGATGACCGTGTAGTCGGAGCTCGTGGCGGCGACCAGTCCGA
>Ga0136617_10002497_pt1 | contig 16337 bp, 19 predicted proteins | sample AntDrymUQ3222106_2_FD_129672 | JGI IMG/M metagenome (GOLD analysis project Ga0136617, IMG submission 129672) | Polar desert sand microbial communities from Dry Valleys, Antarctica - metaG UQ322 (21.06) | ecosystem: Environmental > Terrestrial > Soil > Desert | place: Antarctica: Dry Valley...
GACTGGACCTCGCAACGTTGGGACATGCGGTTCACTCTAACGACCAGCCCGCAGGCTCGGAATCCTGAGCGGTCTGGCTGTGCTCGCTCCCTGTCGCCTCGGGCCGTGGACGGCCTTGCGATCGCATTGCTCGGCTCCGCCGGTCGTTGCGCTCCTCGCTCGCTTCGCTCGCTGCGATGCTCGCTCCCTGTCGCCTCATGGATCACTCGCTGTCGGCTTCGCTGGTTTGATGGGGCAGGTGGGCCGGCATCGAGACGCAGCGTTTTCCGCAGGCGGGCAACGCGATGCAGCCGACGTCGTCATCGAGATGGAAGGGGTCAGCGTCGCCCGCGGGGAGACCGTTCTGCTGGACAACGTGTCGTGGACCGTCGAACTGGATGAGCGCTGGGTCATCCTCGGCCCCAACGGCGCGGGCAAGACCACACTGCTGCAAATTGCCGCGGCCCTGCTGCACCCGAGCAGTGGCGAGGTCCGATTGCTCGGCGAGCCGTTGGGACTGACCGACGTCTTCGAACTGCGTCCCCGGATCGGGTTCGCCAGCGCCGCCATCGCCGTCCGGGTCCCGCCCGAGGAGATCGTGCGAGATCTCGTCGTCAGCGCGGGGTACGCCGTACTGGGACGGTGGCGCGAGCGCTACGAGGCCGGTGATCTGGATCGGGCAATCCGTCTGCTGGATCTGATGGGCGTCGCCGGATTCGCCGATCGGCCGTTCGGCACCCTGTCCGAAGGGGAACGCAAACGGGTGCAGATAGCTCGCGCCTTGATGCCCGACCCGGAGATCATGCTGCTCGACGAGCCGGCGGCCGGATTGGATCTGGGTGGCCGAGAGGATCTGCTCCTACGACTATCGGCGATAGCCGACGATCCTGATGCCCCGACCCTGATCATGGTCACCCACCACGTGGAGGAGATCCCCGCCGCGTTCAGCCACGCGATGTTGTTGCGGGAGGGTGCCGTGGTCGCAGCCGGCCTGATCAGGGATGTCGTCACTTCGGCGAACCTGTCAGACACCTTCGGGCTGCCACTGCGGCTGACCCGTTCCGGGGACCGGTACTTCGCCCGCCGCAAGCGAACGGCCCCCGTCGAACCATGACCTGAGAAGACGGGGCTTGCTAGGTGAGGCTTGCCTAACTAGTGTCGCTTCACTCAGGGGTCCCGCTCGGGACGCCCCATTGCTCGTGGAGGTCATGTGCCCAACCCCCTGCGGTCCGACCGGCGCCGATCGTCAACCCGGAACAAGGCGGTTGTCTCAGCACTGCTCTTGGGCGTACTGACCGCGTGCGGGGAGGGCGGAGCCGGAGCCGACGGTGCTGGCGGCAGCGACAGCCAGAGCCCGGCTTGTACGGCGGGGGAGGTCAGTTATGGCGAGGTGGACGAGGAGGTCGCCGCCAGCGAGGTCGACGATGAAGCGCTCGTCGTCTACTCCGGACGTAGCGAGGACCTTGTCGCGCCGCTCCTCGAGCAGTTCACCAGCGAGACTGGGATCGAGCTGTCGGTGCGCTACGGCAACACCGCGGCGATGACCGCGCAACTTCTCGAGGAGGGGGACCAGAGCCCCGCGGACTTCTTCCTCTCCCAGGACGCCGGCGCTCTCGGCGCGCTCGGCAACGCGGGTTGCCTGGCCGGGCTGCCCGAACAGTCCCTCGCCTTGGTCGAGGCCGGCTACCGCGCAGACGACGACACCTGGGTCGCCCTGACCGGCCGCGCGCGGGTCATCGCGATCAACCCTGGACTCGTCGCCGAGGCAGACCGCCCGACCGCCATCGAGGACGTGTTGGACGAGCGTTGGTCGGGTCAGGTCGGGATCGCACCGAGCAACGCATCCTTCCAGTCCTTCATCACAGCGATCCGGGTTCTCGACGGAGAGGATGCCGCCCGCGAGTTCCTCGACGGACTGGTCGCCAACGACGTCCAGACCTACGAGGGCAACGGTGACGTCCTGGCCGCGGTCGATTCGGGGGAGATCTCGATGGGCTTGATCAACCACTACTACCTGTACGAACTCGCCGCCGAGATCGGTGCCGAGAACCTGGTAGCAGAGAACCTGTTCCTCGAGGACGGCGGCGCCGGCTCGCTGGTCAACGTCAGCGGGGCGGGTGTGGTCACCGGCACCGACCGCGGCGAGGATGCTCAGGCGCTACTGGATTTCATGCTGTCGGAGTCCGCGCAGACCTACTTCGCCGAGAAGACCTTCGAATATCCGATGGTCGACGGCATAGCGCCGCCCGCCGGACTCCCGACACTGGAGGAGCTTGCCCCACCCAATCTGGACCTGTCCGATCTCGACAGTCTGGGTGAGACGCTGGCCCTGATCAACGAGGTGGGTCTGACCTGACGCTCGCCCTCACACGTAACCGGCCCCGCGGTCGGCAGCGCCTGCCCGCGCTGCTGATCGCGCCGGCTTGCCTTGCCGCGATCGTCGCGCTCCTGCCGTTGGCCTACCTGGTGGTGGTCGCCGCCCGGGCCGACCCGGCGGTCCTGCTGGCCCAGGTGGTCCGGCCGCGCACCCTGATGCTGTTGGTCTCCAGTGTCGCGCTTGCGGCAACTGTCACTGCGATCTCAGTGGTTCTCGGGGTCGGTGCCGCCTGGCTGGTCGAGCGCAGCGCGCTTCCCGGCCGTCGCGTGTGGGGGGTTCTCGCGGCCCTGCCGCTGGCCATCCCGTCCTATGTCGCGGCGTTCAGTTGGATCTCTGCGGTGCCCGGTATTGCCGGCTTTCCCGGCGCGGTGGTGGTGCTGAGCTTGTCCTGCTTCCCCTACGTCTACCTGCCGACGGCCGCGGCCCTGCGCCGGCTGGACCCCGCGATGGAGGAAGCCTCCCGGTCGCTGGGCATCGGCGCGGTCGCCACGTTCTGGCGCGTCACCGTCCCGCAACTGCGCCCGGCTGTGGCTGCCGGAGCGCTGTTGGTCTCGCTCTACACACTGTCGGACTTCGGGGCGGTCTCGATCCTGCGCTACGACACCTTCACTCGGGTCATCTTCACCTCGTTCAATGCCAGCTTCGACCGGACCCCGGCTGTTGTCCTGTCCGGAGTGCTCGTCCTGGTCACCGCGGTCATCGTCCTTGCCGAGGCCCGTACCCGAGGGCGGGCCCGCTATTCGCGACTCGGGTCGGGAGCGGCACGAGTTGCGAGTCGCATTCCGCTGGGAGGCATGCGCATTCCCGCGTACTGCGCACTCGGTGTACTCGCCGGGGCCTCGCTGGGGCTGCCGTTGGCGACAATGGCGTACTGGCTTTCCATCGGTCGGTCGGGTGAGTTCGACCTCCCCAGGATCATCGCGGCAGTCGGCGGGTCGGTCGTACTGGCTGGTGGAGGAGCCGTGGTGACGATGCTGCTGGCACTGCCGGTCGGCCTGCTCGCCGCGCGTTACACCGGCCGAATACCCGGCTTGTTGGAGCGGGCGACCTACCTGGGCCACGCCGTCCCCGCCATCGTGATCGCGCTGTCACTGGTGTTCTTCACTGTGCGGTATGCGATCGGTGTCTATCTGAGCATCCCATTGGTGCTCTTCGCCTACGCGGTGCTCTTCCTGCCGCTCGCCGTGGGGGCGGTACGCGCCTCGGCCGCCCAGAGCCCGCCGGTGTTCGAGGAGGTGGCGCGCTCGCTGGGCCGCGCACCGCGGCAAGTTCTCCGCACGATCACCCTGCCCTTGGCCGCGCCCGGGATCGCGGCGGGCACGGCGTTGGTCTTCCTTGCGGCCATGAAGGAACTGACCGCAACTCTCGTTCTGCACCCCACCGGCATGGATACCCTCGCGATCCAACTGTGGAGCGAGACCTCCACCCGGTCCTACGCTGCGGCGGCCCCTTACGCTGCTCTGCTGATGCTGGTCTCGGTGATTCCCACGTACCTGCTCGGTCGCGATCGGCGGCGCAGCGGCGGCCCGGCAGACCCCGTACCGACAGGAGTCCTGGCATGAGCGCGCTCAGCGTGTCGGGTGTCGACAAGTCCTTCGGCGGTACGACGGTGTTGCGCGAGCTGTCCCTCGATGTGGCGGAGGGGACGATTGCCGCGGTGCTCGGACCCTCCGGATGCGGCAAGACCACCCTGTTGCGGATCATCGCCGGCTTCGAAGCCCCCGACGCGGGCGAGATCCGGATCGGCGGGCGCACCGTTGCCAGCCACACGGTCCGGGTCTCTCCGGAACGTCGCGCCATCGGCTTCGTGCCGCAGGAGGGCGCGCTGTTCCCACATCTGAGTGTCCGCGGCAACGTCGCGTACGGCCTGGGCCGCTCGGGCCAGCGGGCCGCACGAGTCCTGGAGGTGCTCGATCTGGTGGGTCTGGCACACCTGAAAGAGCGCATGCCGCACGAACTGTCCGGCGGGCAGCAACAACGGGTGGCGGTCGCTCGGGCACTGGCGCCTCGACCGGCATTGGTGCTGCTCGATGAACCCTTCAGTTCCTTGGATGCGGGCCTGCGCACCGAAGTTCGGGACGTCGTCCGTACAGCCCTGCGCGCTGATGGCGCCACGGCTGTCTTGGTGACCCATGACCAGGAGGAAGCGTTGTCCACCGCTGATCTGGTGGCAGTCATGCAGCACGGCAGGATCGTGCAGGCCGCCGACCCGGTGACTGTCTACCGCGCGCCTCGTGACCTCGACGTGGCCGCGTTCGTAGGCGACGCAGTACGGGTGGCGGCGACATTCGCGGGCGGCTTCGCCGACACCGAGGTGGGCCGGCTCGCGCTGCGCGAACCCGGACCGCCCGACGGTGTCGGTGTGGCCCTGATCCGCCCGGAACAGTTCGTGGTCGTCGACCGCAACGGCGGCCCCGCTCCCGAGACCGACTTCGGACCCGCCGTCGCGGCCAGCGCAGGTCCGCAGTCCTTTCTGGGTCACGACGCTCTGCTGGCAGTCTCCCTCACGTCCGGCGCCGTGATCACTGCCCGCGCCCTGGATCCCGGTCCCGCAGGCGAGCGGGCGGTGTGGCTGTCAGTCCGCGGTCCGGTCAACGGGTTCGCCCATGAGAAACAGGACTAGGCGCACGTGGCAGCCTGCGGCGTGCTGGGTCGTTGCATCGGTCAGGCGTCGGCGCGTGGGAACACCCACCGCTTGTAGGCGGTGAACCGGATCACGGTCCCAACGGCGATCGAGGCGACATTGGTCACCTGAAGGATGAGCACATCGGTCTCGTCGAGCCCGTACCGGACGACTGCAAGCATGGCCAAGCTCAGCAGCAGTGTGAGCGCGTTGACCAGGAAGAAGATCGGGTACTCCCGTCGGAGCCCGGTCCGCGCCCGATGCGAGAAGGACCAGTGGCGGTGCATGAAGTACGCCGTAGTCGTCGTGATCGTGGTGGAAACGATCTTGGATAGCAGCACGTCCGCACCGACCACCTCCAACATCAACTGGAAGATCGTCACGTCCAAGCCGAAGTTGATGGCGCCGACGACACCGAACGCGGACAGCTCCTTGAGGAACACCCGCCAGGTGTCGCGCAGGCTCCCTTTGACCCCCACTCGGTTTCCCACTTGTCCGAGCCTACGTCCGGCCGCGCGAGCCGCTCAGGCGGGCAACCCGCACTGGTCCCGGTGCTGGCTAGGCTGGCCGTTTCGGCGGCAACGCTTCAAGCAAACGGAGGCTCGTGTGGCAGGTGGAGAGTTCGTCACCCTTGAGGTGGCTGACGGTATCGGGACCATCCGGCTCGCGCGTCCACCGATGAACGCGCTCAACCGCCAATTGCAGGAGGAGATCCGTGCCTGCGCGCTCGAGGCCGGCGCGCGCGCGGATGTCCGCGCCGTCATCGTGTATGGCGGGGAGAAGGTGTTCGCGGCCGGTGCCGACATCAAGGAGATGGGCGCCCTGAGCTACAACGACATGGCCTCGCGAGCCCATGAACTGTCCGGGTCGTTCAGTGCTGTTGCCGCGATCCCGAAGCCGACGATCGCCGCGATCACCGGGTACGCGCTCGGTGGTGGGTACGAGCTCGCGCTCTGCTGCGATTTCCGCGTCGCCGGGGACAATGCCAAGGTCGGCCAGCCCGAGATCCTGCTCGGGATCATCCCGGGGGCCGGAGGGACCCAACGTCTGGCCCGCCTGATCGGCCCGGCCAAGGCCAAGGACATCGTCTACACCGGCCGGTTCGTCGGCGCCGAGGAAGCGCTCGCGATCGGCATGGTTGATGTCGTGGTCGCTCCCGACGAGGTCTACAGCACTGCCGTACAGATGGCGGCGAAATTCGCCAAGGGTCCGGCGGCGGCTTTGCGGGCAGCGAAGGCGGCCATCGACGGCGGGCTGGATGGGGACCTCGCCAGTGGGCTCAGGCTCGAGAGCACATTGTTCGCCGCCCTGTTCGCGACCGAGGACCAGAAGATCGGCATGGAGTCCTTCGTAGCCAGTGGCCCTGGCAAGGCCGAGTTCCTCGGACGCTAGGACCTCGGCGATGACGGGTGTGAGCAAGGCCGAGGTGGACGCTGCCCGCAGCGATCCGAAGCAGGCCAACGTTCTCTACCACGACTGGGAAAGCCAGACCTACGACGAGAAATGGTCGATCTCCTACGACGAGCGCTGCATCACCTATGCAGCGGAACGCTTCGTCACGATCGCCGGCCGAAGCGGTTGGCCGTACGCCCGTGCCCTCGAGCTGGGTTGCGGAACAGGGTTCTTCCTACTCAACCTGATGCAGGCCGGCGTGATTGCACGAGGCAGCGTCAGCGACATCTCACCCGGCATGGTGGCTGCGGCGCTTCGCAACGCCGAAGGGCTCGGCCTGCCGGTCGATGGCCGGGTGGCCGATGCTGAGCTCATCCCCTATGACGACGACAGTTTCGACCTCGTGGTCGGCCACGCCTTCCTGCACCACCTGCCCGACGTCGAGCAGTCTCTGCGGGAGACGTTGCGCGTTCTCAAGCCCGGCGGACGCTTCGTGTTCGCGGGGGAGCCGACGAAGTGGGGGGACAAGGTGGCTCGCCGGCTCGGTCAGGCCACCTGGTGGGCTTGCACCCGATTCACGCGACTGCCGGGCTTCGAGGCATGGCGTCGACCGCAGGCCGAGCTCGATGAGTCGTCCGAGGCGGCGGCTCTGGAAGCGGTGGTCGATCAACACACCTTCGTGCCGGCCGACCTCCGCCGGATGGCTCTCGCGGCCGGGGCGGTGGATGTCGATGTCCGCACCGAGGAACTGACGGCCGCCTGGTTCGGCTGGCCGGTACGCACCTTCGAGGCGGCCGTACCTTCCGGCAAGCTCGGCTTCGGCTGGGCGAATTTCGCCTACCGCTCGTGGCTGCGTCTGTCCGCTGTGGACAGTCGGATCCTGTCTCGGTTCGTGCCAGCATGCCTGTTCTACAACGCCCTGGTCACCGGGGTGAAGCCGGACCCACCCCTGCCGCTGACCGACGCGCCGCCCGGCTTGGAATCCGATCTCGCCTAGGTCCTCGACTCAGTCCTCGCCCGGGTCGCGGGACTGCTCGGCTCCGCGCGCCTCGGCTCCGGTCTCACCGGCATAGCCTTCGTCCTGGCCGGCGGTGCGCCCCACGAAGACACCCGACTCGCCTGATCCCGTCGTTGAGCCACTGTCGCCGCCGTCGGAGTCGGGATCGCCGCCGGTGGGCCGCCCGGTGGCCTCGGCCTCGTCATCGGGTACGTCTGACTCTGCTCCCTGTTGCTTGTCCACGGCATCTCCCCTCGAGGTCCGGCCGCATCGTCGGCCTGCGCTCCTCAGCCACGTTACCGTTGCCGTCGTGGTGACGCGGGCGGCGGGCGACGGAGGACATCGGCCGGCGTTCAGGCTGCTGTCGGTACCGTCACTGCGGTGGGTGCTGCGGCATCGCGCGTGGACGCCGTACTACCTCCTCCGATACCTGCGCCTCGTCCGTCTGCGACTCCGCCAACCGTCGATCATCCTGCAGGGCATGGTGTTTCTTGGGCGCCGCGTCGAACTCGAAGCCCGGCCGGGTTACGGCCGGCTGATTCTCGGCGGGTTCGTGCACATCGGTGACGACACCGCGCTGCGCGCTCACGAGGGGACTCTGCGAGTCGGCGAGAAGACGGTGTTCGGCCGAAACACGATCGTCAACTCCTATCTCGATGTGGAGATCGGCCCTGGCGTGCTGATCGGGGATTACGTCTACATCGGGGACTTCGATCACCGCACCGACGACCTGAACCAGCCGATCAAGGACCAGGGCATCGTCAAGGCGCCGGTTCGGATCGGAGCCGGAAGCTGGTTGGGGGTCAAGGCGACGGTGCTGCGCGGTTGCTCGGTGGGTGAGGGTGCCGTCGTAGGGGCGAACTCGGTGGTGACCCGGCACGTCCCGCCGTACGCGGTCGTCGCCGGCGCCCCGGCCCGGGTGATCGCCGATCGGCACTGCGCCCATGCCGTGGCGGAGCGGACCCGGGAGGCGCTCGCCGACATCGAGACCAAGACCGCTCGTGCTGCCCGTGCTCACGCCGCTGAGGGCGCCGACTAGCGTTGGGTGGCATGCGGGACGAGCCGAGAGGGAGGGAGCATCGACCGAGCGCCAGCGAGGGAGGAGCGGACCGACCGATGAGCGGAGCGAACGAGGCTCAAGAGAACGAGGCTCAAGAGAACCAGGCTCGAAAAGTAATGGAAGGCCATGGCGGTGATCTCGCGCTCGCCGCGCTGCGGCGATACGGGGTCGAGGAACTGTTCACCCTGTCCGGTGCGCACGTGTTCCCGCTCTACGACGCCCTGCACACCGCCGGTCTGCCGATCCATGACGTCCGCCACGAGGCGACTGCGGTGTTCGCCGCCGAGGCGACCTCGAAGCTGCTGCGCCGACCGGCCGTCGCCGCGTTGACCGCCGGCCCCGGCGTCACCAACGGGATCAGCGCCGTCACCACGGCACAGTTCAACGGCTCACCAGTCATGGTCATCGGCGGCCGCGCACCCCAGTACCGTTGGGGTTCAGGATCATTGCAGGAGATCGACCATGTTCCGATACTGGCCTCGATCACCAAACACGCGGCCACGAGCACCAGCGTGGAAGGGATTCCGGCCGACGTCGACCGCGCCATGCAGGCCGCCCTTTCCGGCCATCGCGGCCCGGTCTTCCTCGACATCCCGATGGATGTCTTCTTCAGCCGCGCCGAGGTGCCCGCCTCCACAGCTGACCTGCCGTCGCGTCCCACGCCCGATCCCGATCAGGTAGCCGAGGCAGCGCGGGGCCTGGCACAGGCACAGCGACCGGTGGTTCTGGTGGGAACCGACGTGTACGCCGATGGCGCATGGGGTGAACTGGCCGCGGCAGCACGGGCATTGCGGGTTCCGGTGTTCAGCAACGGGATGGGACGCGGTTGTCTGCCAGCCGACGACGAACTCGCTTTCTCCCGAGCCCGTCGTACGGCGTTCCAACAGGCCGACCTGATTGCCGTGATCGGAACGCCGCTGGACTTCCGGCTGGGGTTCGGCGACTTCGGGGCGGCTCGGGTCGTGCACATCGTCGATGACGAGAGTCAGCACGCCCCGCATCTCAAGGCCTCAGTTCGGGCCAGCGGGGATCTCCGGCTGGTGCTCGGCGGACTGGCGGACTACAGCGGTACCCGCGCCGACCACGAGCCGTGGCTGCTCACCCTGCGCGAAGCCGAGAATTCAGCTCGGGACAAGGAGCGGGCCGCCCTTGATGCGGACTCCGATCCGATCAAACCAAGTCGCGTCTACGGGGAACTGCGCAGGGCCCTTGACCGCGACGCGGTGATGATCTGCGACGGCGGCGACTTCGTCTCCTACGCAGGTAAGTACCTCGACTCCTATACGCCGGGATGTTGGTTGGATCCTGGGCCGTACGGCTGCCTGGGTACCTCGATGGGCTACGCAATGGGTGCACGGCTGTCGCGCCCGACCGCGCAGGTCTGCGTGGTTCTCGGGGATGGGGCCGCGGGCTTCTCGCTGATGGACGCCGAAAGTCTTGTCCGCCAGAAGCTCCCGGTCGTGATCGTCGTGGGGAACAACGGCATCTGGGGTCTGGAGAAGCACCCGATGCAGCAGCTCTACGGCTACGACGTCGCCGCGGACCTGCAACCAGGACTGAAGTACGACCAGGTCGTGAGCGCGTTGGGCGGAGCGGGGGAGACGGTGACCAGGGCGGGGGACATCGCGGCGGCGCTGACTCGCGCCTTCGACGCCGGCGTCCCCTACGTGGTCAACGTGCTGACCGACCCGGCCGATGTCTATCCGAGGTCCTCTCCCCTGGCCTGACTGTCCGGTGCGCCGAGTTGATCATCGGCAAATCAGGAGTTCTCGTCGAAAGAATCCTCGATATTCCGATGATCAACTCCGGACGGACGTCAGCGCGAGCCTCGCATAGGGCAGGAACATCACGAAACCAGGTGAAGCCGCTCGCCGCCTCGGGCGTCTTGGCGATGAGTCCCACCGTGGCCGACAGCCAGGCCATCGCCAGCACGAACAAGCCGAGCAACCCGGCCACGGCCAGCCATTCCCCGACATCTGCGTTGGGTCGGAAGCCGATCAGCAGAGCGACCCCGACAACCAGAGCGGTGGAGACGATGTTGCGGACAAGCGTGGCCGCTACGTGGCCGGTCAGCACCGCGAAACTGGCGATGTCCATCGAACGGAACCGGTCGATGATCCCGTCGACCATGTCCTGGCACACACTCATCGCGGTCATCGAGGCGCCGAAACTCGTGCACAACAGGATGACGCCGGGCACGACGTGGTTGACATAGGCGGAGCCCGTTTCGATCGCGCCGCCGAAGAGATAGACGAAGACCAGCATCAACATCAGCGGCAGCGCGATCGCCGAGACCAGGGCGTCGGGATTGCGAACGGAAAGCCGAAGGCTGCGCCCCACCATCGTCACTGAGTCGCTGACCGCCCAGTACATCCGGCCGCGGCTCGCGCTCGACGTGGTCCCTGGGGCGGGGTCGGCGATACCGATGCCGGTGCGAGCGAGGTCAGACATGAACGATCTCCATGTCGCGGTCGGCCGGCACGGTCGCGCCACGCGCCGCAGTGCCAGAGATCGACCGGTGTCCGGTCAAGGACAGGAAAACGTCCTCGAGGGACGTGCCGTGCAGGGACAGGGTGTCGACGGTCATGCCCGGCCGGTCCAGGTCGATCAGGATCTGGCGGATCTGTGCGGCGCTGCCGTCGATGGCAACGCTGATCCGGTGCTCGCCTGGCTCGCAGTGGAGGGCCAGGGCACCGAGGAAGGTCACGGCCGCCGCGTACGCGCTTGCGTCGGCCATGACGAGGTCCAATCGTTGTCCGGCCACGCGTTCCTTGAGTTGGCCAGGGTGCCTTCGGCAACTAGTCTTCCGCCGTCGATGACGGCTATCCGGGCGGCGAGTTGGTCGGCTTCCTCGAGGTACTGCGTCGTCAGGAAGACCGTCACGCCCGAGCCGACGAGATCCCGGATGACGCCCCACATCTCCTGTCGGCTGCGCGGATCCAGGCCTGTCGTCGATTCGTCGAGAAAGTTCACCGACGGCGCGCCGATCAGGCTCGCTGCAAGATCGAGGCGGCGGCGCATGCCTCCGGAGCACTTCTTGACCGTACGTCGGCGGGCGTCGACGAGGTCGAACTGCTCCAAGAGATCCGCCGCCCGGCGTGCAGGCGTTTGCCGCCGCTGGTGTCAGCGATCCGGTCGGAGTTGCCCAGGACTATGGCCGCGTCCTGGCCGGCCTCATCGATGTCGGACGGTTTCCTGCGCTGTCGGCCGCATTGGCCTCGGGAGTCTTCGAGGGCGAGGACGACGATTGGGACGTCGATGTGGAGTTCGGGCTGAACCGCATCCTCGATGGCATCCGAGTCCTGATCGACACACGCCAGCCGGCCGACCCGGACGGATCCAAGCCGTAACGGAATGACCCGCTGTCACCGTCACAATGCGATGAGTCCGCCATTGGTGGGAAGGAAACCGCAGCGGTCGGAGTAGAACGGGCGCAGATGGTCGTCGAGGTCGACGTGCAGCCACTCACACCCGGCCGCCCGCGCCTCTCGTACGGCGACGCTGACTAGTTCGGATCCGACAGCCTGCCGCTGCACCCGCGCGGTGACCAACGTGTCGGAGGATGAAGGCATGGACAGCCCCGTCCCAGATCACATTCACGAAGCCGACAAGGGCGCCGTCTTCCCAGGCGCACAACCAGCCGAGACTGTGCTGCTCAACTGTGGCCAACCAGTTATCGGCCAGGACACGGTGCTCGAAACCTTCAGCATGCAGGCGATTCAAGGCGTCGTTGTCGAATCGACCGCGCCACTCGTAGGTGATCACCGGGACACCGTAGGAACCCGACGGCGTGAATGGCATTCATTTTCTCGAGGGCTCTACCGGGTTAGACTCCTCGGCTGCCCTGACCCAAGGAGCGACATGCCAGACCAGCCTGATCTGACCCAGTGCTTTGTCAGCACGCTGGAGGAATTGGACGCCGCTTGGGTCGGCGGTCCGCCACTGCCCAGCGGACCCATCGTGGTCGCCAACTACGAACCCGCGTGGCCAGAGTTGTACGAACGCGAAGCCGCACGGATCCGCGATCTGCTCGGCGCAACTTTGATGTCGATCGAGCATGTCGGCTCCACGTCGGTCCCTGGCCTCGCGGCGAAACCCGTGATCGACATAAATCTGGTCGTGCCGGATTCAGCGGACGAGACTGCCTATCGTCCACAGCTGGAGTCGGCCGAGTATCGGCTGATCGTCCGAGAACCGAACTGGCATGAACACCGATTGTTCAAGGGTTCGGACACCAACATCAACTTCCATTCGGGACTGGCTGCGCACGCATCGGGACGACCGGGACCTGTATGCCCGCACGAAGCAGTCGTTGGCCGACGGGCGGCTTGACGACATCCGGGTTTATACAAACGCCAAGGACGTGATCATCGACGAGATCTACGGCCGAGCCTTGCCGCACTACCTGGGGAGCGACTAGAGAAGTCGCGCGTCGAGGTGGCCCCACGGGCCGTCGACCTGTTCGAATGCGCGGGCCGTCTCGGCTGCTCGCACCGGATCGCTGTCCAGCGCGCGGCGCAGTCGGTCGAACCGCTCGGAGTGCGTGGCAATCCGGTGGTTGGCGTACTCGGCGGCCGAGTCCTTGCTGACCATGAAAGCCCAATCGCTGGCCAACATCAGGTAAGCCTCTCGACAGAGCTGGTCGAGATCGCGATCCCGGACCTGCGATCGCCGCGAGTCCACAGTGGAGAGCAGTTGCTTGCCGATGACATCCCCGGCCTCGACGATGTCAGCGACCTGCGGCCCGGCCCAGACGCGCCAATCCTTGCCCGATCCCCAGGATGACGGCGCGATCTCCACCGGGGCACCGACGTGACCGGCCTCCTGTGCTCCCAGGAGTGTGCTGACCCGGACCCCGGCCAGGGGTAGGAGCCGCAGCACTTCCTCGAGCCAGACCGGCCCTTCGTACCACCAATGGCCGAACAGCTCGGTGTCGTAGGCGGCGACAGTGACGGCCGGGCGGCCGGTTTCGGCGGCCAGGTCGACCAGCCGACGGCGTACGACGGCGACGAAGTCCGCGGCATCCCGGCGCGCCATCGCCTGCGCCGCGAGCCGATCCCATGGCGCCTTGTCCTGCGGCGCCGTCTGCCTACTCGTCACCCTGGCCGGCCGAAACCCTGAGCCGTGGTCGAAGGTGTGGAAGTCGCGATATGCGGCATTCGCCGGGTAACCGGACTTCGGTGACCACACCCGATAGGTCACCTCGAGATCTCGACCGAATGCCATCACGTCGGAGTTCCCGACGGGATGAGCAGCGTCCGTACGCCCGTGCAGTGACGGGCCATCCACGAGCAGCCGTGCCACGCCCTGCTCGGCGAAGATGTCCTCGAGCCCGGGCCGGTATCCGCACTCCGGAGCCCACATGCCGGTTGGCCGGGCACCCCAGCGAAGGCGGGCATCGTCGAATCCGGTCCGCAGGCTGTGCTTGATCAGACGATCGTCGAGCAGGGGCAGGAAGGGGTGCGCGATCGGCCCGCCGAGCAGTTCCACGACGCCTTCGTCGGCCAGACGTCGAAGAATCGGGGAGCCTCCACGCAGCCAGCGTGCCTCGACGTCGGCCTGGCAATCGCTGGCTGCGGCGTACTCGAACCGGGCCAGTCCGCGCAGGTGCGGATCCCGGCTGGAAGCGAGTTCCTCGGCCCGCAGCGCCCAGTTGCCCGTCCAGCGGTGGATCTCGGTCAGGCAGTACGGGTCGTCAAGCATGGCCGCGACGGTGGGTGTCACGCCCAGCGTCAAGAGCTCTCGACGACCTTCCTCGGCCAGCCGCTCGCAGACTTCGACGACCCGCCGCCATGACGAGGTGAACGCCTGGTGCAGCCATTCCTCCCCGACCGGCCAGGCGCCGGCGTGTGCGACCCAGGGGAGGTGGGTGTGCAGCACGAGGCAACAGGTGCCGACCTCGCGACCCTCAGCTGCGGTGACCAGGCTCACCTCCCGCGCCGTTAACCTGACCTCTACCCGTCAGTAACATCGGGGACGGGATTCCACCGGACGCGAGCCTGCCAGACTGCTCGGACCGACCCACAGACATGTCAGACACACCGACGCGAACAGATGCGGACAGGGAGCTCATAGGGCATGAACATCGTCGTCCTGGTGAAGCAGGTACCCGACTCGGGCAGCGAGCGCACACTCGATTCCAGTGACAACACCGTGGCGCGTGCCTCGGCGGACAACGTCATCAACGAGATGGACGAGTACGCCATCGAGGAGGCGCTCAAGGTCAAGGAGGCCCACGGCGGCGAGGTCACGATCCTCACGATGGGCCCGGACTCGGCAACCGACACGATCCGCAAGTCGCTGTCGATGGGAGCGGACAAGGCGATCCACGTGACCGACCCGGCGCTGCACGGCTCGTGTGTGATCGCCACCAGCGCCGTGCTGGCCAAGGCTCTGGGCACCATCGAGTGGGATCTGGTGCTCTCCGGCGCGCAATCCACCGACGGCGGCCTGACGATGATGCCCGCACTGCTCTCCGAACGCCTCGGGGTCGCGCACCTCTCCGGCGCCCGCAAGCTGACCGTCGACGGCTCCAAGCTCACCGTCGAGCGCCAGACCGACGGCGGTTACTGGACGATCGAGGCTCAGACGCCGGCCATCGTCAGCACCTGGGACACCATGAACGAGCCGCGCTATCCCTCGTTCAAGGGGATCATGGCTGCCAAGAGCAAGCCGGTGACGACCCTGAGCCTGGCCGACCTCGGCGTGGACGAGTCGGAGGTCGGGTTGGCCGCGGCGACCAGCACCGTTCTGGAGTTCGCCAACCGCCCACCCAAGGGTGAGGGCCAGCAGGTCAAGGACGAGGGAGACGGCGCGGCAAAGCTCGCGGACTTCCTCGCATCGAAGAAGTTCGTCTGAGGGCGGGGAGTAAACAGATGTCTGAAGTACTGGTACTGGTCGAGACCGTTGCCGACGGCGACGGGATCGGCCTCAAGAAGGTCACCCTCGAGATGCTCACCGCCGCTCGCGCGTTGGGTGAGCCGTCGGCCGTCGTCGCCGGAGCAGCGGGTACGGCCGCCGCAGTCAAGGATCGGCTTGCCGAGTACGGCGCCGCAAAGATCTACGTCGCGGAATCCCAGGACATCGACGACCACCTCGTCGCGCCGAAGGCCGAGGTTCTGGCCAAGCTGGTTGGCGACACCTCAGCCGCCGCGGTCCTGCTCCCGAGCACCCAGGAAGGCAAGGAGATAGCCGGTCGCCTGGCACTCAAGATCGGCAGCGGACTGCTCACTGACATCAGCGACGTCGACGCGGTCGGGACTGCAACCCAGGTGGTCTTCGCCGGCGCCGTCATCGTGAAGTCGAAGGTGGCCAAGGGCACCCCGATCTATACCGTGCGCCCCAATTCGGTACCTCCCGAGCCGGCGCCCGCGGCAGGCGAGGAGATCGCCGTGGACATCGAGATCAGCGACGACGCAAAGAAGGTCACCGTCGTGGAGCGGGTCGTGGAGGCCAGCGGCGGACGGCCGGAGTTGACCGAAGCCTCGATCATCGTCTCGGGTGGTCGCGGCGTGGGCAGTGCCGAGAACTTCGCGCTGATCGAAGGATTGGCCGACTCCCTCGGCGGCGCTGTCGGCGCCTCCCGTGCGGCAACGGATTCCGGCTTCTATCCGCACCAGTTCCAGGTCGGGCAGACGGGGAAGACCGTCTCACCGCAGCTGTACATGGCCGTCGGGATATCCGGCGCCATTCAGCACCGTGCCGGGATGCAGACCTCGAAGACGATCGTGGCGATCAACAAGGACAACGAGGCGCCGATCTTCGAACTAGCCGACTTCGGCGTCGTGGGCGATCTCTTCGAGATCGTCCCGGCACTGACTGAGGAGATCACCAAGCGCAGGGCCTGAGCGCGCGCGAAGCGCGCCCGGATTCCTGTCGGTGCCGCCGGCCCCGTGCGGAACGAGCCCGC
>Ga0136617_10002498_pt1 | contig 16335 bp, 21 predicted proteins | sample AntDrymUQ3222106_2_FD_129672 | JGI IMG/M metagenome (GOLD analysis project Ga0136617, IMG submission 129672) | Polar desert sand microbial communities from Dry Valleys, Antarctica - metaG UQ322 (21.06) | ecosystem: Environmental > Terrestrial > Soil > Desert | place: Antarctica: Dry Valley...
CGACCATCCCGCGCACGACGACGACCATCCCGCGCACGACGACATCGTCCACGTCCACCAGCACGAGCACGTCCACGACCTCGACGACCACACCCACCACCTGCGACGGCCGGAAGGCCACGATCCTCGGCACCCCTGGGCCCGACAACATCGTCGGCACCCCCGGTGCGGACGTGATCGTGACCGGTGCCGGAAACGACTCGATCGACGGCGGCGGAGGCGACGACGTCATCTGCGCCGGAGCGGGCGACGACCGGATCGGGGGCGGACCCGGCAACGACCGGATCTTCGGCGAAGCCGGCAACGACACGCTGGCGGGCGACGACGGCGACGATTTCCTAGCCGGCGGGGATGATTCCGACCGGGTCTCGGGGGGGCCGGGGAACGACACCCTCGTCGGCGGGAGCGGATTCGACCAGTGCGACGGAGCGACCGGGTTCGATTCGGCGTCCACGTGTGAGTCGGTCCTTGGGGTTCCCTGACCGTCCGTCGTCTCGGTGAGCCACTGAGGCTCCGAACCCCGGCCCGCCGCCGGGGCCGACCGGTTCGCCCTACGCTTCGACCTCTTGGCCTCCGCTCTCGCACCCGTGGCCTCGGCCGTGGCCGGGTACCTCGTGGGCACCATCCCGTCGGCCGACGTAGCCGCCCGCCTGGCCAGCGGGGGCGCCGTCGACCTGCGCACCCAGGGGAGCGGGAACCCGGGGGCGGTCAACGCCATGGCCGTGCTCGGCACGGGCTGGGGCTCAGGGATCCTGGCCGCCGATGCCCTCAAGGGGGTCCTCGCCTGCGCCACCGGCGGGCGGCTGGCGGGCGGCACCGGCGCCCACGTGGCCGGGACGGCCGCAGTAGTCGGTCACTGCTTCCCGGTGTGGAAGCGGTTCCGGGGAGGCAAGGGGGTGGCCGTCAGCATGGGCCAGTGCCTGGCGACGTTCCCCGCCTATGTGCCCGTCGACCTGGCCGTGGCGTGGGCCGTCGGCAAGTGGACGGGGCGGGCCCTTCCGGGCACCGCGGCCGCGTCGGCCACGTGGGTGGCGGCCGGGGTCCTCTGGTCGTCCCGCCGGTGGCCCAACCTCTGGGGACCGCCGCCCACGACCGCCCTCCCGGTGGCCTCGGCGCTCAGCAGCGCGGTGATCCTCTACAAGTTCGCCACCGCCAAGCGGCCCGCCCCGACCCCGCCCCCACCCGCCGACCAATTCGCGCCGATGCACGCCCCAGGGGACACGGGCGCGGATTGCTCCCCAGGGGGCCCGTCTTGATCGGAATCGTCACCGACTCGAACTCGCAGATCCCGCCCGAGCTGGCCGACCGCCTCGGCATCGTGGTCGTGCCCCTCACCGTCACCGTCGACGGGGTCGACTACCAGGAGGGGGTCGACCTCGAGGCCGACGACTTCTACGCCCGCTTCGAATCCGGGACCCCGCAGGTGGCCACGTCGCAGCCCAGCCCGGGCGCCTTCGCCGCCGCCTACCAGGCCCTCGCCGACGGCGGAGCCGAGGCGATCGTGTCCGTCCACATCGGCTCGGCCATCTCGGGCACGGTGAACTCGGCCCGCCTGGCCGCCACCACCGCGACCGTGCCGGTGCGCATCGTCGACACCGGCACCGCCTCGTTCGGCGTGGCGTTCGCGGCGTGGGAGGCGGCCGACGCGGCGGCCGGCGGCGACACCCTCGACCGGGTCGTCGCCGCCGCCGAGCGGGTCGGCGCCCTGGTCGGCAACGTCTTCGTGGTCGGCGCCCTCGACCTCGCCCGGGCCGGCGGCCGGATGGCCCCGGAGGGCCTGCGGGCCACCGCCGACGGGGGGCCGGCGCCCGCCATCGCCGTCCTCACCCTCGCCGACGGTGCCATGCGGACGGTTGGTCAGGCGTCCGACGTCGGGGAGGCGGCGACGATCATGGCCGCCCACGTACGGGCGGCGGGGACCTCGCTGCGGGTGGGCGTGAGCGTGAGCGACGCCGGCACCATTGCGCTGGTGGAGGCCCTCGAGGCCCTCCTGCGGGACGCCCCCGAGGTCCGCCAGCTCATCCGCTACCGGGTCGGGCCGAGCGTGGGGGCCCACACCGGGCCGGGCACCGCGGGGGCGATGTACTACCCGTCGCCCGGGTAGCCGGCTCAGACCGACGTTCTCAGGTGCAGGCGGCGCACAGCCCGAAGAAGTCGAGCCGGTGGGTGCGGGCCTCGAAGCCGGCTCGGCGGCGGATGTCGACGGCCGTGTCGCCCAGGGTGCGCTCCAGGTCGGGAAGCTCGAGGTCGGCCACGATGCCGCAGCCGGTGCACACCAGGTGGTGGTGGTGCTCGGCCAGCCCCTCGTCGAGCTCGAACCGGGCGAAGCCCTCGGCGAACTCGAGGCGGATGAGGACTCCGGCCGCCACCAGATCGCCCAGGATCCGGTAGAGCGAGGAGAGCGGCATCTCCGGTCCGACCACGTCGTGGACCTCCGACACCGACAATGGGGCCGTGGCCAGGGCGAACGCGCCGACGACCTGGCGGCGGCCGCCGGTCCAGCGTTGGCCGGCCCGCGCCAGCCGGAGGCTGACCTCCTCCTGCAGGCCCGGGTCCAGATCGATCACCGACACAGGGGCAAGGGTACGCGCCCGGCGCCCATGCGGCGCCCTACGGGGACAGGGCCTCCACGATCGTCCCCTGCAACCATGTGAGGTAGTCGTAGACGGCGAAGGCGGGGCCCCGGGGGTCGTCGGACCCGGTGGGCCGCTCGTGGCCCTCCTCGGTGACGTCGAGCCGGGTGCCGAGCACCAGCCGCACCTCGTTGACGGCCCGCATCCAGGCCAGAAGCTGCTCCTCGTCGAGCCGTTCGGCGTCGGCGCTCTCCTCCAGGGCGGCGAGGGCGGCCTCGTGCGACGACCGCAGCTCGTCTCGCACGAGGAGGCGGTACTCGGTCTCCCGGTCTTCGTCGTCGGGGTAGGCCACGGGGAAGAGGCGGTCGAGGACGGGGTCGTCACTCGAGAGCAACTCGCGCATCTGGGGCGCCAGGGAGCGCAGGAGGGCCCGCTCGGCTTCCGGGAGGCGGATCTCGAAGTACCCCTTCCGGCTGCGCCGGACGGCCCTACTCGTCATGTTGCCCTACTCGTCATGTTGCATGGTGGCCCAGAGCCCGTGCTCGTGGAGGCGGAACACGTCGAGCTCGGCCTTCTCCCGGGTGCCGTTCGACACCACCGCCTTGCCCTTGAGATGGACGTCGAGCATCAGCTTGGTGGCCTTGTCCCGGCTGTAGCCGAACAGCTTCTGCAACACGAACGTCACGTACGACATGAGGTTGATGGGGTCGTTCCACACGATCACCACCCACGGGTGGTCGGGCGTGACGACCTCCTCGAGCTCCGGCTCCTTGACCTCCACCGGAGCGACCGAGAGCGACGCCGACATGCCCCCCAGGGTACTAACGGCCCCGCCGACGATCTGCCGGGGGTGCCGGGTCCGATTCCAGTCGGCTGGCGGCTAAGAATGACGGGCCATGGCACATCGCCCCCATGATCCGGATCCCACGAGCGAGGACTCGCTCGGGCGTCCGACCTCGAACGACGACCTGGGCTTCGTCCGCAAGCGGATGGTGCAGTGGCTCGACCCCCAGCAGCTGGTGGACACGACGGCCCGGGTGCTGGCGTCGGGCTTCGTGGCCTCGTACACCGACAGCCGGGACTTACAGGCCCTCGTGGAGTGCGAGGTCTTCGACCGGTCGGACGGGGAGGAGATCTGGCTCGACTACGTCTCCGACCTGGGCGACGGGTTCAACTCGACCTACACGGTCGCCCGGATGCTGGCCCGGGACGGGCTCGACCTGAGCCATGACGGGCAGACGCACCAGACAGAGCGGGGACGGATCCTCGTCATGGGCGGCGACCAGGTGTACCCGGTGCCGACCCGGTCGCACTACGAGAACCGCACCCTCGGCCCCTACCGGGCGGCGATGCCGCGCTCGCCGGCCGGGAGCCGCGAGCTCTTCGCCATCCCCGGCAGCCACGACTGGTACGACGGGCTCCTCAACTTCTCCAACATCTTCTGCCGCCACCGGTCCCTCGGTGCGCTCAAGACGCGCCAGACGAGGAGCTACTTCGCCCTCCGGCTCCCCCACCGCTGGTGGCTCTGGGGCGTCGACCTCCAGTTCGGTGACTACCTCGACGAGGCCCAGCTGACCTATTTCGCGGAGGCCGCCTCTCAGGAGATGGAGCCGGGCGACCGCATCATCGTGTGCATGGCGAAGGAGGTCGAGAGCGGCCGCAAGAGCGCCGAGGTCTCCTCCGACCGCAGCCTCGGCTACCTCGAGCGCGAGGTCATCCGGCCGGCGGGCGGCAGGGTGATGCTCTACCTGAAGAGCGGGCGTCATTTCTATGCCCGGTACGAGCAGATCGAGGGCGCGACGCAGCTCATCACCGCCGGCGGCGGGGGGGCGTTCCTCCACCCGACGCACGACCTTCCCGAGCTCACCGGTGCACCCGGCGAAGGCGGCCAGGACACCTACCGGCAGGCGACGGTCTACCCGTCGCGGGTCGTGTCGAAGAAGCTCAGGAAGCGGGTGTGGTTCCTGCCCGCCTACAACCTGCACCTGGCTTCGGTGCTGGGTGCCATCCAGGTGCTGTTGGTGTTCATGCTCAACCTCCACCTCGACGACCGGCATCTCTCGGTCAGCCTCGGCGACCTGCCGAGCGCGCTGTGGGAGAGCCCCACCGCCTTCCTGCTGATCAGCCTCCTGATCCTGTCGTTCGGGGGCATGATCCGCTTCGCCCACGACGCCACCGGGATCTCGCGATTACTCATCGGCCTCGCCCATTCGATGCTGCAGTTCGTGGGTCTGGCCCTGGTCATCGTCGCCGCGTCCCGGCTCTCGGCTGCGTTCGACAACAACGCCGTCTCCCTCATCGCCTTCCTTCTCGTGGTGTGGGTCGCCGGTGGCATCGGTGGCGTGGTCGGCATCTCCGGGTACCTGTGGGCCACCAACTGCCTGGGTTTCCACGGGAACGAGGCCTACGCGCCGCTCCACCACATGGACCTGAAGTGCTTCCTCCGCCTCCACATCGGCGCCGACGGCGCCCTGACGATCTTCCCCATCGGCATCGACCGGGTCGGCCGGCGCTGGCACTTCGCGCCCGACGCCCCGGCCCACGAGCCCTGGCTGGAGCCAGCCGGGCCCGAGCCGGCCCCCCATCTCATCGAGGCACCCGTGGTGTTGGGCGCGCCTGATGTGACGACATCCCACGAGACATCCGACGAGGCGAGGGAGGCCCAAGCGTCGGCGGAGTAGGTCGGGGCACGCCGTCCTGAGCGGCTCAGGACGGGGCGGTGACCGCGGGCGAGGTCGCCGCGACCGCCGTGCCGGCATCGCCGTCGCCGCCCATCCCGGGGCCGGGGGGCACGCCGGCGAAGGCCAGGCGGAACCGCAGGACGGCGATCCACACCGCGGCGGCGCCGGCCACGTGGAAGCCGACCATCAGGGCCGGCACCCCGTTGAAGTACTGGATGTAGCCGATGGCGGCCTGGGCCACCGAGACCGCGAGCAGCACCTCGCCCCGGCGCAGCACCGCGGCCGGGGCCGCCGCCGAGCGGAGCCGCCACAGGCTGACGAGGGTGAGACCGAGAAACAGGATGACTCCGGCCCCGTGGAAACGGGCCACCTCGGGCAGGGCGAACTGGAGCCGCTCGGCGTTCTCGTCGCCGCCGTGCGGTCCGGACGAGGTCACCACCGTCCCGAGGAAGAGCACCAGCCCGGCGGCAGCCACCGTCAGCGAGCCGAGGCGCCGTAGGTCGCGGTCGGCCATCCATCCGGTGCCCGGCCGATCCTCCCCCTCGTCGGGACGGCCGGCCCGGTCGTGGAGGACGACGGCGTTAGCGAGGAGCACCATCGACAGCAGGAAGTGGGCCATCACGAAGCCCGGCCGCAGCTCGAACGTCACCGTGAACCGGCCCAGGACGATCTGGCCGATGACGCCGGCCACCAGCCCTAGCGACAACCGGGTGAGGTCGCGCCGCCGGGGCTGGCGGCGCACCGAACCGAGCACGGCCAGGATCACCCCCAGCGACACCAGCCCGGTCACGGCCCGGTTCACGAACTCGACCATGGCGTGGTACTCCCAGGGGGCGACCAGCCGGCCGTCGTCGCAGGTGGGCCAGTCGGGACAGCCGAGCCCGGAGCCGGTGAGCCGGACCGAGGCGCCGGACAGGACGATGAAGGTGAGCGCCACCAGGGCCACGACGGTCACCCGCCGGTAGGTGGCCGGCGACAGGATGGGCAGGCGCATCGCCGGTCGATCCTACGGGAGGTTTGCCCCCTCGGCCGATGCGGTACGGGCCGATCATGAGTTCGAATCAGCCCTCGGTCCCGGCCGAGGAGGACGCCGCCAAGGACGAAGCCGTCCTCGAGCGGGAAGGCCTGGAGGGCGAGCTCATGGACAAGGGGTTGTCGGAGGAGGGCGAGCACATCGCCGACGCAGAAGAGGAAAGGACGACGTAGATGTCGCGCACACGAGGACTCGCGGAGAGCGGGAAGGACCGGCGGGCGCTGGCCGCCGACGCCGGATTCGGATCGCTCTCGATCGGCTCGATCCTGGCCGGGGTGTTGGTCGCCTTCGGCGCCTTCGCCACCCTGATCGGGATCGCGGCTGCGCTCGTCGACGCGTTCAACGTCGACACCGACCTGACCGGGGCCGACTACGAGCAGCTCGGCGTGACCGGTGGGCTCATCGTGGCCGGCGTGCTGCTGCTGGCGTACCTCTTCGGTGGCTACGTCGCCGGGCGGATGGCCCGCCGGGCCGGCGTGCTCAACGGCCTGGCGGTCGCCGTCCTGGGCCTGGCCATCGCGGCCGGGGTGGCCGCCCTGGTACGGGCGTCCGACGCCGGGACGATCAACAGCAGCCTGCGATCGTTCGGGGTGCCGACCACCGCCGACGAGTACGGCCAGGCCTTCACCGTGGCCGGCATCGCCTCGCTGGTGGCCATCCTTCTAGGGTCGCTGCTGGGCGGCAGCCTGGGCGAGCGGTGGCACGGCAAGCTGCTGGCCCGGGCCGTGAACCCCGACATCGGCACCGAGGCCGACGCCCGCAAGCGGGCTCAGGCCGACATGGCCCTGGCCGAGCAGGAGCGCACCCTCGCCTACGACCGGGCCCGCACCACCAACCCGGCCCGGGCCCGCCGGGCCGACCGCGACGCCCTGTCGGCCGACGACCGCCGGCTCCTCGACGACGACGACGACAGCCGCCCCGCCACCTCGACCATGGCCGCCCGCCGCCTCGACGACGACGACAGCCGCCCCGCCACCTCGACCATGGCCGCCCGCCTCGACGACGAGGACGACGGTGACCACGCCCGTCGCGGCCACGGCCACAACGGCGTCGGCACCCGCCGGGTCCTCACCGGCCGGACGGCTCCCGCCCCGGTCGCCGAGGACAACACCGTTCTCGGCAACCGGGTGGTCAGCACCGACGGCGACCGCCGGGACGAGGCCATCCTCCGCGACGCCGACACCGACGCCGACGCCGGGGGCCACCGCCGCTTCCGCCGCCGGTCCCACCGCAACGACCGCTGACACTTCTCGTTACTCGACGGCCGTGCGCTCCTCGGCGGCTGGCGCGGCGGGACGACCGGCGCGGGAGTACTGGGTGAGATAGAGCTCCTGGTAGAGACCGCCGGCGGTCGACAGCTCCTCGTGGGTGCCCCGCTCGACGACGCGGCCCCCGTCGATCACCAGGATCTGGTCGGCGGCCCGGATGGTCGAAAGTCGATGGGCGATCACCAGTGACGTCCGGCCGGCCAGGGCCTCGTCGAGGGCCTGCTGGATGAGCACCTCGGTCTCCGAGTCGAGGTGGGCGGTGGCCTCGTCGAGGATCATGATCGCCGGGCTCTTCAGCAGCACCCGGGCCAGGGCCAGGCGCTGCTTCTCGCCGCCCGACAGCCGGTAGCCCCGCTCGCCGACCATCGTCTCGTAGCCCTCGGGCAGGCTGGCGATGAGGTCGTGGATCCGAGCCGCCCGGCACGCCGCCACCAGTTCGTCGTCGGTGGCCTCGGGCCGGGCGTAGCGGAGGTTGGCGGCGATAGTGTCGTGGAACATGTGGGGGTCCTGGGTGACCATCCCGATGGCGCCGGTGAGGCTGGCGCCCGTGATCTGGCGGACGTCGTGGCCGTCGACCCGCACCGCCCCCGCCACCACGTCGTAGAGCCGGGGGACGAGGTGCGACGTCGTGGTCTTGCCCGCCCCGGTGGGGCCCACCAGGGCCACCATCTGCCCGGGCTCGGCCACGAACGACACGCCTTTGAGGATCATCCCCGACGGCTCGTCGCTCAGCGGAGTGGTCATGGCCGCCTCGAGGGAGGCGATCGACACGCTGGAGGCGGCCGGGTACCGGAACCACACGTCGTCGAACTCGATGCGACCCTTGGGGTCGACCAGGTCGACCGCATCGGGGGCGTCGGCGATGGGGTGGGGGGCGTCGAGCACCTCGAAGACCCGCTCGAACGAGACCAGGGCGGTCATGACGTCGACGTGGGCGTTGGTGAGGCTGGTGAGGGGCCGGTAGACCCGGCTCACGTACACGGCCAGCGCCGTCAGAGTCCCCACCGTGATGGCCCCGCTGAACACCAGGCGGGATCCCCACCAGTAGACGGCGACCGTGCCGACCGCGCCCAGGAGGGCCAGGGCGGTGAAGAAGACCCGGCTGTAGAGCGCCCGCCGCACGCCGATGTCGCGCACCCGCCCGGCCCGGTCCTTGAACTCGGTCGACTCGCGGTCGGGGCTCCCGAACAGCTTCACCAGCAGGGCGCCGGACACGTTGAACCGCTCGGTCATGTTGTTGTTCATGGCCGCGTCGAGCTGGAAGGACTCCCGCGTGAGCTTCTGCATCCCCCGCCCGACCCGCTTGGCGGGGATGACGAAGCAGGGCACCACGATCAGGGCCATGAGGGTCAGCCGCCACTCGAGCCCGATCATCACGGCCAGGGTGACGATGACCTCGAAGACGTTCTGCACGACCGTGCCCAGGGTGCCGGTGAACGCCTGCTGGGCTCCGATCACGTCGTTGTTCATCCGGCTGATGAGGGCGCCGGTCTGGGTGCGGGTGAAGAAGGCCAGGGGCATGCGCTGGACGTGGTCGTAGAGGGCCGACCGGAGGTCGAAGATCAGGCTCTCGCCGATCCGGGCCGACAGCCACCGCTGGAGCACGCCCATGGCGGCATCGGCCACGGCCAGCACCAGGGCCAGGAACGCCAGCTTGTTGATACCGCCCAGGTCACGCCGGGGGATGGCGTGCTTGTCGATGATCTCCCGGAAGACAAGGGGCGGCAGGATCGCCACCAGGGACATGACCAGGATGGTGGCCAGCAGGACGGCCAACAGCAGCCGGTAGGCCCTGGCGAACGCCCACACCCGACGCACGACCGACCGGTCGAGCGTCTTGTTGGCGACCAGATCGGGGTCGCGCATCCGGTGGTAGCGGAAGCCCATGTCACTCACGGTCCGTCCAGGCTACGGCGTGTCCCGCCCTATCCGACCGGGCCCGGCGTCGCCGGAACCCCGGGTAGCCTCGTCGGACCTGGCAGAAGGGAGCCTCTTGTGTGGCGGGTCATCGGTGTGCTGCTGGCTCTCGTGGTCGTCCTGTCGGTGCTGGGCTTCGTGGTCAAGGCCGTACGGTTCCTGCTGATCGTGGCCGTGGTGATCGCGGTGCTGAGCGCCGTCGTGGGGATGCTGTCTCGCAAGAAGCCCTGACCCCGCCGGCTGGCGCCCGGCGCCGGACGCCTCGGGTCAGCCGTCGTAGATCGACGCCCGCCAGGTTCCCCCGAGGGGCACCGGCGATGTGGCCCGGGCGGCGGCGAGCAGCCAGGTCACCACGTCTGCGTGGGGGGCGTCGGGCGGGACGGCCACCACCAGCCCCTTCTTCACGTAGTCCTGCAGGACCCGCCAGCCGTCGGGTACCGGGAGGCCCGCCTCCGCCAGCCGGGCCTTGATCCGACCGCCGGCGCCGTGCTGGAGGCCGATCATGGCCGGCTCGGCCCGTCCCCGGCGGGGGGCGGTGGGTGGCGTCCACGTGGCCAGGGCGACCTCGGGTCCTCGCCCCGAGAACAGGCCGAAGAACCCGTTCCCGGCCGGCGACAGGTCGTCGACGTCGACCGACGGCTGGAAGTTCAACCACCCCCGATGGGCCCCGGCCAGCGCCTCCATGGTTGCCACCACCTCGTCGAGTCGCGCCGGCTCGAACTCCAGATAGCGGGGCTCGCCTGATCGAGCGGTGGGCGTCACCGCCCTGCTAGTCCTCCTCGGGGGGTGTCGGCAGGGCGCCGAGCTGCTGGAGGAAGCCCAGGAAGTCCCAGACGGTCCACGTCTCGGCGATCTTGCCGTCGTCGATGCGGTGGATGGACTGGGCCTCGACCCCGATGTCGAGGCCGGTGGGGGGGATGCCCATGATCTCGCCCGAGTGCTCACCCTTCAACGTCCAGCGGACAGCGACGCGGTCGCCGACGCCGAACAGGTCGTGGACCTGCCACTCGGCCTCGATGCCGTCCTGGAACACGCCCACCATCTTCACCATGGGCTCCGGCCCGTCGGCGCCAGGGATGGCGGGGTCGTGGTACTCGTGGTCGTCCGCGAACAGGTCGCCGGCCAGGCCGTTCTGCCTGCCGTTGCACATGTCCTCGTAGTACCGCCGCACCACGGCCTCGTTCTCAGCGGACATCCGACCTCCGATCGTTAGCCGGAGGGTAGCCCTCCGGCTGACCCCGACCGACCCGACGCGGCCGACCGTGTCAGACGCGCTGGAGCTGTCCCCGGATGGCCCCGGCGCCGTAGAGGGGCTGGGTGTGGAGGTTGACGTAGTACTTCTCGGGGTTGGCGGCGATGTCGTCGGCGAGCGCCTCGTTGCTCACCGTCACGCACTCGGAGAACTGGTTGGTCGTCGGGTTGGAGAAGGGCACGACGACGGGGCCGGCCGCCGTCGGCGGGGCCAGGTGGATGTGGAGACCGGTCGTCGGGAGCGTGACGTTGGTGAACTGCAGCGTGATGCACACCTGGTTGGCGGCGTCGTTGACGGTGACGACGGCCCGACCGACCCCGTCGGGGTCGCCCGGCCCGGGCCGTTCGTTCGCCCCGAACATGTAGGCGACGAGGCGGGCATCGTCGGCGGCGGCGGGTGCCGTCGCCACCAGTCCGGCGAAGCAGGCGATCATCAGGAACGAGGCGATCTTGCGGGACATGTCAGCCCTCCGGGTCGGCTTGCCCCCGGATCCTACGCCCGGACACTTGGGGCGGAGGGTCAGCGGCGGCGGTCGTCGGGCAGTTCCGACGGGCCGACGTTGGCGGCCAGCCAGCCGTTGAGGGGCTGGGCCGCGTGCAGGAACTCGACCACCCGGTCCTTCGCCTTCCGAGTGCCCAGCCAGGCACCGACCGGCCACTCCTTCCAGGCGATGAGGCCCTTGTTGCGCAGGAGGTCGATGCGGGGATGGTCCTTCGGATAGCCCCTGGGCGCGGTTTTGAGGGTGTCGTGGCCGGTGACGTCGAGCCCGTGGCCCCGGGCCTCGGACACGATGCCGACGAGCTCGTCGCCACTGCCGTCGTCGGCTACCGCCCGCCGGTAGCGGTCGAGCTGGTCGGTGGCCATCATCCACATCCCGCTGCCCACCCCCAGCCCCTTGGCCGAGAGCTGGACGTAGCCCACGTCGCCCGCCATCGCCCCCATCGCCGTCTTGTAGGGCGACTTGTCGGCGCTGAACCGGACGTCGCGGTTGGGTCGGAACACCTTTCCCTCGCCGAACTCGGGCGCCAACTCGGACAGGAGCACCTCCATCGGGCCCTTCACCTGCGCCTCGTACATCGCCTTGTGGGCCAGCCAGTACGTCTTCGAGTTGTCGGCCTCAAGCCCCTCGAAGAACTCGATCGCCTCCGACGGCCAGCCCTTGAATCCCACGCCGGAAACGTTAGCCCTGCACCCGGCCGACGGCGGGGGCCTGGTGGCGGACACCACGATTCGGGAGCGCGTGGCGGCCTCGGCCGCCGTCGCGGTCCACCGCGGAGTCTGCCGGGAGAGATCGGCCCTGCACTGACCGTCCGGCTGGGCAACAGATCGCTCGTCGCGACCCGAACACGCGCCTCGTCGCCGGTGATGGTCGGCCCGACCGGCCTACCGGTTGAGGCAACGGCAGACGCCGTGCAAGGAAGCCGAGGGGCCGGACCATGGGCGGAGTGGCGACGGGCTTCCCACGAACCAACCCCAGCTGGTTCGTGGAAGCCCCTCGCCGAAGGTCCGGCCAGGCCACTGCGCCGAAGCCTGGTCGTGCCCGGACCGCATGAGAAGGGTCCGGAGTGGCGGAGGGAGAGGGATTCGAACCCACGGTGGGCAGGGCCCACAACGGTTTTCGAGACCCGTTCATTGTCGTCGGCTAGCTGCTCGGCGGGCTGCATAAGCCCAGGTCAGAGGCTATGTAACAGCCAACGAGCGTGCGAGGTGATCGGCCTTACACCCCTTTCGCACCCCAGGAAGATCGCGGCCTAGTGGTGAATCACGGTGATTGGATGGTCCTGAACGGCCGGAATGGACAACCACTCTGAGCGCGATCGCAAGTCGGGAGCGGCGCCAGCCCTGTCTCAGTTGAGCGCCCGGATCCGGAGCCCCCGAACGGGCTCGAAGTGCTTCAGATTGCGTGTCGCCAATCCGAGATCGCGCTCCAATGCTGTCGCGGCGATGAGGGCGTCGGGCATGCGCAGGCCGAACTCGCGTCGGATACGGCCGGCGCGCTCGGCGATCGCACGGTCGACCGGGATCTCCCTGAGGGGGGCGAGGACACGAGCGGCCAGGTCGGTGCCCGTGGTACCCGCGAAGAGCTCGGCACGAGTGATCACAGAGTAGTGGAGCCGGTGACGGCCGGCCTTGAGTTCAACGGCGCCGCGTAGGTGGTCGACGAAGATGTCGGTGTCGACTAGGACGTCAGCCACGGTCCCACTCGTCGCGGCTGGGCACGGCTGCATCCGGATCGGCGCCGAACGTCGCCGCCAGGGCGACGGCCGACTCGCGTTCGGTGTCGAGGTACGCGTCGAGTGCCCGCCGGATCACCTCCGCCATCGTGATGCCCTCGGCTTGGGCGATGTCGTCAACCATCCGCCGCTGGTCAGCCGTGAGGTACACCTGGGTCCGGGTGGCACTTATACATCAGGACTATACAGCACGACCGATTTGAGGTAAGGAGCCCGTCGCAGATAGGAAGCGCCACCTCACGCCAACTCTCGACGTCCGCGCCGCAGGTGTTCCAGGAGCTGGGCCCGGTCGTCGAACATGGGCAGCGACCCGTCCGAGACACCGCGTCTGATCGCCTCGGCCGCCTCGAGGATTGCGGCCTCACCGTCCTCCTCGATCCACGCGTCGAGCAGCGGGGTCTGAGATGCGTCGTGGGTCTCAGCCATCTCCGAAGGGTAGGACCGCTGATCCAGCGGCATCATAATACTTTTGGCAGACCAAGTAATATCGAATATTTATCCTTGGCCTTTCGGTAGGATTGATCGGTGGAGCGGATCAGCGTCGCCGAAGCAGCCAAGGCACTCGACATATCGCACGAGCGGGTCCGGCAGCTCATCCGGGACGGACGACTCGATGCACGCCAGGTGTCCTCCCGGTGGCTGCTCGACCCGGGCAGCGTCGAGCGACTTCTCCACGAATCACGCCACGCCGGCCGGCCGTGGGCTGCATCGAGAGCCTGGGGTTTGCTCGCCCTCGCCGCAGGCCGTGAGGTCGCCTGGCTCTCGCCCGCCGAGATCCGCCGGCTGCGCGAGGTGCTCGCCCACCGCCACGTCGAAGACGTGGCCTTCCAGCTTCGCCGGCGCGCCGACCGTCGGCATTGGTACCTGCATCCCGGAATGATCGACGATCTCCTTGCCGAGGACGGCGTCGTCGTCAGCGGTACGAGGGCGAGTGGCAAGCTCCGGGACAGCGGCCCGATCGACGTGTACCTCGCAGATGACGTCGTCGAGCGCCTGGTCGACCGCTACGTTCCCGACGAGAACGCTGCGCACCCGAACCTCATCGTCCGGATCGTGCGCGGGCCGTGGCCGTTCGCCCATGGGGAGCGCAAGGCGTGGGCCGAGGTCGCCGCCGTCGACCTGCTCGAACGGGGCGACGACGAGCGGGCACTCCACGTCGCCCATGAGCTTCTCGGGCGTGCGTGACCCGTTCCCCATATCGACGGGACACCGGACGAGTGAGCAGACCAATGGGCACAACTGGTCGACTGGCCCTTGCCCTCAAACTGAGTCAAGTCCAAGCGGCGTATATCGAGTAGCCCCTCGGATGAAGTTCAATGACGACGTGGGGCAGCCGCTCGAGAACCTGCGCTATTTCATCGAGTGATATCGCGAGTAGGTCCGGCCCATCTGGCTGTTCGCAGCACAGGCGGACGTGCCGCCCGATCGTGTTTCGCTTCCGGCGCTCAGTGAACTCCCGGTCGTGCGTGATGAGTACGGCGCCGTGCTCGTGTGCATAGACCGTTTGCTCATCATCCGTCGCATCCGCTCGGCCTGCCTGCGCCGCTGTCCAGGAGCTGTGGCCGGCAGCCTCAAGCGTTCGCCGACACCGTGCATCAACGTCGTTGCCGAGGTAGAAGCGCACCTACGCGCCGACCGCCCCCCGAGCCGCCTCGAGATCGTCGGCGGTCAGGTGCGGGAACGCCTCAAGGATGTCGGCGTCTGAGAACCCCCGGCGGTAGTAGGCCACGACTGCATCGACCGGGGTCCGTGTCCCTTCGAACACCGGCTTGCGCCCGAGGACGCCGTCACGTTTCTGTATCGCGCCGGGTCTGCCCATACGGCGAAGAGCGGCATCACGGGTCGACGCACGGATCTCGTCGAGGTCGATGACCTCCGGAATAACCCCCTGGCTCGGGTGACGCCCACCTACCCATGATCCGTCTTCGAACCCGACGAAGACCATCCCTGCATCTGTCGCCCATCGAAGCTCGCGAAGGGGGTTCGGAATCGTCGAGGACCGGTGGGCTTCGACGATTCGACGCACAACATGTACCGACTGGCCGCGCCTGGTGAGCTCGCAGACGATCCTGAGCTCCACCAATTCGGAAAGTCCATAGATGCGGACGCGGCGGCGCCCGACGTAGTCGCGAAACCTTGGCTCCACGAGCCCAATCCGCTCCCAGGCCGCCACCTTCTGCACGGTTACGCCGATGATCGAAGCGGCGCGTTCAACGGTCACGCCAATCATTTCGTCGGGAGTGAGTTCCCGTTCTTCGTTCACCAGATCGGGCCTCCTACCTAGCTTTGGAAGTTACACAAGCGTACTTCGGGGGTGCGACGAGAGCGTTGCTCGTATACCCGCGGCGCACGTGAGGCCCACCGAGGTTCGTCGACCGAGGACGGTCGGATGCCTCCCCACGGGGCGCGGCTCCACCCCCTCCGACGCGTAAGCGAGGGTCGGGGTCGCCTCTCACAGATCGACGACGGTCGTAGGCCGGTGAAGGCGGCGAACTCGATCAGGAGGCCGTACGGCGGAGCGCCGGATTGGCCAGCCCGGCGCCGCCCCTGCGACCACTGCCGATCGACGGCCGCAGCCAGGACGCGAACCTCCGGTGCGGAACGCGACTCCGACTGCACCACCTCCACCCGGACCGACGCCTTGGCTGCCTGGTCGAGCTCGACCTGCAGCACCTCGGCGAAGGCGCCGAGCATGGCGGTGCCCAGACCATGTGGCGACAGCGGGTCGAGCAGCCAGCGGACGACCTTGCAGCCACCTCGGCTATGTCGAGGCCCAGCACCGACATGAGCGTCGAGGGACCGTGGGTCCAATCGCAGGCGGCGACGATGCGGGCCTGGGCGGCCGCCATGCCCGCCAACCTCGCCGGGTCGAGCACTGCGCCCACGCCGCTCGGCACCACGGCGCGCTGGTAGGCGGCGGCCATCGTTCAACGTCGGTGATGGCGCTCACGGACTCGAGCGTAGGGACGGTCGCTCCTGGCCGCAGGTGCTTGTCGAATACGTAAGGTTGGAGCACCACGGCAGACAGCTCGGATACGAGCGGAGGGGGTCCAAGAGCCAATGTAGACGTGGAAGGTCGAGAGCAATCAACTGGAGTTCCGAGACAAGCAAGGGCCGCGTCTGCAGAGTTCGAGCCTCGGCTATCGCGCGCAGAGTGGCGGGGACTCGTCGAACAGGCCCGCAGACGGCGGTCGCCAGCCACCCGGAAGGCCGGGTTCCTACACCCCTTTCGCACACCAGGAATTCTGTACACCCCACTCGCACCCCAAGATTCCGGTCATTTCCCGGCTCTCGCGGGCGCTCGCGGACCACGCCGGACAACTACGCCGGACAACGCCACGCACACGGCCTGACCAGCACTTTCGCGCCAATCAGGC
>Ga0136617_10002499_pt1 | contig 16329 bp, 11 predicted proteins | sample AntDrymUQ3222106_2_FD_129672 | JGI IMG/M metagenome (GOLD analysis project Ga0136617, IMG submission 129672) | Polar desert sand microbial communities from Dry Valleys, Antarctica - metaG UQ322 (21.06) | ecosystem: Environmental > Terrestrial > Soil > Desert | place: Antarctica: Dry Valley...
CGACAACCCTTCGATCACACGGGATGTCTCCGGCGAGGGAGTGCAGCAGGCGCTGCTCAAGATCCTGGAGGGAACCGTAGCCAATGTTCCCCCTCAGGGAGGCCGCAAGCATCCGCATCAGGAGTTCATCCAGATCGACACCACCAACATCCTGTTCGTTTGCGGAGGGGCGTTCGTAGGTCTGGACAATGTGATCGAGCGCAGGATGTCTGAAAAGACCATGGGCTTCGGCGCCAAGATCTCTTCGAAGAAAGACAAGCGTGTGGGGGAGCTGCTGGCGCAGGTTCATCCGGAAGATCTGATCAAGTTCGGTCTGATCCCGGAGTTCGTTGGCCGTCTGCCCGTGGTTGCCACGCTCAATGAGCTGGATAAGCAAGCCTTGATCGAGATCCTGAAGGAGCCGAAGAATTCCCTGGTGCGTCAGTACGAGACGATGATGGGTTTCGAGAATGTCGGTCTGAAGTTCAACGAAGACGCCCTGGAGGCGATCGCCGAAGAAGCGTTGAAGAGGAACGTCGGCGCGCGCGGCCTCAAGATCATCATCGAAGAGCTGATGCTGGACATCATGTATACGGTTCCCTCGCAGGATTCGATCTCCGAGTGCCTCATCACTCGAGAAGTGGTGATGAATCGAAGCCAACCCATCACCCTGTACCGCAAAGCAGGTTAAAGAAGAGCGGTTCGCAGTCGTCAGTTCGCGTTCACTGTTGTGGCTCCGGCGAAGCTGTAAACAGTAGATCCTTCAAGAGCAATACCCCCGCTAAGGAGCGGCCGAGAGAACATGCCCGAGCAGACTGACCTCATGCTGACCCTGCCACTCGTGCCTCTTCGCGACATGGTGGTGTTTCCATCGATGATGGCTCCTTTCGTCGTAGGCCGTAAGGCTTCGATCACGGCTCTCGAGGCCACTCTGGCCACGTCGGAGAAGAGAATTTTCCTGGCCACGCAGAAGGATCCGAAAGTCGACGACCCCAAGATGGACCAGATCTACCGCATCGGGGTAGTCGCCACCGTTGTCCAGAATCTCAAGCTTCCGAATCAGAACGTCAAGGTCATGGTGGAAGGGATCAGCCGGGCTGAGATCGTTTCATTCTCCGAGAATGACGACTTCGTCTCGGTCACGGTCAAGGCGATCGATACAAGCTATCCCCTGACTCCGGAGGTTTCCGAATACATTCAGAAGCTGGTGGAGATCTTCGAACAGTACGCGAAGATGTCCCACCATCTGGCCTTCGAGGGGGTGATGTCCACCCTGAAGCTGGAGGACCCCGACAAGTTCGCCGACGCGCTTGCTTCTCACCTTCTCATCACCACAGTGGAGAAACAGCAGCTGCTCGAGACTCCCAGTCCCTACGAGAGGTTACAGAAGCTTCAGGATTTTCTGGAGATCGAGATCGAGAAGATCAACATCGATAAGCGCATCAACTCCAAAGTGAAGAAGCAGATGGAGCGCGCGCAGAAAGAGTACTACCTCAACGAGAAGATCAAAGCTATCCATCAGGAGCTCGGTCGCAAGGACGATCGGTCCGACGAGATCGAAGAGTTGCGGCAGAAGGTTGAATCCGCCGGCATGCCCAAGGAAACGAAAGAGAAAGCATTGCAGGAGCTCAAGCGGCTGGAGGCCATGCCGGGTGTTTCTGCGGAAGCGACCGTGTCGCGGAACTACATAGAGTGGTTGGTGTCAGTCCCCTGGAAAAAAGCCTCGAAAGAGATCAAGGATATCGACCGGGCTGAGCAGATCCTCAACGAGGATCATTTCGGACTGGAGAAAATCAAGGAACGGATTCTCGAGTTTTTGGCGGTCCGTCAGCTCGTCAAAGGTCCAAAGGGAACCATTCTCTGCTTTGTAGGACCACCGGGTGTGGGCAAGACATCGTTGGCGAAATCAATCGCTCGCGCCACCGGCCGGCAATTCGTTCGTTTGTCCCTCGGCGGCGTGCGTGACGAGGCGGAGATTCGCGGTCACCGCCGCACCTATATCGGTGCTTTCCCCGGCCAGATCATCCAGCGGATGAAGAAAGCGGGAACCGTCAACCCCGTGTTCCTCCTCGATGAAGTCGACAAGATGTCCATGGATTTCCGTGGAGATCCATCTGCAGCGCTACTCGAAGTACTCGATCCGGAACAGAACAATACGTTCGTCGACCATTACCTCGATGTCGAGTACGACCTCTCCAAAGTCATGTTTATCGCCACCGCCAATGTCACACACACGATTCCCGGCCCGCTCAAGGACCGCATGGAAATCATCCAGCTCTCCGGTTACACGCATCTGGAGAAGCTGGCCATTGGCCGTGAGTTCCTGGTTCCCAAGCAAAAGCAGGAACAGGGGTTGGAAGCTGGCAGGACCACCATCGATGACACGGCCATCGAGGAGTTGATTAACAACTACACGCGGGAAGCCGGCGTACGAAGTCTGGAACGCGAGATCGGCTCCCTCTGCCGGAAAGTGGCCAGGCAGGTCGTGAAAAATGGACCAGAGCATTCGGTGGCAATCGACGGACCGATGGTGCGGCAACTCTTAGGTAAGCAGCGATTCCGTTCTCAGTCGATTCTGGAGCGGAGCGAGGTTGGCCACGCTACGGGTCTGGCCTGGACCGAAGTGGGCGGCGAGATTCTCAGCACGGAAGTGGCCTTGTCACCTGGTAAGGGCGTCCTCACACTGACCGGGAAACTGGGCGATGTGATGCAGGAGTCTGCACGCGCGGCACTTTCTTATGTGCGCTCGAGGGCCATGTTGTTCGGGATCGACTCTCAGTTTCACGACAAAGTCGACATTCACATCCACGTTCCCGAGGGTGCCATTCCCAAGGATGGCCCCTCGGCTGGAATCACCATGGCCACGGCTCTTCTTTCCGCTGTTACAAAGATCCCTGTTCACCGCGACGTGGCCATGACGGGTGAGATCACGCTGCGAGGAAAGGTTCTGCCGGTCGGTGGTGTGAAAGACAAGATTCTTGCCGCATCGCGGGCTGGAATCACGAAAGTGATCCTTCCGCTCGACAATGAGCGCGACCTCGAGGACATCCCGGCAGAAGTGAAAGAGAAGATGGCATTCCACCTCGTCCAGTCGATGGATGAAGTGGTCACAGTGGCGCTGGACGGCACGATCATCCCGCTGGAAGCCAAGGAGAAGCTTCCCGAACCGACGAAGACAGTCGGGACAGAAGAAGGTGTTACGCATTGATGCGGGCGGCACCGGGGCGGTGAGCACGAAGCTGATGTAGGACGGGCTTCAGCCTGTCCTGCTCGGGTGAACGGCGCGTCCCGCGCGCAAACAGGCTAAAGCCTGTCCTGCATGAAGGATTCACTTCAACGTGAGAGTAGAAGCTAAAAGCTGAGAACGTAGAACTTACGCCTCCTTGACAGAGGTGGGAGAATATCCACAGCCGAGACCGGCGTTTCATCCTTACACACGCTCACCAACGACCCCCGTTCACTGACTGCCCCACTTCCCGACAGGGACCTCAAGCCGAACTTGCAAATCCAATCCGTAGTTCTCAATCGAGCCGCGTATAAGCGTGAGGATTTTCCGCGCGATGGCAAGCCGCAATTCGCCATCGTGGGCCGTTCGAACGTCGGCAAATCGAGTCTGATCAACAGCATCCTCGGCAGAAAAGACATAGCCCGTGTCAGCCAGACTCCGGGTAAGACGCAAGCAATCCACTTCTATCTGATCAACGATCGGTTCTACATCGTCGACCTGCCAGGCTACGGCTACGCCAACGTGTCCAAGGCCACCGTCTCCGAGTGGGGAGTGCTGGTTCGCAGCTACCTTGACGGGGCGGATGACCTTCAGGTGATCTTCCTTCTCCTGGATTGCCGGCGAGTGCCCACCGACGAGGATCGACAAATGATTGACTGGATGCGGGAGACGGACAGAGAGTGGCGCGCAGTTTTGACAAAAGTAGACAAGCTCTCGGGCAATCAGCGCCCGGTCAGTCGTCGCGACATCGCCGCTGCCGTTGAAACGGACAAGTCTTCGCTCCTCATGTTCTCCAAAATAACGCGTGAGGGCGTTGAAGAGATGTGGCGGGAGATACTGCCGTACACACAGACGAAGGGCAAAACAGCGAGGACAGCGGGAACACGCTGACTCTCGGAATACGAGGAAATCATGGAACAGCGCATCGAGAACGAAGAGGGCGTCGCGACGCCGGTGCCGGATGGGGTAGAGGGAGCGGTGAAAGAGGCCGATGACGAACGAGCGGTCCGAGGTGCCAAAGCGGACAAACCAGCAAAGGCCCGCACCGCGAAAGCCGACAAGGGTGATAAGCGCGAGAGCGAGAAGAACGGCGCTGGCGAGAAACAGCACACAGTAGAGGAAATGGACGCTCAGTCGACGAACGGTGATGCCGACGAGGGCACGGAGCAGAGCGGAGAGCGAAACGAACCACCCGATCGCGCACAACGCAATCACCCCCGGAAAGCGGAATCTTCTCCACAGCAGCAGGCGGCCGAGACGGTGGACATCCGCGTTCTAAAGGAGATGAAGCTAACCGAGGTGACCCGCATCGCCAAGGAATATGGCGTCGAAAACGCTGCCGGCATGCGCAAGCAGGATCTGATCTTTTCGATCCTCCAGGCCCAGACGGAGAAGAGCGGCCTGATTTTTTCCGAGGGCGTTCTGGAATGCCTTCCGGATGGATTCGGATTCCTGCGCGCTCCCGAGTACAACTACCTTCCCGGCCCTGACGATATCTACGTTTCTCCGTCGCAGATCCGCCGATTCGATCTTCGCACCGGCGACACGGTTTCCGGCCAGGTGCGTCCACCCAAGGAAGGAGAGCGCTATTTCGCGCTGATCAAGGTCGAAGCGGTCAACTTCGAGCATCCGGATGTGGCCAGGGAGAAGATTCTCTTCGATAACCTCACTCCCTTGTATCCAAACGAGCGCATCAGGCTCGAGGTGCCCACCAACATGTCCTCGAGAGTGCTCGATCTGGTGGCGCCCATCGGCAAGGGGCAGCGCGGTCTGATCGTCGCGCCACCGCGAACGGGCAAGACGATGTTGCTGCAAGCCATCGCCAACTCTGTGACCACAAATCACCCGGAGGTCACGCTCATCGTATTGCTGATTGATGAACGACCGGAAGAAGTCACGGACATGCAGCGCTCGGTTCGAGGCGAGGTGATTTCGTCGACCTTCGACGAGCCAGCGTCACGGCACGTTCAGGTCGCCGAGATGGTGATCGAAAAAGCCAAGCGTCTGGTGGAGCACAAACGAGACGTAGTCATTCTGCTGGACTCCATAACCCGATTGGCGCGTGCATACAACACCGTCGTTCCTCCCTCCGGCAAGGTGCTGTCAGGAGGTGTTGACTCGAACGCCCTTCAGCGTCCCAAGCGATTCTTCGGTGCTGCGCGCAACGTCGAGGAGGGTGGTTCACTTACGATCATGGCTACCGCCCTTATCGATACGGGCTCCCGAATGGACGATGTGATCTTCGAAGAGTTCAAGGGGACAGGAAACATGGAAGTGCATCTCGACCGCAAGCTCGTCGAGAAGCGTATCTTTCCCGCAATCGACATCAACAAGTCGGGAACACGCAAGGAAGAGTTGCTTCTGGAGAAAGCGGAGCTCAATCGTATCTGGGTGCTACGTAAAGTCTTCAGTCCGCTATCGACTGTCGAGTCGATGGAACTTCTGGTGGAGAAGCTCGACAAGACGAAGTCGAATCAGGAGTTTCTCAACGCGATGAGCTCCATGTAGATTGTCCCGATGCCGGCGCAGAGGATTGAAATTCCGCGACATGTCATCGTGAGGCTCTGAAAATCGACTGTCATCCCACGCTTCGCTCGGAATGACATGTCTTTTCTCCAAGCCAACACCGTCCTGGTTAAGGTGAAAAGCTCCCTTCTTCGCAACAAAAACGCGTGTAGTGACGTTCTAACCTCCGATGCCCAGAAAACAGGGTCGCGTGCGCGGTTTTATCTGGCGGCACTCCTTCGGGATCGCCGTCCTGGTGATGGCTGTTTTCATTGCCGCCCTCGGATACATCGGATACAACTACGTTCTCATCACCAGGAAGTTTGATTCCAGCCGGCGATGGGACCTGCCCAGCAGGATCTACTCCGATGCCACGCCGCTGATTCCCGGTCTGGAGTTTCCCCGCACACTACTGGAAGCCAAGCTCAATCACGTCGGCTATCACGAGACGAAAGCGGCCGTGGCCAATCCGGGAGAGTACCGGTTCATTGACACCGGCCTCGAAATCTATCTCCAGAGCTTCGTCTACCCGGACATGGAGTTCCACGCCACTCCGGTTCGTGTGGAGATGCAGGGTGCCGCAGTGCGGAAGATCGTTCGCCTCTCCGATGGGATTTCGCTCCGGGCTGTTCGAATCGAGCCGGAGCTGATTACCTCCATCTACGACGATGTGATGGAGGACCGGGTTCCTGTTCCTCTTGACGCGGTGCCTGAGGATCTCATCGACGCCATCATTGCCATCGAGGATCGCGCCTTCTTCACGCATGAGGGGATCTCTCCGCGTGGGATCGCTCGCGCCGCTTACACCAACTTCAGGAAAGGTTCCGTGGTTGCGGGTGGGTCGACCCTCACTCAGCAGCTGGTAAAGAATCTGTATCTCAATCCCAAAAGGGAGATGAGCAGAAAACTCCGTGAAGCCGTCATGGCGGTCATCCTCGATGCTCGTTACTCGAAGCAGGAAATTCTCGAGGCGTACCTCAACGAGATTTATCTCGGCCAGAACGGCGCCGTACAGATCAACGGGGTCGAGCAGGCCTCGCAGGTTTACTTTTCCAAGCATGCCCGCTACCTGACCTTGCCGGAAGCAGCCACGATCGCCGGTATCATCCGGTCGCCGAACTACTACTCGCCTTCGAAGAATCCGCAGACAGCACGGGATCGTCGCAACGTGGTGCTCAAGGCCATGCTGGACACCAGGAAAATCAAGCAAAGTGAATACGAGACGGCCAGAGCCGTGCCCATGACCGTGCCGAAATATCCCAAGTCGTTCCGCAGCGCACCCTTTTTCGTGGATCTTGTGCTCAAGCAACTGCGGGAGACATATCCCGAGACGCAGCTCAAGACTGATGGGCTGCGCATCTTCACCACCCTCGACACGATCATGCAGCGTGCAGCCGAACGCGCTTTGGAACAAGGTGCGAGCTCCCTGACCAAACGTTACGCAAGTCTTCGCAAGAGTGAGTTGCCTCTGCAGGGCGCCATCATCACCATCCAACCCGGCACCGGATACGTGAAAGCGCTTGTGGGAGGGCGAAGCTACTCAAAGAGCCAGTTCAACCGCGCCTTGCAGGCAAGGAGGCAGCCCGGCTCCCTCTTCAAGCCATTTGTTTACATCGCAGCGATGGATCCGGCGCGAGGCGAAGAGGCGCTGACGGCCTCGTCGTTGCTCTCCGATACGCCCATCACCGTGCAGACCGGGTCGAGTGTGTGGAAGCCTCAGAATTATGACGGGAAATGGCATGGTTCCCCGACTGTGAGACGTTCTCTGGCAATGTCCTACAACATTCCGGCGGTGCGGGCGGCCATTGATGCCGGCGTCCCTAACGTCATTAAGTTGGCTTCGAAAATCGGAGTTGAAAGCCGGCTACAGCCTTACCCGTCTATCTCGCTGGGCTCTTTCGAAGTGACGCCCCTGGAGATTGCCTATGCCTATTCGGTCTTCGCGAATGAAGGGGTAAAAGCCGAGCCGATCTCAATCCTCGCCGTTGCCACCAAAGAGGGCAAAGTGCTGGAAAATCGCGAGGTGCGCATGCGACGTGTGGCACCCGCGGATCTCACGTACGTGATGAACGATGTGCTCAAGGACGTATTGAATTACGGGACTGCCGCTAAAACGCGTTCACTCGGTTTTCGGCGTCACTTCGCCGGCAAGACGGGAACGACCAACGACTACAAGGATGCATGGTTCGTTGGCTATTCTCCTCGTATCCTCACCCTGGTCTGGCTGGGCTTTGATGACGGAAAGAGCCTGCGGTTGAGCGGTTCGGATGCTGCAGTCCCTATATGGACCTCATACATGAACAAAATAGTGGGGATGATTCCAGACGCTGACTTCCGGCGGCCCGACTCTGTAGTGGAGCGTCAGATCGATCCGGAGACCGGTTTCCTGCTGACTCCGTACTGTCCGCAGCCGCGCGCCGAGGTGTATGCGAAAGGAACGGAACCAAAGCTGCTATGCAACGTACATGGCCGCAGCTATGAACCTGGCTACTCTCCGGAGCTGATACCGCGGGATGGTGAGCGACCAGCCATCGTAGCCGAGGGAAGCGGGCAACCGCCGCAGCAGGATGAGCGCAGGGAGGACGCGAGAGCCAAAAAGAAGCGTCCGCGCTTGTTTCGGTGGATTTTCGGCGATCGATAGCGGTCAATCCACGACGGAGGAGACCTGCAGATGAAGAATGCTACTCTGACTCTATGTTGACGAGATCTCGAGAGGCTTCGAGAGAGGCGCTGGTCTATCTGGGAGGAATCTCTTCCCTCACTGCGCAGACCGTGCGTCAGACTTTCCGCCGCCCCTTCCCCGTCCATCTGCTCATGGTGCAGTTCGATCAGATCGGTGTTCGTTCGCTCTCCATTGTCGCCATCACCGCGCTGTTCATAGGCATGGTTCTGGCGCTCCAGACCGCGTATTCTCTGGCGGATTTCGGCGGCAAGCTATTCATCGGAAAAGTGGTATCACTCTCGCTGGTGCGCGAGCTCGCTCCGGTGTTGATGTCGCTGATGGTCGGCGGCCGGGTGGGGGCGGGTATCACCGCGGAGATTGGCACCATGAAGGTGACCGAACAGATCGACGCTCTGCGGGCGCTGGCAACCAATCCGGTGCGCAAGCTGGTGGTTCCAAAAGTACTGGCAACGACTCTGATGCTGCCGCTTCTGACCGTGATTGCGTGCGCCCTGGGAATCGCTGGCGGTCTGATCATCGCGGTAGCCAATCTGAATCTCAGCGCCAATTTTTACATGCGCAGCGTCATCACCACGCTCCATTACAACGACATCGCGTCAGGCGTGGGAAAGACGTTTTTCTTCGGCTTCGTCATTGCCCTGATCGCCTGCTACAACGGCCTGCAAACATCAGGAGGAGCCGATGGAGTGGGACGAGCCACAACCGCCACGGTGGTTACCGCGTCGATCTCCATACTCATTCTCGATTTTTTTCTCACCAAACTGTTCCTGTTGATTACCTGATACCTGGATGAGTGAAAATTCCACAGTCACCGATCGCCGCGAGTTTACGCGGGAGACCACAGACCGCAGGTCTCACGCCCGCGACGTGTTTGTCAGCTTTGTCGATGTGCACAAGGCGTACGGCCGCAAGAAGGTCCTGCAGGGAGCGAGTCTCGATGTCTACCGCGGAGAAGTGCTCGTAATCCTCGGTGGCTCTGGGACAGGCAAGTCGGTCACGCTTCGGCACATGCTCGGGCTGGAAGCTCCCGACGCCGGTAGAGTGATCGTTGAGGGGCAGGACATCACCGACTACGAGGAAGAGGACCTGTACGAGGTCAGAAAGAAATTCGGAATGCTTTTCCAGAGTGGTGCTCTGTTTGATTCCATGAGCGTGGCGGACAATATCGCTTACCCACTGAAGGAACATACCTCGCTCAGCGAAGAAGAGCGCAGAGCCCTTGTCAAAGAGAAACTGGAGTTGGTGAATCTGCCGGATTCCGAGAATCTAATGCCGGTCGACCTGTCAGGTGGAATGCGCAAACGCGTCGGCCTCGCTCGAGCCGTGGTGCTCAACCCGACCGTAATCCTCTACGACGAACCGACCACTGGCCTGGATCCGATCACCGCGCACAAAATCAATGAGCTCATTCTCGGTCTGCAGTCGAAGTTGAACGTGACTTCTGTTGTGGTCACCCATGACATTCAATCGGCGTTTACCGTTGGTGACCGGATCGCCTTCCTCAACGAGGGAGTTTTCGAGTGGGTCGGAACGATGCAGGAGGCTCGCGCGAGCGAGAATCAGATGCTGCGCGACTTCCTGAAGGCCTCGGCAGTGGTTTCGGCCCAACCCGTGTAATCCGCGGCAGACCGGGCGAGCGAGGGGTCCTGGTCCCGAAAATGAGAATGGCTGATAGATGTTCGTTGTTGTCGAATGTGGCCAGGCTCTGGAAGAGCTCGCTGAAGCCCTAGAATATTCGAGGAGGCGGAAGGGACAGGCGCGCAAGTTGGCGCGAACACTCCCTGGAGTCTATGCGGACTGACCGGCAGATTTCGCGGAATCTCAGGGTGGGAGCCCTCGTGGGGGCATCTCTATTCACTTTAATGATGATCCTCTTCTTCATCGGATCGGAGCAACGCATTTTTTCGCGAAAAAGTGATTATCAGGTGAGACTCGACAGCGTCTCCGGTCTTGCCGAAGGCAATCCGGTGAAACTCTCGGGGGTGACAATCGGCGTTGTGAAGGAGATCTGGCTTCCGCGGGACCCTCGCCAGGGCGATGTTCAGATCGCTCTCTCCGTTGAGAACAAGTATGGAGAGCGCATAAGGACCGATTCCCGCGTACGGATGAAAAAGCTCGGTCTGCTCACCGGTGACAGCTACATCGATGTCACTCCTGGCTCGCCGAACCTTCCTGTGCTGCCCGTGGGGTCGCTCATTCCAGCTCATCGGCAGACGAATGTCGATCAACTCCTCTCCTCCGGTGAGGATCTCGTCGACAACTTCGTTCAGATTTCTTACTCGCTCAAGAACATCCTCAGTCGGGTGGACAAGGGAGAAGGACTGATCGGCGAGCTCACCAGCACTCCGCAAACGAAACAGCGTCTAACCGATACTCTGCTGGTCACGCTCAATAAGACAAATGCGTTGCTGCAGCAGGTGGAAAGCGGACAGGGTCTGGTCGGAAAGCTTGTCTACGACGAGAAGTATGGATCGCAGCTTACAGCCTCTCTCGATTCGAGCATTCGGTCGCTGGAGACGATCATGGTCAACGTGCGTTCCAGTTTCGAAAGTGGAACGGGAGCGCTTCCCCTTCTCCTTTCCGACGTCAAGACTCGCGACAAAGCGGTTGCCCTCGTCGACAATCTGCACACCACATCCGAGAATCTGGTCACGGTCTCCAAGTCACTGCAAACGGGCGAGGGAATCGTTCCTCGGCTGATTCACGATCGAGAATACGCGGATGAGACGCTGAAAGAATTCAGTCTTCTCGTATCAGAGCTCAGTGGTATGGCGAAGAAGTTGAACCGTGGCGAGGGTACGGCCGGGAAGTTGATCGCAGATCCAGCCGTGTATGACTCCGTCAACGACATCCTCATCGGCATCAACGAGTCCAAAATGCTGAAGTGGTTGATACGGAACCGCCAGAGCAAGGGGATCGAGAAGCGTTACAACGACGCTACCGGGCGGGACGGTGCCAGCCAGGTAGAAGAGCCAAAGCCTCCGCGCGCAGAACCGAAAGGCCGGATCACCCCCTTGAAGGAGGACGCTCCGCCGCGGGTCCCTGAGAAGACTCCTGAGACGACGGATGAGTCCCCGGAAAGCGCGCCTGATGGTTCGAGCGAAGAGGATTCCGTTCCCTCTCAGTCGCCGACACCGACACCTGCCCCGACGCCGGAAGGGCCGTAGCGTTCCTGGAAAATTTGCCGCACACGCCGATGTATGAGTGTCGCCATTCGCCGCCGGCTTACTCTTATCGGAGCCGCTTGAAGCCTGACCTTACGTTGCGGGCAGCGGCGGAAATCTGAGATCGAGCTTAATCAGAACCTCGTCCTTGATCAGGTTGTCCGGCGCGCCTCGATAGGCCACGCCCCAGTCCTGACGATTGATCGTGAACTGTGACGTCGCCTGAACCTCTTGAGGACCAGTCTTGACAGTGACGGGGAAGCTGATCGTTTTTTCCTGTCCGCGAAGATTCAAGAGTCCCTCCACTCGGTGCGTGGCGCCGTTCGCGCCCGGCTCCGCCTTGATAGCGGTCGAATTGAAGGTGACCTTCGGATTCGTCGGAACATCAAAGAAATCTTTCGACCGGAGGTGGCCATCCAGCTTATCGATCCCCGTTTTTACAGAAGCAGGGTCAATCTCAAAAGAGATCGCGGTCGGCTGCCCACCTGTATGCTCCACCGTCCCATCGAATTTCTCGAACGAGCCGACGTGATCTTCCGTAAGCTTGGCACCCACAAAACCGATGGAGCTTTTTTCCTTGATTACCCGGCTGGACACCGCTGCCTGGGCAGTGCTGGTTGCGGCCAGATCAGGTGACGAGGTCAGTGGAGGGGTTGCTTCAGTCACTTGCGCAGCAGGCTTATCGTCGATCTCGCTCTTGCAGGCGCCATGAAGAATGCTGCTTCCCAAAGCGATGGCTACCACAGTGCTTCGAAGATTCATTTCGTTACTCCTGATAGGCGATGTATTGGCACTCTGCATTCAAGTCGATCTGAACGCGAAGAATTTCCGCGCTGTGTGGTCGGCTTGCGAGGGCGCTTTGCTCTTTCCTGACCTGTCAGTAACAGCTGGAGGAGGGCCGGAGGTCGGAAATGCTAAAATCACTGATTGAGCTCACCGATGGTTCTGGAGCTATCGTCCATTCCCCGAGGCTGAGCGAAGCTTGCCCCCAGGGTCAGTGAGTTGGGGAAGTTCTTAAAGACACCGCTGAGCCGTCATTTCCTTCAATCAGAGGGGCTGACGGCGGTGCACCGGTAGCTAATACCGGACCTTGGCCGGACCCATCGAGGAGTGACGTGTGGACATCGCAGTAATAGGCACTGGCTACGTCGGCCTTGTAACCGGGGCGGGACTGGCGGATTTTGGTAACGATGTGATCTGTGTGGACATCGACACCAGCAAGATTGAGGCTCTGCAGAGCGGGAAGATTCCAATCTACGAGCCGGGTCTCGAAGCAATCGTGGCGCGAAATGTCGAGGAAGGACGACTTCGTTTCAGCACGGATCTTGCGGACGCCATAGGCAGGTCTCGAGCGATTTTCATCGCAGTGGGGACTCCTCCTCTACCGGACGGATCGGCCGACCTGCGATACGTGGCGGAGGTGGCACGGTCCATTGCTCGCTTGATGAAAGGACCCAAGCTCGTCATCACGAAATCAACGGTCCCCATCGGAACCGGCCGGATGATCGAAGAGATCATCGCCGAGTCGGATCACAAGCATCCCGCCCTCGTGGTATCAAATCCGGAATTCCTTCGTGAAGGGTCAGCGATCGAGGACTTCATGCGTCCCGACCGTGTAGTGATCGGCGCCTCTGACCCGGCGGCGGTGGAATTGATGCGGGAGATCTACGCGCCTTTGCATGCGATCGACATACCCTTCGTGGTGACCAACGTCGAGTCTGCGGAGCTGATCAAATACGCGGCGAACGGGTTCCTTGCCACCAAGATCTCTTTCATCAATGAAGTGGCAGTTCTTTGCGAGCTGATGGGTGGTGACGTACAGGACGTAGCGAAGGGAATGGGCCTGGATTCGAGAATCGGTTCGAAGTTCTTACAGGCCGGGCCGGGCTTCGGCGGTTCGTGCTTCCCCAAGGATACTGCCGCCGTTGCAGACATCGCGCGCCGCTATGGCTACGAGTTTCGAATCATCGACGCGGTGATGGATGTGAATCGTCGCATCAAGGAGCGGATGGTGCAGAAGGTCACGGATGCCACGGGCGACCCATCAGGCAAGGTGATTGGCGTTCTTGGTCTTGCTTTCAAGCCGGAGACGGATGACATGCGGGATTCCCCGACCATTCCCTTGCTCAACGGGTTGCAACGACTGGGGGCCGTCATTCGCGCTTACGATCCGGAAGCGATGTCGAATGCCAGATCCATCTTCAGCGACGTCACGTTCTGTGGCGACGCCTACGAGACCGCCGATGGGTGTGATGCGCTGGTCATCGCGACGGAATGGAATGAATTCCGAGCTCTCAACCTGCAACGGATCAAGAAGGCGATGCGCAGCCCGGTGATCGTCGATCTTCGCAACCTTTATGACCCGAAGAAGATGAAGGAAGAGGGTTTCGAGTACAGCTCGGTTGGCCGGCCTCCGGCCATGCCGGTGCGCACGTCGGCTAAGGTGGGAGAGTGATGGGACGCGTGCTGATCACCGGAGGTGCGGGCTTCCTCGGCTCTCATCTTTGTGAGTTGTTTCTGGCTCGCGATCACCAGGTCGTGTGCATGGACAACTTCCTGACAGGCTCGCCCGACAACATCGGACACCTTCTTGGCCAGAAAGGCTTCAGCTTCGTTCAATACGACGTGACCAACTACATCTACGTCGAGGGAAAGGTGGACTACGTTCTTCACTTCGCTTCCCCCGCCAGCCCGATCGACTACCTGGAGAAGCCTATCCAGACGCTGAAGGTTGGGTCTCTCGGCACGCACAAGACTCTTGGCCTGGCCAAGGATAAGGGGGCTCGCTATCTGCTCGCCTCGACGTCTGAAGTTTATGGCGACCCGCTCATCCACCCTCAGCGTGAAGATTACTGGGGCAACGTGAATCCGGTCGGTCCTCGAGGAGTCTACGACGAGGCAAAGCGATTCGCCGAAGCAATGACCATGGCCTACCATCGCTTTCACGGAGTGGATACGCGGATCGTCCGCATTTTCAACACCTATGGCGAGAGAATGAGACTCAATGATGGACGGGTGGTCCCGGCTTTGATCGGGCAGGCTCTCCGGAACGAGCCTCTCACGGTTTTCGGAGACGGCTCGCAGACACGCTCTTTCTGCTATGTTTCGGATCTCGTCGAGGGGATCTATCGCCTGCTCATGTCCGGCGAGTCAGAGCCGGTGAACATCGGCAATCCCTCCGAGCTGACCGTGCTCGAGTTTGCGAATGTGATCAAGAGGCTGACCGGGTCCGATGCGCCTATCGTTTTCAAGCCTCTCCCCAGTGATGATCCGAAAGTACGAAAACCGGACATTACAAAGGCTCGCAACCTGCTCCAGTGGGAGCCCCAGGTTGGTCTTGATGAAGGATTGACTCGAACTATCGAGTTCTTTCGGGGGCGTGTGCTCTCAGCCGATACCAGAATGGCGACGAACTGAGGGGGCCCTCCACGCCTGATTCTTCCACCCGCCCAGTCCACCGAGGAATGACATGAAGATCGAACCGGGAACAAGTCTGTCGTGGGTGCAGCCCATTCCTACGCAACGCCATTTCGAGCTCATGCACGGGAACTCGAAGCTGCTCTCTCTCTCCTGGACCAGGGACGGCGGCACTCTCGCGGAAGTGCGCTCTGATGACGAGAACTGGACCTTCAAACGAGGCGGCTTTCTCCAGCCAAGGATTACGGCGCGCAAAGGCGAGATCGAAGTGGCGAGCTTCGAGCCTGGCGCCAGCGGAAATGGGGTCGTGCACCTCGCCAGCGGACACCTGTTCCGTTGGTCGAGCAATCTCTGGCGCGGCGAATGGACCTGGGTCAACGCCGCGGGGAAGACAGGAATCAAAACGCGACGTGAGTTTTCGATCGATACGCGTCAGGGTACGGTCGAAGTCATGCCCGACGGCATACCCCGCCTCGAGGTTCCTCTGCTGATCGTGCTGGGTTGGTACATCATCATCCTTCTTTCGGAAGAGGGCACCGCCCCTTGAGAAGGGAACCGAGAGAACCGATACTCGAGCGTGCGAAAAGCGAGAACGCCATTTCATCGTGGCGGACGAACCTGCGAAGAACGGCGCCTACGGAAGAGTGCGGATGATCGTTTCTTCCCTTCGCGGGCCGGTCGAAACGATTGACACCGGCGTCTCGAGTTCATCTTCGATGAAACGGACGTAATCACGCGCCTCGGTGGGAAGGCTCTCAAAGCTGGTGATGCCGACAATCGATCGGTTCCATCCTTTAAAGACTTTCAACACCGGCTTGACTTCGTTATTCGCAACGGCGAACTTGGGAAAAGTTCGCGTGGGCTTTCCATTGACCTCATAACCGACACAAACGGGGATTTCGTCGAACTCGTCGAAGACGTCGAGTTTGGTTAAGGCAATGGAATCGATACCATTGAGCATGACCGCGGTCCGAAGAATGACGAGGTCGAGCCAGCCTGTGCGGCGAGGACGGCCAGTGACGGTGCCGAATTCGTTTCCGCGCGTGCGCAGTCGCTCGCCTGTGGCATCGTGCAGTTCGGTTGGGAATGGCCCTCCCCCCACGCGCGTACTGTAGGCCTTTGCTACGGCCAGCACAGAGTGAATGTGCTTCGGCGCGACTCCCAACCCCGTGCAGACTCCGCCTACAACGCAACTCGAGGAGGTCACGAAGGGATAGGTGCCATGATCGATGTCGAGGAAGGTACCCTGTGCACCCTCGAACATCACGGACTGCCCACCGCGGAATGCGTCGTTGATCAGGAGGGTCGTATTGGTGATCCGGTCGCGGAGTATGTCGCCGTATCGGGTGTAGTCC
>Ga0136617_10002501_pt1 | contig 16328 bp, 16 predicted proteins | sample AntDrymUQ3222106_2_FD_129672 | JGI IMG/M metagenome (GOLD analysis project Ga0136617, IMG submission 129672) | Polar desert sand microbial communities from Dry Valleys, Antarctica - metaG UQ322 (21.06) | ecosystem: Environmental > Terrestrial > Soil > Desert | place: Antarctica: Dry Valley...
CAGGCCGGTGATGCCGGGCTTGGCCCGCTGGCGGAGGGGGTACTCGGCGATGTGCTCCCGCAGCTCGGCGAAGATGGTGGGCCGCTCCGGCCGGGGCCCCACGATGTTCATCTCGCCCCGGAGCACGTTGAGCAGCTGGGGCAGCTCGTCCAACCGATACTGGCGCAGGACGCCGCCGACCGCGGTGACCCGGGGGTCGCGCTGCTGGGCCCAGACGGCCCCGCTGCTCTGCTCGGCGTCGACCCGCATGGTGCGAAACTTATAGATGGTGAACGGTTCGCCGCCAAGATCCTGCTCGCGACGGTGGTTCTTGCTCCCGTCGAGTGGCTCTCGCCGGTCGAGCCCAACCCGAGTCTGAGTATAGAGAACCGGCCCACGTGAGGTCAGCCGAACCAATAGTGCAATAAATAGCAGTACTGGGAAAAGTGTGATCAGCGCCAGCAGCGCGAGCACAATGTTGAGGATCCGGGCGGGGGGGAGTCGGCGGGACGCGCCGGCGCGCTCGACCAGACCCTCCATCCAACGTATCACACCAGTTCCCGAGTGGGGTGAGAGGTTCGGCTGCCGAGAGGTGCGGATTTCCACGGGGCTTCCCCAGCAGACGGGCGTGAGAGTCAGGAGCGGCAACGGTGCGTCGGAGAGCACGATTTATGCCCACCTGTCCTCTATACGGCCCAACTCCCAACTCGGATTGCAACATGTTGATCAATAGAGAATTACCGGGAGCGAAACCGGATCGCTCGGCGAGCAGGCGGGTGGCGCGGCGTGTGGTGATCCGTCAACACGGCTTTTCCATTATGCTACAGCCTCAGGTGCGCAGTGCCCACCACCGCACCAGCAGCGTGGTGCCGAGCGCGAGAAGAAGGTGAATGGCTCCGCTGCGCAGCGATGCGCCGAAAATCAGCACCGCCCAGGCAACGAGGGAGAACACTGCCAGCGAGAGGGTGGAGGACATGGTTACCTCGTAGCGTATCGGTTGACCGTGATGGGGCACTGTCCTATTATATGTCGGAGTGGACGTCAGTGGGGAGCCACGTTATTGAGCCAACAGGTCCGGTGATGGGCCCGAATGCTGTGGTTGATGTCATGCCCCTCGGGGGAAGACAGATGTCATGGTGAGGGCGCCGAGCTTTCTCATTGGGCTTCAATAACCCTTCCCGCTGCCGTTCCGCTCCTGCGCCGATCTTCTGGGTCGGCGTTTTGTTGGGGAGTCGCCAGTCGCCAGACGCCAGTCGGGAGTCAGGAGTCGGGAGCTAGGACTGATTCCATGGACCGAGTAGCTTTGTGCGGCATGACTCCCACTCCCGGCTCGCAGCTCCCAGCTTCCAGCTAAGATGCCCCGCTGCGCCGTCACCCGCCGCGTGCACTTCAATGCCGCGCACCGCCTTTACAACCCCCAGTTCTCCGACCAGTGGAACCGTGAGACCTTCGGCTTGTGTAACAATCCGAACTTTCACGGCCACAACTATGAGCTGGAGCTGACAGTGGAGGGGGAGATTGCCCCCGAGACGGGATACGTCATGGACCTCAACAAGCTGAAGGAGCTGGCCCAGGAAAACATTCTCCGGCATCTGGACCATAAGAACCTGAACCTGGATGTCCCCTGGTTCCAGTCGCTGAATCCCACCTCTGAGAACATTGCGGTCGTCTGCTGGCGGGAGCTGCGTCCGCTCGTGCCGGCCGAGCTCGTACTTCGCGTACGTCTCTGGGAGACGCCGAGGAACTATGTCGACTATCAGGGCGACTGAGACGGGCGGGGGACCCGGAATGAACCGGCCGCCTTTTCTGATCACGATCGACACGGAGGGGGACAACCTCTGGGCCACGCCGCGAGAGATCACAACCCGAAATGCGGCGTTTCTTCAGCGCTTTCAGAGCCTGTGTGAGGCCCACCTGCTGAAGCCGACGTACCTGACCAACTACGAAATGGTGCGCTCTCCCGTCTTTCAGGAATTTGCCCGTGATGTTCTGAGGCGGCGCACGGCGGAGATCGGCATGCACCTTCACGCCTGGAACTCGCCTCCGATTCGGCCGCTCACCCAGGACGATTATCGCTATCAGCCGTATCTCATTGAGCACCCTGAACAGGCGATCCGGGGCAAAGTCGACTTTCTGACCAAGCTCCTGGAGGATACCTTCGGCGTCAAGATGATCAGCCATCGCGCCGGACGGTGGGCCATGAACGAAGTGTATGCCCGCGTCCTGGTAGACCAGGGCTACCGGGTTGACTGCTCGGTCACCCCCCACGTATCGTGGCGTCGCATTAAAGGCGATCCCAACCGGGAAGGCGGTGCCGATTACTCCAGGTTTCCCGAGGAAGCCTACCACGTCGATCTCAGCGATATCGGCCGGCCAGGCGACTCCCCGCTCTTGGAGGTGCCGATGACGATCATGCCCGCACCGAGTCCAACCGTACGGCGAATTGGCGGGCTCATGCCCCACGGTAGCCTGCCCTCACGGGCGTGGAACAAGCTGTTCCCGCCAAAGCACTGGCTCACGCCGAATGGCCGGAACCGGTCCCGGATGCTGCGGCTCCTCGACCGCTCTGTGAAAGAGCGGCGGCGCTATGTCGAGTTCGCCTTACATTCATCGGAATTCATGCCGGGGGGGAGCCCTACCTTCCCGACCACTACGGCGATCGAGAATCTCTACCGGGATCTCGAGCACCTGTTCTCGCGGGCTGCAACGAGCTTTGTGGGCGCAACGCTTTCTGAGTTCGAGCAGAGCTTCACCGCCGCCTCGACGCCACCAAAGTATGTCGACTATGAACGCGCCTAGAGACGGCGTGCCCGTGCGTCCGGAACGGACCCGGGTCACCCACCCGGAGCAGCCGGGACCTGATCCACAACCCTTCGCGGACAACATCAGGGAAGTGCTCGGAGCCCTGGGAGAGGATCCACGGCGCGAAGGGCTGATCAAGACGCCCGAGCGGGTGGAGTCCTCTCTCCGCTGGCTCACGCAGGGATACTGGCAGACCGTGGAAGGTGCGGTGGGCGACGCGGTGTTCGAGGAGTCGCACCAGAGCATGATCATGGTGCGCGACATCGAGCTGTATTCACTCTGCGAGCACCACCTCCTCCCGTTCTTCGGACGCGCGCACGTCGCTTACATTCCCAACGGAAAAATCCTCGGCCTCTCGAAGGTGGCCCGGATCGTCGATGTCTTTGCCCGGCGATTACAGGTGCAGGAACGTCTGACCGATCAGATCGCGAGCGCGATCATGGACGTACTGAAACCGGCAGGCGTGGGGGTGGTCATCGAGGCCGCGCACTTCTGCATGATGATGCGCGGAGTGGAGAAGCAGAACTCGCGGACGGTGACCAGCGCGCTGCGCGGCATCTTTCGGGACGATTCAAAGACCCGAGATGAGTTCCTGCGGTTGGCGTACGGGGGCCGATACTCCGAGTGACCCGGCTGGAAGGGCGGGTTGCGGTTGTGACCGGCGCCTCACGCGGTATCGGCGCCGCGGTGGCGGAGGCGCTGCTGGCGGAGGGCGCCCGGGTGATTCGGGTTGCGCGCACGCTGGTGGCGGCTTCCGCCGGCCGGGCTCAGGACCTTCCTGCAGATTTGACCGATGCGGACCAGGTAAGCCGCCTCGCCTCGGGGATCATCGCTCAGCACGGGCCTCCGGACATCGTGGTCAGCAACGCCGGAGCGTTCCTGCTGCGCGCCCTCGAGGCCACCGATGCGGCAGACCTCGACATGCAGCTGGCGGTCAATATCAAGGCGCCCTTCTATGTGGCCCGGGCATTTCTGCCGGTCATGCGTAAAGCCCGGCGAGGGGCCTTCATCACCGTCGGCAGCGTGGCCGATCACGTCGGGTTTCCCGAGAACGGCGCGTATGCCGCCAGCAAGTACGCCCTCCGTGGTCTGCACGAGACCTTGCTGGCCGAATACCGGGGCACCGGCGTGCGGCTCACGCTGGTGTCTCCCGGTGCGACGGATACTGCGGTGTGGGATTCCGTCGATCCCGATAATCGCGAGGGGTTCATCCGCCGGGCCGACATGCTGCGCCCGCTCGACGTGGCCGACGCCGTTCTCTTTGTGGCGACCCGTCCGGCTCACGTGCTCATCGACTGGCTTCGTCTGGGTCCCGCAGGAAAAGCCTAGCCGCAGATGAACGCTGATACCAAAACTGACTAGTGCAGTTCTTCTTGTTAGTGAGGAAGGCTTACTCACGACTTTTCACGGTTCTGTTGGGGTTACCATGGCGGCTATGAGTGCGAATCGATCAGCGTTTATCTGCGTTCATCTGCGGCTGTTCTTTTGTTTTCTAGTTCTCCTCCTGGCTCAATCAGGCTCGGCGCGCGGCCAGGCGCCAATTCCGCCTCTGCCGGATAGCGCTGGCTGGGGGGTGCATGTGCTCGCCGTAGCGCGCGATCCGCACGGAGCCATCTGGGTCGGAACCTACGGCCATGGGATCCTCCGCTTGCCGGTCGGGGCCACCGCCTGGCAGTCGATCCGCCATGACACCACCGAGACCTCGATCTCCTGGGACTTCGTGCAGGCGCTCGCCTTTGGCGCCCGGGGGCAGATCTGGTATGGCACGATCGGAAACGGGTGGGGGCTGTCCACCGATGGCGGCGCCACCTGGAAGAACTGGGGTTACAAGCAGCTTGGGCCCGAGTGGCAGTATGTCACGCCGTCCGGAATCGTGGTGCGGGGGGATACCACGGTCATCGGAACCGCCGACGGTCTGCAAGTGACAACTAACGACGGCGGGACCTGGACGGCCGTCGGCGACGCGACGGGTCCACCCGCCCGAGGTCCTGCCGACACCGTGTTTCCCGTGCTGCGCAGCGAGTATGTGCGCCGGGTGGCCGCCGACCGCCGCGGCTGGAACGTGGCGACCCTGCGGGGGAGCCAACGGCTTCGCCGCGCTGCCACCGGATGGCAAGGTCAGCCACTCACCGCGGCCGCGTTCCCTCCCGCGAACGCCCTGCTCCTCGGCACGAGACTGATCAAAGGCACCCAGTGCGGGCTCCGTCCCAATGCCGACACCTTGCCCTGTCTGCGTCAGGCGGGGCCCGCGGCCGAGGCGCCCCGCGCCCCGCTCACCACCTGGTTCAGGAGACCGATAGCCCTCACCGACAACAGCTTCATCGATCAGACGTACCGCTATGGCTCGACAATGGGCGGCAACTTCCAGCAGCATCAGGGAGTCGAATTCAACAACCCGGACGGGACCCCGGTGTATGCCATTGGAGCCGGCACGGTGGTCTATGCCGGGCCGGCGGAGGCCGGAGCGCTGACCGTCACCATCCGTCACGACACGCCGGTAACCGCCAAGGGGAAGCGCCATCGGATCTTTTCGACCTATTATCACAACTCCGCCCTGGCGGTGAAAGTCGGCCGAAAGGTGGCCAAAGGCACGTTGATCGCTCGGGTGGGGAACACCGGCCGTGCCACTAACGATCATCTGCACTTGGAGATCTCTGCCTCCCCGAGCGATTCGGTGGCCCTGGTGGTCGACTCGTTGCAGCGCTTCCCGCCCTACACCACCAATCCCGAGCTCTGGATCGAGCCGTTGCCGGGCACCGGTATCGTGGCGGGGCAGGTGCTCGATAGCGCCGGCGCCCCGCTCCGCCAGGCTCGCATCTACGGAATCATCAAGCGGGATCCCGCCGACACCCCGTTCTCCTTTGCGGAAACCTACGGGGACAAGGCCCACCCCCACCCGCTCTATGACGAGCACTTCGCCGTGAGCGACGTGCCGCCAGGTACCTACACCGTGGGAACGGAGATCGGCGGGAAGAAGGTGTTTCGGCAGGTGACGGTGGAGGCGGGTAAGCTGACGTGGGTGGTCCTTAAGCCGTGAGAGGTGAGAGGTGAGAAGTGAGAGGGGTTGTCACCCTGAGGGCCGCAGGCCCGAGGGGGCCAGTACTCGATAGGTCCTTCGCTTCAGTCGTCTATCACCGAGCCCTGTAGCTTCGGCCCCCTCGCCTCCGCTGCGCTTCGGCTCAGGGTGACAACCCCCTCTCACTTCTCACCTCTCACCTCTCACTTCTCACCTCTCACATGTTCATCGAGCTCACCGACCACCTCCGCTGTCCCAACGACCACGACGAGAGCTTTCTCGTTCTCCTGCCCGACCAAATGGAAGGTCGCTCGGTGCGCACCGGTCATCTCGGCTGCCCCGTCTGCGGGCGGACGTTTCAGCTCGTAGACGGCGTGCTGGACACCGGTGATGCCCCAGCGAACAGCACCGGCGCCAATAGTGCACTCGATGCCGAGGCGCTCGCTGCGCTGGTGGGACTCAGTGGTCCCGGCGGCTATCTGACTCTGGTCGGTTCTGTGGGGTCGCTTTGGAACGAGGTCGCCGAGCTCAATCCCGGAGTGGCGTTGGTGGCAGTGAACCCACCTCCGGCCGTAGCGGATAGCGCCGGCATCAGCGTGCTTCGCGCAGCCAGGCTTCCCCTCAAGTCAGGTTCGATGCGCGGAGTGGTGCTGAGCCGGCCGTACGGGGGCGATCCGCGCTGGGTCGAGGAGGCAACCCGGGTCGTGTTGCCTGGCCTTCGTGTCGTCGGAGAGGGAGACGATCCGCCCGCCGACTTGGTGAATCTGCTTGCGAGCGCAGCGGGTGTGTGGGTGGGTACGGGTAAGCGGTGAGCGGTAAGCGGTAAGCGGCATACGCTACTCTGCGTACAGCGCCTCGATGGCCGCCCGGTGACGCTGCTCGACAACCCGCCGCTTGACGCTGAGCTTCGGCGTGAGCTCGTCGGCATCGAGGCTGAAATCACGGGGCAGCAGCAGCAGCTTCTTCGGCATCTCGAATTTCGCCAGGTCCCGCAAGACCGTCCGGACTTCCCCCTCCACCTTCGCCTTCACCTCGGGCCGCCTCACCAGCTCGGCCGCCTCGGTAGTGGGAATTCCTTCCTGAGCGGCCCACGCGGCAAGGGCCTCGAAATCCGGAACCACGAGCATTATCGGGAACGGCCGCCGGTCACCCAGCATTACGGCGTTGGAAACGAACTTGCTGGTCCGGGCTAGAGTCTCGATCGGCTGCGGAGATATGTTTTTGCCTCCGGCGGTAACGATGATGTCTTTCTTCCGGTCGGTGATCCGCAGAAAGCCGTCGGCGTCGAGCTGGCCGATATCGCCGGTGTGGAACCACCCTTCAGCATCGAGCGCCTCAGCGGTAGCCTGCGGCTTGTTGTAATAGCCGGCCATCACGTTAGGGCCGCGGGTGATGATCTCGCCGTCAGGCGCGATCCTCACTTCGACCCCGGGTATCGGGAGGCCGACGGTGCCGAGCCTCTGATGCTTGAAGGTGTTTACCGCCATCACCGGCGAGGTTTCGGTGAGGCCGTATCCCTCCAGAATGGGCATGCCCGCGGCGTGGAAGAACTTCGCGATGTCGGCCGAAAGCGGCGCCCCGCCCGAGATGAAGAAGCGGATCCGCCCGCCGGTGCGGGCCCGGAGCTTGGCGAACACCAGCCGGTCCGCCACCCACAACTGCGCCGCAAGCGCCGGGGGGAGTGCCCGGCCGGCGAGGCGGCGTTCTACCGCCGACTCACCCACCCGCTTGCCCCAGAAGAACAGCCGCCGCTTGATGGCCGATCCCGCACCCACGGCGTCCAAGACCCGGCCGTAGATTTTCTCGTACAACCGGGGCACCGACGCCATGAGCATCGGCCGCCACTTCTGCATGTCTGCCGCGACGGTGTCTATGCTCTCGGCGTAGTTGATCACCACGCCGGAGTGAAGCATGCAGTAGTGCCCGAACATCCGCTCGAAGATGTGGGAAAGCGGGAGGAACGACAGACACTCGTCATGCTCGGTGAAGCTGAAGAGAGTGCAGCAGGTGGTCACGTTGGAGGTGATGTTGCCGTGGCTGAGCATTACTCCCTTCATCTCGCCGGTGGTACCCGAGGTGTAGATGAGGGTGGCGAGGTCCTCGGGCCGGACCCGAAGCGCGTCGGCCCTCCAGTTGGCGCGCGCGGGACGCGCCGCTCGCCCGCGGGCGTATACCTCTTCCAAATCGAGCACGCCAGGACCCTGCACCTGCCGATCGAAGGCGATGATGTGCCGGAGAGAAGGCAGCCGCGGGCGTGCGGCGAGGACCTTCTCCAGCTGGGGCAGGGTCGAGACGAACACCGCTGCCGCGCCCGAGTCCGCCAGGTTGTGCTCCACCTGTCTGGCCGGCAACGTGGGATAGATCGGGACGTCGGTGCAGCAGGCAGTGAGACAGGCGTAATCCGCGATGGCCCACTCGGGGCGGTTCTCCGAGAGGATGGCAACGCGATCGCCGGCACCAATGCCGAGCTCGAGCAGCCCGAGACTCAGATCCTGAATCCGATCGGCGAGGTCGCGATAACTCAGCTCGATCCAGGCGCCATCCCGCTTGGCGCGCATGACGACCGGCCTGGATCCGAACCGGTCGAGCGCCCCGAAGAGGAGCTCGGTGAGGGTGCGCGCGGCCGCCGCCACTTACTGGAACAAGACGATGAAGCGCTGCCCCGATCCGGGCACATCCACGCCGCTGGCGCGGTACGAGCGCACCTGGACGATGGCGGTGTCAGGCGTGAGCACGCCGGGAACCCGATTCAGAGTGACGGCCTCGGTGAGGCCCGTCGTACCGGTAAGGACCGTGTCAATGAGGACGTTCCCGGGAAGCTCGACCGTACGGGGTCCGATGTCGGGAGGTGAGGTCACGGTGTAAACCACGGGGCGAGATGGGACGGGTACCGCCGCCGAGAGGCTCTGCGTCTGTACCACCAGAGGCGCCGATGCCGCAACGCCCGGGGCAACGGTGACTACCGAATCGCCGGCCAGGATCAAGGTGTCGACTCGGGTCGTGACGGTCAACAAAACGCGATCCGAGGCGAGCGAGCCGGCAAGGGCCTGCACCTCCCCCGGGCCGGCGCCAACCCCCGTGACCAGGCCGGCGTCGTCCACCGTAAGAGTCGCAGTATTGGAGCTGCGCCAGCTGACGGGCACGGTTGCGGGGTTACCGTCGCGATCCAGGGCCTCGGCGGTGAGTTGCAGCGTCTCGCCGGCCTCAAACGACGTAACCGCAGGCACTCTGATCTCCAGTTGAACCACGCCACCGCTGCCTTCGGTGAGATCGCTGCAGCCTGCCACCCACGCCAACGAAACGAGGACGGCCAACCGGCTCACAGCGTCTCCGGAGCCGGGCTGCCCGCAATGTCGCGCAGGGCGGTCTCGGCGTGGCGGACCCAGCGCTCGGCGTCCGGTCCCTTGGGCGGGCGAGCGAGAAACGCCCGCAGATGCTCGGTGGCTTGCTGCATGTCGCCGCGTTTCAGGAGCAGAAAGGCCACGCCGTAGTGCGCCCCACCCAGGCTGTCGTCCAACTCGAGCGCGCGCTTGTAGTGGCGAATGGCCTCTTCGGGCTGGCCGGTCTTGGTGAACGCGATGGCCATGTTGAGCAGAATGCGGGAGTCGGCCGGGTTGTCACGAAACGCGAGCCGGTAGGACGTGAGAGCGGCCTCGAAGTCTCCCTGACGTTCCAGGGCCAGGCCCTCGTTGAGGTAGTCGAGCCGCTGGGGGCTCACATTCCCCCGAGTTCCCTTTCCTAACATGCGTTGCCAGAAGCTCATGGGAAGGGAAGGTTCTCCGAGCAAAGTCAAACGGGCACAAGGCGTTGGAATGGGGTTAAGATAAGAGTCCGAGTCGCCGGTCGCCAGTCGCGGCCAAGTCGCCAGTCGCCAGTCGCCAGACGCGACGTTGCCTCGCTGACGGATGCGCGGTACGTTGGCTTATTGGCTATTGGCGAACACCCCTGGAGATCCCCGCATGCAACGCCGTTCAGTCCCGGTCGCCCCGCGCGGCACGCTTGAAGTCGACTGGCCCTTCTTCGGCGAGATCTGCCGGGCGCTGGCGATGCGGGTAGCCAAGGAGTACGAGCCCGAGATCGTGCTCGGCGTCGCCAAGGCCGGCGTCATTCCCGGGGTGGTGGTCGCCTCCATCATGCAGTGCGACTTCGCCTCGATGGTGGTGACCCGGAGTGAGGCCGGCGCGCAGCCGGTGCTGGTCACTGGCCCGCCGGCCAGCATCCGGGGCCACAGGATCCTGATCGTGGACGAGACCTGCGACACCGGCAGCACCCTCAAGCTCGCGCTCAACGAGGTGCGAGCCCTGAATCCGGCCGAGGTGCGCACCGCGGTGTCGTTCAAGACTGGCCAGTACGCCCCAGATTTCCACGCCTTCGAGACCGACAACTTCATCATCCTGCCGTGGGATCGGGAGATCATCCAGAACGGGGAACTGATCACCCGGCCGGACTACGCCGCGCGGTTGTAGGGCGCCCCCGAAGCAATCCAGCAGGTTCCGCGTAAACCCACCACACCGCTTACCCGCTTCCACTCTAGCGGCGTCTGGTAGCACCCCGTATTGTAGTGCAAGCCCTATCAGGGAGCCTCCGGCTTCGTGGACCCGCTCGAGCGTCTACGTTCCGCGTTGGCCGGTCGATACGCTGTTCAGCGGGAGATCGGCCGGGGGGGCATGGCCATCGTCTATCTGGCCCATGACCTGAGGCATAGCCGCGACGTCGCGATCAAGGTGCTCAGACCTGAGTTCGCGATGGCAGTCTCCGCCGAGCGTTTCCTCCGTGAAATTCAGATCGAAGCGCAGCTGAAGCATCCGCACCTCCTGCCTCTGTTCGATTCCGGCGAGGCGGAGGGGCTGCTGTACTATGTCATGCCGTATGTGCCCGGGCAGTCGCTGCAGGCTCGTCTCGGCCGCGACCCCCAACTCCCCGTGCCGGAGGCCCTACGCATTACGGGCGAGGTCGCCGAGGCATTGTCGTACGCCCACGGGCTCGGCTTTGTGCACCGCGATGTCAAGCCGGGAAACATCCTTCTGGGCCAAGGCCACGCGTTGCTCGCCGATTTCGGCATCGCGCGAGCGATAACCGAGCTGGCGGGAGACAGACTCACTGATTCCGGGATGGTGGTGGGTACTCCTGAGTACATGAGTCCGGAGCAAGGGGCCGCACACGGGCGGGTGGACGGCCGGAGCGACATCTACAGCCTGGGATGTGTGCTCTACGAGATGCTGGCCGGGGAGCCCCCGTTTACGGGGCCGACCGCTCAAGCCGTCATCGCCCGGCACATGCATGAGAGCGTCCGATCGCTGCGCGTGGTGCGTTCCACCGTGCCGGTGCACGTCGAGGAGGCGATACAGGTCGCCCTGGCCAAGGTGCCGGCAGACCGTTTCAATACCGTAGCCGAGTTCGTCGAAGCCCTGGGGCCGGAAGGGGAAAGAGTCTCCGGCGCCAGACGAGCCTATGGCGTCCGCCGCAGCCAGCTGAGCCGGGCCAGCCTCGTGGGAGGTGTGGTGCTTCTGGGAAGCCTCGGCCTTTTGAAGTTCTCGGGGTCAACCTCGCCATCTCTCGAGCCCAGTAGTCATCGGACCGGGTCCCCGTTGTCGAGCATCGCCGTGTTGTATCTCGAGGACCGGAGTGAGCGCGGGAAGCTGGACTATCTGTCCGCCGGACTCACTGAGGACCTGATCGATCAGCTCGCCGCCGTGAAGTCGCTCCGGGTGATCTCTCCTGACGGGGTGAGGCCGTACCGCGGCCGGGACTTGCCCCTCGACAGCCTCGCGAAGGTCTTCGATGTCGGCACCATCGTGACGGGAACCCTCAGCCGATCCGGCGATCGTTTGCGGGCCTCTGTTCGCCTGACCGACGCGGCGAACGCGGTGCAGCTCTACGGCGGGACGTTCGAGCGGCCTTTCGGAGATCTCCTGGAGCTGCGCGATCAGATGGCCGATGAGGTGGTGCGGCAGCTACGGATCAGGTTAGGTGAGGCAGTCCAGCTCACTGAGCGGAGGGCCGGAACTAAGAATGCTGTCGCGTGGGACCTGGTTCAACGAGCCGACCAACTTCGGGCGCGAGCCATGGAGCTTCCGTCGACGGAATCGGCGACCGCAAGGGGCATCTTAAGTGAGGCAGACTCGCTATTGATCCGCGCGGGCACATTGGACGCTGGTTGGCCGGAGCCACCAGTCTTGCGCGGCTGGTTGGCGTATGATCAAGCAGATCGAGCCGCCGATGTCCTGGATACTGCACAATCTGCCGGCGCCGCGATAGAGAGGTGGCTGCGTAAGGGTATTTCTCATGCAGAGCATGCACTGGAGAAGAGCCCAGGTTATCCAGAAGCGCTCGAGGTGCGAGGCACCATACTTTACCGGAGCTGGGCGCTGACCGGGCTCTACGGGATCCGCGACACCGCGGCCAAGCTTGACCGGGCTGCGGGCGACCTCCGTAGGGCGGCCAGCGTGCAGCACCGGCACCAGGCTCGAGCTCTGAGCACCCTTAGTGCAGTTCTGGAGTTTTCTGGAAAGGTGGCCGAGGCAAATCTTGCTGCCGAGCGGGCGTACGAGGCTGATGCCTATTTGAGCGATGCGAATGCCATCATGTTTCGAGCATTTCTGATGTGTCAGCTGAGCCTCTTGGGATGGTCCCCATTGTCGCGCCAGCCGTGGATCAGGCCTGGGGAATCCTCCGTCAGCTGGACAGCGTAGCCCCTCCAGATGCTCTAGTGTGGATCAGGCCGGAGATGACCATGATGGTTGCCGCGGTTCTCGCTCGGGCTGGCCTCGCGGATAGTGCTGAACAGGTCATTGCGCGGACGAAAATGACAGCACCGCCCGACCCGCAGCTACCTTATTACGAGGCCCTGGCGCGGGTCCGTCTCAAGCAACCACTGGTAGCTGCAGGACTGCTGGAGGCGCTGGTGCGGCGAAGCCCGAATCTCCTGCGATTCTTCCGTAGCCGCCCCGCTTTCGAGCCTCTCTGGGACGACCCGCGTCTCAGGAGCCTGCGCTAATCAGCGCAACTGACGTGGATCGGCTTTTGGATCGATGATTCGCATCGGGCCTTCTCCAGGGTCCACGCAGCCCCATGACCAACAGTGGCGTATAAACTTTCCCGAGCGGAATGCAACGATGGCTTTGTGCCGCAGCCTTAGCGCGTAGTCAGGGCCGAGGAGCTTCAGGTAGTAGGGCAGCACAAACTTGTCCACCGCGGACATCGAAAAGAACAGTGCGTCCGACTGCCGCGGATCAACATCGTACGTCTTCTGACCCGCCTGCGTTTGCATCGTCACCTTGACCGCTACGATCTGGGGCGCGGTTTCAGCGATGGGGTCCCGGGGCGCGACATACGGCCCAAAGACGCCGTAATTCCCGCCCGAGTCCGCCTTAGCCTTCAGCGCGTCAGATCGAGAATTGAAGGCGCGGAGCACGTTGTGAGGATAACGGTAGTCTGCAACCAGAAAGACGGGTTTGCCGGTGCGGTAGACGTCGGCGCCCTCGGCGAGCACCCTCAACATCGTTGCTGAGACCGTCGTGTCCTGTCCGTCGAGTCGTGCGGCGGTCGTAGCCAGTACAAGTGAAGCGAGGATGGCTCGAGTGAGCGCGCCGGCCGGGGAGCGGAAAGCTGTCATATGATCCGCCTGAGGGGGGAAGGCATTACCGTGCGGCCTGGTACCGGCGAAGTCAAGTTGGACATGCCTGGGGGCTGGTTGGGGGTCACCTGCAACCTTTCCGCCCACGACCCCGTCTAACCCTCAGTTTCCCCTCAAGGAGCGACCTCCATGCAGGCTCTTGTCATCCCGCGGCTCCGGTGGACGGCCCTTCTGTCGCTTACCGGGTACCTCTTCTCCGCCACCAGCCTCAGCTCCCAGCAGGTCGAACGCTACTCCATTCCCGAAGACGAGGTCGCCATCTACAACCTGGCCGGCGAGGTGCGCCTGGAGCCGGGCACCGGCGCCGACGTCACCGTGCAGGTAACCCGCGGGGGAGCGGACGCCGCCAAGCTGAAGGTCGTGCGGGGCGAGCTCGACGGGGCGGAAACGCTGCGGTTCGTCTACCCGGGGAACCGGATCCAGTATGGCCGGATGGCGGACGGGTCCTCCACCCAGATCCGGATCAAAGACGACGGGACCTTCGGCGACCACAACGACGACGGCCACCACGACGGCGGGGGCCGGAAGAACGAAGGGAGACAGGTCACCATAGCAGGCCGGGGTGGTGGCCTCGATGCCCATGCCGACCTCCGCATTGCGGTGCCCCAGGGCCGGGAGGTGGCGGTGTACCTGGCCGTCGGCAAGGTGTCGGTGAGCAATGTGAATGGGAATCTCTCGATCGATGCGGCATCGGCTCCCGTCTCCACCTCCGCCACCCGGGGCGAGCTCGAGATCGACGTAGGATCGGGCGTGGTTCAGGTGACCAAGGCGACGGGAGATCTGTCGGTAAACACCGGGTCCGGTGCGGTGACGGTGTCAGAAGTGCGGGGCGAATCCATCTCGATCGAGACCGGTTCCGGCGAGGTCACGGCGACGAATCTCAGAAGCAACGAGCTCTCGATCGGCACCGGCTCCGGCGACATCCAGGCAACCAGTCTCACCGCTCCGCAGGTCTCCCTCGAGACCGGCAGCGGCTCGGTTACCGCCGATCTCAGCGGCGAAGTGTGGAACGTGAACGTGCAGACGGGGTCGGGTGACGTCACCCTGAAGGTCCCGGCGACCCTGGCCGCGGAAGTGGATATCGAGACCTCCAGCGGAGACATCGAGACCGACTTCGAGGTGGCGGTGACCAGGCACGCGCGGGATCACATGACCGGTAGAATCGGCGAGGGGGGAGGAAAGATCGCGATCGAGACGGGGTCGGGTGGGATCAAACTGGTGAAGGGGCAGTGAGAGGTGAGAGGTGAGAGGTGAGAGGTGAGAGGTAAGAGGTAAGCGGTGAGAGGTGAGAGGTGAGAGGTGAGAGGTGGGAGGTAAGGCGGTGATGGTAGTAGGATAAGAACTCCTCATCCCGAGAGAGCGAAAGCGAGCCTACCCCACCACCCCAAGCGCCTCGAGATACCCGGTACCCTGCGCCATCCGGTCGTACAGGATGCCGAGGGTCTCGGGAGAGCCGGCCAGAAACCGGCACCTTTCCTCTCCGCGGGACCGGCACTCCACCTCCATCACCGCCACCATCTCCCGAGACATCCGGCCGAAGAAGTCGGCCAGCAGCCCGCAGCTCAGATGGCAGGAGGGGAATTCTCCCTGGCGCTCGTCCAGCGCCTCGGCCCACTCGGCCGAATCGAGCGCGAGCACGGCTGGTCCGAGCGGGGTGGCGTCGAGCCGTCCCCAGCCCTGGTCCACGAAGAACTCTCCCAACACCTCTCCCAGGAAGGCGACATCCAGCTGGGACGGCTCCTCGACGCCGCGGCGGCGAGACAGCCACTCGGCGAAGTTCGCGTAGAGCTCCTCTCCGCCGGCAAAGCCCGCTTCCTGCAGGTAGCCCGCGGCCTGAAGACCGGTGTCTCGCTCGAGCGACGCGCGGAGCTGGTGGATCACCTTGCGGCCGAGCCTGAGGCCCCCGGGTGTCGAACGCTGTGTGGGAACAGTCATAGCCAAAAAGGTAAGGGGTGGATGGCGTGATGTCATCCCGAACGCAGTGAGGGATCGCGCGGGCTTACGTCGGTACAAAGATCTCGAACTGACGTCTCATCGAACGATCCCTCGCATTCGCTCGGGATGACGCGCGAGTGCTCGGGATGACCGGGAGCCGCCCTCTCACCTCTCACTTCTCACCTCTCACCTCTCCCACCCGCCTCAGCAGCTCCTCCTCATCGATCACCTCCACCCCCAGCGCCTTCGCCTTCTCCAGCTTGCTGCCCGCGTCGTCGCCCGCCACCAATGCGTCGGTCTTCTTGCTCACGCTGCCCGCAACGCGCCCGCCGGCCTCCTCGATAAGTGACCCGGCCCGGGCGCGAGAGAGAGTGGGCAGCGTCCCGGTAATCACGTAGGTCTTCCCCGCGAGGACCCCGTCGGCGTTGGCGGCGTTGGGCTCCACCAGGTTGAGCCCGGCCGCCTTCAACTCCTCCACCACCGCCTGGTTCCTGGGCTCCTTGAAGAAGGCCGAGACCGATTCGGCGATCACGGGGCCGATGCCGGGCATGGCCACGCTGTCGTCGCGGGCCGCGGTGGCCAGGGCGTCGAGGTGGCCGAAGCGGCGGGCCAGCAGCACCGCCACCGTCTTCCCTACATGTGGGATTCCCAGTCCGAACAGCAGCAGCGAGAGCGGGCGGCTCTTGGAGGCCTCGATCCCGCCGACCAGCAGGTCAACGAACTTAGGCGCGTCCCCGAGGAAGCGGCGGCCAGTGCCAATGGGCAGTTCCCAAACGCTGGACGCCGTGATGCGGTGCGGTCGGTCGGAGAAGTAAGGGTGCTTGCTCAAACGTCTAGCAATTGAGTCGATGTAATCATTCTGCTCGATCATCTTCGAGAAGGTATAGGTTCCCTGAATCGTGAATCCGCGTGTCATGCGTTTGTTCGCGCTGACCTGCAACGAGTCGTACCAGATGCGCC